>Ga0209051_1000436_pt1 | contig 56547 bp, 50 predicted proteins | sample AraplaCvi_mMS_r2_2_FD_184286 | JGI IMG/M metagenome (GOLD analysis project Ga0209051, IMG submission 184286) | Arabidopsis root microbial communities from North Carolina, USA - plate scrape MF_Cvi_mMS_r2 (SPAdes) (version 2) | ecosystem: Host-associated > Plants > Roots > Endosphere | place...
CGGAGCCGATGAACATCTCGGCCACGATGACGATCACCAGCGCCATCGACACCGCCGAGCGCAGGCCCACGAAGCTGGGCTGCAGGCTTTCCCACACCAGCACGTCCTTGAAGATCTGCCAGCGCGAGGCGCCCATGACGCGCGCCGCCATCACGCGCTGCTTGCGCGCGTTGATCACGCCGTAGGCGCTGTTGAACACCACGATCAGCAGCGCGCCGAACGCCGCGATGGCCACCTTGTTGACGTCCGACACCCCGAAGATCAGGAGGAACAGCGGGATCAGCGCGGACGATGGCGTGGAGCGGAAGAAGTCGATCAGGAACTCGACGCTGCGGTAGGCGCGCTCATTGCTGCCGAGCAGCACGCCCAGCGGCACGCCGACCACCGCCGCAATCGCGAAGGCCTGCAGCGTGCGCCACACGGTCATCGCGAAGTCGGTGAGCAGCGGTCCGCCCGCGAGCCCCGTGATGAGCGCCGCGACGGTGTCGGCGGGCGTGGGCAGCAGGATCGGCTTGATGAAGCCGAGCCGCACCGCCAGGTCCCACACGATGAACAGCACCACGGGGCCGACGAAGGGCAGCAGCCGGTCGCGCAACGGGGGCTTCGGTGCCACCGCCGCCGCGCCGGCGGCCGGCGGTGTCCACGGCGCGGCCGTGGTCGTGCTTGCGTCGGCCATGGTCAGGCCTTGTAGAGCAGGCCGTCCACCGGCACCTTCTTCTCGAAGATGCCTTTCTCGGTGAACAGGTCGTAGAACTTCTGGAAGTACGCGACGTCGCTCGGCTTGAACTCGTTGTAGAGCATGTACGAGGCGAGCGGCACTTCGGCCGTGAGGCTGCCTTCGATGGCGGTGTAGCCCTTCATGTGCTGGCGCGCGTCCTCGGGCTTGCTGCGCACCAGCTCCACGCCGCGCGCATAGGCGGCGATGTACTTCTTCGCCGCTTCGGGGTTCTTCTTGATGAACTCGCTGGTGAGGCTGGCCGCGCCGCCGTGCCAGGGCGCCATCGGATCGCCGAGGATGTATTTGGCGACCACGCCGGCCTCGAGGACGCGCGTGGTGCCGTTCATGCGGCCCACGGTGCCGGTGGGCTCGAGCGTGTAGCAGGCGTCGACCTGCCCCGCGACGAGCGCGGCCACGTGCTGGCCGATCGGAAGCTCGCTCACGGTGGCGCCCTTGGCGCCCGCGCGCTCCAGCATGGTCTTGCACAGGGTCACGTTCTGGATGCCGGGGCCGGACGCGATCTTCCTGCCGGCCAGCTCGGCCATGGTCTTGATCGGGCTGTCCTTGGCGACGATGAATTCGTCGAGCACGAACTTCGCGTTGCTCGGGTTGGTGCAGAAGATCTTGAAGAGCCCCGGCTGCGCGATCTCGCCGATGGCGAGGTTGGCCGAGCCCGTGCCGTTGGAGCTGCCGTCGCAGCGGCCCGCGAGCATGCCTTCCATGACCTGCTGCGCGCCCGCGAACTTGAGCGGCTCCACGTCGAGGCCGGCTTCCTTGAAGTAGCCGCGGTCGACCGCGGCAAAGAAAGGCAGGCCCGCGGCCACGGGCCAGAAGCCGATGCGGATCTTCGGCACGGCCTGCGCGCGCACGATGGCGGGCGCGGCCAGCACGGCCAGCCCCGCGGCGCCGGCCTGCAGCAACTGGCGGCGCGACGCGGCGGCGGGCGATTTTTCAGGGATGCTCATGAAGACTCCTCGATCGGTCAGGTTGGAATGGCTTGGGAAGAGGCGGTTGTGCGGCTTGCGATGTAGGCGCGCCAGCCACCGTGGTGGCTCACGTCTTCGGCGCCTGCGAGCGCATGGCCTTCGCAGATGAAGCCGTGCACCCAGCTGCCGTCGGCGAGCTCGACGCTGCCCAGGCCCAGCGGGGGCGGGATCAAGGCCAGGAAGCTGCCGACCTCGGCCACGGGCACGGACCACACTTCGAGCGCGATGGCTGCTCCGCCGGCCGTGCTGCGCTGCAGCCCCGGCTTGGGCGGCACGGTGCCCGGCAAGGCATGCAGGCGGTAGCGCGGCGAGGTGGTGGTGGCGCGCAGCAGCGTGGCGCCGCGTTCGGTGAGCTGGCCGTTGAGCGGCATGCCCGAGAGATGCGCGCCGACGACGGCGATGGGCATGGTCTGCACTGGCGAAGCGCCCAGGCCCGGAATGGAGCGCGGCTCGGGCAGCGGCAAGCCTGTGGCGCCCTGCGACAGGCCGGTGGCGTGGTGATAGCGCTGGCCCAGCTCGGCCAGCGCAAGATCGCTGCCGCACGGGCCGATCAGCGTGATGCCGAAAGGCAGGCCGTCGGCGCGCAGCGAGCTCGGCACCGAGATCGCGGCGTAGTCCAGCAGGTTGACGAAGTTGGTGTACGCGCCGAGGTTGCGGTTGAGCACCACGGGGTCGGCGCGCATCTGTTCGCGCGTGTAGTGCGTGGGCGCGGTCGGCACCAGCAGCAGGTCGATGCCGCGCCACATCGGTTCGACCTGCTGTGCGATCGCGCGAAGCCTGGTCTGCGCTTCGAACACGTCGGCGGCGCTGTAGCCGCGGCCGCTTTCGAGGATGCCGCGCACCGGCTCGATCACTTCAGCGCCATGCGCATCGAAGAACCCGCGCACCGCCGCATAGCGCTCGGCCACGAGCGCGCTTTCGTAGAGCAGCGCGGCGGCCTCCGCCAGCGGCGCAAAGGGAATCGCCACGGCCGTGCCGCCGAGGGCGGCGAGCCGCACCTGTGCATCGCGAAAGGCCTCTTCGGCCGCGGCATCGCCGAAGAAGCTCGGCGTGTCGGGCACGCCGAAACGGAAGGCGGCTGGAAATGCCTCGCGGCGCAGCGCCACGTCCCTTGAGTAGGGATCGCGTGCGTCGGGTCCGGCGGCCGCAAGAAGCACCTCGACGGCCAGGCCGACGGTGCGCGCAAAGATCGACACGCAGTCCGCGCTCTGGGCGGCCGGCACCACGCCGAAGGCGCTCAGCAGGCCGCGCGAGGGCTTGAGCCCGACGATGTTGTTGAGTCCGGCGGGCACGCGGCCCGAGCCGGCGGTGTCGGTGCCGAGTGCGAAGTCGGCCTCGCCGGCGGCCACCACGTAGGCCGATCCGGAGCTGGAGCCGCCCGAGACGTAGCGCGCATCGAAGGCATTGGGCACTTCGCCATACGGCGAGCGCGTACCGTTCAGGCCGCAGGCGAACTGGTCGAGGTTGGTCTTCCCGATCAGCGATGCACCGGCATCGAGCAGCTTCTGCACCACGGCCGAATGCTGCGCGGGCCGTCGGTCGAAGGCCGGACAGGCGGCCGTGGTGGGCACGCCGGCCACGTCGATGTTGTCCTTGACCGCGAAGCGAAGGCCGGCGAGGCGGCCTGCGCCCGCACCGGGCACAGGCCGGGGAAAGCGGGCAATCCACGCTGCGGCGGCCGATCCGTTTTCTTCATGCACCATCATCAGGCATCCAAACTTGTGTACAAGTCGAGATGCAAGCAATGTGCCAGGCGAAAACAGGCCGTAATGGATTTGCGACCTCTCCCGCGGGAGAGGGAGTCAGACGCAGCCCTCTTTCAGAGGAAGAGGTGGCTCAGACCTCAGCTGCGCTTGGCTTCCCGGTAAAGCCCTTCGACCTTCGGCAGGTTGGCCTCGAGCTTCTGGATGCGGTCCGGACCGCTCGGGTGGGTCGATAGAAAGCTCAGGCCGCCCTGGTTCTTCGAGGCGGTGGCCATCTTGTTCCAGAGCGTGATCGAGGCCTTCGGGTCATAGCCCGCGCGCGCCGCGAGTTCGAGCCCGACGAGGTCGGCCTCGGTCTCGTCGCTGCGGCTGAACTTGAGGGTGAGCAGCTGCGTGCCGGCGCGCGCCGCCAGGTCGCCCATCTGGCCCAGGCCCAGCAGTTGCGCGCCGATGGAAAGCGCCGCGCCGGTGCCCGCGCTCTTGGCCATGCGGGCACGCGCATGCTCGCGCAGCGCATGGGCCATTTCGTGTCCCATCACCATGGCGACTTCATCGTCATTGAGCTTGAGCTGCTCGAGGATGCCGGTGAAGAAGGCGATCTTGCCGCCGGGCATGCAGAAAGCATTGATCTGCTTGCTGCCGATCAGGTTGACCTCCCATTTCCAGTCGCGCGCGCGCGAATTCCACGGCGTGGCAAAGGGAATCAGCCGGTTCGCGATGGTGCGCAGCCGCTGCAGCTGCGCATTGCCGTCGCCCGCGAGCGCACGCTTGGCGCGCGCCTGCTCGAGCAGCTGGCCGTACTGCTGCACGCCGGCGGCCTCGATCCGGTCGGCCGGCACGAGGTTGCGCGCCACCGAGGCATTGCCCACGTTCACCTGCGCCAGGGCCGGCCCGGCCAGCGCGGCGCCGGCCGCCGCGAGCAGGAAGGCCCGCCGCGGCTGCCAGGCCGAGGCGCGCGACGGCGAGGAAGCCGCGGAAGAAAGGAGAAGCTCGCATCGTGTGCACATGCGCGGATCATAGGAACAATTGCCGACAAAAAGACGGCTCGGCAGGCGGCGCGCGCTCATGGACAATCCGAAGCTCATGTCTGCCCAGCCCGCCGAAACCTCCACCGCCCCCTCCCTGCCCTGGCGCGATGCGCTGAAGGTCTACCTCGAGCCCGCCACGCTGCGCATGCTGGCGCTGGGCTTTTCCGCCGGCCTGCCGCTGCTGCTGGTGCTGGGCACGCTGAGCTTTCGCCTGCGCGAGGCGGGCATCGATCGCACCACCATCGGCTACCTGAGCTGGGTGGGCCTGGCCTATGGCTTCAAGTGGGTGTGGGCGCCGCTGGTCGACCGGCTGCCGCTGCCGCCGCTGACCACGCTGCTCGGGCGGCGGCGCGGCTGGCTGCTGCTGGCGCAGGGGATGGTGGTTGCGGGGCTGGTCGGCATGGCGCTCAACGATCCGCGCCAGGGCCTCGCGCCGCTGATCTGGTGCGCGCTGCTGGTGGCCTTCGGCTCGGCCACGCAGGACATCGCGCTGGACGCCTTCCGCATCGAGTCGGCCGAAACGCGCAAGCAGGCCGCGCTCGCCGCCGCCTATCAAACGGGCTACCGCCTGGCGATGATCTGGGCCGGCGCCGGCGTGCTGTGGGTGGCCGCCTGGGCCGAGGTGGTGCCGGCTGCGGCGGCCACGGGCGCGGCGGCCTACCAGAACGGCGCCTGGAAGACGGCCTACCTGGTGATGGCGGCCTCGATGGCGGTGGGCGTGCTCACCGTGCTGCTGTCGCCCGAGCCGGTGCGCCGCGTGCTGCCCAAGCCGAAGAACGCGGCCGAATGGCTGCAAAGCGTGCTGATCGAACCCTTTGCCGACTTCATCCGCCGCTACAAGTGGCAGGCCGCGCTGATCCTCTCGCTGATTGCCATCTACCGCATCAGCGACGTGGTGATGGGCATCATGGCCAACCCCTTCTACGTGGACATGGGCTTCACCAAGGACGAAGTGGCCACCGTCAGCAAGATCTACGGGGTGGTCATGACCCTGGCCGGCGCCTTCGTGGGCGGCGTGCTGTCGATGCGCCTGGGCGTGATGCGCGTGCTGATGCTGGGCGCGGTGCTCAGCGCCGCGAGCAACCTGCTCTTTGCCTGGCTGGCCTCGCGCGGGCACGACCTGACGGCGCTGATCGCGGTGGTGTCGGCCGACAACCTGGCCGGCGGCATTGCCTCGGCGGCCTTCATCGCCTATCTGTCGAGCCTCACGAACATCAGCTATTCGGCCACGCAGTACGCCTTGTTCAGCTCGCTGATGCTGCTGCTGCCCAAGTTCATTGCCGGCTATTCGGGCGCTTTTGTCGACGCCCACGGCTACGCCCAGTTCTTCACCGCCACCGCCCTGCTGGGCCTGCCAGTGCTGCTGCTGGTGGCGCTGGCCGCCCGCATCACCACCACCAAGGCGCCGGCCGGGCGTCAATAGGGCACGGGCCCTATAGGAAAACAGCTGACGCTGCGGGGCCCGCGCAACTGGTAGGCTGTCACTTTCCGGTTACCTCCGCTTCGCTCCCAGAGCGATCATTCATCTTCCGCCTGCCAACCCACAAGCAACGTGCCGCCCCGCATTTCTCCCCTTCAGATCAGCGCCTACACGGCCACTTCGGCCGTCGGCGTCGGCAAGGAGCCGCTCGCCGAGGCGCTCGAGCATTCGCGCAGCGGCCTGCGCGCCAACGATTTCGGCGATGCGCCGCTGCCCACCTGGATCGGCCGCGTCGACGGGCTCGAGGACATCCGCCTGCCCGAGGCGCTGGCCTCGTGGGACTGCCGCAACAACCGGCTGGCCTGGCTGGGCCTGCATGCGGACGGCTTTCCCGAGGCCGTGGCGGCCGCGCGGGCCAGGTACGGCCCCTCGCGCATCGCGCTGATCCTCGGCACCTCGACCTCCAGCATCGGCGAAACCGAACTGGCCTACACCCAGCTCGACGCCGACGGCCTCTTTCCCATGGACCAGCGCCGTGCGGCCGTGCACACGCCGCACTCGCTGGCCATGTTCGTGCAGCAGGTGCTCGGGCTCACCGGGCCGAGCGAGACGATTTCCACCGCCTGCTCGTCGAGCGCCAAGGTGTTCGCCTCGGCCGAGCGGCTGATCCGCCTCGGCCTGGCCGATGCCGCCGTGGTCGGCGGGGTCGACACGCTGTGCGGCAGCGTGCTGTTCGGCTTCAACTCGCTCGAACTGGTGTCGAGCGAGCCGTGCCGGCCGTTCGACGCGAGCCGCAAGGGCATCAGCCTGGGCGAGGCGGCCGGCTTCGCGCTGGTGGAACGCGTGCAGGACGACGCAGCCGCGCCGCTGCGGCTCCTGGGCTACGGCGAAGCCAGCGATGCGCACCACATGTCGACGCCGCACCCCGAAGGGCTGGGCGCCGAACGCGCGCTCGACGAGGCGCTGGCGCGCGCGGGCCTGGCGCCCGAGGCGATCGACTACATCAACATGCACGGCACCGCGAGCCAGAAGAACGACGAGGTCGAAGGCGCGCTGGTGGCGCGCCGCTTCCCCGCCACCACCCACGCCAGCTCGACCAAGGGCTTCATGGGCCACACGCTGGGCGCGGCGGGCATCGTCGAATCGGTGATCAGCCTGCTCGCGATCGAGCGCGGCCTGATGCCGGGCACGGTCAACACGAACCAGCTCGACGAAGGCTTCGGGCCGCAGATCAGGCTCGAACCCGCGCATGGCGAGGTGCGCTACGCGCTGACCAATTCCTTCGGCTTCGGCGGCAACAACTGCTCGCTGGTGTTCGGCAAAAAATGAAGCTCGCCCCCAGGCTCCGCGCACTTCGTGTCGCTCCTCCCTCCCCCTACCGGGGGCAACACCGGTGGCCCGGCAAAGCCGGTTCCACGGTGTTTCGCGAAGAATCCCCCCAATGACAGCCCGCATGAGCGTTCCCACGCCCCCGACCCTCTACATCGAAGGCCCGGCCTTCTGGACGCCCACCCTGCCGGGCTGGGACGCCGCGCGCGCCGCCTTCCGCGGCGAAGGCGGGCTCGCCGATCCGCCGGCCAAGCGGCCGTCGCCGCAGGTGCTGGCACCGGCCGAGCGCCGCCGCGCGCCCGACACCGTGGCGCTGGCGCTCGAAGTGGCCGCCGCGTCGATGGCGGGCGCGGGCCGCAACGCGGCCGACGTGCCCTGCGTGTTCGTCTCGGCGCATGGCGACCTGTCGATCAACGACTACATGTGCAGCACGCTGGCCACCGATCCCACGGTGCTGTCGCCCACGCGCTTTCACAACTCGGTGCACAACGCGGCCGTGGGCTACTGGACCATCGGCACCGGCTGCATGGCGGCCAGCAACTCGGTCTCGGCCTACGAGAACAGCTTTGCCGCCGGCCTGCTCGAAGCGGCCGTGCAATGCGCGGCCGACCAGTCGCCGGTGCTGCTGGTGGGCTACGACACGCCCACGGTGGGCCCGCTGACTTCGGTGACCGACAGCCAGGGCCTGCTGGCCGTGGCGCTGGTGATCGCGCCCGAGCGCACGGAACGCACCGTGGCCGCGCTCGATTGGTCGGTGCAGGACAACGGCGGCAGCACCGTGCCGGCGCCGCTTTCCGATGCCGCGAAAACGCTGGCGCACATCAACCCGATGGCCCATGCGCTCGGCCTGTTCGAAGCGCTGGCGCGGCTGGAAGACGATCCGCCGCCCATCGGCCTGCCGCTTTCTTCCACCCTGTCGCTGCGGCTGCAGCTGCGGCAGGTCCGGGACTGAAGTTCCATGACCGGCACTGCGCAACGATGTGACGCAGTGATCATGGGCGGCGGGCTCGCGGGCCTCACCTTGGCGCTGCAGCTGAAGCAGCGCTTCCAGGACCTCGACGTGCTGGTGCTGGAGCGGCGCAGGCACCCGGTGCCGCATGCGGCGCACAAGGTGGGCGAGTCTTCGGTCGAGATCGGCGCGCACTACTTCGACACGGTGCTCGGCCTCAAGCCCCACATGGACGGCGCGCAGCTGCGCAAGTTCGGCTTCCGCTTCTTCTTCAGCGAGGGCCGGCGCGACATCGACCAGGTCACCGAGATCGGGGCCAGCCGCTACCTGGCGGTGCCCAGCTACCAGATCGACCGCGGCATCTTCGAGAACTACCTGGCCGAGGAGGCCGTGCGGCGCGGCGTGCGCTTCGACGATGCCGCGCTGGTGCGCCGCGTCGACCTGGCCTCCGACGCCGAGGCACCGCACCGCCTCGAATGGACGCGCGGCAGCCAAACCCACAGCGCCGAGGCGCGCTGGCTGGTCGATGCCTGCGGCCGCGCCGGCCTGCTCAAGCGCAAGCTGGGCCTGGCCGAGGCCAACGCGCACGACGTCAACGCCGTGTGGTTCCGCATCGGCGAGCGCATTGCCATCGACGAGTGGAGCGACGACGCCGCCTGGCGCGGGCGCTGCGATCCGCAGGCGCGCTGGCTCTCGACCAACCACCTGGTGGGCGCGGGCTACTGGGCCTGGCTGATTCCGCTGGCCTCGGGTTCGCATTCGGTGGGCATCGTGGCCGACCCGAAGCTGCATCCGCTTGACACCATCGACACCTTCGAGAAGGCGATGCGGTGGTTCGCCACCTACCAGCCGCGGCTGTACGACGCGCTCGACGGCAAGCGGCACCTGCTGCAGGACTTCGCGTTCCTCAAGCACTTCTCGCATGGCTGCAGGCAGGTGTTCTCGGGCCAGCGGTGGGCCCTGACGGGCGAGGCCGGGCTGTTCCTCGACCCCTTCTATTCGCCGGGCAGCGACTTCATCGCGATCAGCAACACCTACATCACCGACCTGGTGGCGCACGACCGCGCGGGCCGCTCGGTGGAAGCCCGCGCGCAGCTCTACGACCAGATCTACCACTCGTTCTACGACAGCACGCTGGCGCTCTACCAGGACCAGTACCCGCTGTTCGGCGACCCCGAGGTGCTGCCGGTGAAGGTGATCTGGGACTACGCCTACTACTGGGGCGTGCTGTCGCAGATCTTCTTCCAGCAGCGGCTCACCGACCTGATGCTGCTGGGCAGCCTGAAGGGCGAGCTGCAGCATTGCCAGCGCCTGAACCTCGCGGTGCAGCAGCTGCTGCGCGCATGGTCCGCCGCCAGCGCCAGGCGCAACGCCGCGGTCATGCTCGACCAGGCCGCCATGCCCTGGTTCGCCGAGCTCAACCGCAGCCTGAGGGATCCGCGGCTGGGCGACGCCGAGTTCAGGGCGCGCATCCGGGCCTCGGCCGCGCAGCTGCGCCAGCTGGCCGGCGAGATCCTCGCGCGCGCGCAAGCAGACAATGCGGACCTGCGCGGCTGCGGCCTGCCCGCGCTGCTCGCGGAAAACATCGCCGGCCTGCCCGCCGGCGCGCAAGACGGCGCTATGCTTTTCGCAGCACTTCCGGAGGACAGCCGGAAGCCGCGTTTACCCAACTTTACGGAGCGTTCAAGCCCCGTTGCCCCCGGTGCACGACCATGAAGCGCATGAGTACCCCCCAGCTCCTGATGATCGAAGACGATGCCCGCCTGGCACAGATGGTGGGCGAATACCTGACGCAGTCGGGTTTCCTCTTCACGCATGCCGGCGACGGCGCCAGCGGCCTCGAGCAGCTGCAGCAGCACGCGCCCGACCTCGTGATCCTCGACCTGATGCTGCCCGACACCGACGGCCTGGAGATCTGCCGCCGCATCCGCTCGCTGCCGCCTCCGGCTTCCAAGGTGTCGGTGCTGATGCTCACCGCCAAGGGCGATCCGATGGACCGCATCATCGGCCTGGAGATCGGCGCCGACGACTACCTGCCCAAGCCCTTCGAGCCGCGCGAGCTGCTCGCGCGCATCCGCGCGGTGCTGCGCCGGCGCAGCGAGAACAATGCCGACACCGAAGCCAGCACGGTGATGCGCTTCGGCACGCTCGAGATCGACCGCAACGCGCGCACCGTGTCGGTGGGCGGCGCGCTGGCCGACCTCACCTCCTACCAGTTCGACCTCCTGGTGGCCATGGCCGAGCGCGCCGGCCGTGTGCTCACGCGCGACCAGATCATGGAGGCCGTGCGCGGCCGCGAGCTGGAGGCCTTCGACCGTTCGATCGACGTGCACATGGGCCGCATCCGCGCCGCCATCGAGGTCGATGCCAAGAACCCCAAGCGCATCCTCACCGTGCGCGGCGTGGGCTACGTGTTCGCCAAGCAGCAGGATTGACCGGCCGATGCTGCGCGGCCTGTACTCCCGCCACCTCTACGTGCGCATCTGGCTCGCGGTGGTGGGCGGCGTCGTCATCCTCACGCTGATGGCCAACTGGATCGTGCGCGAGGCGGCCGAGGCCGAGCGCGAACGGCTGGCGCCGGTGCCGCGCAACGTGGTGGTGCTCGATGCGCAGGACCGCACCATCGGCAGCGGCAAGGCGCTGCGCGTGCCGGGCCAGGGGCTGGAGTTCGACGTGACGCTCAGCGACGGCAAGGCCATCACGCTGCGCGTGGCGCCGCGCGACCGGCCCTCGGGCACCGGCGGGTTCGCGCCCTGGCGCACGCCGTTCGGGCTGGGCTGGATGATTGCGCTGGTGGGCATGGCGGTGGCGCTGGGCGTGTATCCGATCGTGCGGCGGCTCACCCAGCGGCTGGAGGCGCTGCAGCGCGGCGTGCAGCGCTGGGGCGAGGGCGATCTCTCGGTGCGCGTGACCGAAGAAGGGCAGGACGAAGTGGCTGATCTCTCCAAACGTTTCAACGCGTCGGCCGAGCGCATCGAACAGCTGGTGCGTTCGCACAAGTCGCTGCTGGCCAACGCATCGCACGAGCTGCGATCGCCGCTCACCCGCATCCGCATGGGCCTGGAGCTGATGGGCGAACGCCCGAGCCCCAAGGCGCGCGAGGAAATCTCGCGCAACATCGGCGAGCTCGACCAGCTCATCGACGAGATCCTGCTGGCCAGCCGGCTCGACGCGAGCGAGGCCGACATGGGCACCATCGAGGCCGTCGACCTCACGGGACTCGCGGCCGAGGAATGCTCGCAGGTGAATGCCGAGCTCGACCTGGTAGCAGGCACCGACAACGCCAGGCTCACCGTGCCCGGCGTCCCGCGCCTGTTGCGCCGCGCGATCCGCAACCTGCTCGAGAACGCGCGCCGCTATGGCGCCGGCGAGATCAGTGTGGAGCTCGGCAGCGCCAACGGCTTTGCCACCGTGCGCGTCACCGACCGCGGCCCGGGCGTGCCGCCGGCCCTGCGCGAACGCATCTTCGAGCCCTTCTACCGGCTGCCCGGCGCCAGCGAGCGCAACGGCGGCGTCGGCCTCGGGCTCGCGCTGGTGAAGTCGATCGCCGAGCGGCATGGCGGCAGCGTGCGCTGCGAAGACGGCCCGGAGGGCGGCGCGAGCTTCGTGATCCGCCTGCCGGCGAGCGCACCTGCGCACTGAACCCGCGCCCCGGGGGTGCGCCGGGGCAAGTCAGGCTGGGTCTGCCGGCCCCACCTAAAATCCCGCCCCTATGCAGAGATCGCACATCGTCAGGCCCGCGGCCATGTTCTGGGGGCTGGTGGTGTTCATGCCCGTCGGCGTCACCTACCTTTCGGCCCTGCTGCTGCTCGCCACCATGCTGCTGGCCGGCGGGCTGCGCGAGCGCTTCGCGCGGCTGCGCGCCAATCCGCTGTGGTGGCCGCTGGTGGCGTACCTGGCCTGGACCTTCATCGTGCTGGCCATCGGCCCGCACTACCCCGAGACCGGCTCGAACCTGTTCCATGGCCTGCGCATCGGCCTCACCATCCTGATGGCGATGGCGCTCGCGCGCGAGGAAGCGGTCTGGGCGCTGCGCGGCTTCCTGCTGATCGCGGCGCTGAACATCCTGCTGGTCGTTGCCTATTACGCCATCGGCTTTCCGATCTGGGCGCCGCTGCGCGCGGTGGTCATGGAAGTGGGCAATAAGTCGATCAGCAATGCGCTGCTGTTCAGCGTGGTGGCGTCCACGGCGGCGGTCTGGGGCATTGCGCAGATCGCCGCGCACCGGCCGCTGCGCGCCATTCCCGCCTTCGTGCTGATGCTCGGGCTGGGGCTGGTGGTGGCGCTGCCGCTGACCTCGCGCACCTCGGTGCTCGCGCTGCTGCTGGTGATCCCGGTGGTGTGCATCCACCAGTGGCGCAGCCACCTGAAGATGCTGGTGAGCGCGCTGGTGCTGGGCGCCGTGGTGCTGGCGGCGGGGCTCTACCAGCTGCCGCAGCTGCAGCACAAGGTCGAGACCGGCGTGGAAGAAATCGAGAAGGCGCAGGCCGGCGAGATCTTCAAGGGCAGCTGGGTCATCCGCTACTACATGTACCGCGACACCGGCCGCATGATCGCCGACCGGCCGCTCGCCGGCTGGGGCATCGGCGGCTGGACCGACCAGTGGCACAAGCGCGGACCGGCGCTCTTCGCCGACTCGAACATGCCGCACAACGACTTCCTCTGGGTCGGCGCGCAGGGCGGGCTGCCGGCCTTGCTGAGCCTGCTGGCCATCATGGCGGGCGCCGTCTGGCAGGCATGGAAACGGCCCGACATCGCGGGGCGCTATGCGCTGGCGGCCACGCTGATCGCGCTGATCGCGTCGAGCGTGAACTCTGCCGTGCGCGACGCCCAGATCGGGCTCGCGCTGCTGTGGATCGCGATGGTCTACCTGCGGCTCGCGCAGGAGCCGCGGGACACGCAGCCCTGGCGCGACCTCTGGCCGACGCGCCGCATCGCGGCGGCGCTCGAGGTCCCGCCGCAATCCCGATAGCTATCTGCGGCTATTGCTGCTGCGTTTGGCTTCAGCGGCCGCGAACTGCCGGCCCGCCATGCCGACGAAAAAGTAGATCACCGCGGCGTGCAGCGCGCCCACGAATAGCAGCACCAGCAGCATCGGCCCCAGTTGCAGGACCGAGGCACCGGCCGCCAGCGCCGCCGCCACCGAGACCGCGGCCTGGATCGCCAGGTCGATCGCGATCATGCCGAGCACGGCGCGGGTCTTTTCATCGCGTGCGAGGTACCGGCCGTTCTTCTTGCCGAAGGCCAGGCACACCCACATCACGGCGCCCAGCAGCGCGGCCGTATTGACGCCCGCGTTGGCCTTGACGCCGAACATGTTCAGCGCCAGGCCGAGGATGAGCAGCAGGAGCAGGTAGGCGGCGCCGAAGCGCCCGAGCAGGCCGCGAACGGTCAATGCCGCGACGACACCGTCTCGCCCGCCTTCAGGCGGTAGACGGTGCCGCAGTACGGGCACTTGGCTTCACCGGTGCGCGCCACGTCCAGGTAGACCTTGGGATGGGTGTCCCAGAGCTTCATGTCGGCCTTGGGGCTGGGGCAGAACACGCCGCCCTGATGGTTGAGCTCCCTGGCCAGGAGTTCGACGACTGCGTTGGTAGGCATGGTTTTCTCAGACTTTCGTGAGCCAGTGGGCGTATTTGGGGTTCTTGCCGTTCACGATGTCGAAGAAGGCAGCCTGGATCTTTTCGGTGACGGGACCGCGCGATCCGCCGTCGCCGCGGTTGCCGATCTCGATGCGGTCGAGCTCGCGGATGGGCGTCACTTCAGCGGCCGTGCCGGTGAAGAAGGCTTCGTCGGCAATGTAGACCTCGTCGCGCGTGATGCGCTTTTGCACCAGCTCCAGCCCCAGGTCCTTGCACACGTGCAGGATGGTGTTGCGCGTGATGCCGTTGAGCGCGCCGGCCGAGAGGTCGGGCGTGTAGACCACGCCGCCCTTGACCACGAAGATGTTCTCGCCCGCGCCTTCGGAGACGAAGCCGCTCGCGTCGAGCAGCAGCGCCTCGTCGTAGCCGTCGTCCAGCGCTTCCATGTTGGCGAGGATCGAGTTGGTGTAGTTGCTCACCGTCTTGGCCTGCGTCATTGTGATGTTGACGTGGTGGCGGGTGAAGCTCGAGGTCTTCACGCGGATGCCGCGCTTCATGCCTTCTTCGCCCAGGTAGGCGCCCCAGGACCAGGCCGCGACCATGGCGTGGATCCGGTTGCCCTTGGGGCTCACGCCGAGCTTTTCGGAGCCGATCCAGATCAGCGGGCGCAGGTAGCAGCTTTCGAGCTTGTTCTCGCGCACCACCTGCTTCTGGGCTTCGTTGAGCTGTTCCTGCGTGAACGGGATCTTCATGCGCAGGATCTTGGCGCTGTTGAACAGGCGCTCGGTGTGCTCGGCCAGGCGGAAGATGGCGGTGCTGCCGTCGGCCGTCTTGTAGGCGCGCACGCCCTCGAAGGCGCCGCAGCCGTAGTGCAGCGTGTGGCTCAGCACGTGGATCTTGGCGTCGCGCCAGTCCACGAGTTCGCCGTCCATCCAGATCTTGCCGTCACGGTCGTCCAGCGAGGGGGGGATCGAGCTCATTTCCTGATTCCTTTGGGAGCTGTGGGGGTGCGACAGGGGAAGTCGCAAAAGCTTTCGATTTTACGGCCGAGCCCGCAACGCCGTGCCCGACAATGGCCGGTTGTCCAAACCAGTGGAAAAAAGGGTTTCCGTGTCCGTATTCAAGAACGTCATCGTCTATCGCATCGAACCTGCCTGGTCCCAAACACTGGCCGAGGCCGAAGAAGCGCTCGCCAAGGCGCGTTTCGAGCCCTGCGGCCCCTCGCAGGAAAAATCCGCCGGCTGGATCGAACCCCGCGGCGAGGCCAATGGCCCGCTGGTCGAATCCATCGACGGCCAATGGCTGGTCGAATACATGATCGAGAGCAAGGCGGTGCCCGGCTCCGTGGTGCGCCGCAAGCTCGACGAGCGCTGCGCGCAGATCGAGGCCGCCACCGGCCGCAAGCCCGGCAAGAAGGAAAAGAAGGAGCTCAAGGAGGACATCACCCTCGAGTTGCTGCCGATGGCCTTCACGCGCAGCGCCCGCGTGGCCGTGTGGATCGACAAGGCCGAGCACCGCCTCGTGATCAACAGCGGCAACGCCGCGCGCGCCGACGAAGTGGTCACCAGCCTCGTGAAGTCGCTCGACGGCTTTGCGGTGGCCCTCATCAACACGCAGATCGAGCCCGCCGCCGCCATGGCCAACTGGCTGCTGACGCAGGAGCCGCCGGCCGGCTTCACCATCGACCGCGAGTGCGAACTCAAGGCCTCGGACGACTCCAAGGCCGTGGTGCGCTACGCCAAGCACCCGCTCGACATCGAGGAGGTGCAGAAGCACATCACCGACGGCAAGCGCCCGACGCGCCTGGCGCTCACCTGGGACGACCGCGTGTCCTTCGAGCTGACGCACGGCATGCTGATCCGCAAGATCGTGTTCCTCGAAGGCACGGGCGACGGCGCGGCCGGCGGCAAGAAGGAAGACAACTTCGACGCCGACGTGGCCATTGCCACCGGCGAACTCGGCCAGCTGGTGCCGGCGCTGCTCGACGCGCTGGGCGGCGAGGCGGCCTTCAGCGGCGCCCCAACGGACGCAGCAGCGCCGAAGGCTGCCGCGCAAGTGCCTGCGACCACCACACCGGCCGATGCCGAAGCCGAGGAAGAAGACGCGCCGTTCTGACGGCCGGCGCTTCCTGGCTTCTTCCTAGCCCGCGTTGTTCTCTTCGGAAGACGGCGCGTCGTCGGGCGCGGCTTCGGGCCGCGTCAGCGTCCAGCTCTGCAGCTTGCCGCCGTTGAACACGGCGTCGACGTACGAGCCGCCGGTGTCGGTCCAGCGGTAGAGCTCGGGCTGCTCGTCCTTGGGCGAGCGCAGTTCGCCCAGGGCGCGCGTCATCGCAATGACGTGCATCAGCGTCACGCCCGGCTTGAGCTTGGCGTTGAGCATCACCGCGCTCGCGACATAGCCCACCGGCCGGTCGGCCGCGCGCTTGAGCACCTGCATGGCGCGGTTGAAGTGCAGCAGCAGGAACATCACGATGGCGCCGCCGGTCAGCGCCACGCCGGCCCAGCCATAGCTGCGCCATGCGAGCCCGAGCAGGACGATGCCGCCCACGGGCACCAGTATTTTCTGGAAATTCATGGGCCGCATTGTCGCCTCGCGCGGTAGCCGGCGCGGCTACCGCCAGGCGCGCAGGACGGTACTCGCCCCCAAAAGCGACCCGCGCGGCGGCGCCAGCGGGCACATTTCGCCGCACGGGCCAACGCCACCGGCTTCAGGGAGAGGCAACCGAGGTTGCCAGCACAACAAGAAGACACGTCACACATATCGGGGGGACAGGGAGGATCGCCCGGCGCATCAGTGGTGCGCCGGGCATTTTTTTGCGCAATCGATCCCTCGGTCAGTCGAGGCGGCGCACGATCTCCATCGCCTCCTCGATGCGCTCGACGGCATGGATGGTCAGGCCCTCGATCTCCTTCGCGCCCTTGCGCGGCGCGTTGGCCTTGGGTACCACGGCCACGCTGAAGCCGAGCTTGGCCGCTTCGCGCAGGCGCTCCTGGCCGCGCGGCGCGGGGCGCACTTCGCCGGCCAGCCCGACCTCGCCGAAGGCGATGAAGCCCTTGGGCAGCGGCTTGCCGCGCAGGCTCGAGGTGATGGCGAGCATCACGGCCAGGTCGGCCGCCGGCTCGCTGATGCGTACGCCGCCCACCGCGTTCACGAACACGTCCTGGTCCATGCAGGCCACGCCGGCGTGGCGGTGCAGCACGGCCAGCAGCATCGCGAGGCGGTCGCGGTCCAGGCCCACCGACAGGCGGCGCGGGCTCGGCCCGCCGTTGTCGACCAGCGCCTGGATCTCCACCAGCATCGGCCGCGTGCCTTCGAGCGTGACCAGCACCACGCTGCCGGGCACCGGCTCGGCATGCTGGCTCAGGAAGATCGCGCTCGGGTTGGCCACGCCCTTCAGGCCGCGCTCGGTCATCGCGAACACGCCGATCTCGTTGACGGCGCCGAAGCGGTTCTTGATGGCGCGCACGAGGCGGAAGCTCGAATGCGTGTCGCCTTCGAAATACAGCACCGTGTCGACCATGTGCTCGAGCACGCGCGGTCCCGCGAGCGCACCCTCCTTGGTGACGTGGCCCACCAGCACCACGGCCGTGCCGCTGGTCTTGGCAAAGCGCGTGAGATGCGCCGCGCATTCGCGCACCTGGGCCACCGAGCCTGGCGCGGAGGTGAGCTGGTCGGAATACACCGTCTGGATCGAGTCGATCACCGCGATGGCCGGACGCGTGGCGTCGAGCGTGGCGATGATCTTCTCGAGCTGGATCTCGGCCAGCACCTGCACCTGCGAGTGGTCCAGGCCGAGGCGCCTGGAACGCAGCGCCACCTGCGCGCCGCTTTCCTCGCCGGTGACGTAGAGCGCGTTCTGCCCCGCGCGCTGCAGCGCATCGACCGCCTGCAGCAGCAGCGTCGACTTGCCGATGCCCGGATCGCCGCCGATCAGCGTGACGCCCCCCGAGACGATGCCGCCGCCCAGCACGCGGTCGAGCTCGTCGAGCCCGGTGGGCGTGCGCGCGACGTCGGTCGCTTCTATTTCGGAGAGGGTCGCGAGTTCGGACACGCCCGCGAGCGCGGCGTACTGCGTGCCGAAGCGGTTGTTGGCCGGGCCGCTGCCGCCCGCCACCTGTTCGATGAGAGTGTTCCAGGCGCCGCAGCTCGGGCACTTGCCGAGCCACTTCGGGCTGGTGCCGCCGCATTCGCTGCAGACGAAAGTTGTTTTGTCCTTGGCCATGCAGCGAGTTTAGGTGTCCGCACAAACCCTGATGCCGAACGGCTTGGAAAGCGTTTGCCAATCATTTAACATGTTAAGTAATTTGGAAAGGCACCGCGCTTGAGCACCACCTTCGCCCACCGCAACCTCCCGCGTCTGCTGCTGCAGGCGCGCGAAGCCGTCATGGCCCACACGCGGCCCAGCCTGCGCGAGCACGCGCTGTCCGACCAGCAGTGGCGCGTGCTGCGCGTGCTCGGCGAGAACGGTGCGGTCGAAACCGGCCGCGTGGCGCGCGAGGCCTTCATCCTCGGCCCCAGCCTCACGGGCGTGCTCGCGCGCATGGAGCGAGACGACCTCATCACCCGCAGCCGCGACCCCGAGGACCAGCGCCGCACCGTGGTCGAGGCGACGGCGCACGGAATGAAGCTGGTGAAGAAGCTGTCCTCGAGCATCGAGTCGCACTACCAGTGGCTGGAGCAGTCGCTGGGCAAGACCAAGCTGACGCAGCTGTATGGGCTGCTGGACGAACTGATCGCGCTGGAGCAGCCCGAATGACTTCCTCCCCTTTCCTGCCGACCGGCACCGTGTACGGCACGCTGCTGAACTTCCGCGCCGAGCTCGATGCGCTCGCGCCGCAGATGACGCAGCCACCCTACAAGGCACCGCCGAAGGCGCCGGTGCTCTATGTGAAGACGGCCAACACCTGGAGCCCGCACGGCAGCGCCATCGCGGTGCCTGCATCGGTGCCCGAGGTGGAGATCGGCGCGAGCATCGGCATGGTGATCGGCGCCGAGGGCGACGTCGAGGGCTTCGTGCTGATGAACGACCTCTCGATTCCGCATGCGAGCTTCTTCCGCCCGCCCGTGAAGTTCAAGTGCGTCGATGGGTTCCTGGGCATCGGCCCGGTGCTGCGCGATGCGCAGGAGGTGGCCGACCCCGAGCACTTCCACGTCGAGGTGCGCATCAATGGGGAGTTGAAGCAATCGATCGATTTCTCGCAGCTCGTGCGGCCGGCGCAGCAGCTGCTCACCGACGTGGGCGATTTCATGACGCTCGCGCATGGCGACGTGCTGATGCTCGGCTGCGACGCCGGCCGGCCGCTGGCGCGTGCGGGCGACCGCATCGAGATTTCCGCGCCGGGGTTCGAGAGCCTCTGCAACACGCTCGTGCAGGAGGCCGCCGCATGAAGCACGCACGCGTCATCTTCGAAGGCCGCGAGCACACCGGCACCGCACACGACTTCAACGGCCAGGCCGACGCCGCCGTGCGGCTGGACGACGGCCGCGTCGTGCCGCAGGAACAGCTCGTCTGGCTGCCGCCGCTCGCGCCCACGCCGCGCCCGCGCACCATCCTCGCGCTCGGCCTCAACTACGCCGATCACGCGAAGGAACTCGAGTTCAAGGCGCCCGAGGAGCCGCTGGTGTTCGTCAAGGGCCAGAGCACGCTGATCGGCCACCGGCAGTTCACGCACCGGCCGGCTGGCGTGCAGTTCATGCACTACGAGTGCGAGCTCGCCATCGTGGTCGGCAAGACCGCAAAGCACGTGAAGCGCGATGACGCCTGCGACTTCATCGGCGGCTACACCGTGGCCAATGACTACGCGATCCGCGACTACCTGGAGAACTGGTACCGCCCCAACCTGCGCGTGAAGAACCGCGACACCTGCACGCCGCTGGGCCCGTGGTTCGTCGACGCGGCCGACGTGCCCGACCCGATGGCGCTCGCATTGAAGACCACGGTGAACGGCACCGTCACGCAGCAGGGCAGCACGCGCGACATGATCTTCGACGCGCCCTTCCTCATCGAGTATTTCAGCCGCTTCATGACGCTGTCGCCGGGCGACCTGATCCTCACGGGCACGCCCGACGGCGTGGTCGACTGCAAGCCGGGCGATGTGGTCGTCTGCGAGATCGAAGGCATCGGGGCTCTGGTCAACACCATCGACGCGGCCTGAATTTTTTCCTGTCACACACAAAAAAAGCGGAGACAAGCACCATGAAAGCCAGAAAGAAAATGCCCGGCGTGGCAGCCATGCTCGTGGCGCTGAGCGCCTCGATGCTCGCGCTCGGCGCGTTCGCGCAAACCGCAGCCTACCCGGCCAAGCCCGTGCGCTGGGTGGTGGGCTACCCGGCCGGCGGTGGCACCGATTTTCTCGCACGCACGGTCGGCGCGCAGGTGTCGCAGCAGATGGGCCAGCCGGTGCTGGTCGACAACAAGCCCGGCGCGGGCGCGATCATCGCGTCGGAGAACGTGGCGCGCTCGCCGGGGGACGGCTACACCGTGTTCTCGGCCGACAACGGCGTGCTGGTCTACAACCCCGCGCTCTACAGGAAACTGCCCTACGACGCCGAGAAAGACTTCGCGCTCGTCGGCATGATGGGCCGCTCGCCGCTCATCATCACGGCCGCGCCCAATGCCGGCATCGCCGATGCGAAGGCGCTGCTCGCCGCGCTCAAGGCATCGCCCGGCAAGTACAGCATCGCGACGCCGGGTACCGGCAGTCCGCACCACCTGGCGATGGAACTGTTCCAGCGCGAGGCCGGCGTGTCGATGCTGCACGTGCCTTACAAGGGCGGCGCGCCGGCGCTGCAGGACCTGATGGGCGGGCAGGTGCCGCTGATGATGCTCGACCTGCCCAGCGGTGTGAGCGCCGTGAAGGCCGGCAAGGTGGTGCCGCTGCTCGCGATGTCGGCCGAGCGCATTGCGCAACTGCCCAACGTGCCCACCGCCAAGGAACTGGGCTACGCCAACGTCGAGGCCTACACCTGGCAAGGCCTCGTCGCACCCGCCGCCACGCCGAAGGAAGTGCAGGCGAAGCTGGGCGCGGAGCTGCAGAAGGCCATGGCCGATGGCGGCGTGCGCCAGAAGCTCTACGACGCGGGCTGGGAAGCCCGCCCTGCAGACGCCGCCGAAATGACGCGCTACACCGACGCCGAGCGCAAGAAGTGGCATGCCCTGATCAAGGCGCGCGACATCAAACTCGATTGAACCGGACCGGACATTTCTCCATGCAACAGATCGACCATCTCATCGGCGGCAAGTCCGTCGCCGGCAGCGACTACTTCGAAACCGTCAACCCCGCCACTCAGGAGGTGCTGGCCGAAGTCGCCTCGGGCGGCGAGGCCGAAGTGAATGCGGCCGTGGCCGCCGCCAAGGAGGCCTTCCCGAAGTGGGCCGGCCTGCCCGCGCCCGAGCGCGCCAAGCTCATCCGCAAGCTCGGAGACCTGATCGCCCGGCACGTGCCCGAAATCGCGCAGACCGAGACCAACGACTGCGGCCAGGTCATCGCGCAAACGGGCAAGCAGTTGATCCCCCGCGCGGCCGACAACTTCTATTACTTCGCCGAGATGTGCACGCGCGTGGACGGCCACACCTATCCCACGCCCACGCACCTGAACTACACGCTGTTCCATCCGGTGGGCGTGTGCGCACTCATCAGCCCGTGGAACGTGCCGTTCATGACGGCCACCTGGAAGGTCGCGCCCTGCCTGGCCTTCGGCAACACCGCGGTACTGAAGATGAGCGAGCTCTCGCCGCTGACAGCTGCGCGCCTGGGCGAACTCGCGCTCGAAGCGGGCATTCCCGCCGGCGTGCTGAACCTGGTGCACGGCTACGGCAAGGAAGCCGGCGAGCCGCTCGTGGCGCACCCCGATGTGCGCGCGATCTCGTTCACCGGCTCCACCGCCACGGGCAACCGCATCGTGAAGAGCGCGGGCCTGAAAAAGTTCAGCATGGAACTCGGCGGCAAGAGCCCGTTCGTGATCTTCGACGACGCCGACCTCGACCGCGCGCTCGACGCGGCCGTGTTCATGATCTTCAGCAACAACGGCGAGCGCTGCACGGCCGGCTCGCGCATCCTGGTGCAGCAGTCGATCTACGCCGGCTTTGCCGCCAGGTTCGCCGAGCGCGCCAGGCGCATCACCGTGGGCGACCCGCTCGACGAGAAGACCATCGTGGGCCCGATGATCTCGCAGGCGCATCTGGCCAAGGTGCGCAGCTACATCGAGCTGGGGCCGAAGGAAGGCGCGACGCTGCTGTGCGGTGGCCTCGAGGCGCCAGCGAACCTGCCCGACCGCGTGAAGAAGGGCAACTACGTGATGCCCACCGTGTTCGCCGATGTCGACAACCGCATGAAGATCGCTCAGGACGAGATCTTCGGGCCGGTCGCCTGCCTGATTCCGTTCAAGGACGAGGCGCACGCAATCGAACTCGCCAACGACATCGCCTACGGCCTCAGCAGCTACGTGTGGACCGAGAACATCGGCCGGGCGCACCGCGTGGCCGCCGCGGTGGAGGCCGGCATGTGCTTCGTCAACAGCCAGAACGTCAGAGACCTTCGCCAGCCCTTCGGTGGCACCAAGGCCTCGGGCACGGGGCGCGAGGGCGGCACGTGGAGCTACGAAGTGTTCTGCGAGCCGAAGAACATTGCGGTATCGATGGGCTCGCACCACATCCCGCATTGGGGCATGGCATGAACACGCGGCGCCGCACGCTGCTGCAGGGCGCGGCCGCACTCGCCGCGCTGCCCTCGCTCGCGCGGGCACAGACCGCCTGGCCCCACAAGCCGGTCCGCGTGATCGTGCCCTTCCCGCCCGGCGGCACCACCGACTTCGTCGCGCGCCTCGTAGGCACCGAGGTGGCGAAGGCGCTGGGCCAGCCGGTGATCGTCGAGAACAAGCCCGGCGCGGGCACGGTGATCGGCGTCGACTCGGCGGCCAAGGCCGCGCCCGACGGCTATACCTTCGTCTGCGTGGCCAACAGCTTCACGGCCAACCAGACGCTGGTCCGCAAGCTGCCCTACGACACGCAGAAAGACCTGCGCCCCGTCGCGCTCATGGGCATGTCGGAGCATGTGCTGGCCACGCATCCCGCGAGCGGCCTGAAGACGCTGGCCGACCTGCGCAACGCCGCCACGGCCAAGCCCGGCACGCTGAGCTTCGCCTCCTTCGGCAACGGCACCTCGGCCCACCTGTCGGGCGAGATGCTCAAGCTGCAGATGGGCCTGGACATCGTGCACGTGCCCTACAAGGGCCAGGGCCCCGCACTCACCGACCTGCTCGGCGGGCAGGTGACGATGATGTTCGGCAACTGGCCCGAGTTCCGCAGCCACGTGCAGGGCGGCAAGCTGGTGGCGCTGGGCATGGCGACCGCGCAGCGCTCGCAATACGCGAGCACCATACCCACACTGGCGGAACAGGGCGTGCCCATCGAGTCCAATTCGTGGAACGGACTGCTGGCGCCCGCTGGCACGCCCGATGCCATCGTGCAGCGCATGAACGCCGAGGTGAACCGCGCGCTCGCGAGCCCCGCGGTGGCCGAAGCCTTCCAGAAGGGCGGCATCGCGCCGCTGCCGGGCACGCCGGAGCGCTTCGCGGCCTTCATCCAGAGCGAGATCGCGAAGTACGGCGACGTGATCCGCAAGGGCAACATCCAGCTCGAAGCCTGAACGGAACAAGGAGATACGGACATGGGCCAACTCGCTCTCGCCGCCAAGATCACGCACGTGCCGTCGATGTACCTCTCGGAATTCCCGGGACCGAACTTCGGCTGCCGCGACGCCGCGATCAACGGCCACAAGGAAATCGACCGGCGCTGCCGCGCGCTGGGCGTGGACACCATCGTGGTGTTCGACGTGCACTGGCAGGTCAACAGCGAATACCACGTCAACTGCGGCCCGAAGTTCGGTGGCACCTACACCAGCAACGAGCTGCCGCACTTCATCAAGAACATGCCCTACGCCTACCCCGGCAACCCGGCGCTGGGCCACCTGATCGCCGACGTGGCCAACGAGATGGGCGTGAAGAGCCGCGCGCACAGCGACACCACGCTCGAACTGGAGTACGGCACGCTGGTGCCGATGCGCTACATGAACCCCGACCAGCACTACAAGGTGATCAGCATCAGCGGCTGGTGCGACTGGCACGACCTCACCGAGTCGGGCCGCTTCGGCCTCGCGGTGCGCCGCGCGATCGAGGAGCGCTACGAGGGCACGGTGGCGGTGTTCGCGAGCGGCTCGCTCTCGCACCACTTCGCGGACAACGGCCGCGCCCCCGAATTCATGCACAAGGTCTACGATCCCTTCCTCGAGCAGGTGGACCGCCGCGTGGTCGAACTGTGGAAGGCCGGCGACTGGCAGACCTTCGTCGGCATGCTGCCGATGTACGCCGACAAGTGCTGGGGCGAAGGCGACATGCACGACACCGCGATGCTGCTGGGCCTGCTGGGCTGGGACCGCTACACCGCGCCGGTGGAGGTGGTCACGCCCTATTTCGGCAGCTCGGGCACGGGGCAGATCAATGCGATCTTCCCGGTCACACCCCTTCCCGTCTGAGCACGCACCATGCCCCACCTCGTCATTCTCTACACGCCCAACATCGAAGCCGAGACCGACATGTCGGCGCTGTGCCGCACGCTGGCCGACACCATGCTCGCGCAGCAGGACGAGACCGGCAAACCGGTGTTCCCCATCGGCGGCACGCGCGTGCTGGCCTATCCCGCTGCGCACTACGCGGTGGCCGACGGCAAGGCCGACTATGCCTTCGTGTACCTCAACATCCGCATGGCCGCGGGGCGCTCGGAGGCCGTGAAGAAAAAAGCCGGCGACGAACTTCTGGCCGCCGTGCGCACGCATTTCGAACCGATCTTCGACAAGCGCCACATCGGCATCACACTGCAGATCGACGAAAGCCCGGGCCAGGTGTACGACGGCAAGCACAGCAACCTGCATCCGCTCTTCAACAAGTAGAAACCATGCTCACCGCCGACACCATCGCCCAGCTGGCCGCCGAACTGCACGAAAGCGAAAGGTCGCGCGTGCAGGTCGAGCATTTCTCCAAGCGCTTTCCGGAAATGACCCTCGAGGACGGCTACGCCATCTCGCGCGAATGGGTCAGGCAGAAGATCGCCGAGGGCCGCGTCGTGAAGGGCCACAAGATCGGCCTGACCTCGCGTGCCATGCAGCAGTCCAGCCAGATCGACGAACCCGACTACGGCACCTTGCTCGACGACATGTTCTTCGAGCAGGGCGGCGACATTCCGTTCAAGCGCTTCATCGCGCCGCGCATCGAGGTGGAGCTGGCCTTCGTCCTCGGCAGGAAGCTGCAGGGGCCGAACCTGAGCATCTTCGACGTGCTGGCCGCCACCGACTACGTGGTGCCGGCCATCGAGATCATCGACGCGCGCATCGAGCAGTTCGACCGCCACACCAAGGCGCCGCGCAAGGTGTTCGACACCATTGCCGACAACGCGGCCAACGCCGGCATCGTGATGGGCGGCCGGCCGGTCAAGCCCGACGCGGTCGACCTGCGCTGGGTGAGCGCGCTGCTCTACAAGAACGGCGTGATCGAGGAGTCGGGCGTGGCCGCGGCCGTGCTCAACCACCCGGCCACGGGCGTGGCCTGGCTCGCGAACAAGCTCGCGCCGTGGGACGAATGCCTCGAAGCCGGCGAAGTGGTGCTGGGCGGCTCGTTCACGCGGCCCACCACCGCCCTGCCCGGCGACACCTTCCATGCCGACTACGGCCCTCTGGGCAGCATTGCCTTTCGTCTCATCTAAAAGACACACCATGCAAACACCCCTGAACACCTTCAAGCTGGCCATGCAGGCCGGCGAACAGAAGATCGGCCTCTGGGTCGGCCTGGCCGACGGCTATGCGGCCGAGATCCTGGCCGGCACCGGCTTCGACTGGCTGCTGGTCGACGGCGAGCACGCGCCCAACGACGTGCGCTCGGTGCTCGCGCAGCTGCAGGGCATCTCGAGCGCCTGGTCGGCGCAGCCCGATTCGGAACGCTCGCATCCCGTGGTGCGGGTGCCGGTGGGCGACGTCACGCTGCTCAAGCAGTTCCTGGACATCGGCGCGCAGACCATCCTGGTGCCGATGGTCGACACCGCCGAGCAGGCGGCGCGCATGGTGCAAGGGATGCGCTATCCGCCCGAAGGCATCCGCGGCATGGGCAGCGCCCTGGCGCGCGCCTCGCGCTGGCAGGCCTATCCGCGCTACCTGCACGAGGCCAACGCGCAAACCTGCCTGTTGGTGCAGGCCGAGACCGTGGAAGCCATGAAGAACCTCGACGCCATCGCGGCCACGCCGGGCGTGGACGGCGTGTTCATCGGGCCGGCCGACCTGTCGGCCTCGATGGGCTTCGTCGGCCAGCCGAACCATCCCGAGGTGCAGGCCATGATCGCCGACGCCATTGCGCGCATCCGCAAGGCCGGCAAGGCGCCGGGCATCCTGTCGACCACCGAGGAGCAGGCGCGCAAGTGGCTGGCCGCCGGCGCGCAGTTCGTGGCGGTGGGCGTGGACACCATCCTGCTCACGGCGGCGGCCAGGCAGCTGTCGTCCCGGTACAAGAGCGCCGCGAGCGCCGTAACGCCCAGCGGCTACTGACGCTCCTTCGCGCCATGACCTCCCCGACCGATCCCAAGCGATTCCGCTCCGCCACCATCCGCGAAGGCACGATCCGCGCGACCACGCGCAGCTTCCTGCATGCACTCGGCCAGGACGACGAGGACATCGAGCGCCCGCACATCGGCGTGTTCCACACCGGCGGCGAGATGAGCCCGTGCAACCTCAACCTGCGCGAACAGGCGCAGCACGCCAAGACCGGCATCTACGCCGGCGGCGGCACGCCGCACGAATGCCCGGTGGTGTCGGTGAGCGACGGGCTCACCATGGCGCATTCGGGCATGCGCTTCTCGCTGATCTCGCGCGAGCTGATTGCCGACAGCGTCGAGGCCTCGACGCGCGGCCACCAGTGGGACGGCATCTTCGCCATCGGCGCCTGCGACAAGAACCTGCCGGGCCTGATGATGGGCATGGTGCGCTGCAACGTGCCGAGCGTGTTCGTGCATGGCGGCTCGGCGCTGCCGGGGCAGATGCCGGGCCCGGACGGCCGCGACCTCAATGTGGTCGATACCTACGAAACCATCGGCAAGGTGCTGGCCGGCACCGCCACACACGGCGAGCTCGACGCCATGAGCCGCGCCTGCCTGCCCACGGCCGGCGCCTGCGCGGGCCAGTTCACGGCCAACACCATGGGCATGGTGTCGGAAGCGCTGGGCCTCGCGCCCATCGGCTCGAGCATGGTGCCGGCGGTGTTCAGCGAACGCGCACCGCTGATGCGCCGCGCCGCGAAGAACCTCATGAAGGCGGTGCTGGGAGACAGCCCGCTGCCGCGCGACATCGTCACGCGCAAGGCGCTCGAGAACGCCTGCGCCGTGGTGTCGGCCACCGGGGGCTCGACCAACGCCGCGCTGCACCTGCCGGCCATCGCGCACGAGGCCGGCATCAAGTTCCACCTCGACGACGTGGCCGAGGTCTTCGCGCGCACGCCGCTCATCGCCGACCTGCGCCCCGGCGGGCAGTACCTGGCACGCGACGTGTTCTACATCGGCGGCGCGGGCGTCATCCTTCGCACGCTGATGGCGCAGGGCTTCGTGCATGGCGATGCGCTCACCTTCACCGGCCGCACGCTGGCCGAGGAACTGGCCGATGCCGCCGCGCCCGACGGCCGCGTGGTGCGCGCGCCAGGAGATCCGATCACGCGCGACGGCGGCCTGGCCGTGCTCAAGGGCAACCTCTGTCCCGACGGCGCGCTGCTCAAGACCGCGGGCCTCCAGACGCTGGTGCACCGCGGCCCGGCGCGCGTCTTCGATTCGGAAGAAGAAGCGCAAACCGCCGTGCAGAACCGCCGCTACGAGCCCGGCGATGTGATCGTGATCCGCAACGAGGGCCCCAGGGGCAGCCCCGGCATGCGCGAGATGCTGGGCATCACCGCCCTGCTCTACGGCCAGGGCATGGGCGACAAGGTGGCGCTCTTGACCGACGGGCGCTTCTCGGGCGCCACGCGCGGCCTGTGCATCGGCTATGCGGGGCCGGAAGCGGCCGACGGCGGGCCGATTGCGGCGCTGCGCGACGGCGACATGGTGGCCATCGATGCGCGGGCCGGAGCGCGCAGCATTTCGGTGGAACTGACGGCGGAAGAAATGGCGCTGCGCCTCTCCGGACGTGAGGTAAACGCGGGGGTCCCGCACCGCGGCTTGCTGGAAAAATACGCGCTCACCGTGCGGCCCGCTCACCAGGGCGCCGTGACCCATTCGGGCGCAGTCACCTGGCTGCGCGACGAGTCTTGAGTGAAACGCAACCCACAACACCCCGGAGACAGACCATGACCTTCACCCGCCGCCAGCTGCTGCAGACCACCGGCGCCTCGGCGCTGCTCGCCAGCCTGGGCCAGCGCGCCTTCGCGCAGGCCTCGCTCGAGACCGCCACCATCGTCACCGGCTTTGCGGCCGGCGGCACCTCGGACACCACCTGCCGGCGCATCGCGCAGAAGCTCAGCCCCGACTACGCCAAGGCCGCCGTGGTCGAAAACCGCACCGGTGCGGGCGGCCAGATCGCCGTGAGCTACGTGAAGGGCCGGCCCGCCGACGGCGCCACCATCCTGCAGACGCCCACTTCCATCCTCACGATCTACCCGCACATCTACAAGAAGCTGCCGTACGACCCGATGGTCGACCTCACGCCGGTCAGCATCGCCTGCATCTTCGACTTCGGCTTTGCAGTCGGCCCCGCGGTGCCCGCCAGCGTGAAGACGGTGCCCGAGTTCCTGGCCTGGGCCAAGGCCAACCCGGCCGGCGCCAACTTCGGCTCGCCGGCCGCGGGCTCCACGCCGCACTTCATCGGCGCGCTCTTGGGCAAGAAGGGCGGCGTCGAGCTCAAGCACGCGGCCTACCGCGGCACGCAGCCGGCCATGCTGGACCTGCTGGGCAGCAACATCTCGGCCGTCTCGGGCCCGATCGGCGACATCACGCAGCACCTGGCCTCGGGCAAGGTGCGCATCCTGGGCGTCTCGGGCGCCAAGCGCAGCCGCTTCGCGCCCGAGGTGCCGACCTTCGGCGAACAGGGCATCCAGGACATGGCGCACAGCGAATGGTTCGCCTTCTTCCTGCCCGCCAAGGCCTCGCCGGAGCTGGTCGCAAAGCTCAACACCTCGATGAAGAACGCGCTGGCGCAGAAGGACGTGATCGACGGCCTCGGCACCTTCGGCCTGGAAGCCATGTCTTCCACGCCCGCCGAGCTGACCGATCTGCTCAAGAAAGACACCGCCAAGTGGGCGCCGATCGTGAAAGAGGTCGGCTTCACCGCGGAGGGCTAGCCCACCCCCGAAGCGGCTCACTGCGTGTAGCCGCCTCCCCCTCAAGGGGGCAACACCGGCGGCCCGGCAAAGCCGGTTCCGCGGTGTTCCCCGCAAAGAGCTCGGGGACAAGACAAGCGTCATCTGAAAGGAACTGCAATGAACACCACACTCGCCACCCGCGTGCCGCCGTCGGCGCCGGTCCATCCCTCGATCCATCCCGACGAGCGCGCCGCGCGCGAACAGCTCGCGGCCTGCTACCGCATCTTTGCGATGCTTGGGTGGACGGAAATGATCTACAACCACATCACCCTTCGGCTGCCCGACAGCGTGACGGGCGGGGAGAAGCAGTTCCTCATCAACCCCTTCGGCCTGCACTACAGCGAGGTCACGGCCAGCAACCTGGTGAAGATCGACCTGCACGGCAAGGTGCTCGACGGCTCGACGCATCCGGTGAACCCGGCCGGCTTCACGGTGCACGCCGCCATCCACGACGGCCTGCCCGGTGCGCATTGCGTGATGCACACGCACACCACGGCCGGCGTGGCTGTGGCCTGCCTGCAGGGCGGCCTGCAGCAGACCAATTTCTATACCGCGCAGCTGCACGGCATGGTGGCCTACCACGACTTCGAGGGCATCACCATCCACGCCGACGAGGGCCCGCGCCTGCTCAGGAGCATCGGCGACCGCAACGCCGTGATCCTGCGCAACCACGGCCTGCTGGCCTGGGGGCAGACGCTGCCGCAGACCTTCGCCATTCTTTGGACGCTGCAGCGCGCCTGCGAGATCCAGATGGCCACCTTCTCGATGGGCGCGGCCATTCCGGTGAGCGAGGAGATCGCGCAGCGCTGCACGCGCGATGCGCTGCAGTTCAGCCCCGAGCATGGCGCGGGGCAGGACGTGTTCGACGCGCTGGTGCGCCAGGTCGACCGCATCGACGCCAGCTACAAGAACTGACATGAAGATCTGCATCTACGGCGCCGGCGCGATCGGCGGATGGATCGGCGCCAGCCTGGCGCAGGCCGGCGAGCGGCTCAACGTGGTGGCGCGCGGCGCCACGCTCGAGGCACTGCAGCAAGGCGGCCTTTCGCTGATGCGCGGCGACGTGCGCACGCGCGTGCCGGTCAACGCAGTGGCCGACCCCGAAGCGCTCGGCACGCAGGACCTCGTGGTCATCGCCGTGAAGGCGCCGGCGCTGGCCGGCGTGGCCGAACGCATCGGCCCGCTGATCGGGCCCGACACCCTGGTGCTGGTGGCGATGAACGGCGTGCCGTGGTGGTTCCTCGAAGGCGGCTTCGGCGGCGCCATCACCGGCCACCGCCTGGCGGCCGTGGACCCCGACGGCGCAATCGCAAGGGCCATTCCCTCGCGCAACGTGATCGGCTGCGTGGTGCACGCGAGCTGTTCGCTCGACGGGCCCGGCGTGGTGCGGCATCACTTCGGCAACGGGCTGATCGTGGGCGAGCCTTCGGGCGAAGCCACGCCGCGCGTGCAGAAGCTGGTCGCGCTGCTGCAGCGCGCGGGCCTGGACGCCACGCTGTCGCCGCAGATCCAGAAGGACGTGTGGTTCAAGCTCTGGGGCAACATGACGGTGAACCCGATCAGCGCGCTCACGGGCGTCACCACCGACCTGATCATGGGCGACGACTACGTGCGCGGCTTCATCTCGGCCGTGATGCTCGAGGCCAAGGAGATCGGCCGGCGCATCGGCATCGAGATCACGCAGAGCCCCGAAGACCGGCATGCGGTGACGATGAAGCTCGGCGCGTTCAAGACCTCGATGCTGCAGGACGTGGAAGCCGGGCGTTCGGTGGAGCTCGATGCGCTGGTCACCGTGGTGCGCGAGCTCGGCGAGCTGACGGCGGTGGCCACGCCGTTCACCGATGCGCTGCTGGGGCTGGCGCGGCTGAAGATGCGGCAGCTCGGGCTGTATTGAGCGCCGCGGGGCGCCGGCGCACGCGCTTCAAAGCAGCCGCGGCGCCGGGATGATGCGTCGCCGCAGCGTCTTCGGCGCGGGCTTCTTCACCGGAACCGGCTGCGGCAGGTCGCGGGCGTTGCGCAGGCGCGGTCCGGCCACCATGATCTTGCGCAGGCGGTGGTCGTAGCGCAGGAACAGGCCCGAGACACTGCCCACGTAGGCGTCGATCTGCATGTCGTTCGCGACGCCGCGGTCCTCGGGCGAGAAGCGGTCGGGCTCCATGTTGAAGCCTGCGCCCTTGTAGGCCGGATGCGTGTGGTAATAAGCCACCGCCGTCGTGCCCTCGGGGCAGCCTCCGTTGCCGAGGCGGTGGCCGACGTCGACCGTGTTGGTGTCGCCCTCGCGCGGCGGCATCGCGAAGAACTGGTTGCCCTGCTGGCAGATCATGGCGCCGAACTCCTTGCGGCGTTCGATCGACTCGATCAGCACGGACTCCAGTGCCGCGCGCGCCGCCTCGGTGACGGTGTTGAAAAGCTCGTACTCGAGAGGGAATGCGGGTGCGGGAAGTGGTTCGGCCATGCCGCGAGTGTGGTGGCTCTGCGGGCGCCAGACCATCCGACGGACTGCGTATGACGATCGACCGGTCAGGCGCAGGCAGGCATCGCGGCCACCCACAATGCAGCCGCCGGAAGAAGCTCAGTGCTTCTTCAGCAGGACCCGCACCGCCTCGGGCAGCGAATTGACCTGCGGCATGAAATGGTCGAGCGCGGCGCCGAGGACCACCGCACAAAAGACAGCCCCCAGCAGCGGCTTCCACGTCAGCCGCACGGCCGCCATCAGCCAGCCTTCGCGCGCCACGCGCACCGCGGCGCGCGCCGACACGTACGAGAACGCCACCTCGACGGCCACGGCCAGCAGCGCGTCCCAGCTGAAGTAGAGCAGCACCAGCGAGCCGGCGCCGAGCACGATGGCCGTGCAGATCAGGAAGATGGCGACCACCGGCACCACGATGACGGCGCCTTCGTCCGCGGCGCCCGCCACCTCGAGCGCGCCGCTGGCTGCATCGGACAGCGCGCTGCCGCCGGTGCCGCCGGCCGGGCTGCCGCCCGCATCGAACGCCAGATCGCCCGCATCGACGACGTCACCCGCATCGAGGTTGAAGCCGGCGCGGTTCTCGACCAGCCGCCGGGCCCACCAGCGCAGCACCCCCAGGTAGCCGAGATATCCCACGCCCAGCGTGAGGAAATAGCGCACCGCCAGCGACTGCACGCCGAACACATGCATCTGCAGCGCCGACACGCCCCACATCAGCAGCAGCGTGAAGCTGCCGATCAGGATGCCATGCGTGCGCAGGCTGTAGTTGCGGTGCAGGTCGCGCTCGAGCTGCGTCTCCCACAGGCGCACCGAGCGCCAGTTGGAGAGCACCTTCATTCGTCGTCGGCCGGGGCGAAGGGCACGCGCGGCGCCACCGCGCACATGAGCTCGTAGCCGACGGTGCCGGCGGCCTGCGCGACCTCGTCGATGGGCAGCACCGCGCCGCTCACGGCCGAGCGGCCCCACAGCGTGACCTCGGTGCCGAACTTCGCCTCGGGCACGGGCGTGAGGTCGACGGTGATCATGTCCATGCTCACGCGGCCCACCATGCGGGTGCGAACGCCGTTCACCAGCACCGGCGTGCCGGTGTTGCAATGGCGCGGATAGCCGTCGGCATAGCCGACCGCGGCCACGCCGATGGTCAGCGGCCCGTCGGCCGTGAAGTTGGAGCCGTAGCCGATGGTGTCGCCGGCCTTCAGCGACTGAATCCCGATCAGTTTGGTCGAGAGCGTCATGGTGGGCTGCAGCTGCCAGTGCGCCGCGTCGTGCTCGGGAAAATCGGGCGCGCTGCCATACAGCACGATGCCGGGGCGCACCCAGTCGCCGCGGGTCTGCCGGGCATGGCGCAAGGTGGCGGCGCTGTTGGCGATGGAGCGCTCGCCCGGCAGGTCGTGCGTGACGCGCTCGAACACCTCCAGCTGGTGCGCGATGCCGCGCGCGCCGTCGGCGTCGCTGAAATGCGTCATCAGCGAGATCTCGTCGACCTGCGGCAGCGCGTTCAGCCGCGTCCAGGCCGAACCGAAGCGCTCGGGCGCGAAGCCCAGGCGGTTCATGCCGGAATTCATCTTGAGGAACACGCGCTGCGGCTTGAGCGTCTTGTGGGCCGCGAGCATGTCGATCTGCTCGTCGCAGTGCACCGTGTGCCACAGGTCGAGCCGCGAGCACAGTTCCAGGTCGCGCGCCTCGAACACGCCCTCGAGCAGCAGCACCGGGCCGCGCCAGCCGAGGGCGCGCACGCGCTCGGCCTCGGCCAGGTCGAGCAGCGCAAAGCCGTCGGCGCCGCGCAGGCCTTCATAGACCCGCTCGATGCCGTGGCCATAGGCATTGGCCTTGACCACGGCCCAGACGCGGGCATCGACCGCGGCACGCCGTGCCCGGTCGAGGTTGTGGCGAAGTGCGGCGGTGTGGACAGTGGCGAGAATGGGGCGCGGCATTGGGGGGCGTCGAATGGTGAACAGATGGGGTTTTAGCATCTTCCCGGACCAGGCCGTCCAGGATGGGAACGCTGATTTCGCTGTCGTACCCCCATGCTATAACCGCCCATTCGCCCAAAAGACGCGACACTTTCTCACTACTGCCAGCACCTTCCTGGCCAGCCAGCCCATCGATGAAGCGCGGTTTCTACACGATCATGTCGGCCCAGTTCTTTTCGTCGCTGGCCGACAACGCGATCTTTGTCGTGGCGGTCGAGCTCATGCGAAGCACGGGCGCGGCCGAATGGCAGCGCGCGGCGCTGGTGCCGATCTTTGCCGTCTTCTACGTGGTGCTGGCACCGCTGGTGGGCGCCTTCGCCGACGCCTTGCCCAAGGGGCGGGTGATGTTCATCAGCAACGCCATCAAGGTGATCGGCTGCCTGATGATGCTGTTCGGCTCGCATCCGCTGCTGTCGTATTCGATCGTGGGGCTGGGCGCGGCGGCCTATTCGCCGGCCAAGTACGGCATCCTGACCGAGCTGCTGCCCGCTTCGCAGTTGGTAAAAGCCAACGGCTGGATCGAAGGGCTCACGATCGCCTCGATCCTGCTGGGCATCGTGCTCGGCGGCTCGCTGGTGGGGCATGCGGTCTCCAGCCGGCTGCTGTCGTTCGACATGCCTTTGATCAACACGGGGGTCGATTCACCGGCCGAGGCGGCCATCTCGGTGCTGATCTTCGTCTACATGCTGGCGGCCTGGTTCAACACGCGCATTCCGCACACCGGCGTCGAGATGCGGCCGCTGCGCGCCAATCCGGCGCATGGCCTGGCGCGCAACATGTTCTCGCTGCTGCCCGACTTCTGGCACTGCAACGCACGCCTGTGGCGCGACAAGCTCGGCCAGATCTCGCTGGCCACCACCACGCTGTTCTGGGGCGCGGGCGCCAACCTCAAGTACATCGTGCTGGCCTGGGCCGCGCTTGCGCTCGACTACAACACCACGCAGGCCACGGCGCTCACCGGCGTGGTCACCATCGGCATGGCGGTGGGCGCCATCGTCGCGTCGATGCGCATGCGGCTGGACATGGCCACGCGCGTGATTCCCATGGGCATCGGCATGGGGCTGCTGGTCATCAGCATGAACCTGATCGGCAACGTCTGGATTGCGGTGCCCTTTCTGATCCTGCTGGGCGGGCTGGGCGGCTTCCTGGTGGTGCCGATGAACGCGCTGCTGCAGCACCGCGGCCACAACCTGATGGGCGCCGGCCGCTCGATTGCGGTCCAGAATTTCAACGAACAGGCCTGCATCCTGCTGCTCGGCGGCTTCTACAGCGCCTGCACCGGCCTGGGCCTGTCGGCCTTCGCGGCCATCGGCGCCTTCGGCGGCGTGGTGGCGGGCTGCATGTGGTTCATCCAGCGCTGGCATCATCACAACCTGCGCAAGTACCCCGAGGAAGTCGAGCACCTGCTCGCCATCGCCCGCAGCGATAAACACCACTAGCCCCCGCTGCTGCGACCTTTTGCTTTCACCAGGAATACCGCGGAACCGGCTTTGCCGGGCCGCTGGTGTTGCCCCCGGCAGGGGGTTGGCGTAGCGACACGAAGTGCGCGCAGCTTGGGGGCGAGCAACAACCTATGCCTGCTCTTGCATTGATTTTCAACGCCTTTGTGTGGGGCGTTTCGTGGTTCCCGTTCCGGCACATCGAAAGCCACGGGCTGCATCCCGTCTGGACCACCTGCATCATCTACGTGGCCATTTCCGCGGTGATGGGCTTCTTTCGCCGGCATGCCTGGCGCGGCTTCGCGGCGTATCCGATGCTGGTGCTGCTGGGCCTGGCGGCGGGCTTCACCAACCTGGGCTTCAACTGGGCGGTGACGCAGGGCGACGTGGTGCGCGTGGTGCTGCTGTTCTACCTGATGCCGCTGTGGAGCGTGCTGCTGGGCTGGGCCGTGCTGGGCGAGCGGCCCACCGGCGGCGCGCTCGCGCGCGTGGCGCTGGCGCTGACCGGCGTGGCCGTGGTGCTCAAGACGCCCGGCGTCGAATGGCCGGTGCCCTCGAGCCTGCCGGACTGGCTGGGCCTGGCGGCCGGCTTCAGCTTTGCCGTGACCAACATCGTGCTGCGCCACCTGCGCGACGCGCCCGGCGAATCGCGCGCGCTGGCCATGTTCTGCGGATGCGCAACGGTGGCGGCCATCGCGGCGGCGGCCGGCACCCTGCTCGGCGCCTTCGGCTCCCCGCTTGCCGCGGAGCCGGGCTGGATCGGGTGGGCGGCCTTGCTGGGCACCGGCTTCGTGGTGGCCAACGTCTGCCTGCAGTACGGCGCGGCGCGGCTGGCGGCCAGCGCCACGGCGGTGATCATGCTGTCGGAGGTGCTGTTCGCGAGCGTCTCTTCCGTGGCGCTCGGCGCGGCCCAGATGGATCCGCGCATCCTGGCGGGCGGCGCGCTGATCGTGCTGGCCGCCGTGTGGTCGGCGTTTGCGCGAACGCCGGCGCGGGGCGATGATCGGCTTTCGTCCCCCACCTGACCGAGGCAGCGCCATGACCACCAGCATCTACGACTTCGAAGCCAAGCGGATCGACGGCAAGAACGTGAAGCTCTCGGACTTCCGGGACAAGGTGCTGCTGATCGTCAACACGGCCAGCCAGTGCGGCTTCACGCCGCAGTTCGCGGGGCTCGAGGAGCTGTACGAAAAGTACGCCAGCCAGGGGCTCGTGGTGCTGGGCTTTCCGTCGAACCAGTTCGGCTCGCAGGACCCGGGCACCAACGAGGAGATCGGCGCGTTCTGCACCACCAACTACGGCGTGAGTTTTCCGATGATGGAAAAGATCGACGTCAACGGCAGCAACGCCGCGCCGCTCTACCAATGGCTCACCAAGGAAAAGCCGGGCCTCCTGGGCAGCACGGCCATCAAGTGGAACTTCACCAAGTTCCTGGTCGGCCGCGACGGGCGGGTACTCAAGCGCTATGCGCCGCTGGACACGCCCGCGTCAATCGCGCGCGACATCGAGGCGGCGCTGGCGGCGGGCTGATTCATCAAGGCCCGACGCGCAGGAACCCGATGCCTGCGTGCCGCCCATCCCGGCCATCGCGCCGGTCCAGCGCGTTCAGCCACTCGATCAGCGCATCCTCGTCGACCGGCGAAGGCAGCAGCCGGAACGACTCCTGCGCCAGCACCTGCGCAGGCAGCCGATGCACGATCTGCAGCTCGGTGTGATGGGCGACATACAGCACCGGAAGCGGCCGGCCCGCGGCATCCTCCACGTCGGCCAGCTCGGAGATCGTCTTCGCGGCGTCCGCATGGATTCCGACGATGACGGCGTCGAACTGATGCCCCGCGCGGATCGCCGCGACCAGTTCGGACATCCGGCCGAAGGGCGCGTTGTCCGCGCCCAGGACCGACAGCGAATTGGAGGTGCAGATGCGCTGCAGCGCATCCGAATCCACCAGGGCAATCCGATACTCCCTGTGGATCCATGATGCGTTCACAGGCTACTGCTCCCCGGCGACGTCGATCTCGACCCGGCGGTTCGGCTGCAGGCAGCGCAGCAGGGCCGGCGAACTGCGCGTGCCCTCGCAATCGCTGACCACCGGCTGGCGCTTGCCCATGCCCGCGGCGCGGATCAGCTTGCCGTCGATGCCCTGCTTCACCAGCAGATCGCGCACGGTGTTGGCGCGGGCGAGCGACAGGGCCTCGTTGTAGGCATCGCCGCCGAGCCGGTCGGTATGCCCCGTCACCACGATGTAGTGCAGCGACCTGAAGTTGCCCCGCAGCTCGGCGGCCAGCCGCTCGATGCGCACCTGTCCATCGGGGAGAAGGTCCGACAGCGAAGCGCCGTCGAAGCGGAACAGGCCGTCGGCATTCAGCGTGACCTTCTGCGGCGGCGCCAGCCTGGTGCTGGCCGGAATCGGCGTGGCCGCCGGCGGCTGCGCGAGCAGGGCGCAATCGGGGTTCTTCCACCAGCCGCCCGTGGACACGCCATCGCTGCTGAAGCGCACCATGTACTGGCAGGTCACATGGTCGGCGCTCTTGCCCGTGCGGAAGTGGAAGATGTAGTTCCACTCGCGCACGCCCCAGAGCCCCTCGCTGAAGTGCGGCCAGCCCAGCAGTTCGCGCACCTGGTCCTTGCCCATGCCGGTGCGCATGCGGGCGAACGCATCGGTGCCAGGAAAGGCGCCCTGCTTCCACCTGGCGCTGCCAAGGTCCGGAAAGTCCTCGGGCCTGGGCGCCTCCGGCCGTTCCGATGCGACGCGCGCCTGCGCGTCCTTGTCGATGGCGGCGCCCGGCGAGGCACAGCCCTGGAGCACCAGCATCGCCGCTGCCAGCGCGGCCCCACCGCTCGTTCGAATCATGATTTTTTTCATCTCTCTCTCGCTCAATTGAAGACCCACTCGGCACCGACCGTGGCGGCCGCCCCCGCGCGGCTCATGCCGATGCCGCCGGTCAGGCTCCATGCGTTGTTCTCCGAGGTGCGGCGGAAGCTCACGCCCACCGCGCTCTCGCCCTTGAAGACGCCGTAGCCCAGGCGCATCACGGTCTTGCCGGGCACGTAGCTGCCGGGCATCTGCACCGCGATGGCCGCGGCCGTGCCGGCATAGGCGTTGCGGGCGACGGCGCGGATGTCGCTGCCGAGGGCGTTGACGCGCGCATCGGTGTACGCGGTATTGGCCGCGCTGGACTGGTGCAGTTGCTGCACGTTGACGGCATCGGTGGGCGCCACGCCCGGCGCCACGTTGTGCACTGCCACCGGACCGGTGGCGCCGCCGTTGCCCATCGTCACGCTGTTGTAGTTGACGCTGCCGTCCGCGTTCGTGTCGTAGCGCACGCTGCCGGCCTGCACCGCCTGCAGCTGGCGCACGTTCACCGCATCGGTGGCCTGCGTGCCGCCCGCGACGTTGGTGATCTGGCGCTCGTTGCCCGCACTGCCCACCGACACCGCACCCTGCGCGGACAGCACCGAGACGTTCGAGAACATCTCGCGCTGGCCGTTCATGCCGGCGCGGTCGGCCGATGCGCCGCTGCCAAGGGCCACGCCGCTGCTGGTGGTGGCGATGGCATTCGCGCCCAGCGCGATGCTGCTTGCGCCGTTCGCCTGCGCGCCGCTGCCGCCCGCAAAGGCGCTGTTGCCCAGCGCGACGGCCTGCGGCCCGATGGCCACGCTCTCCGCGCCGGCCGCCTGCGAATCGGCGGCCTGCGAGTTGGCGTGGAAGTACTTGATGCCTGCGCCGCCCACCTGGATGTTGTTGATGGCCTGGTTGGTCGCGTAGAGCTGGCTGCCATTGATCGCATCGGTGCTGCTGGCGCTGATCTGGCCGGCCGCCACGTTCTGGATCTGGCGCTCGGCTCCCGGCGCGCCCACGCTGACCACGCCCACCGGCGCGGTGCCGGCGAAGTCGTAGGTCTGTCCCTGGATCGTGGTGCTGGCCGTGGGCGTGGCCGCGGCAGTGGTCGAGCCCGCGCCGAGCGCCACGCTGTTGTCGGTGCTGACGGTGGCGTTCGGTCCCACGGCCACGCTGTTGGCGCTGGTGGCACTGGCATTGGTGCCCACGGCCAGCGAATTGACCGCGCCGGAGCCGACGCTCGCCCCCGCGCCGACAGCAATGCTGTTGGCCGCGCTCGCGCCGCTGTTGTCGTAGTTGCCCTGCTTGGTGCCGCCGTCGTTCACGCTGTAGTAGTGTGTCTGCGCGTTGTTGACGATGGTGGTGAGGCTGCCGCCCAGCGCATTGACGGTGCTGGCCACCGCGTACAGCTGGCTGCCGTTGATGGCGTCCGTGCTGGTGCTGCTGATCTCGCCCGGCGCCACGTTGACGATCTGCCGCTCGGCGCCGGGGGCGCCCACACTCACCACGCCCGCGGCGGTGCCGGCAAAGTTGCCGTAGGTGATGGACGGCCCCGGCGCATAGCTGACCGAGCCGTCCGGATTGAGCGTGGCGATCACGCCCGGCACGGTCGCGCTGCTGACCTGCACGGCCGCCTTGTCGGCGCTGTCGTTGCCGAGCACCACGTTGTTGGCGTTGGCCACCGTGACGTTGTTGCCGAGCACGAAGCTCTGGTTGGCGCCGACCGCGATGGTGTTGTTGTTGCCGATGGCGTAGCTGTCGTCGGCGTCGATATAGCTGGGGTCGCCGATGGCGCCGGAATGCGCGCCGTTGACCTGGTTGCCGGTGCCGATGCTGATCGACTGGAGGCCGTTCGCACGGGCGCCGTTGCCGATGGCGATGGCGCTGTTCTGAGAGGCCCGCGCTTGCGAGCCAATGGCCACGGTGTCATTGGCGGTGATACCCGTACCGGCCATGAAACCGCTGGCGATGTTGTAGTCGCCGGTCACGCTGATGCCCGTCAGGTAGCCGCTCGCAACATTGTTGTTGCCGGTCACGTTGTTGCCTGCGACGTAGCCGCTCGCGACGTTGCCGCTGCCTTCGACGGAAGCCCCGGCGCTATTGCCGCTGGCTACATTGTTGCTGCCGATCGTGCCCGCCCCCGCTGAGGCGCCCAGGTAGGCATTTCCGCTGCCTTGCAGGCTGACCCCGGCCCCGGAACCGATGCCCGTATTGCTGGACCCCGACGCCGGGCTGAGACCCGAAGCATTGGCCGATGCCAGCGCATTGCTGCCCAGCGCCGTGTTGGCGCTGCCATCCATGAAGCGCATGGCGTTCTGGCCGACGGCGGTGTTGTGGTAGCCGTTGGTGCTGCGGCCGGCCTCCTGGCCGATGAAGGTCGCATACTGGTACTTCGAGTTGGCGCCCGCCTGCGCCCCGACCATCACGCTGTCGGACAGGTAGCCCGGCTGCGCCAGCATGGTGGCGTTCAAACCTGCATCGGTGCCGATGACCACTTCCTGCGCGTCATGCGACTTCGCGTTGTTGCCGATGGCGATCGACGAGTAGAACGTCGAAGGCGTGGTCGCGCCCGTGGAGACGGTTCCCGACACCGACGCGCCCGTGCCGATGGCGATGCCGCCGGTGGCGATAGCTCCCACGCTCGCGCCGTTGCCCATGGAAACCGAATTGGCGGCCTGCGCCGTTGCATTCACGCCTGCCGCCAGGCTGTTCAGTCCGGTGGCGCCGCTGTTGCTGTAGTTGCCCTGCTGCGTGCCCCCGTCGTTGACGCTGTAGTAGTGCACCGCGCCCGCCGCTGCCGCGCTGGACACCGCCTTGAGCTGGCTCACGTTGACCGCATCGCTGTCGGCCGCACCGGCCGCCACGTTGGTGATCTGGCGGTATTGCCCATTGCCGCCCACGCTCACTGCGCCCAGCGTTCCGGTGGTCGCACCGATGGCGGCAGCCTGCCCGGCGCTGGCGCCTGTCGGTACGTAGCCCGCCACGCCCTTGTCCACGCTGGCCACCGAGCCGCTGCCCAGTGCCACGCCATCGGCCACCGTCACGCTCGTTGCGTTGCCCAGCGCCGTGGCGTTCGCGACCTGGATATTGACGCCGTTGCCCAGCACGAAGGTGTTGGTGGCGCCTGCACCCAGCGTGTTGTTGTTGCCCACGCTGTAGCTGTTGGCGCCGTCGATGACGCTCGGGTCGCCGATGGCGCCGCTGTTGGCACCGTTGACCACATTGCGCGTGCCGATGGAGATGGACGAGGCCCCCACCGCCTGCGCGCCCGCGCCGATGGCGATCGCGCGATCGCCCTTCGCGGTGGTCACGGTATTGCCCACCTGGTTGTCAACCGCGCCGAGCGCGATCGAATAAAGGCCCGAAGCGCGGGCCTGGTTCCCCATCGCAATGGCGCTGCCGGCCGTGGCCGTGGATTGCCTGCCGATGGCAATCGTGTTGTTCACATTGCCGTTGTTCTGGCCTGCAAAAGCACCAAGGGCCACATTGCCGCTTCCACCGGCGCCGAAACCCGCATTGGCACCCAGTGCGGAGTTGTAGCTGCCCGTGCTGTTCTGCAATGCGCCCGAACCTACGGCGGCCATGTAGTCGGCGGTGGAATAAGCGCCGCTGGTCGTGCCCATCGATGCGTTCGAGTAGCCCTTGGTCTGCCAGCCGGCACCGTTGCCGATGTAGGTGCTGCTGTCGCCGGAAGACTCCCGTCCGGCGTTGAGGCCCAGGAAGGAGTTGCCAGCGCCCGTGTTGCCGAGCCCCGCGAAATTGCCGACGCTGGTGGTTCCCACGCCAAGGGCCGCGGCGCTGGGCCCGATCGCTGTCGCGCGCTCCGCGCTCGCGGTCGCTGCGACGCCGACAGCCGTTGCGTTGGCTGCGCTCGCCGTAGCGTTCTGGCCGACGGCTGTCGTGCTCGGCCCCTGCGCCAGCGAATTGGCGCCCATGGCCGCCGCCCGGTCGCCGTCCGCAACGGCGTTGTTGCCGATGGCCATTCCCCAAGTCGTTGCCGCCGTCGTTCTCGCCTGCACGCCCGCGGCCATCGAACCGACCCCACTCGCCAACGAACCCGTTCCCACGGCAATGGCTCGATCCGCGTCGGCAATGGCCTTGTTGCCGATTGCCACGGTCTCGTTCCGCACGATCGAAGGGGCGGACGCCACGACATTGCCGTTGCGGTCCAGGACATCGCCTGTCACGGGATCGACGGAGAACCCCGTTCCCGCAGACGTGCCGATGGCGACGTTGTTGTTCCCCTCGGTGCCGATGCCGGCAAAGCTGCCGGAAGCATAGTTGTTGCTGCCCTTGGTCGCGAGCCCGGCGAGGCTCCCGATGGCCGTGTTCTGACTTCCCTCTACCTGAAATCCCGACGCGGCGCCGAACGCGATGTTGGCATCGCCTTTGACGAATTCGCCTGCGCCATATCCAAAGGCAGCGTTGGCGCTGCCTGTGACCACGCTCCCTGCAAGAGGGCCGAACGCACTGTTGACGTCGCCGTTCGCCTGGTAGCCAGTACCTGTGCCAATGTATGAGTTGTTGTTGCCCGACGAGTTCGCGCCGGCGTTGGGGCCAATGAAAACGCTGTTGCTCGCGGTCGCGCCCGTGCCGGCGCTGGGACCTATGGCCGTGGTGCCAAGGCCCGATGCGGTTGCACCCTGGCCAATTGCGACAGAGGCGGCATCGCCGGCGCGGGCGAAGGTGCCGATGGCGACGCTGCTCCCGCCCAGGGCCTGCGCCGAAGTACCGATGGCAATGCTGTCGATGCCAAGCGCCTTGGTGGCGGTGTTTCCCCAGACAATGGCATTGGTGCCGACGTTCGCGGAAACTGTGCTTGCAAGGCTGGCCAGATCAGGTCCTCCCGTCGTCGGGTTGGTCGCGATACCCGAAATCGTGGCAAAGCTGCCGCTGCCATTGGGGACCTGGCAAGTCCATGCGCCTCCCCCTGCAGCAGGCGTGCCCACCGCGCTGCACACCGCCCCCGAGGCGTTGTCGATCTTGACGTCGGCCCAGGCGGCTCCCTGCACACCCGCCGCCAGCAGAATGCCGGCCATCACCTTGCCGCCGGCGCGCTTGCCGCGCGCCCTGGTCACTTCGGATGCCGCCACCCAGGCACCCAGCGCCTCGTTCCATACAGACCGGTAGGTCTTGTTCATTTCAGTCTTCCTCGATCAATCAGGTTGCATGCACAACCTCGTCCATGACCGGGCACGGGAGACTGTGGCTTTTGCGGAATTCGCAGCGCCGGCCGGCACTGCACAGGGCGCGGATGATGTCGAGAGGGGTTCCGCGGCGCGGACGCGCCACGAGGTTTCGTCAGAATTGCCGACACTTTTCGTGTCGGTTTGTGAATTTTTTTACTACTGCTCGCATCCTTCGAGTAACGGCGGCGGTTTGCGTGAAATCGTCAGATTTGGTTCTTCGATTCGCTGTCAGAATCCCGCCGCCAGACGAACGGACCCCATGCGCATCGCCATCCTCGAAGACGACCCCGACCAGCTGTCCCACCTCGTGCGGACGATGGAACAGCTGTTCACGGTGGGAGAGACGACGGTGGCGTGCACGGCCTTCACCGACGGCGCCGCGCTGCAGCAGGTGCTGCGGCGGGAAAGCTTCGACCTGCTGGTGCTCGACTGGAACGTGCCGGGGCTGGAAGGGCTCGAGTTGCTGAAATGGCTGCGCACCTGGCAGCGCGACCTGGTGCCCGTGCTCATGCTCAGTTCCCGCACCTCGGAGCAGGACGTGGTGCAGGCGCTGAACTTCGGTGCCGACGACTACATCGTCAAGCCGTTCCGCCCGCTGGAGTTGCGTGCGCGCGTGCAGCGCCTGATGGCCAGGCGCTCGCCGGTGGCGCAATCGGAACAGGAGCGCTTCGGCCGATGGGAGTTCGACAGGCTCACGCAGAGCGTGCTGATCCATCCGCTTCCGCCGGACAGCGCGCCGCCCGAGCGGCATGCGCTCACCGACCGCGAGTTCAAGCTGGCGCTGGTCTTGTTCCAGCACATGGGCGGCGTGGTGTCGCGCGCCCATCTTCTGGAAAGCGCCGGCTACAGCAGCGAAGAGCTGCCGTCGCGCACGCTGGACAGCCACATCTACCGCTTGCGCAGCAAGCTCGGGCTGGAGGCGGAGCGCGGGCTGAGCCTGCGCACGGTCTATGGCCGCGGCTACCGGCTCGAAGCCACCCGGCAGGAGGAACCCTGATGGTGCCGCAGGGGGCAAGGACTATGCTCCCGCCAACCAGAACGATTCCGACATGACAAAGAGCGATCACGGAACGAGGGGAGATTCTCGAGCGATGCAGTGCAGGCAGCTGGTGGCATGCGTGTGGTTCATTGCATTCGCGGTGTCCGCACAGTCGCAGCCGACGCCGCACGTCGTGCAGCCCGGCGAAACACTCTGGGGCATCACGGGGCAGCGCCTGCAGGCACCGCAGCGCTGGCCCGAGGTGCAGCAGCGCAACCAGGTCGGCGAGCCTCGCCTGCTGCAACCCGGCACGGTGCTGTATTTCGCGGACGGCCGCGTCGTGCCCGAGGGCGCAGCCGTGGTGACGGCAGTCGAAGGAGCAGCCTCGCGCCGCCGCGGCGGCAGCGGGGGCGAACAGGCGCTCTCCCCCGGCATGCCGATCCAGCCGGGCGACATCCTCACCACCGGCGGCGAGGCCTTCGTCACCCTGGGCCTGCCCGGCGGCAGCCGCGTCGTGCTGCCCTCCCGCAGCGCGCTCGAAGTGCTGGCGATCGATGCCGCGACGGTCAGGCTGCGGCTCATCGAAGGCCGCGTGGAGTCGCAAGTCCAGAAGCAGCGGCCCAGCCAGCAGTTCGAGATCCGCGCACGTTCGCTGGGCCTGGGCGTGCGCGGCACCCATTTCCGCGTGCGCGACGAAGGCGGCTTGCTGGCCAGCGAGGTCATCGAAGGCGAAGTGACGGTCGGCAAGAGCGCCGTGGCAGGACAACAAGACCCGCAGCGGCCCGCAGCGCCTGCAGCTCCTGCCCTCGTACTGCGCGCGGGCCACGGAGCCGTCCTGCTGGAAGACGGCAGCGCCGAGGCGCGCACCCTGCTGACGGCACCCCAGCTCGTGCCTGCCACCGGGCCCCGAAGCGGCGACCGGACGCTCGAACTCGTGCCGGTCGCGAACGCCAAGGGCTACCGGTTGCAGCTCGCGCGCGACGAGCGCGTCCTGCTGCCGGTGCACGAGCAGCGCGGTGCCGGCCCTGCATTCACCGTGCCGGCCGAAATCGAGCCCGGCTTCTACCAGCTTCGCCTCACCGCCTTCGATGCCGCACAGCTCGAGGGATTGCCGGGCGACAGCACGGTCTACCTGCCGCCATCCAGTGCAAGTGGACAGGGCAGCAGCGCAGGAACGGCCACGCCCATGGCCGACGGCCGCGTCGAGATCCGGTGGCCCGGGGTTTCCGGTCGGCGCTACGCCTTCGAGCTTTCGCGCAGCGCCGACTTCTCGCTGCTGCTGCTCAGCGAGCCGGCTGTCTACGCCACGGGCATGACGGTGGGCCCCTTCGCGGTCGGCGGCCGCTACCACTGGCGCGTGCGCGAGCAGCAGCCGGGCAGCACTGAACCCGCGAGCCCCCGGCAGGGCTTCGGCGGAAGCTTCGACATTCCCGCGCGTTGAGCCGGGCCTTCGCAATGCGCACGCGGCTCGTCATCGAACGGCTGTTGATGGCGCTGCTGTTACCCATTGCCATGCTGGGACTGGCGCAGCGCCCCATCGTGACGCAGATCGATGCCTCGATCCATGACCGGATGCTGCGCCTTGCATCGCATACCGCGACGCCCGACATCATGATCATCGCGATCGACGAACGCAGCCTGGGCGAACTCGGCCGCTGGCCTTGGTCCAGAGAAATCCACGCCCGGCTGCTGGAGCGGCTGGCGCCCCATGCACCGCGCGCGGTGCTGCTGGATCTTTTCCTGACCGAGCCCAGCATCAACCCGCGGGATGACGAGCGGCTGGCGCAAGCCATGGGCAAGCTGCCGGTCTACCTGCCGCTGCTGCATGCCCCGCCGTTGGCGTCGACGAACGAGTACTGGCCGGGCTTCCTGCCGCCGCTCGCGGTATTCGCCGAACGCGCCAGGGGCGTCGGCCATGCGGGCCTGACGCCGGATTCTGACGGGGTGGCGCGCACGCTGTACCTGCGCGAGGGATACGCCGGGCATCTGCAGCCCTATGTGGGGGCGCTCATGACGGGCCGCGTCCCGTCGCAGCCGCCCCCAGCGGCACCGTCCGGCACCTGGCTGCGCGAGGACCCGCTGCGCCTGCTGTTCGCCGGCCCGCGCGGCAGCTACCGCACGGTGCCGTATGTGAGCGCACTGCGTGGGGAAGTGCCCGGTGAGCTGCTGCAGGGCAAGCTGCTGCTCATCGGCGCCACGGCCCCGGGCCTCGGCGACCAGACGCTGGCACCCCATGCGGGCGTCCGGGGCGTTCTGTCCGGCGTCGAGGTGCACGCCAATGCGATCGACAACCTGCTTCATGCGCGCAACATCAGCGTGATGCCGCCACTCGCCTATGCGGCATGGACGGTGGTGCCGATCTGGATCGCGCTGTGGCTGCTGATCCGCATGGCGCACCACGCTTTGCCGGTCGCCTTCAGCCTGGCCGCGACCTGCCTGCTGCTCAGCATCGCCGCCATGCTCGCCCGGCACTGGTGGCTGCCCCCGGCGGCCCCCATCTTGGGTCTCGCCATCCTCTACCTTCTATGGAGCTGGCGGCGGCTGGAGTCTCAGTTCGCCTTTCTGCGCGAGCGCGCCCAGGCGCTGGACATGCTTCCGGCCGGCGCCTTCGAGATGCTTCCGGCCCTCGCGCCTGCGGCGGCCGATTCCGCGCAGCAACCCAAGCAGGCCCTGGACCGGGCCATTGCCCGTGTCCAGCGCATGCAGAAGCTGATGGACGAAGCCATGCACACCGTGCCCGTCGCGATGCTGATCTGCGACGAAGACGGGCGCATCGGATCGAGCAACGCTGCGGCCTTTCGCCTGTTGCGCGCCGGTGCGCTGCCTTCGCGCGACGGCGAGACGGCGGCACTCAGGGATGTGTCGCTGCCCAGGTTGCTCGCGACCCTAGCGACCACGGTGCAAGCCGATGCAGCGATGGCGGCAGAACACCCCCACTGGACCGAGCGCCTGCGCGGCGAATACCAGACCGCCGAGGCACGCGTGTTCCAGTTCGAGGCCGCGCCCTTCGGCGCCGCGGCGCGTGACGAGCGGGGCTGGGTGGTGGCACTGCCCGAACTCACAGCCGAGCGCGAAGCCCAGCGCCAGCGCGATGAATGGCGGCGTTTTCTGTCCCACGACCTGCGCAGCCCGCAGGTCACCATCCTCAGCCTGTTGTCGATGCATGGCGCCGAGACGGACACGGCGCCGCCGCCGGCGGATCTGCTGCGGGCGATCCGCCGGGAAGCGGAACGCACGCTCGCGCTGGCCGAGGGTTTCATGGACTACACCGAGGCCGGGTCGAACGACTACCGCTTTGCGGAAACGCATGTCGGCACGGTGCTGCTCGACGCGCGGGATCAGGTGTGGCCCTACGCCCGGACCCACGGCGTGCGCGTGGAGACAGGGCTCGACGAAACCGATGAAACAACGATCCGGGCCGACGGCGCGCTGCTGACGCGCGCCATCGTGAACCTGCTGAACAACGCCATCCGCCACAGCAGCCAGGGCAGCTGCGTGAGCCTGCGCATGGAGGCCATGCCCGATCTCCAGAGCCCCGGCGGAGGCGTTGTTCGCATCACCGTCAGCGACGAAGGCTCGGGCATGACGCCTTCGCAACTGCAGGCCCTGCTGACCACGCCGCGCGGCCAGCGCCTTGCCATGCACAAGGAAGATCAGGCTGCCGCCGCGCCTGCTCCGATGCCCGCCGCACGCGGCATGGGCCTTGGGTTTTCAGTGGTGCGCGCGGTCGTGCAGCAGCACGGCGGGCGCATCGAGGCGCAGAGCGCACCGGGCGTGGGCACCACGTTCTGGCTGAGCTTGCCGCTGCGCTGCGGCGCGCCCTGAGCGCACCGGAAGCTCAGAACCTGAAATCGACAGTCTTCGAGCCGCCGCCCACCGTCACCGTCTGGCTCTTGGCACTGCCGGCCATGGCGGCGTCGATGGTGTAGCGGCCCGCCGGCAGGTCGACCAGGCAGACCGGCCCGCTGGCGCGCAGGCCCAGCGAAGGCGCGCCGTCGGCGCCCTTGATGTCGACCTGGACATCCGCCAGGTAGGCGCCGTCGGAGCGCGCGAAGAGCAGCGCCAGCGGATGCTCCTTCATGGCCGCGCGCATTGCGGTCGATTCGTCCGAGCCGATGCCGCCGCAGACATAGCGCACCGCGCCCTCGCCCTTCCATTGCGGCATGGCCGACTGGGCCTGCACTGCGAAGACGCCGGCCGCGCAGGCGAGAGCCAGCAAGGCACGCCGCAAGGTCCTGGAGGCGATGAAAGCTGGAACGGAAGACATGAGACTTGCTCCTTGGAAAATCGGTGCCGCCATGATGCGGCGCGAATTGCCATGGCGCGAGTCGGACCAGGGCGCTCTTCGGTGTGCGATCAGGCCGCCGACAGCGCCGCGTCCAGCAGCTCCACCCAGTGCCGCACGGGCGTCTCCGGGCTGCCGCTTTGCAGGTGCGTGATGCAGCCGATGTTGGCCGAGGCAATGACGCTCGGCTGCAGCTGCTTCAGGTGCCCGAGCTTGCGGTCGCGCAGCGGGTAGGCCAGTTCGGGCTGCAGCACCGAGTAGGTGCCGGCCGAGCCGCAGCACAGGTGCGATTCGTTCATGGCCACGCGCACGTCGAAGCCGAGTGCGCGCAGATGCGTCTCGACGCCGCCGCGCAGCTTCTGGCCGTGCTGCAGCGTGCAGGGCGGGTGGTAGGCGACCACGCCGGCCGGCGCGCGCACGCGGGCCTTCAGCGCGGGCACGAGATCGGGCAGCAGCTCGCTCAGGTCGCGCGTCAATTCGCTGATGCGCGCCGCCTTGGCGGCATAGGCCGCGTCGTGCTGCAGGATGTGGCCGTATTCGCGCACCGTGACGCCGCAGCCCGAGGCGTTCATCACGATGGCTTCGGCCTCGTTGCGTTCGACCAGCGGCCACCAGGCGTCGATGTTGGCGCGCATCTGCGCCTTGCCGCCCTCCTGGTCGTTGAGGTGGAACTTGACGGCGCCGCAGCAGCCGGCCTCGGGCGCGATCACGGCCTGGATGCCGGCCGCATCGAGCACGCGCGCGGTGGCGCTGTTGATGTTGGGCATCATCGAGGGCTGCACGCAGCCCGCGAGCATCAGCACCTTGCGTGCATGCCTCGCGGTGGGCCAGGCGCCGGCCTCCTGTTTGGGCGGCACCTTGGCCTTGAGCGCCTCGGGCAGCAGGCCGCGCACCGACTGGCCGAGCTTCATCGCCGGGCCGAAGAGCGGCGACGGCAGCCCCTCCTTCAGCAGCCAGCGCGTGGCCGACTCCATGGCGGGGCGCGGCACTTTCTCGTCGACGATCCTGCGGCCGATGTCGACCAGGTGGCCGTACTGCACGCCGCTGGGGCAGGTGCTTTCGCAGTTGCGGCAGGTCAGGCAGCGGTCCAGGTGCAGCTGGGTGCTGCGCGTGGGGGCCTTGCCTTCGAGCACCTGCTTGATCAGGTAGATGCGCCCGCGCGGGCCGTCGAGCTCGTCGCCGAGCAGCTGGTAGGTGGGGCAGGTGGCGGTGCAGAAGCCGCAGTGCACGCATTTGCGCAGGATGGCTTCGGCTTCGCGGCCTTCGTCGGTGCCGCGGAATTCGGGGGCGAGTTCGGTTTGCATCGCGGGTGTTCTTGGTTTTTCAGGCGCCGGCGAGCAGCCGTGCGCGATCGAAGATGCGATGCGGATCGAATTCGTGCATCAGCGCCTGGTGGATGCGGGCCACGGGCGCGCTCAGTGCGTCGAAGCGCGGCACGCGGTTGTCCGCGGCGTGGCCCGCGGGCATGCGGAACAGCGTGGCGTGCCCGCCCGCCGCGCGCGCGGCTTCGCGGATGCGCGCGGCCTGCGCGGGCGGCGCCTGGTACCAGCGCTGCCCGCCATGCCATTCGACCAGCGGCGCGGCGCCATCGCCATCGCCCCATGCAAGCGCCGATGCGGTCTGCGGCACCGACAGGCGCCACAGTGCGTTCGCGCCCGTGCCGAACCATGGCAGCCGCTGGTCGCGCAGCGCCTGCCAGTGCGCCGCGGCCTGCGCGTTGTCCTTGCGCTCGCCGCCGAGGTGCGCGCAGGCGGCTTCCACCGCCGCGACCGCGCCGCGCAGGCGCAGCTGCAGGATGCCGGTACCCGCCTGTTCGAACCAGCAGCTCGCATTGAGCGGCAGCGGCCGGCCGCCCCATTCGTTGAGCAGGCGCAGTGCATCGGCCTGGCTGCAGGCGAATTCGAGTGTGGCCTCGGCCGGCGCGACGGGCAGCACCTTGAGGCTGACTTCGGCAATCACGCCCAGCGTGCCGAGCGAACCCGCGAGCACGCGCGAGACGTCGTAGCCGGCCACGTTCTTCATGACCTGGCCGCCGAATGTGAGCACGTCGCCGCGGCCATTGACGAGCGTCGCGCCCAGCACGTAGTCGCGCACCGCGCCCACGCTGGCACGCGCCGGGCCGCTGAGCCCGGCGGCCACCATGCCGCCCACAGTGCCCGCGCCCGCCGCGCCGAAGTGCGGCGGCTCGAAAGGCAGGCACTGCCCTTTTTCGGCCAGCACGGCTTCGAGTTCGTCGAGCGGCGTGCCGCCGCGCACGGTGACCACCAGTTCGCTGGGTTCGTAGCTCGTGATGCCGGTGAGCGCGGTGGTGCTCAGTACTTCGCCGTGCGGTGTCTCGCCATGGAAGTCCTTGGTGCCGCCGCCGCGGATGCGAAGGGGCGTGGCGTCGGCGGCCGCGGCGCGGATGCGCTCGGCGATCTGGCGGAGGGCGGGTTCCATGGTCTGTGTTCTTGTTGTCGTTCTCAGAAGCGGGGCAGATCGGGGTGCGGCAGCCGGCCGCCGCGCACCACCTGCTTGCCGTATTCGGCACAGCGCTGCAGCGTGGGAATCGCCTTGCCGGGGTTCAGCAAGCCGGCCGGATCGAAGGCCCGCTTGACGCCGAACATCTGCTCGTTCTCGGCCGCGGTGAACTGCACGCACATGCTGTTGAGCTTCTCCACGCCCACGCCATGCTCGCCCGACACGGTGCCGCCCATGGCCACGCTGGTTTCGAGGATGTCGGCACCGAAGAGCTCGCAGCGGTGCAGCTCGTCGGGGTCGTTGGCGTCGAACAGCACCAGCGGATGCAGGTTGCCGTCGCCCGCGTGGAACACGTTGCAGCAGCGCAGGTTGTACTTCTTCTCCATCTGCTGGATGGCCAGCAGGATGTCGGCCAGCCGCTTGCGCGGGATGGTGGAGTCCAGGCACATGTAGTCGGGGCTGATGCGGCCCGAGGCGGGGAAGGCGTTCTTGCGGCCGCTCCAGAACTTCATGCGTTCGTCTTCACTCGTGCTCACCGCAATGGCAGTGGCGCCGGAGGAGCGCAGCACGGCCGTCATGCGGCCGATTTCTTCTTCCACCTCTTCGGCGGTGCCGTCGGATTCGCACAGCAGGATCGCGGCCGCATCGAGGTCGTAGCCCGCGTGCACGAAGTCTTCGACGGCGGCGGTCATCGGCTTGTCCATCATCTCGAGCCCCGCGGGAATGATGCCGGCCGCAATCACCGCGGCCACCGCATCGCCGGCCTTGCGCACGTCGTCGAAGCTGGCCATGATGCAGCGCGCGAGCTGCGGCTTGGGCACCAGCTTGACGGTGACCTCGGTGGTGACGGCCAGCATGCCTTCGCTGCCGATGACCAGCGCGAGCAGGTCCAGGCCCGGTGCATCGAGCGCCTCGCCGCCGAATTCGACGGGCTCGCCCTCCGCCGTGAATCCGCGCACGCGCAGCACGTTGTGCAGCGTGAGGCCGTACTTGAGGCAGTGCACGCCGCCCGAATTCTCGGCCACGTTGCCGCCGATGGTGCAGGCGATCTGGCTCGACGGATCGGGCGCGTAGTAGAGGTTGAAGGGCGCGGCGGCTTCGCTGATGGCCAGGTTGCGCACGCCGCACTGCACGACGGCCGTGCGGCCCACCGGGTCGATCTTCAGGATGCGGTTGAACTTGGCAAGCGACAGCGTCACGCCCAGCGCATGCGGCATGGCGCCGCCCGAAAGCCCGGTGCCCGCGCCGCGCGCCACCACGGGCACGCCGAGCTGGTGGCAGGTCTTGAGCACGGCCGCCACCTGCGCCTCGGTCTCGGGCAGGGCCACCACCAGCGGGCGCTGGCGGTAGGCGGTGAGGCCATCGCACTCGTAGGGCGTGGTGTCCTCGGCGTGCCAGATCAGCGCGTGGGCCGGCAGGTGGGCCTGCAGGGCGCGCACGATCTGCGACTGGCGGTCGGTTTTTTGCAGCGAATCGTGCTGGGCGGCTGTGAGCGGCGCGTTCATGGATGTCTCTCGTGGTGCCCTGCACTCTACGCAAAATGCGGCGGCGCCGGGTTGAAGCTTTTTTGCGCCGGGCTTGAGAGAACTTTGCCGCATGCGGCGGCCGGCCGCCGGCTCAGCGCAGCGCCAGCGCCAGCCAGTCGGCAAAAGCCGCGCATTCCCAGCGATCGAGCGTGCCGGGCTGCCAGCAGATGGTGTGGCGGTGCGGCGAGGGCACGGGCCGGTCGGACAGCGGCACCAGCCGGCCCGATTCGAACCAGGCGGCGCCCATCTTCTGGCGCACCAGCGCCACGCCGAAGCCGCTGGCCGCGGCGTCGTATACCAGGCCCAGGTCGTTGAACTGGGAGCCGACGTGCGGCTCGGGCTGGTCGAGGCCGCAGCTCGCGAACCAGGTGCCCCAGGGTTCGAGCGGGCTGCGGATCAGCCGCGCGCTCGCAATTTCCGCCGCGGTGCGAAAGCCATCGAACGGGCCGAATTCGTTGAGGTAGCTCGGGCTGCAGGCGGGCAGCACCTCTTCCTCGAGCAGCAGACGGTGTTCGCAGTCGGCGTACGCGCCGCTGCCGTAGCGCACCTCGAGGTCGGCCTGCTCGGCCGTGACGTCGAGCAGCGGGATCGACACCTGCAGCACCAGCTCGATGTCGGGGTAGATGTTGCGGAACAGTTCGAGCCGCGGCATCAGGAACACGCGGCTGAAGGTGGGCGTGACGGCGATGCGCAGGCGCGTGGCGCGCTGCGTTGCCGCGCTCAGCGGCGTGGCCTGCAGCGCCGCGAGGCCGGTGCGCACGTTGGCGAGGTAGGCCGCGCCGTCGGCCGTGAGGCTGAAGTCGCCGCGGCCGAAGAGCTTGAAGCCCACGTGCGCCTCGAGCTGGCGGATGCGGTGGCTCACGGCGCTGGCGGTCACGCACAGCTCATCGGCCGCGCGGCCCGCATGCCGCAGCCGTGCCACGGCCTCGAAGGTCAGCAGGCATTGGATCGGCGGGATGTGCTGCAGGGCCATGCGGGGGCCGCTCAATCTTCGAAGAAGGCGACCGGCAGGCCCGGGGTGTCGACGCGCATGGAGACCACCGTGCCCGAGGCCGGCAGCCGCTCGATCTCGGCGGCGGGCCGGCCCTTGCGGGCGGTGGTGACGAAGAGGGTCTTCAGGTCGTCGCCGCCGAAGCAGGGCATGGTGGGGCATTGCGCCGGAACGGGAACGGCGGCCACGGTCTCGCCCGACGGCGCGAGGCGCAGCAACTGGGCGCCTTCGAACATCGCAACCCAGTAGTGGCCTTGCGCATCAACCGTGGCGCCGTCGGGGCGGCCTGCGTAGCGCAGCATCGGCGAATCGGGGGTCCAGCCTTCGGGCTTGGCGTCGAACTGGCGGAACACGCGGGGTTGCGAGAGCGTGTTGGCCTCGGCGTCCCAGTCCCAGGCGCGCACCTGGTGCGCAGGCGTATCGGCCCAGTACAGGGTGCGCGCATCGGGCGAGAACGCGAGCCCGTTGGCCGTGGTCACCTGGTTGGCCATCTGCGCGAGGGCCGCCGGCGCCGCGCCACGGCCGGGGCGCGCGTCGAGGCAGTAGAGCGCGGCGTTGGCACGGTCTTTCGCCTCGTTGATCGACCCGCTCCAGAAGCGGCCGAGCGCATCGCACTTGCCGTCGTTGAAGCGCATGGTGCGCACATCGTGCTCCACGCGCGCGATGGCGACGAGTTCACCGCCCCACTCGCGCGCCCGGTAGATGCCGTCGCGCAGCGCAATCACGAGGCCGCCGCTGCGCGCCGGTGCCATGCAGCCGGGCTCGGTGGACAAGGCCCAGCGCTCGACCGTGGCGGAAGGCGTGCCGATCTCGCCGCGCGTTCGCAGCACGGCGCGGCCCGGGATGTCGAGCCAGTACAGGGCGCGTTCCCGCGGATGCCAGAACGGCGATTCGCCGAGCTCGCAGAGGCTGTTGTCGATGGAGGTCCACATGCCCGGAATTGTGCATGGGCGGGCATCGCCGCTCCAGAGGAAAAACACAGGCAAAAAAAAGCCCGCTGGCGCCGAAGCGCTCGCGGGCTGAACATCCAAAGGAGACCTCGCTGAAAAATCGTTCCGTGTAGTTCTTATAACCAGCCTGTACACCGCATGCCTTCTTCCAGAAACACCGAGGAACCGGCTTTGCCAGGCCTCTGGTGTTGCCCCCAGCAGGGGGGTTGGCGTAGCGACACGAAGTGCGCGAAGACTGGGGGGTTACCGGTTGTATGCGGTCTCGCCGTGCGAGGAGATGTCGAGGCCTTCGCGCTCTTCTTCTTCCGACACACGCAGGCCGATGGTGAGGTCGGCGATCTTGAAGGCAATGAACGCCACCACGCCCGACCACACGATGGTCAGCAGCACGCCCTTGAGCTGGATCCAGACCTGCGCGCCGATGCCGTTGGACACCACGCTGGCCGTGACCCAGTCGCCCACGAGGCCGGGGCCGCCGAGTGACTGGGTGTTGAACACGCCGGTGAGCAGCGCGCCGACGATACCGCCGACACCGTGCACGCCGAACACGTCGAGCGAGTCGTCCGCGCCGAGCATCTTCTTGAGGCCGTTGACGCCCCAGAGGCAGGCGAAGCCGGCGATGAAGCCGATGATGATCGCGCCCATCAGGCCGACGTTGCCGGCAGCCGGGGTGATGGCCACAAGGCCTGCGACAGCACCCGAAGCGGCACCCAGCATCGAGGCCTTGCCGCGCATCAGCGCTTCACCGATGCACCATGCGAGCACGGCCGCGGCGGTGGCCGAGAAGGTGTTCATGAAGGCGAGCACGGCGCTGGTGCCGGCTTCGAGGGCCGAACCTGCGTTGAAGCCGAACCAGCCGACCCACAGCAGCGAAGCGCCGACCATGGTGAGCGTGAGCGAGTGCGGCGTGAAGGATTCCTTGCCGTAGCCGACACGCTTGCCGATCACGTAGGCGCCGACCAGGCCCGCCACGGCGGCGTTGATGTGCACCACGGTGCCGCCTGCGAAGTCGAGCGCGCCCCATTGCCAGATCAGGCCGGCCTTGCCGTTCATGGCGTCGACCACGTCCTTGCTGGCATAGGCGTCAGGGCCCATCCAGAACCAGACCATGTGCGCGAGCGGCGCATAGCTGAAGGTGAACCAGATCACCATGAACAGCAGCACGGCCGAGAACTTGGCGCGCTCCGCGAAGGCACCCACGATCAGGCAGCAGGTGATGCCGGCGAAGGTGGCCTGGAAGGCGGCGAACAGCAGCTCGGGGATGTAGACGCCCTTGCTGAAGGTGGCGCCGGGCGCGAACACGCCGGTGGCCGGATCGAACACGCCCTTCATGAAGAGCCGGTCGAATCCGCCGAAGAAGGCATTCCCCTCGGTGAACGCGAGGCTGTAGCCATAGATGAGCCACAGCACCACGATCATCGAGAAGGTGACCATCACCTGCATCAGCACCGACAGCATGTTCTTGCTGCGCACCAGGCCGCCGTAGAACAGCGCCAGGCCGGGGATGGTCATCATGATGACGAGCAGCGTGGACAGCATCATCCAGCTGGTGTCGCCCTTGTTGAACGAAGGAGCGGCAGGCGCCGCGGCGGGCGCTGCTTCGGCAGCAGCTGCAGGCGCGGCGGCGGCCGGGGCGGCCGCGGGTGCCGGTGCGGCAGCTGCGGGCGCCGATGCCGCGGGCGCCTCGGGCGTGGCAGCAGCAGGCGCCTGGGCGAAGCTCGCCGTGCCTGCGGCGAGCAGGCTCAGGCCGAGCGCGAGAGAAACAAGCAGTTTTTTCATGGTTGTTGTTTTCCGGGCTGGATCAGAGGGCTTCGCGGCCGGTTTCACCGGTGCGGATGCGAACGACCTGCTCGAGGTTGTAGACAAAAATCTTTCCGTCACCGATCTTGCCGGTGCGCGCCGCACCCTCCACGGCTTCGATCACGCGGTCGACGAGGTCGTCGGAGACCGCCGCCTCGATCTTCACCTTGGGCAGGAAGTCGACCACGTACTCCGCGCCGCGGTACAGCTCGGTGTGGCCCTTCTGGCGGCCGAAACCCTTGACCTCCGTGACCGTGATGCCCTGCACGCCGATGGCCGAGAGGGCTTCGCGCACCTCGTCGAGCTTGAACGGTTTGATGATGGCTGTGACCAGCTTCATGATGACTTTCTCCTTCTTGGATGGAATGAATGGTGCGGCAGCTTGGGCCGCACCTTGTTCTTGTGCCTGCTTACAGCGTCTTGCTGAGCGTAACGATGAAGCGCGCCTTGTTGGGCGAATAGGTGGTCTGGCCGAAGGTGCCGAAGCCGAAGTCGTAGCCGGGGTTGGCCACCGCCAGGTACGAGCTCTTCTTGTTGGCGCCCTGCACCGAGC
>Ga0209051_1000437_pt1 | contig 56466 bp, 48 predicted proteins | sample AraplaCvi_mMS_r2_2_FD_184286 | JGI IMG/M metagenome (GOLD analysis project Ga0209051, IMG submission 184286) | Arabidopsis root microbial communities from North Carolina, USA - plate scrape MF_Cvi_mMS_r2 (SPAdes) (version 2) | ecosystem: Host-associated > Plants > Roots > Endosphere | place...
CAGCGATTCGCGCAGCCGCACCGTGCCCGCGCCCTGCCCGCGCCAGTGCGGCGAGAGTTCGGCTTCCACCGGCGGACGGTCCTTGGCGATGAGGTCGGCCAGGCGCTGGCGCACCGAGTCGAGCTGCGCGCGGCCGTTGTCGATCACGCGGTAGCGGCCCTCGAAGCCGAGCGCGAGCACGCTGTAGATCAGCTCCAGCAGCTGGCGGTGCGTGGGCACGTCCTGCGCGAGCTTGGCCAGCAGCTGGAAGACCTTCTCGCCGCCCCAGGTCTCGTTGTGGAACTGCACCAGCAGGCTCTGCTTGTTCCAGCCGGCCTGCACGCCCCAGGGCGTGTTGGCCACGGCCTCGTCGAGCGCGGTGCACAGCACGTAGCGCGCGGCCAATACCGATTCGTTGCTGGCGCCGGCGCGGCGCGCGGCGGCATCGAACTGGTTCACCGCGTCGGCGGTGGAGGCGCGCAGCGCCGGCACGTTGGGCGGCTGCACCAGGTTGCGCAGCTTGCCGATCAGCACCAGCAGCTTGCCCGCGGCCGAGACCAGAGGATTGAGCAGGCCGATCTCGCCGACCTCGGCGGCGGGTGTCGGATCAACGCCGCCGAAGAAGGGCGCCGGGGCGGCGGCAGGCGGCGGCGTGCCGGCCGGCGTGCGCGGCTTCGGCTTGATGACCGTGCGCTCCGACTCGAAGGCGGCGAAGGGATCCGGAGGTGTGCTCATGATGGTGTTCCGTTTTCGTCAGCCCGGTGCGGCTAGGAACGGATGGCCCAGAACGCGAGGTCGAGGCCGGGGAAGTCGCCCGCGATGTGCATCGCGATGCCGCCCGATTGCTCCAGCTGGCGCCACAGGTCGCTGTTGCGCGTTTCGAGCTCGAAGTAGTTGGCGCCGGTGTGGAAGGGAATCTGCCGCGGTGCCACCGGCATCGGCGTGAGCGTGACGCCCGGCAGCGCCAGGTTGACGAGGTCGCGGATGCGCTCGACCGGGCCGATCTTGACCTGCGTGGGAAAGCGCGCGCGCAGCGCCTCGCTCGGCATGTTGGCATTCACCGCGAGCACGAAGGTCGCCTTGCGCTGCAGCTCCACGTCGGTCACCACCGCCACGCGCACGCCGTGCTTGCGGTCGTGCAGGTCGATGCGGATGGCCGACTGCTCCAGCACCATCGAGAGGCTGCGCCGCAGGTCGTCCATCAGCGGGCGGAAGCTCAGCGCCAGGTCGTCGTGGATGTAGGGGCCGAAGCGCGTGACGCGGCGCGAATCGCGAAAGCTCGCGAGGTCGCCGGCCAGCCCGAGCGCATGCTCGAAGAAATGCTGCGGGTGCAGCATGGCGCTTCGGGCCAGGTGCGCAAAGACCGCCTCGTTGCGGTTGACGGTCTGCAGCAGCATGAAGTCGGCGATCTCGGCCACGCCGCCGGTGCCGCCCTGCGTCATGCGGCCGGCCAGCGCCTCGCCGCGCTGGCGCAGGAGGCCCAGCAGCTCGTCGAGCCAGGAACGGATCACCGCATGGCCCGCCACGTCCAGCAGCGGCGGCAGCATCGCGCGGTCGAGCTGCACCTGGTTGTCGACGCGGCGCTCCAGCACGCGCGCCACGCCCAGCGTGGTCCAGGCGTCGGTGGCTTCGCTGGCGCGCATCAGGCGCGTGTGGAGCTGGCCCAGCTGCAGCACCGCGGTGCGCTCGCCGGCGGTGTTGGAGTCGGGCACTTCGGACTCGAGCACGCGATGGCGCACCAGCTCTTCATAGTCTTCGGCGTCGGCCTCGCGGGCGCCGGCGCGGCGCAGCGGCAGCGCCAGCACCACGGCCTCGTCGCGCATGGCGGGTGGAATGTCGATGGGCTCGGGCAGCGGATCGACCGCCGGCATGTCGAACACCGTGCCGTCGCCGAAGAGGCCCACCGCGCGCACCAGTGCGAGCTTGCCCAGCGTGAGCGCGGCCTGATCGATCTCGATCTCCGCGAATCCCCAGGCATAGGGCGTGGTGGAACGCAGCAGCACATGCCTCGCATGGTCGGCATGACGCTCGCTTTGCTGCAGGTGCTGGGGCTGCAGCAGCATCCCCTCGCTCCAGACCACTTTTGTTCGCCAACTCATCCGCACTCCGTCAACGGCAAGGGCTGCCTGAAAGAAACACGAAGTTTCCGGCGCGCGCCGCGGCGGGCAAATCCGCCTAACGGCCTAGATGCGGGGTTTTGGAGCTACGGCGAAGGGAGTAGATGCACCGCAAAAGGAGCGGGCACCTCCGGGCGGGTGCTACAGCCCGTAGATCGCGACGATCGTCCAGAAGGTCAGCCAAAGGGTTCCTGCGCCCAGCGCAAGCATCGCGGCGACGAACGCCACGCAGTACCCGATGCGGCGCGAAAGTTCGGGCGCTGCCGGAACGCATCTCGCGTAGATCCAGGCGGCCCACAGCACAAGCGCAAGCGCTCCGGCCGCCACGACGCTCCCCGACATCGCCAGGATCCGGTGCTGGTCCAGGAAGCGCAGGCCGACACTGAGCAAGGGCATTGCCAAGGTCCAGGCCAGCATATTCAGTGGCAGCCACCACCGCGTTTTCATCGGATCGCCTCGCCTTTGCAGCAATGCTGCCGGCATGGGGCTCTTCCAACCCGTCATGCGCAACCGAATTCGCGTTCGTCGACGTGGCATGTTCTCCCTTGGATGACCCGTTGCCCTGGCGGGCCCGGCACATGATATCGACTCGGATGTGCGCTGCCGCTTCGACAGGGGCCTTCACCTTCAGTGCTCGGCCGGCGCAGCGCCTTGGCCGCAATTGGTCATCGTGCGGTGCCAGCTCCGGCGCGCAAGGCCTCGACCTGCTCACGGTAGTTCTTCTCGAGGCGCTGCAGGCGCTTCTCGCGCGCCGCGTCGTTGACCCAGGCGGCGGCCATGGCGCTCTGCTTGCCGAGCTGGTATTCGAGCATGGCCTCGGCCAGCAGCGCGCTGTCGTCGGCGGTGGCATAGCCATAGGCCGCGCGCAGGGTCTTCAGCACCTCGCGCTCGGTATCCGCGCGCGGGCCCTTGCCCTGTCCGTAGCCCACCAGGAAGGCCTGCAGCCGCGCCTGGAACTCGGGCGGATAGCTGCGCCGCACCACCATCTGCGCACCGGGCGGCGGCTCGGACTCCCAGACGATGTGCAGCCGCGCGGCCTCCACCGGGAACTGCTCCCTGAAGCGCTCGAAGTCGGTGGTGTTGTTGGTGGCCACGTCGGCATCGCCGTTGGCCACGGCGAGCGCGGTGGCCTGGTGGGTGCCGACGATCTCGCCGCGAAAGCGCGTTTCCATCGCAATCCCGCGCGGCAGGAAAAGCTGGCTCTGCGGAACGAGGAAGCCGGTCACGGAGCGGCTGTCGCCGCGCGCCAGCCGCCAGCGCTCGGGCTCGGCGAGCACGGCCTCCAGCGTGCTGGGCAGGCCGGTCTTGCGCGTCAGCAGCACGGCGCGGTGCGTCGGCATGCCGGGCCGGCGCGCGATCTGCGCCACCACCTTCATGCGCCGCTGCATCACGGCATCGAGCGCCATCTTGGCCGAGAGAAAGGCCATGTCGATCTCGTCGCGCTTGATGGCGCGGTCGAGCTCCTCGTACGACGCCACCGAGTAGGCGCTCACGGGCACGCCCATGGCCTGGCTCAGGTCGGCCAGAAGCGGCGTCCACAGGGCGCGCGATTCGACGGCGCCGCCCAGCGGCAGCACGCCGAAGCGGATCGACTTGACCGGCGCGGCACCTGCCTTGTCCGCCGTGCCGGCGCGGCCCTGTGCCAGGCAGGCGGCGGCAACGGCCAGGAGCGCGAGCGCCGCGGCAACCGAACGCAGGAGACGCAGCATGGACGGGGCCCGCGTCAGGGAGACAGGTCGCGCAGCACGGCGGTCTGTTCCGCGTACCCGCTTTCGATGCGCGAGAGCCGCGCCTGCCGCGCGGCATCGTTGACCCACTGCGCGCTCATGGCGTTCTGCCGGGCCAGCTGGTAGGCCAGCTTGGCGGCGGGCTGCAGCGAGCTGTTGTCCGCAGCCACGAAGCCGGCCAGGTCGTGCAGCGACTTGAGCACCACGCGCTCGGCGTCGCCCTTGGGCCCCTTCGCGCGGCCGTAGCCGACCAGGAAGGCCTGCACGCGGCTGCGCAGCTCGGGCGGATATTCGCGCCGCACCACGATCTGCGCATGCGGAATGAGCTCCGACTCCCACAGCACCTGCAGCCGCTCGGCCTCGGCCGGAAAGCGCTGCTTGAAGCGCTCGAAATCGGCGGTGTTGTTGGTGGCCACGTCGGCTTCGTTGTTGGCCACGGCCAGCGCGGTGGTCTGGTGGGTGCCGACGATCTCGCTCAGGAAGCGCGTTTCCATTGCGATGTGGTTGGGCAGGAACAGCTGCAGCTGCGGCACGATGAAGCCCGACACCGACTGCCGCTCGCCGCGCGCAAGGCGCCAGCGCTCGGGTTCCGCGAGCAGGCTCTTCATGCTGTTGAAGGGCGGCGCCTTGCGCGCCAGCAGCAGGGCCCGGTAGCCGGGCAGCCCGTCGTGCCGCACCACCTGGGCCACCACCTTCATGCGGCGCTGGGTGACGGCGTCGAGCGCCATCTTGCCGGAGAGGAACGCCATGTCGACCTCATCGCGCCGGATGGCCTGGTCGAGCGCGTCGTACGAGTTGACCGACAGCACGCTCACGGGCCTGGCGATGGCGCGGCTGAGTTCGGCCAGCAGCGGATCCCAGTCGCTGCGCGACTCGAAGGCACCGCCCAGCGGCAGGATGCCAAAGCGAACCGGCGCATCGGGCTGCGGCGCGGGCTGGGCAGAGGCCGCCAGCGGCAGGCCGGCAAGCAGCGCCAGCGCGGCGGTTGCAGCACCGCGGCACACCATGCGTACCATGGCGGCGGCGCGCCCGGACTTCGGACGGCGGGAGGCATCGGAAGCGCCGGAAGCCTTCCGGACGCGGCATGGGGAGGCCAGCATTTTTGGAACACGAAGACATGGGGCCGCTGCGGACCAGCGGGTCTAACATGGGCAACGCGTCGCAATTAGATACCAAATACAAGTGATTTTCGTGATGTTTTTCCCACCTTTCGCTCGTACGGCCGTCCCTCTAAGCTCGACCTTCATGCGCCCAATTCCCCCATGAACTGGAACTTCCACGTCCTCCGGGGGCTTGCGCGCCTCACCTTCGCCCAGCAGCTGATCCTGCTCGCCCTGGTGCCGGCCACCGCGGCCACGCTGGCGGCCATTGCCGTGCTGACGCGCCAGCACCTGGGCAACCTGACCGAGCTGATGCGCGCCAACGCGCAGACGGTGGCCATGCAGGTGGCCACCGCGGCGCAGACGCCGCTGCTGCGCATGGACCGCCGCATGCTGCAGCGCACCGCCCAGTCGGGTACCTACCAGCCGCACGTGCAGCAGGTGCAGATCTGGTCGGAGGACGGCGAGATCGTCGCCAACTCCGAGACCGTCGACCGCGCGCGCGGCGAGGGCCTGCAGGTGGTGGTGCCCATCGTCAGCGACGAAGGCAGGCACAACGGCAAGGTGATGGTGGAAATGAGCCTGGACGCGGTGCAGGACGCGCGGCGCTCGGTCTGGCTCAACGTGGTGCTGGTGCTGGCGATCAGCCTGGTGGGCGTGGGGCTCGCCGGCTGGTGGGCGGCGCGGCGCATCAGCGAGCCGATCCGCGCGCTCGGCAAGGCCGTGGACCGGCTGGGCGCGGGCGAGGACGCGAGCGTGGCCATCGAAGGCACCTCCGAGATCCGGCACCTGCAGCACGGCTTCAACCAGGCGGCGCGCGCCCTGGCCGAGAGCCATCGCCTGCTGCAAAGCCGCATCAGCGAGGCCACCGCCGAGCTCGCGCGCAAGAACCAGCAGCTCGAAGTGGCAAGCCAGGCCAAGACGCGCCTGCTGGCCGCGGCCAGCCACGACCTGCGCCAGCCGCTGCATGCGCTCACGCTCTTTTCGGACGGGCTGGCCAACGGCGAGACCGATCCGGCGCGCCTGCAGCGCATCGGCCACATCCGCGAGTGTGTCGACTCGCTCGACCGGTTGTTCTCCGAGCTGCTCAATCTCTCGCAACTCGACGCCGGCGTGCTGCAGCCGCAGTGGGCCGACTTTCCGCTGGATCGGCTGTTCGACGAGATCAGCCGCAACTTCCGGCCGGTGGCCGAGCAGCAGGGGCTGCGCCTGGTGGCGCGCAAGACCGAACTCTGGGTGCGCTGCGACTACGTGATGCTCTCGCGCATCCTCAACAACCTGGTGTCGAACTCGCTGCGCCACACCCTCGAGGGCGGCGTGCTGATCGGTGCGCGGCGGCGCGGCAAGGGGGTTCGCATCGACGTGGTCGACACGGGCGTGGGCATCGCGCCGCAGCACCAGGCGCGCGTGTTCGAGGAGTTCTACCAGGTGGAGACCGCAGGCCGCCAGGCACCGCGCGGCGCACGCGGCATGGGCCTCGGGCTGGCCACGGTGCAGCGCCTGGCGGAGCTGCTCAACACGCGCGTCGACCTCACGTCCAGGCCGCACAAGGGCACCTGCGTGCGCGTGCTCGTGCGCTCGGCGCCGGCCGCGCTGCCGCAACCGGCCGCCGCGCCCGCCCCCGGCGCCGCCGAAGAAGAAGCGAGCCTGGAGAACCTGCGCATCCTGGTGATCGACGACGAGCGCACCATCCTCGAGGGCCTGACGGTGGTGCTCGCCAACTGGGGCGCCGAAGTGCTGGCCGCGCAGACGCGCGCCGAAGCGCTGGCGCTGGCCGACGCCTGGGAGCAGCCGCCGGACGTGGTGGTGAGCGACCTGCTGCTGCAGGGCGGCGACAACGGCCTGGACGTGATCGCCGCGCTCGAGCGCCACCCGCGCGGCATCGGGCCGGGCACGGCACGGCTGCTGGTCACGGGCGAGACCAAGCCGGACCGCCTGCGCGAAGTGGCGAGCGCCGGCATCGCAGTGCTCTACAAACCGGTGTCGCCGCGCGTGCTGCGCCAGGCGATCCAGACGCAGCGCGCGGCGGTGCTGTCGAACGCCGACGCCTGACGAGGGTAGTGCGTCGGACATAGGCCAAGCGGCTGCCGCGCTGTGATCTTCATCACAGCGGCGCGGGGCTGCGGGCACCGACATAAGCCCTCTGCCTTATCGCGCGAAGCAGGCGGCTTCCGTACATTGGGTGCTGCACCTGCTGCAGCCGCAGCCCAAGTTTGTTGCCGTGAACCCTCTCATCTCGCTCCTCCGGAAACGGCGACGCCAAGGCGCCTGCGCCGTGCTGGCCCTGGTGTGCATGGCGCAGCCCGCGGCCAGTGCCGCGGCGGCCGAGCTCACGGTGCTGGTGGGCGACGAGCTCCCTGCGCATGCCGAGTTCGTGCAGCACCTGCGCGCGAGCCAGGAGCCCGGCAGCCGCTTCGAACTGGTGCGGCTGGCCCCGGGCGGCGCCGAAGCCGCGCAGCCGGTGGAAACGGCCCGCGCCGAACCCGAGTCCGAACGCGGCGCCAATGCCGGCGTGCGCACGCGCAGCCTGCGCACCGCGCCCGCGAACGCCGCGCTCACCCTCGCGGTGGGCGCGCCCGCCGCACGCGCCGCGCTGGAGCGCCCGGGCCAGCAGCCGCTGGTGCTCGCGATGCTGAGCCGGCTCGACTACGAGAGCCTTCGCGCCAGCAGCCCGGCGCTCAAACGCGGCGACCGGCGTGTGGGCGTGCTGCTGCGAGATCCGGCCATGGCGGACCAGCTGGCGCTGATCGGCGCGGTGCTGCCGCAGAAGCACCGCATCGGCGTGGTCGCCACGCTCGAATCCGAACCGCTGGTGCGCGAGCTGCAGCGCGCCGCGCAGAACGGCAATCCGCCCTGGGACATCCAGGTGGAGTACGCACCCGACAACAGGTCGCTGGCCGGCGCGCTGCACTCGGTGCTGCCGCGCAGCGATGCCCTGCTGGTGCTGCCCGACCTGATCGGCGACAACCAGGCCGCCACGCTCTCGGTGCTGCGCGCCGGCGCCGGCGCGGGCCTGCCGGTGTTCGGTGCCAGCGAAGGGCTGGTGCGCTCGGGCGGCCTGGCCGCCGCCGTCTCCACGCCGGCGCAACTGGCCCAGCAGGCGCGCCAGCTCGGGCAGAAGCTGGCGAGCGGCGCCGGCGGCAGCACCAACCCGCTGGTCGAATCGGCTGCGCCCGCGACCGTGCGGGTCAACGTCACCGTGGCGCGCGGACTCGGCCTGCGCCTGCCCGAGGAACGGGAACTGACCGAGCGGCTCACGGTCGTCCGATGAGCGAGACGCTGCCCTCCCCGGGCGGGCGCGCCGATGCATCGGCGCCGCTTCACCCCACCGCGCCGACGCCCACGCTGCTGGTGCGCGGCAACCTGCAGCGCGACCTGTTCCGGCTCGGCGTGGTGCCGTGCGCCGCGGTGGCGCTCGCGCTCACGGGCTGGTTCACCCACAGCCGGCTGCAGACGCTCGAGGCCGCCTTCGACGCCGAGGGCCAGGCGGTGGCGCGCCAGGTGGCGGCCATGTCCGACCTGAGCCTTTATGCCGGCGACCTGCCCGCGCTGCAGAACGTGGCCAATGCCGCGCTGCGCGGCGGCCAGGTGATGCGCGTGGAAATCAGCAACAGCGCCGGCGTCTACGTGACGGCCGGCCCCAAGGCCTCGTCGCTCGCGCAGCTGCGCATGTTCACCTCGCCGGTCACGCTGCGCGAAGCCTCGCGTGCCAGCGCCTTCGCGCCGGCCGGCTCCACCGCCGCCGGCGACACGCCCATCGGCCTGGTGCAGACCTTCCGCGACACCACGGCCTATGCGCGCGAACGCAGCCGCTCGCTGATCGCGAGCATCGGCATTGCGCTGGTGGCGCTGCTCGCAGCCTGGGCCTCGGTGCGCCACATGGCGCGCACGGTGGCACGGCCGCTGCGGCGCATCTCGCGCACCGTGGCCGCGCTCGAGGCCGGGCACTTCGAGGCGCGCTGCGATGTGGCCGAGGGCGACAGCCGCGCGTCCACCGGCAATTCCGGCAGGGGCCGCGCGCACGAGCTCACGGTGCTCGCGCACGACATCGACCGCCTGGCCGAACGCCTGCAGCGCAACCGGCAGATCAGCGAGGAGCGCGTGCGCGAGGCCACCGCGGTGGCGCTGCAGCGCATGGCCGAGGCCGAGCAGGCGGCGCTCTCGCGCGCCCGCTTCCTGGCCGCAGCCAGCCACGACCTGCGCCAGCCGCTGCATGCCATGGGCCTGTTCATCGACGGCCTGCTGCCGGGCGCCAGCCCCGCGCAGCGCCCCGCCATGCTGCGGCTGCAGGAGAGCACCGAGTTCATGGGCGTGCTGCTCGACGACCTGCTGGAGATCTCGCGGCTCGATGCCCAGGTGCTGACGCCGGCGATCACCAAGGTGCCGCTCGCGGCGCTGTTCGACCAGCTCGATGCGCAGCATGCCGCCACCGCGGTCGAAACGCATGTGCGCCTGCGCTGGAGCGACCGCGGCCTGGCGGTGCGCAGCGACGCCGCGCTGCTGCAGCGCATCGTCGGCAACCTGGTGGCCAATGCGCTGCGCCATGCGCCGGCCGGCGGCACCGTGCTGGTGGCCGCGCGCCGCAGCCGCGGAAAGAATGGCGACAGCGTGCGCATCGAGGTGCGCGACAACGGCATCGGCATCGCGCCCATCCACCAGGGCCGCATCTTCGAGGAGTTCTACCAGGTGGCCAACACCGAGCGCGACCGGCGCCGCGGCTTCGGCCTGGGCCTGGCGATCTGCGCGCGCATCGCGGCGCTGCTGGGCACCCGCATCACGCTGCGCTCGGCGCTGCAGGCAGGCAGCACCTTCGCACTCACCTTGCCCGCGGCCCATGCGGCCGACGCCACCGCGCCCGAGCCCGTGCCGCTCGCGCTGACGCCGCTGGCCGGCCTGCACTGCATGGTGGTGGACGACGACCCCGCCATCCTCGACGGCAGCCGCGCGCTGCTGGAGCAGTGGGGCTGCCAGGTCGAATGCGTGGCCACGGGCGCCGAGGCCATCGCGCGGCTGGGCACGGGCGATGTGCATTTCGACGCGGTGCTGTGCGACCTGCAGTTGGCCGGCGACGGCGACGGCATGGACGTGATCGACGCCGCCAGGCGCCTGCAGCCCGATGCGCTGGCGGTGCTGGTCTCGGGCGCCACCGGGCCCGAGGTGCTGCAGCGGCTGCGCCATGGCGGCGTGATGCTGCTGACCAAGCCGGTCGCGCCGGCCAAGCTGCGCGCGCTGCTCACCACGCGGCGCCATGCGCACGCGGCCTGAATGGCACGCCCTCCTCCATCACCTTCGACGACGCCATGCTCGACACCGCCGCCCTCAAGGACATCCGCCCCTTCGTCGCCACGCCCAGCTACAGCGGCGCCATGACCAGCCTCTACGTGCGCAGCCTGCTGGGCCTGGTCAATGCGGCGTGGACGCATGGTTTCGCGATGCAGACGCGCTTCCTCGACGGCGACAGCCTGCTCACGCGCGCGCGCAACCGGCTGGTGGCCGAGTTCATGGCCGATGCGCAGTGGACGCACCTGTTCTGGATCGACGCCGACGTCGGCTTCGCGCCCGATGCGGCGCTGCGCCTGCTGCTGTCCGGCCGCGAGGTGGTGGCCGGCGTCTACCCGCACAAGCACGATGGCTGGCCGGCCCAGGGCCTGGCGCGGCCGCTGCCGGCGGGCGCCACGCAGGCCGACTTCGACGCACTGCATGCGCGCTATCCGCTGAACCTGCGCCACACGCCGACGCAGGCCGACACCGACGGCTTCGTCGAGGTGCTGGACGCACCCACCGGCTTCATGCTGATCGCCCGCGGCGTGTTCGAACGCATGGCCGCGGCCATGCCCGAGCTGCGCTACACCCCCGAGGCCGGCGACCACGCCAATGCGCACCTGCCGCACTGGCGCTTCTTCGACACCCAGTTCGAACCCGCCACCGGCCGCTACCTGAGCGAGGACTTCGCCTTCTGCCGGCGCTGGCAGCAGCTGGGCGGCCAGGTGTTCGTCGACCTGCAGTCGCGCCTGTCGCACCAGGGCCTGAAGACCTGGCACGGCGACCTGCCGCGCGCGCTGGGCGCACTGGGCGACCACGGCCTCCCGGGATGAGCCGGCGCGCCGGGTCCGTCATGCCCGCCGGGCCGGCGGATCGAAGGTCCACCGCACCCGCAGCAGGCCCCAGAGTTCCTCCGGTGTCAGGCCAACTCCGGCCGAGCGCAGCAGCTCGTCGTGCAGCCCCTCGGGCGGCGGCAGGCCGGCCTGCAGATAGGTGGCCCGCCAGTGCGATTCGTACAGCACGGTGCTCTGCCGGGTCCAGCGCACCCGCAGCCCGTGGTGCTGCATGAGCCAGCACATCGCCCGGTCGCACACGGGGGTCAGCGAACGCGGCAGCTGCGACCAGGCGCCCCAGAGAAACCCGGCCGAGCGGGCCAGGCTGATGCAGTTGGTGTCCACGAAATCCGAGCCCGGCGCCTCGTCCGGCGGAACGATGCGCAGGTGCTCGTGGCCCGGCAGGAACATGTACCGGGAAGAGAACACCGCATCGACCGGCCGGCCCCGCCCCCGGGCCTCGGCGTAGGCCTGCACCACCGAGGCGACGTGGCCGGGCAGGAACAGGTTGTCCGCGTCCAGGAAGCACACCATGTCGGCGCCGTCGGCCAGCGCGCACAGCGCGCCGATGCCGCGCGGCGTGCAGCCGAAGTTGGCGTTGCCGTGCGGCAGCGGGACATGCCGCACCTGCGGCCATTCGGCCAGCAGCTCTGGCTGCGGAAGGCCGTCCGCCACCATGTAGTGCACCACCTGCGAATGGCCCTGCGCGCGCACGCTCTGCATGCAGCGGCGCAGCACGGCTGGCGGCTCGCGGTGATAGGGGGTGACCACAGCCACCCTGAGCGGCGCGTCGTGCACCTCAGCCTCCACGCTCCGCGTGCAGGGGAATGGTGCGTGCCACGCCGGCCGTGGGCCGCGCCGCGGGAAAGAGCGCGGCCGGGCGGCGCGAGGCGCAGGTGCTGGTCTCCCGTCGCACGCTGTGGCTGATGCCGCAGAACTGGTTGCACCCGCGCATCGCCGTGCGAACGAACTCCGCCTCGCGCCAGAACAGGCGCAAGTCGCCGGGCTTGTCCAGCCGCATGCCCGGAAAGCTGCCCGAGAAGCACAGGCGCGCCACGCCATAGTGGTCCACCATGATGTTGCGCTCGTAGGTGTTGCAGATGTGTTCCGGCGTGCGCGTGTGCGAGCCCCAGCCGCGCGCCGCGTCCGGGCAGGCGCGCAGCGTGGAGAAGTACATGTGGACCTGATGCAGCCAGAGCGGGTTCAGCCCCAGGCGGAAGCGCTGGTCGCAGCGGCGGATCACCTCGACCAGCCGGTCCGGATCGACGTCGCGGTGGGCGGCGAAGAACGGATCGACCAGCGCCATCTGGCCGAAGCTGGGCTGCAGGAAGTTCAGCTTCAGCTTGTCGGCGCCCAGCTCGTCCAGCACGAAGGCGTAGAAGTCCTCCAGCTCGAGGTAGTTCTCGTCGAAGATGAGGCCCATCACGTTGATCTTCGTATCGCTGCCCGGCGCGCGCGAGCGCGCCGCCAGCAGCAGGCGCAGCGCATCGGCCGCCTTGCCGAAGGCGCCCTTCACGCCGCGCGTGCGGTCGTGCAGGGCCGGCCGATGGCTGTTGAGCGACACCGAGATGCCATGCGGGCCCTCGCGGATCATGCGCTCGGCCATGGCCTCGTCGCGCACGCGGGTGCCGTTGATGACCGACAGGCAGGTCAGGCCCAGTTCGCGGCAGCTGCGCGAGATGTGGAAGTAGTCTTCCAGGTCGAGCATGCTCTCGCCGCCGCAAATCACCACGCTGCCCCGGGGATTCATCCCGGCGAACTCCGCCAGCAGCTCGCGCCGGCGCGCCGCGCCGAGGTAGCGCGCGCGGTCGGCGTCGTCGAGCTTCCAGAAGTCGCAGTGCTCGCAACGCAGGTTGCAGCGCTTGTTGGTCTGGAGGAACAGGAACAGGGGCGGCGGCAGTTCCACGGCCAGGTCCGCTCTCAGAAATCCGCGCAGCCGTTCTTGCGGTCCGTGGCCACGCAGCTCGTGAGGTTGGGCCGCGAACGCACGCGCGACCATTCGCGCGCCAGCAGGTCGCCGCCCTGCTGCGCACGTTCGCCCTCCAGCGGCCCGGTGGCAAAGCAGATCGGCGGCGCGCCGAGGTTGCGGTCGAAGGTGTAGGTGTTGGTGTTGGGCAGCTCGCGCACCAGGTCCGAGCCCGGGAAGTCCGGCCGGCGCAGGTTGGCCGTCACGGTCAGCGTCCCGGGCACCACGTCCACCGCATAGCCGGCCGCCGAGGTGAAGCTGCCGTTGATCGCATAGCGTCCCGCGGGGCTGAAGATGCCGGCCAGGCTCGTGGGCGTGCCCATGAAGCCGGCCGTGCCGTCGCCCAGGATCAGCCCGCCGATGGTGAAGCCGAAGGGCGGGTTGGCCATGCCGAAGGGCCGGCTGGCGTCGCCGATGACCACCGTGGCCCGCGGCTGCTGGGCATAGATGAAATGGTTGTCGCCCGGCGTGATGCTCACGGTGCACAGCCCCAGGTAGGCGCAGTGGAACAGGTTGGGGGTGGCGCCCGAGCCGGCGAGGCCGCCGCGCGACTCGCCCACCCAGGTGTCAGCCCAGATGCGCCAGGGCGCGCCGCCCAGGCTGCCGCCGCCCGCATTCTGGAAGCGCGCCGCGGCCACCAGGTCGGTGCCCGAGGTGCTGGTGACGGCGGTGTCCAGCGTGAGGTCGCCCGAGAGCGTGCGCACGAACACCGTGTCGGCCGCCATCGAGGTGGCCGACACCACCTGCGGCTGGTTGGTGCCGGCGTCGAAGCCGGTGACCGACAGCGCGCCGATGCGCACGCCATCGACATCCTGGTAGCGGAAGGCGCCGGCGGCGCCGCCGCCCAGCGTGTTCTCGCTCACGTTGTTGGCCGCCTGGTCCAGCAGCACGCTGCCGCGGCTGGAGCGCGCCAGCAGGTGCTGGGCGGTGATCGGTGCTTTCACCGTCTGCGTGATGTCGCCGGCCGAGAGCAGGCCCAGGCGGTCCGCCGTGACGGCGCCGTTTAGCACGATGCCGCCGGCGCCGCCGCCCACGCCTTCGTTCTGCAGCGTGAGGGCGCCGCCGGTCGCCACCGGCCCGGCCACGGTGATGGTGCCGTCGTGCGTGCTGCTGCCCACCACCACCGTCGGCGCGCTCAACCGCGACAGCAGCGCATCGGACAGCGTGAAGCCGGGCCCCGCCGCGCCCCCGACGGTGATGCCGGTGCTCGTGGCGTCGAAGGCATTGAGCGATGCGTCCATGCCGCCCGGCCGCAGGTTGATGACGCCGGCGGCGCTCACCGGCACGTCGATGGCCAGGGCCGGCGCGCTGCCGTCGTTGCTGGCGCGCAGCACCAGGTTGCCGCTGCTTTGCACCTGCGGCGCCGCACCGACACCGCCGGTGAACGACGAGATGCCGGGCTGGATCGACACGCCGGGGGTGCCCTGCAGGGAACTGCCGGTCAGCTCGATGCTGCCGCCGCCGGTGGTGGCCAGGCGCGCGCCGTCTTCCAGGCGTACGCCGCTGTCGGTGCCGTCGACTGGCGCGCTGGCAAACAGGCCCTGCAGCGCGATGTCGCCGCTGCCGGTGGTGATGCTGCTGCCGCCGGTGACCAGCACGCCGTGCGTCGCATAGGACGCGCTCGAGCCGCGGTCGAAGTCCTGCACGCCCCGCACCAGCACGTTGCCGCTGGTGGTCGAGATGGCGGTGGGAACCGGCACCCCCACGGCCCTCAGGAACAGGTAGTCCAGCTGCACCGCGCTGCCGCTCTGGCCCGTGCCGCCGGTTCCCGTGATGGTCACGTCGCCGGTGGCGCTGTCGATGCGCGCGCCGTTGATGCTCACGCCGCCGCCGGCAATGCTCACGTCGCCGCCGGCCCCCGCATCGGACTGGCCGACGCGCGTGTCGATCTGGGTGCCCTGGAGCAGCACGAAACCCGAGGGCGCACCGGTCTGTCCGTTGAGGATCGACACCGCCCCGCCATTGGTGATGATCCGGTTGTTGAACCTGCTGGTCACCGAATCGTAGATGCCACCGACGCCATGCGCATGGATGGACACCGCGCCGCCACCCGTGTCGATGGTGCCGTCCACGTCGATGTTGATGTCGCTGAACGCGGGGCTGCCGCCGACGAAGCCGGAGTCCAGCGTCACGCTGCCGCCGCGCGTGTGCACATCGCCGCTGAGCGCGACGAACTGGGTGGTGCTGGGCCCGTCCGTCTGCAGGCGCAGGTTGCCGCCGCCGGTGTCGATGCTGGCGAACTCGAAAACCACTTCCGCATAGCCCGTGCCGGTGGCGTGCGCCAGGACGCTGCCCCCGTTCGTGGAGATGATGGCCGGATCGGCCGGCGTATTGCCGAAGTAATGGACGTAGCCGTCGAGCGCCCCGGCCGAGCCGGCATTGAAGATCACGTCCATCGGCCCGGTGGTCGAGCGGATGATCGGCGCCAGGTACGAGCTGGAAAACACGCGGTCGCCGATCGAATGCGCCGCGTTCAGTTCGAACACCAGCGGCGCGCTGCCCGCCGTGCGCTCGATCAGCATGCCGCTGCCGAAGCGGATGTCGCCCGCATCCGTTCCCGCAGTGCCCGTGGTGATGGTCACGCTCGTGCCGGTGTTCAGCGCGCTGTTGATGTCGCCGTCCTGGATGGTCGAGGTGGCCACCGGGTCGAAAGGGTTGGTCGGCAGGCTGCCGCCGCCTGCCGCGCCGTGGACGATGGTGACGTCATAGGGATCGACGATCCACCGCCCCGCCAGGCCGGCCGGCGCCGAGGCGTCGACGCGGATGCCGCTCACGTCGAACGAGCCGCCCGAGGTTTCGATCGTGCCGCCGTTGCCGCCGGCGCTGCCGCCCCGGGCCTGCAGGTCGCCAAAGGCGCGCACCGAACGCTCGCCCACGACGGTGATGCTGCCGCCGTTGCCGCTGCCCAGGGCGTTGGCCAGCAGCGTGAGGTTCGGGCCCACCGAAACCACGCCCGTGTTCTCGTTGCCGGCGCCGGCCGCGGTGCTGCCGCGGATCTCGATGCTGCCGCCGCCGCCCGTACCGCTGGCGTCCGCGAGGCCGCTGGCGTCCGCCGTCGATTGCGCGAGGATGTTGCGCCCCGTCACGCCGATGCTGCCGCCCATGCCGGTGGCGCTGGCGGCATCGAGCAGCGTGCCCTCGAAGGCGCCGGCTGTCAGGCTCACATCGCCCGTGCCGGCCGCGACCCGGATGCTGCCGCCCGCGGCATGCAGCCCGTCGGTCTGCTGGGACGACGAAAGCCGCACACCAAAGGGCGTGACCGTCGCGTCCAGCGGCGCGAAGCCCAGCGCCGCGCCGTTGCCGTCATAGCCGAAGCCCGCGCTGCCGGCCGTGCCGGTGATCGCGATGCTGCGGCCTGCGCCGGCCTCGACCCGCGTGCCATCGATCATCACGCCATTCGAAGCGCCCACGGTGTAGCTGGAACCGAATTCGACAGCTTGCGTGCGCAGGCCGGCGGCCATGCCCGACAGGTCGCCGCCCTGGCCCGTGATGCGCACATCGCCGCCGGTGGCCAGCTTCGCGCCGGTGATCCGTACGCCGGCGCCGTCCGGGGGCTCGCCGACCGGGCCGCCGCCGGTCCAGTCGCGCACCGTCCCGGTCAGGGCGATGTCGCCGCTCGCCGAAGACAGTGCGACCGAATAGTCGTCGCCGTTCAGCCGCACGCCCGAGCCTCCCGCGGCGCCGCGGCCGGCCAGGGTGATGCCGCCGGCCTGCGTGCTCAGCGTGCTGTCGCCGTCGATGCGCACACCATCGGTGGCGCTCAGGAAGCCGCTGCCCACCTCGGCGGTGCCGCCTTCGCCGCGCAGCGAAATGCTCCCCGCCCCGAGCGTGCTCAAGGTGCTGCCGCCCAGCCAGACGCCGCTGCGAATATCGCCGGCGCCATCGGCGTCCGGGCCCTTGACCTGCCCGCCGATCGCTCGCCCGTTGTCGCTGTCGCCCTGCCCGAAGAAGCGGATGTTCCCGCCGTTGGCATCGATGCGCGCGCGGTCCAGCCGGATGGCCGCCGCAATGCCGTTGGCCTGGCCGGCCTCGGCGGCGGCCAGGCCCTGCGCGTCGGCATTGAACTCGACGTTCAGCGCGCCGCTGGTGGAAGCGATCGTTGCACCTTGGCCCTCGGCCGCCCAGCGCATGTCGATGTTGCCCACCGAATTCACGCGCAGCGTGGCCGTGCCGCCGCCGTCCTTGATCACCTGGGCGCCGGGCTGGAACACGACGGCGTCGTTGATCTGCGCCACCTTGCTGGACGAACGCGTGGTCAGCGTCACGTCGGTGCCCTGGCTCAGCGCCTTGCCGATGACGCTGGCCGCGATGTTGCCGGCGTCGGCATCGGCCACGATCGAGAGATTGCGTCCCGCCTCGGCCGTCCAGCTGCCGTTGGCGCCGCCTGCGTTGCCGCCGGCGGCGATCTGCGCGCCCGCCAGCACGTTCAGGTTGCCGGCCGTGGTGCGGATGCTGCCGCCGGCCACGCCGGCCGCAGTGCCGCGCGCATCCAGCGTGCCGCTCACCTCGAGGCCCGCACCGCTGTCGACCTGCGCGCCGATGGCCTCCAGCACGATCTCGCCGCCGCGCTCGACCAGCGAACGCGCGCGCACCGTGCCGCTCTGGTTGACCACCTGCTGCACCAGCCCGGAGGCGCCCACCAGCACCACGCGCCCGCCGTCGGCCGTGATGGTGCCGGTGTTCATCACCAGCGCCTTGGCGGTGGGATCGGTCGCCTGAACGCTGGCCACCGACGTGTTCATGAGCCCGCCTTCGACCGGCACCGTGAACTTCGTCAGCCCGTCGCCCTCGAAGTCCAGCGTCACCCGGGCGCCCGACACGAGGCCCGCCGAGCCGCGCGCCACGTTGATCTCGCCTTCGTTGCGCACCAGCGCACCGATCAGCCCGAGCGTGCCGCCCTCGCCCACGCTGATGACCGCACCGGGCTGGACCGTCACGCGGGCAATGCTGTTGGCATCGTTGAGGCCGCCGCCGAACAGCAGTTGGCTGCCCTTGCCCACCACGCTGCCCTCCTTGGCGATCTGGCTGTCGCTGATGTCCAGCGTGGACGCCACCAGCCCGCCGACGTTCACCTGGGCGGTGCTGCCGAAGAGAACGCCCGAGGGATTGACCACGAACACATGCCCGTTGGCCGACAGCGTGCCGTTGATGACCGACTGCTCGATCACTCCGCCGGTGCCCACCACGCGGTTGAGCATCACGCTCGCGGCGCCCATCTGCTGGTTGATGTCCAGCGTCTTGCCGCCGGCCAGCGAAAACGCATTCCAGTTGACGATGGCGTTCATCGTGCTCTGGTTGAGCCTCTGCATGGCCGCCGTGCCGTTGGGCGCGACGCTCACATTGCCGAACACCACATTGCCGCTCTGCGGAAAGCCCGTCGGCAGGTTGAGCTGCGCCCAGGCCGGCACCATGCCCATGCAGGCCAGCGACAGCACGAGCGGCCGCACGCGCCAGTGCCGCGGCAGGGCTTTCGCGGAAAGATCATGGTTTCTCATGCTGCCCTCAGAAGGTCTTTTGCGCCTGCACGTACAGCCGCGGGTTGCGCCCGCCGCCGTCGGTGCGCGCCGGGTCGGTGCCGGCGCGCCAGGCCAGCGTGGCGTTGATGGTGAAGTTGCCGGGCCGCGTCCAGCTCAGGCCGATGCCCGCGCCGCGCAGGCTGCGCGAAGGGGAGCCGGCGTCGAAGATCGTCGGGTTCTTCGTCGGGCGGCCGCGCGCCGCGTCGTAGAACACGAAGGGCGTGAACTCGGCGTCGAACGACCAGCGCCATTCCACGGTGCCGATCACGCCCTGGTCCACCAGCAGTTCGCCCGAGGGGTAGGCGCGCACGGCACGCGCGCCGCCCAGCGAGAGCTTTTCCGAGGCGTCGAGGTTCTTGCTGGCCCACTGCCCGCCCAGCGCCAGGTACAGCGAGTGCCGGGGCAGCACCGCCTGCAGGCGCGAGAGCTGGAAGGTGGCCTTGGTGAAGCCGCCTTCGGTGCGGTGGCCGCCCAGGCCCTGGTCGGTCTGCAGGCTGTCGGCATCGCGGATCGAGAGCCGGCCGTGATAGAGATTGCCGGTGCTCGCCCAGTAGCCGCCACCCAGCCAGTCGTCGCGGCGCTCCCAGGTCCAGCCCAGGCCGAAGCCGCGCACCCGCTTGCGCGCCGAGAAGTCGACCGCCGTGTACTCGTCGGTGAGCTTCTTGCTGTCGGCCGACAGCCGCAGGAAGAGGTTGTGCTGGCGCTGGCGGATCAGCGGATAGCTCAGCGAGACGTCGAACACGTCGGCCTTGCCCTGGGCGCCCAGCTCCGAAAACTCGCCGCCCAGCTCGTAGTTGACGCGTGCCAGCCCCAGGCCGGCGCGCAGGCCGCTGCTGCCGATCGGCGCCTCGTAGGCGACGCGGCCGAACTGCAGCGCATTGCCGTTGGAGACCATGGCGCGCACGTCCAGGTTGTCGCCGATGCCGAAGGGGCTCGCCCAGCGCATCGTGCCGCCGAGGCGGTAGCGGCCGGATTCCTTGGTGCCGTGGTTGTCGGCCTCGGCCGCGAAGGCCCAGCGCGGCGCCGCCGCCACTTCCACCGACAGGTCGGTGGTGCCCGGTTGCGTGCCTTCCTGCAGCGCGGACGAGACCTTGATGCCGGGCTGGTCCGACAGCAGCAGCATCGAGCGCTCGTAGGCCGGCGCGTTCACGGCCTCGCCGGGCTGCAATGGCGCAAGGAATCCGCGCACGCGCGCCTCGCCGACGGGCGCGTCGGGTGCAACGATCACCTCGACCTTGCCGAGCCGGCCTTCGATGACGCTGATCTCGACGATGCCGTCGCGCACGGTCTGCACGGGCACCACGGCCTGCGCGAGGAAATAGCCGCGCTCCTTGTAGCGCGCGGTGATGGCCTGCGCCAGGCTTTCGAGATCGCCGAGCGTGACGTCGCGCCCGATGTAGGGCGCGGTGATGCTCTGCAGTTCCTCGTTGCTCAGTGCCTTGACACCGTTGAGCCGCAGGTCGTTGAGCTTGAAGGTGGCCGCGGGCGGCCGCGGCGGTGCCGGCAGGCTCTGCGGCGCCACGGCGCCGGTGGCCTGCGCGAGGGGGCGGTCGCAGCTGCCGCAGGGATCTTTTGTTGGCAGCAGCTCATTGGCATCGGCTTCCGCCGCGTGGGTGCGCTGGGCGGCAACGAGAAGCGTTGCGCTCACCAGGGCGGCGGCGGCAAGGGCGGTCGGGGTGGAGCGTTGGATGGCGCGCATCTCAGTGCTCCGTTGAGCTTTGCTGTTGTTGTGGGCGCTGCTGTTCAGGGTGCGCTCCCGCCGATGGGGAGCGTTGGACAGAGCGGTCGTTGATCGGCGGTACACCAGCAGCGTGCCCTGGTGCACAGGGCATCGGGTGCTCCCCGCAGCGAAATAAAGGAGGAGCCGAAGGCGGGGGACATTCGCGGAGGGGAGTACCCGGTGGCCTGGGCACGCGCCCTGAACAGCAGCGCCCCGAACACAGCACTCCAGACACAACGCGACAAATAGACATGGCTGTTCTTCTTTTCATGTCATCAGCTCCCCACCGTGAGACGCCAGTTGCCGATCAGGTTGAACGGCGCCCAGAAGAAGGGATGGGACATCTTGGGATCCTTCAGCACCGCCAGCTGTCCGGCCTGCATCGCCTTCTGGATGTCGCGGCCCTTGGCCAGCTCGCCATAGAGCGTGCTCATGAGCACCGCGGTCGCGTCGTCCGACACCGGCCACAGCGATGCGATCAGGCTCGAGCTGCCGGCCGAGAGAAAGGAGCGCGTGAAGCCCAGCACCTCGTCGCCCTGCGCGATGCGCCCGAGCCCCGACTCGCAGGCCGACAGCGTGACCAGCGCGGTGCCGTCCATCGGCAGGCCGAGGATCTCGTGCGCCTCCAGGAAATTCTGCTTGCCGCCCTCGTTGGCCAGCAGGATGCGCGAGTACAGCGGATCGACCGCATCGGCCTCGGCATGCGCCGCCACGTGCATCAGCGGCGAGCGCGCAGCCACGTCGCGGAACTGCGTCTTGGTGGCCGCGGCGCCCATGTACACCGCGTTGCGCGGGAACAGCTGCGCGAGCTGCTTCACCTCGACCTCGGCGCCGGGCAGGTCGTACTTGTCCTCGATGCGCGGATTGCCGAAGGCGGTGAGCGATGCGCCCACGCGCGGCGAGCGCTGGGCGAGCTGCACCGCGATGCTGATCGAAGGCGCCACCGCCACCGGATGCGTCTCGATCACGTAGCGTCCGTCGAGCCGCAGTGCCTGGAACGGCAGGTAGTGCAGCGGCCCGTGCGGCACCACGATCAGCCGCTGCCCCGGCGCCAGGGCCAGCGGCCCGAGCAGCGCGGCGCCCAGCTTGTCGGCATTGGTGATGGCCGCGCGGCGGCCGCGCACGATGGAGTTGCGGAACACCTCGACCAGCTCGGTGAGCTCCTCGCGGCGCACCGCCACCGTCCTGGCCTCGATGCCGGCCGGGCCGACCACCCACACCAGCAGCCGGTCGGGCAGCGAATGGAACTGCACCACGCGCTCGTCGGGCGCCAGCATGCCCTGCAGCGCGGCCAGGTCCACGGTGGTCGCGGCGCGCTCGTTGATCTTCGCGCGGCCGCGCACCGCGTCGAGCAGCGCGCGCGAACGGCTGCGCTCGCTCACCTCGAAGGCCTGGCGCGCATCGCCCGCGTCGCTGTAGATCGCAACGCCGCGTTCGAACACCGACTGCAGGTCCGAGAACAGGCCCATCTTGAATTCTTCGCTGCGGAACCTGGCGCGCACCTGGTCGATGCCGCCCAGCGCGCGCGCCACGGCCTCGGCCGCGGCCTGCTTCTGGCCGAGCGCGAGCTCGCTGCGCGCCACGCCGTCCCAGGCCCAGAGGCGGTAGTACTCGGTGTCGGTGCCGACCTGCCGCGCGGTGAGCGCGCGGTAGAGGTCGCGCGCCTCGGCCGGCTTGTTCTCGGCCAGCAGCAGCCGCGCGCGGGTGCGGTCGAGCTGCGCCGTGAGCGGCGCGTCCCGGGGCGGCGCCATGCCCCCTAGCACCTCGCGCGCCCTGGTGGCGTCGCCCGCTTCGATCAGCGCATTGACGAGCGAGGCCTGCACCAGCGGCGCGTAGCGCGACGAACTGTTGGCCAGCGCCTCGTCATAGCTGATCACGGCGCCCGCGTAGTCGCCGCGGCGCGTGCGCACGTCGCCGATCACCTTCTGCACCGGGCCGACCACCAGCTTGGGGTCGCGCGCCGGATGCTTGAGCGCCTCGCGCGCAAATTCCTCGGCCTTCTCGAGCTGGCCGGAATAGCTGTAGACGATGGCCAGGTCGCGGTTGGCCATGGCCAGCAGGTTCGGATCGCGCGTGGCATTGGCCAGGTGCAGCGCCTTGCTGGCGGCGCGCACGCTCTGGCGGAATTCGCCGGCCTCGGCCAGCGCCACCGCCTGGCTGCAGTACTGGTAGCCCGACAGCTTGACCGCATCCTGCCCATAGAGCACCGCGCCCTCGCTGGTCAATGCGAGCAAGGTGTCGGTGTCGGCGAGCCGGGCCTGCTCCGCCCGGCCGGCCGCGGCCTCGGCATTCGGCGCCTGCTGTTGCTGCGCCGATGCCAGGGACCCATGGCCCAGCAGAAGAATGGCTGCCAGCCCCAGCGCACCCGCGGCCCCTGCACGACGTGCCGAGCGCTCCCGTTCCGTTCTTCTCGAAAACCACGTCATTGGACCCCCGCGCGCGGCCGTGTGCCCGCGGTTGCGGGGGTCGACGCCGCGGAAGTGCGCGCCGTTCAGGCCTCGTGGGGAAAGTCTAGGAGCGGCCCCCTGCTGCGCCTATTCGCAAGAAGGCCTAGCGCGAATGGACTAGGGCCTGTTCACGCAGGAATGGCATCGATGTTGGCGCGGTCCCAGTGGCGGTGCTTGGCAATCGCGGCAATGAAGGCCTGCGCGATCTGCGTTGCCTCGCTGGTGTCGCCGAGGTTGGTGACCGGCGTGGCCGCGACGATGACGCCCGCCGGTGCATCGCCCTGCTGCGCGTTGGCACCGATGCCGAGCGTGGAGAGCAGCTGCACGCCGTCGCCCACGGTGCAGATCGCCTTGCAGTGCTTGTACGCCTCGAGCACGAAGTGCACCGCATCGCCCATGCCCGCCAGCGCTGCCACGCCCTGGGCGCCGCCGGGGATCAGCACGGCATCGAACACGACCGATGGCCCGTTGGCAAAGGTCATGTCGACGTCGATCTGCCGCTTCGACGCGCTGGCGATGGTGCCCAGGCGCGCGCCCACCACCTTGCACTTGCCGCCGGCCTGCTCGAGCGCATCGCGGATCGGCTTGAGCGAGGCGGAGTCGATGCCGTCGGCCGCGAGGATCGCGATCCTGCGCGTGCGGATCGAGCCGTCGCCGCTGTCGGCCATGCTGAGCGCGGGCGACTCCTCGATGGGCAGGGTCATGCGGTGCTCGCGGTAGCCCGCGCGGCCCGCGGCCGCCTTGGCGTCCGGCGCCCCGATGCCCAGCGGCTCGGCCACGCGGCGCGCAAGCTTCTCGTCGACGTGCGCCAGGTTGTCGACCATGCGCTGGCGGATGGCCGGCACGTCGACCTTGGAGAGCTCGAAGCGGAAGGCCGCAACGATGTGCTCCTTCTCGGCCGCGCTCTGGCTGTTGAAGAACAGCCGCGCCTGCGTGAAGTGGTCGTCGAAGCTCGGGCTGCGCCGCCGCACCTTGGGCGACTCGAGCTCGTCGGGATGCGGCTGGAAGCCGACGCTGCCGCCGTCGACCCTGAACTCCTTGCCGTCGCCCAGCGAGTTGGGCTCGTAGGCCACCTGGCCGCGCGCGATGGCCTGGCGGTGCATGCCGTCGCGCTGGAAGTTGTGGAACGGGCACACGCTCTTGTTGATGGGCAGCTCGTGGAAATTGGCACCGCCCAGGCGCGAGATCTGCGTGTCGGTATAGGAGAACAGGCGCCCCTGCAGCAGCGGATCGTTGCTGAAGTCGATGCCGGGCACCACGTGCCCCGGATGGAAGGCCACCTGCTCGGTCTCGGCAAAGAAGTTCTCGGGATTGCGGTTGAGCACGAGCCGGCCGATGCGCTGCACCGGCACCATCTCCTCGGGGATCAGCTTGGTGGGGTCGAGCAGGTCGAAGCCGAGCGAATCGGCCTTGTCGGACGGCACCAGCTGCACGCCGAGCTCCCACTCGGGAAAGTCGCCCTGCTCGATCGCCTCCCACAGGTCGCGGCGGTGGAAGTCCGGGTCCTTGCCCGCGACCTTCTGTGCCTCGTCCCATGCGAGGCCGTGGATGCCGAGCTTGGGCTTCCAGTGGAACTTCACGAAGTGGCTCTCGCCGCGCAGGTTCACGAAGCGGAAGGTGTGCACGCCGAAGCCTTCCATCATGCGCAGGCTGCGCGGAATGGCACGGTCGCTCATCGCCCACATCAGCATGTGGGTGCTCTCGGGCATGAGCGAGACGAAGTCCCAGAAGGTGTCGTGCGCGCTGGCGGCCTGCGGCATCTCGTGGTGCGGCTCGGGCTTCACGGCGTGGATCAGGTCGGGGAACTTCATCGCATCCTGGATGAAGAACACCGGGATGTTGTTGCCCACGAGGTCGTAGTTGCCCTCGCGGGTGTAGAACTTGACGGCAAAGCCGCGCACGTCGCGCACCGTGTCGGCCGAGCCGCGCGAGCCGGCCACGGTGGAAAAGCGCACGAAAACGGGCGTCTTCGCGTCCGGGTCCTGCAGGAAGTCGGCGCAGGTGAACTGCGACATCGACTTGTAGACCTGGAAATAGCCATGCGCCGCCGAGCCGCGCGCATGCACCGCGCGCTCGGGAATGCGCTCGTGGTCGAAGTGCGTGATCTTCTCGCGCAGGATGAAGTCTTCGAGCAGCGTGGGCCCGCGCACCCCGGCCTTGAGCGAATTGTGGTTGTCAGGGATCTGAAGACCCTGGTTGGTCGTCAGATTGGGCGCATGATCGGTTGCGAATCCATCAAGCTGCTGCTGCTTGGCATTGCTGCCGTCCGTGGCCTTCGAGCGGCGTCCGGCGGCGGCCTTGTTCTGAGGCGTCATCGAGGGTCTTTCATGGGAGGGTCAGCTTCGTTGTCGATAAAAAGGTCCAGCACGTTCACCAGCGCAATCAGGCAGATGAAGCCCGCCACGGCGGCCACCACCCAGAACAGGATTTCATCCCCCCAAGCACCGGTGAGTGAATCGAACAGCGACGACAGATCCATGATTCGCTCCAGCAGATCAGATTGAACACTCGATGCTTGCGCTGCGGCCTCCATGAAGCCACGAAAGCGGGTTCGCGGGGGCCGTTGCGAGCGAATCCAAAGGTTATGTTTTTCTCACACTGTTACCCGTAGTGGCGCCTCGCCCGCGCTTGTGGGAGAGGCGGCGTCTAGGCGGTAGGAGCGCACCGACAGCGGCTGGCTGCCGCCTACGCGGGCCGGCGTGTCGGCCCGCATCCGCGCCGCAAGCGCAGCCGTACCATCGAACGCAGGCGGCACGAAGCCTGCTTGGGCATCCGTGGACCGAAGCCATTCACTCAGGGAAGAAAGAAAGAACATGCAGATCAAGATCGGTTTCGACATCGAACTCGCCGTCACGGCCCCCACCGCACTGGTCTACATGCTGCATGTCCACCCCTCGCGCGCGGCGGACCTGCAGGACGGCGAGCACGTCACCCTCACGCCGCCGCTGCATACCGACTACTACATGGACGGCTTCGACAACCATTGCGCGCGCGTGCGGATTCCCGCGGGCGTGCAAAGCGTGCGGCTGCGCAACCATGCGGTGGTGTTCGATCCGGGCTGGGCCGACCCGGTGGATTTCAGCGCCGTCGAGCACACGGCAGCGGACCTGCCGGTCTCCACGCTGCCCTTCCTGCTGCCGAGCCGCTACTGCGAGGTCGACAGCGAACTGCTCGCGTTCGCCTGGAGCAACTTTTCCAGCGTGGCACCGGGCTGGCACCGCGTGCAGTCCATCTGCGACTTCGTGCACGAGCACCTGCGCTTCGACTACCAGAGCGCGCGCGCCACGCGCACCGCGCTCGAGGGGTTCCGCGAGCGCACGGGCGTGTGCCGCGACTTCGCCCACCTGGCGATCACGCTGTGCCGCTGCATGAACATTCCCGCGCGCTATGCCACCGGCTACCTGGGCGACATCGGCGTGCCGCCCGTGCCCTCCCCGATGGACTTCAGCGCCTGGTTCGAGGTGTACCTGGGCGAGCGCTGGTATACCTTCGATGCGCGCCACAACGTGCCGCGCATCGGCCGCATCGTGATTGCGCGCGGACGCGACGCGGCCGACGTGCCGATCACCATGGTGTTCGGCGCCAACTCGCTCAAGCGCTTCGAAGTGACGACCGAGGAAGTGCCGCAGTAGGTCCGCGGCTTCGCTCAGGCGGGCAGGAAGCCGAGCATCTCCATGGCAGCGCGAAGGCCGGTGCGGCTGCGCTCCATCGCGTCCCAGGGCGTGTTGCCGGTGGCCAGGCGCGGGCCGATGTTCGCCACCGTCCAGTGGGCGGCGCTGCCCAGGTCGGGCAGCTCCTCCCAGGCCAGCGGCACCGACACGCCCATGCCCGGCCGCGCGCGCGCCGACCACGCGCTGACGGTGGTGGCGCCGAAGCCGTTGCGAAGATAGTCCGCGAAGATCCGGCCCACGCGGTTGCGCGGCCCGCTCTTGGCCACGAAGCGCCCGGGCACCGTGCGCGCCAGGTGCTCGACGACGGCGCGCGAGAAACCCCGCACCTCGTCCCAGCCGAACTGGCGCCGCAGCGGCACCACCACGTGCAGCCCCTTGCCGCCGCTGGTCTTGAGGAACGACGGCAGGCCGAGCTCGTCGAGCAGCACGCGCACCAGCAGCGCCGCCTCCTGCATCTGCTGCCAGTCGATGCCTTCGCCGGGGTCGAGGTCGAAGCTCATGCGGTCGGGCTTGCCGATGGCGCGCGAGGTGGCGTTCCAGGTGTGGAGTTCGACGGTGTTGAACTGCGCCGCGCCGACCAGCGCCTCGGCGGTGTCGATCTGCAGCAGCGGGTCGTGGCCCGGGTCGAGCGCAGGATCGAGCAGCCTGATGCCCGCGATGTCGCTGTGCTGCGCATGCTTCTGGAAGAACAGCTCGCCGCCCACGCCGTCGGGCGCGCGCACCAGCGCCACCGGGCGCCCCTCGAGGTGCGGCAGCATCAGCGGCGCAACGCGCGCGTAGTAGGCCGCGAGATCGCCCTTGGTGAGGCCGCTGGCGGCGTCGATCACGCGCTCCGCGTGGGTGATGCGCGGCGCCTTCTGCGCCGTGGCCATGCGCCCGCTCATGCCGCGCGGCGCCGGGTGGTGGCGCTCTTGGCCGCGCTGCGCTTGCGCGCGGCGCTGCCGCTGCTGCCTTTTGCGGCGGTCCTGCCATGAGCCCGGGGCTTGGCCTTGGGCCTGGGCTTGGCCCTGGTGGCCGCGGGCGCCTCTTCTTCATCGTCGCTGTCTTCGCTGGCCGCGGCCGCCTTGCCGCCGCCACCACCCTTGCGCAGGCTGCGCTGCAGCAGCTCGGTGAGGTCGATGATCTTCGCGCCGCGGCTCTCGAGCGCCTGGCCCTCCTCGGGCTCGATCTGGGTCACGGTCTCGGTCTGGCCCGCCGCCACCTTGCGGTCGACCAGCCGCAGGATCTCGTCCTTGAACTCGTCCTTGTAGTCGTCCGGGTCCCACTCGGCGCTCATGTCCTCGACCAGCTGCTCGGCCATCTTGATCTCGTGCTCGCGCAGCCCCGCCTTCTTCGCGTCTTCCGACGGCAGCGGGAGCTCGGTCCAGGGCCGGATGTCGGCGCCCCAGCGCAGCAGGTTCAGCACCAGCCCCGGGCCCACGGGCACGAGCGCGGCCAGGTGCTGCTTGGTCTGGATCACCACGCGCGCCACGCCGATGCGCTGGGTGCGCTGCAGCGTCTCGCGCAGCAGCGCATACACCTTGGTGCCGCGGTTGATGGGCGTCACGTAGTAGGGGCGCTCGAGATAGACGAAGGGAATGCCGTTGGCGGGCACGAAGCTCTCGATCTCGATGGTCTGCGTGGTCTTGGGGTAGGCGTCGGCAATTTCCTTGTCGCTCAGCACCACGTATTCGCCGTCTTCGTACTCGATGCCCTTGACGATGTTCTCGCGCGCGATCTCCTTGCCGGTCTTCTTGTTGATGCGCTTGTAGCCGACCGGGTCCATCGTGCGCTTGTCGAGCCAGTCGAAGTCGATGCCGTGGTCGGTGGTGGCCGAGTACAGCGCCACCGGGATGTGGACGAGGCCGAAGCTGATCGCGCCCTTCCACAGGACGCGCGGCGCGGGGGCTTTTTTCGAGACTGCCATGGGCACACTCCTTCAGCCTCGAGACTCTGCGCCCCGGGCGGTCCGGCGATGTAGGAGCGCGGCGGCGCCTGCCGTAGGGCTCACCGGCATTTTTCTCCCTCCCCTTTCGGGGGAGGGTTGAGGTGGGGGCAAGCGGCGTGTCTACCAGGCGCTCTGCCCGCCCCCATCCCAGCCTGCCCCCAGAGGGGGAAGGAGCGGATGCTTCAGGCCACAGAGCCGAGCACCCGCTCGCTCGGTCGCGCGAAATAGAACCATTCGGCGCCGGGCAGCGCCAGCGCGTTGGGAAAGACGATGAACCCATCGTCCGGCGCGCTCACCAGCGTGCCGTCGTGGCGCATGCCGATGGGTTCGCCGCGCTGCACCGCATCGAAGGTGGCCCAGTCGCGCACGAAGCTGTCGTCCTCGTGCAGCCGGTCGGTCACGCTCGCCAGGCGCAGCAGCTGGGGCGGCTTGGGCGGCTCCACCACCAGGCCCTGGGGCAGCGCCGCCATGCCGAGCAGCGCGAGCGCGCGGCGGATGGCGCGCCAGGCCACCTCGGGCGCCTGTGGATCCTGGTGCTGGCCGCATTCGAGCGTGACGCCGTAGCCGCCGCAATTGCGGATGTACTCGTTGGTGCCGCGGCCGAAGTCGATCGCATCGTCGCCGACCGCGATGCCGGCGGAGCGCTGCGCGAGCCCGGCGGCATAGATGTCGAGCCAGCCCTCCACCACGATCGGCGTGCCCAGGTGCAGCGCAAGCAGCCCTTCCTCGCTGGCGCGCGCGAAGGGCTCGAGCGTGCCGGTGTTGTCGCGCGGGCCGATCATCGCGAAGGCCTCGCCCTCGCTCTGGAAGGAATGCAGGTCGAGCAGCACGTCGTGCCGCGCGATGATGGGGCACAGCACGTTGGTGACCCGGTCTTCGTAGTCCGCGGGCGCCTCGCTCGGCTTGAACAGGCGGTTGAGGTTGCGCTCGCCTTCGCGTTGCAGGCGCCGCCGCGCCAGCGGGTTGGCGACCGGTACCAGCGTGAGCTGCCCGCGCCGCAGCCCGAAGCTGCCGCCGTCGAGCTCGGCCAGCACGCGCTCGATGCCCGCGGTGCCGCAGGTTTCGTCGCCATGCACGCCGCCGAGCACGAGCAGCCGCGGGCCCGGCTCCAGCGCGGCGAAGGTGTGGATGCGCAGGTTGTCGGTGGTTGCGGCGGCGGCAAGGGAATCGGAGGACATCCCGGCGATTATTGCGGAGGCCTTCCCCTGCGCGCAAAGCCGCTACTCCTTTCATAGCGGCGCGTCGAGCGCGGCCCGGCGTGCCGTGCCTACAGGGCGTGCCTGGCCTGTCCTACCGGCCGCGGCCGGCGCGCCATGCAGGCTCGCGGCAGATGCAGGCAGGACAGACAGACAGACAGACACCGCGAAGGAACAGAAAGCCATGAACAGCAGCAAGCCCCGCACCAAGGATCCGGTCGAACCGAGCGACCCGCTGCGGGACGCCGGCGGCGGCAACACCAAGATCGAACAGGGCGGCGATTCGGCGCCGCGCCTGCCGCACGAGCACGACCAGTCTTCCGACAGCCAGGAAGCGCAGGACGGGCAGCCGCCCGAAGTCGGCCGCAAGGGCCACGAGGACATCGAGCGCGGCAGCGTGGACACCGACCGCGGGCCGGTGGCGGACCGCGTCTACAACGACAAGGTCAAGCGCTGACCGAAGTTCCTACTTGCGGCCCACGCCCGCGAGTTGGTCGCGCATGGACGAGATCACCGCCGCATAGTCCTTGGCGTTGAAGATCGCGCTGCCCGCCACGAAGGTGTCGGCGCCGGCGGAAGCCACGCGCGCGATGTTGTCCACCTTGATGCCGCCGTCCACCTCCAGGCGGATGTCGCGCCCGCTCTGCTCGATGCGCTTGCGCGCGAGTTCGATCTTGCGCAGCGCCGAATCGATGAAGCTCTGCCCGCCGAAGCCGGGGTTCACCGACATGATCAGGATCAGGTCGATGTCGTCGATGGCCCAGTCGAGCGCCTCCAGGCCCAGCCCCGGGTTGAACACCAGCCCCGCCTTGCAGCCCGCGGCCTTGATGGCCTGGATGCTGCGGTTCACGTGCGGCGAGGCATCGGGGTGGAAGCTGATGTAGTCTGCGCCCGCTTCGGCGAAGGAGGCGGCCAGCGCGTCGACCGGCTGGATCATCAGGTGCACGTCGATCGGGACCGCCTCGCCGTCGGCCGTTTTGGCGTAGGGCTTGAGGGCCTTGCAGATCATCGGGCCGAAGGTCAGGTTCGGCACGTAATGGTTGTCCATCACGTCGAAATGGATCCAGTCGGCGCCGGCGGCGATGACCTTGGCCAGCTCGTCGCCCAGGTGGGCGAAATCGGCCGAGAGAATGGAGGGGGCGATGCGGAACGGCGTGCTGCTCATGCGCCGATTGTCGCAGCCGGCGGAAAACCCGGAAAGCAGTGCAAGAGAAGGCTCCAGTTACCATCGCGCGCATGCCGCACAGCCCCATCCGCATCCAGGTCGAACCGCGCTATCTCGCAGACCAGTCCTCGCCCAAGGACAAGATCTACACCTTCGCCTATACCGTCACCGTGACCAACGAGGGCGAGACCAGCGCCCAGCTCATCGCCCGCCACTGGCTCATCAACGACGCCTCGGGCCATGCGCAGGAGGTCAAGGGCCTGGGCGTGATCGGCCAGCAGCCGCTGCTGGCGCCCGGCGAATCGTTCCGCTACACCAGCGGCTGCCGCCTGCAGGCGCCCAGCGGCACCATGCACGGCAGCTACTTCATGGTGACCGAGGACGGCGAGCGCTTCGACGTGCCGATTCCGATGTTCGTGCTGGAGGCCGACATCGGCGGAACCCCCGTTTCACGGGTGCTTCACTAGCACTCCCCCAGGCTTCGCGCACTTCGTGTCGCTTCTCCCTCCCCCTCGCCGGGGGCAACACCAGAGGCCCGGTGTAGCTTGGCTCGCCCCCAGTCTTCGCGCACTCCGTGTCGCTGCGCCAACCCCCTACCGGGGGCACACCAGCGGCCCGGCAAAGCCGGTTCCGCGGTGTTCCTGGTCTGATTACATTTTTGTTCTTTTATCAAATGGCTGCTGCATCGCTTGACCTGCAGGGGCTGCTGGCCCGGCTCGATCCGACGGCGGACGTGGCGCAGCGCCACATCTGGCTGATCGACGTCTTCGACTGGCTGCGCGGCGACCGCGCCTCGCCGCAGGCTGCGGTGGGACGCGTGTCGCTGCTGCTCGACGCGGTCGAGGCGCGTCCCGAATTGCGCGAGCGCCTGCGCGCATGGTGGCGCGCCTTCACGCGGGCGGTCGACCTGACCGCGCTGCTCGCGGACTACGGCTTTGCGCCGCGCACCGCCTTCGTGAGCGAACTCACCGAACGGCTGCGCCGCAAGATCCTGCCCGGCACGCCCGAGACCACCGATGCCTCGGATCTTTTCCGCATGGTGCTGCCCGGCGCGTTCGATGCGGGCTGGATCGCGCTGCTGGACGACGCACAGCTCGCGCGCATCGGCAATCTGCTGGCCGACGCCGCGCTCGACGACATCGACGGCGCGCCGCGCTGGCGCCACACCGTGATGGACGCCGTCACCTACTGCAGCAGCCAGGTGGTGGCGGCCGGCTTCTCGCCCGAATTGCGGCTGCGCATGAGCGCCGCGAGCGAGAGCCGCGCCTTCCATGCGCTCATGTCCGACCTCGACGCGCTGCGCGATCAGATGTTCCGCGCCCCTCGCGACGAAGACGCGCTGCAGGCTGCGTTCGTGGCCTTCCGCGACCGGCTCGACGCCTGCCGCGCCAGCGCCTCCTCGGTCTACGCGCACCTGGAGGACAACGGCATCTCGGTCGGCCTGGTGTTCCGGCTGCGCCAGCTGCGCGAGCGGGTGCTGCGCATCCGCGAACTGCTCGACTGCCTGGTGTCGGCCACGCCTGCGCCCAGCGTGGCGCGGCTGGTGGGCCGGCTGGTGCTGGCCGGCGGCGAACGCAACAGCATCCGCGCGCTGATCGCGTCGAACTCGTCGATGCTGGCGGCCAAGGTGACCGAGCGCAGCGCCGAGACCGGCGAGCACTACATCACGCGCGACCGCGCCAGCTACCTGCAGATGGTGCGCAAGGCGGCGGGCGGCGGCGCGCTCACCGCGCTGACGGTGCTGCTCAAGTTCGGCATCTATTCGCTCGCGCTGTCGGCCTTCTGGAGCGGGCTCTGGTCGGGCCTGATGTATGCCGCGAGCTTCGTCGCGATCCAGCTGCTGCACCTGACGCTGGCCACCAAGCAGCCCGCGATGACGGCGCCCGCCATGGCGGCGCGGCTGCGCGACATCAAGACCGATGCCGCGGTGGCCGATTTCGTCGACGAAGTGGCCCACCTGGTGCGTTCGCAGGTGGCGGCCGTGCTGGGCAACGTGGGAGTGGTGGTGCCCGCGATGCTGGCGCTCGCCCTGCTGGTGCAGTTCGCGCTCGGCCGGCCGCTGCTGGACGCAGCGCACGCCGCGGCCACGCTGCAATCACTCTCGCTGCTGGGCCCCACCGCGCTCTTCGCAGCCATGACCGGCGTGCTGCTGTTCGCGGCCAGCATCGTCGCGGGCTGGACAGAAAACGCCTTTGTCCTGCATCGCCTGGACTCCGCCATGCGTTACAACCCTCGCATCGGCGCTTTCCTGGGTGCCGCCCGCGCCCGCCGGTGGGCCACCTTCATGCGCACGAACATATCGGGCTTTGCCTCCAACATTTCGCTCGGGCTCATGCTCGGCCTGCTGCCCGCAATCGCGGGTTTCTTCGGGCTCGGGCTGGACGTGCGCCACGTGACACTGTCGGCCGGGCAGATCGCGGCCGCCGCGGCCTCCATCGGCACGGCGGTGCTCCAGCAGCCCGCGCTGTGGTGGGCGGTGGCGGCCATCCCGGTGATCGGCGCGCTCAATGTGAGCGTGAGTTTCTATTTCGCATTCAGGCTGGCGCTGCGTGCGCACAGCGTCAGCCTGGGTGACCGTGCACGCATCCGCAGCGCCATCCGGGCGCGCTGGCGCAGCCGGCCCATCAGCTTTTTTCTACCTGCATGAACCTGACGAATCTCATCAACGATCTGCTGGGCTTCTGGTCCGAGTGGCTGCGCCCTTCGGCGGGCCTGCCCACCGTGCTGTGGTCGCTGCTGCTGGCCGCGGCCGCGGCCTCCGGCCATCTGGTGCAGCGCTACCTGGGCCTGCCCAAGGTGGTGGGCTATTCGATGGTGGGCGCGGTGGCCGGCCTGGCCGGCTTCGAGGGCGCGATCTGGCCGCTGCGCGGCATCAGCCTGTTCCTGCTGGAGCTCGGCGCGGCCGTGGTGCTGTTCGAGGCCGGCGGCCGGCTGCCGCTGCGCTGGTTCCGCCACAACCCGATGGTGCTGGTGCAGAGCCTGCTCGAAGCCACGCTCACCTACTTCGGCGTGTTCTGGATGCTGCAGCTGCTGGGCCTGCCCGATCCGGTGGCCAACCCGATCGCGCTGATGGCCATCGTCGCATCGCCCGCGGTGCTGAGCCGCGTGATCATCGACACCCGCGCCTCGGGCCCGGTGACCGAGCGCGCCATGACATTGGCTACGCTCAACACCTTCTATGCGCTGGCGCTCGGCTATGCGCAGGCCGGCCTGATCGAGCGGGCGCCCCAGACGCTGCTGCAGAAGCTCTATCCGGTGGCGGTGGTGCTGGGCCTGTCGTTCGTGGTCGGCGGCATCCTCGCGCTGGCGCTGCGCACGGCGCTGCGCTTCATGAGCCCCACGAGCGAGAACACCTCGATCCTGCTGCTCGCGCTCATTGCGGCCGCCAGCGCGCTCACGGCCCACGTCGGCGGTTCGGCGCCGCTGGCCGCGCTGATCGGCGGGGTGCTGCTCAAGACGCTGAATCCCAAGCCCTGGGCCTGGCAGCGGCAGCTCGGCACGGCTTCGTCGCTGCTCACCATGCTGATGTTCGTGCTGGTGTCCATCGTGGCGGCGCAGGCCGACTGGACGCTGCCCGTGGCCAGCGTGGTGCTGGCGGTGATCGGCATCCGCCTGTTCGCCAAGATCGCCGGCGTGGCCATTGCCAATCCGGGCAGCGGCGCCAGCTGGAACCAGGCCTTCTGGGTCGGCTGCGCGATGTCGCCGCTGTCGTCGATCGCGCTGCTCATCGCCTCGAACTTCACCACCGCGTCGCCGCTGCTCGGCACCATGATCACGCAGGTGGCCCTGCCCTCGATTCTCCTGATGGAAGTGATGGGCGCCGTGCTTGCCACCGTGGCCATCCACGCGGTGGGCGAAAGCTCGGTGCCCTGGACGCCCCAGGCCTTCAGCACCACGGAGGACACGCAGCGATGACCGCGGCCATGGCTTTTCCCGACAGCGACGACTTCCGCTCGCCCGCCCTGCCCGCGGACCCCGCGAGCCGCGTGGTCAAGCTCGAGCCTTTCAACCGCTCCGAAGCGCTGTCGCTCGGCGTGGAGCTCGAGCTGCAGCTCGTCAACACGCACGACTACGACCTGGCCCCCTATGCGGAAGACATGCTGCGGCTGATGGCGCAGACCCCGCTGCCCGGCAGCGTGGTGCCCGAGATGACCTCGAGCATGATCGAGATCTCGACCGACATCTGCCATTCGGCGCAGGACGTGATCACGCAGCTCTCGCCGATCCGCGAGGCGCTCATCAGGAACGCCGACAAGCTCAACATCGCGGTGGTGGGCGGCGGCACGCATGCCTTCCAGCAGTGGCACGAGCGGCGCATCTACGACAAGCCGCGCTTTCGCGAGCTGTCCGAGCTGTACGGCTACCTGAGCAAGCAGTTCACCATCTTCGGCCAGCACGTGCACATCGGCTGCCCCGATGCCGATGCGGCGCTGCTGATGCTGCACCGCATGTCGCGCTACATCCCGCACTTCATTGCGCTGTCGGCCTCGTCGCCGTTCGTGCAGGGGCAGGACACGCAGTTCGACTCGGCGCGCCTGAACTCGGTGTTCGCGTTCCCGCTCTCGGGCCGCGCACCCTTCACCTTGAGCTGGAAGGAGTTCGAAGCCTACTTCGAGCGCATGACCCGCACAGGCGTCGTGCGCAGCATGAAAGACTTTTATTGGGACATCCGGCCCAAGCCCGAGTTCGGCACCATCGAGATCCGCGTGTTCGACACGCCGCTCACCGTCGAGCGCGCGGCCGCGCTCGCGGGCTACGTGCAGTCGCTCGCCGCGTGGTTCCTGCAGGAGCAGCCCTTCGAGCCGACCGAGGACGACTACCTCGTCTACACCTACAACCGCTTCCAGGCCTGCCGCTTCGGGCTCGATGCGGTGTACGTGGACCCGGCCAGCGGCCAGCACATGCCGCTGCGCGACCACATCCTCATGACCATGACGCAGCTCGAATGGCACAGCGAGGCGCTCAACGCCACGCAGGCGCTCGGCGAACTGCGCACCAGCGTGGAAGCCAACCGCAACGACGCGCGCTGGCTGCGCGAGAAGCAGGGCAAGGAGCGCCTGCTGGCCGAGGTGGTGCGGCAGGCGGCGCTGCGCTTTCGCGGCGGGGCCTAGGCTCCCTGGGAGAACTGCCTGCGATAGGCCGTGGGCGACACCTTGAACGCCGCCGCGAAGTGCTTTCGCAGCGACACCGCCGAGCCGAAGCCCACGTCGCCGGCCACGCGTTCGATCGGACGGTCGGTGGTCTCCAGCAGCCGCTGCGCGAGCGCGAGGCGCTGGTTTTGCAGCCACTGGCCGACCGTGGTGCCGGTGGCTTCGCGAAAGCGCCGCGTGAAGGTGCGCCGGCTCATGAGCGCGCGCCGCGCGAGGCTGTCCAGCTCATGCGGGCTCTGGAGGTGGCGGCCCAGCCATTCGAGCAGCGGCGCAAGCCGGTCGCCGTCGGCCGCGGCGGGCATCGGCTGGCGGATGTACTGGGCCTGCCCGCCCTGGCGGTGCGGCGCCACGACCATGCGGCGCGCGGCACGGTTCGCCGCCTCGGCGCCATGGCGCACGCGCAGCAGGTGCAGGCAGCAGTCGATGCCCGCGGCCGTGCCGGCCGAGGTGAGCACGTCGCCATCGTCGACATACAGCACCTCGGGCTGCAGCCTGACCTTCGGATATTGCCTGGCAAAGGCTTCGGCCAGGTTCCAGTGCGTGGTGGCCGGCCGGCCGTCCAGCAGGCCCGCCTCGGCCAGCACGAAGGCGCCCAGGCACAGCCCGACCACGATGGCGCCGCGCCGATGCGCCGCCTGCAGCGCGCGGATCAGCGCCGGCGGTGCGGGCCGGCCGTCGTCGCACCAGGAGGGCACGATCACGATCTGCGCGCGCCGGATGGCTTCGAGCCCGTGCGGCACCACCAGCGTGAAGCCCGCATTGGTATGCAGCGGGCCCGGCTCGGTGCCGCACACCTGCAGTCGAAAACGCAGGTCGCCCGCCTCGGTGCGGTCCTCGCCGAAGACCATGCACGGCACGGACAGGTGAAAGGGACTGATGCCGTCGAAGGCGACGACGGCGATGGTTTCCGCGGTTTTTCTGGCCATGGCCCAATTTTATCGATGAATGGCTTTCGGGCCACTTTCTCCCAGGGGCTCCAGCGCGAACAATTGCGCCATCCCAACCACTTGCAACACGGAGCCACCACCATGAGCAACCATCCCGCACCGCGCCGAGCCCTTGTCGTGATCGACGTGCAGAACGAATACTTCGAAGGCGGCGGACTGCCCATCGAGTACCCGCCGGTCGAAAGCTCGCTGCCGAAGATCGCGCAGGCCATGGACGCTGCCCGCGCGGCCGGCACGCCGGTGGTCGTGGTGCAGCACCACGCACCCAAGGGCGCGCCGGTGTTCCAGGCCGACACGCACAACGGCCAGCTGCATCCTGAAATTGCCAGGCGGCCGCGCGACCACCTCGTGACCAAGGCCTTCCCGAGCGTCTTCACCGGCACCGACTTCGCCGACTGGATCGCGCGCCACCAGATCGACACGCTCAGCGTGGTGGGCTACATGACCCACAACTGCGATGCGTCCACCGTGTTCGAGGCCATGCACCGCGGGCTCAACGTGGAGTTCCTGTCGGACGCGAGCGGCGCGCTGCCCTATGAGAATGCGGCCGGCCGCGTGAGCGCCGAAGAGATCCACCGCGTCTTCAGCGTCGTGTTCCACAGCAACTTCGCGGCCGTGACGACGACCGAGGCCTGGATCGCGGCGCTGCAGGCCGGCCAGCCGATCGAGAAGGACAACGTGGTGATGTCGAACCGGCGCGCGCGGGGCTGAGCGTTCCAGCGCTTATGCTCACCCCATGGGTGAATTCGACCTGATCACACGCTACTTCCAGCGCCCCGCCACGCGCTCCCCGCTCGGCGTGGGCGACGACTGCGCCTTGCTCGCACCCGCGCCCGGCATGCAGCTTGCCGTGTCCTGCGACATGCTGGTCGAGGGCCGGCACTTTCTCTCGACCGTCGATCCCTCGCGGCTCGGCCACAAGGCGCTGGCGGTGAACCTCAGCGACCTGGCGGCCTGCGGCGCGAAGCCGCTGGCCTTCACGCTCGCGCTCGCGCTGCCCGGTGTCGACGAGCCCTGGCTCGAAGCTTTTTCGCGCGGCCTGTTCGCACTGGCCGACGAACACGGCTGCGAGCTGGTGGGCGGCGACACCACGCGCGGCCCGCTCAACATCTGCATCACCGTGTTCGGCGAAGTGCCGGCCGGCGCGGCGCTGCTGCGCTCGGGCGCGCACGCGGGCGACGACATCTGGGTCAGCGGCACGCTCGGCGATGCGCGGCTGGCGCTCGAGGCGTTCCGCGGCACGATCGCACTGCCTGCGGAGGTGTTCGCGCAGGCGCGCATGCGCATGGAGCAGCCCACGCCGCGCGTGGCGCTGGGCCAGGCGCTGCGCGGCAGGGCTTCCGCGGCGGTGGACGTGAGCGATGGGCTCGTGGGCGACCTGGGCCACATCCTCGCGTCGAGCAAGGTCGGCGCCACACTCGATGCCGATGCGGCCACGGGCGTGATCGCCGCGGCCGCGTCATCCGGCCTCGGCACCGAGATGCTGCGCACCTGCGCGCTTTCGGGCGGCGACGACTACGAGCTGGTCTTCACCGCCCCGCCCACGGCGCGCGCCGCGGTCGAACAGGCCGGCCGGGAAAGCGCCACGCGCGTGACGCGCATCGGCCGCATCGACGCCGAAGCCGGCCTGCGCATCGTGGATGCCGGCGGCACGCCGGTATCGCAGCGCTTCGGCTCCTTCGACCACTTCGTCTGATCAGGACCCCCGGACCATCGCCTGCATCCTGGCTTGGGCGGCGTTGATGTCCTTCGACTGGCCATTGAGTTCCTGCAGCATCTTGTTGAGCTGCGCCTGCACGGCCGGATCGCTCACGGTCACGGACGCGCCCGAGACCTGGACCTTCGACTTGTTCTGCTCGAGGTAGTCGCCCACCGCGAGCGCGCCGTCGAACACCTTGTCGAGCGCCGGGAACACCTCCTTGAAAGTGGCGGCCGGCGCCGAGACGGTTTTTTCGTAGGCCTTGTCGTAGACCTGCTTCAGGTCGTCGGGCTGCTTGAGCTTCGCATGCGCGGCATCGGCCTTGGCCAGCTCCTGGTCGAGCGCGGTGCGCAGGCCGCGCAGGCCGTCCTTGGCGGCCTTGAGGTCGTCGCGGCGCGACGCCAGGTCGGCGATCGAGCGCAGCGCGCCCTTGGCCATGACCTGGCCCATCGGCTGGCTGACCGACTTGTTCATGCCCTCGTTGAAGTCGGCGATCACCGCATAGTGCTGCGCATAGTCGCCGAAGGAGGCCTTCTCCTCGGCATTGGGCGTGGGCACGCGCAGGCCGGGCTTGTCGAGCACCCGGGCCTGCAGGAAGGCGATGAAGGCGGTGCGTTGCTCGGCCTCCTTGTTGCCGCAGGCCGCGAGCAGCAAGCTGAACGCGAGGCACAGCCACAACGCGTTGAAACGGACCACGGCTCTTTTCATGATGGATGGGCTCTCTCGCTTGAATGGGTCGCCAAGCATACGATGCCCCATGCCGCGGGCGAATACGCCGGACGGCATGCAGGAAGGCCTAGAGCGATTGCCTGGGCACGCCGGCCAGGCTGCGCGCGGCAACGAAGCGGGCCACCAGCCATGCCGCCAGCGCAGGCGCGAACGCGAAGCTCGCGAACAGCCAGGCCGCAGCGGAGCGCGCACCCGCCGCGCCGCCGGGCTCGCTGAGGCCGGCCGCGTTGGCCACCAGCCCGGCCACTGCCGCACCCACGGCCATGCCGTAGAGCTGTACGGTGGTGAGCGAGGCCGAGGCCAGGCCTTCCTGTCCGGCCGGCGCGAGCGACATCAGGCGCGTGACCAGGTGCGGCCATCCGATGCCCACGCCCAGCCCCACGGCTGCCAGCGCAATGGCGGCCAGCAGCATCTCGAGCCCCGGCGCGAAGCGCCCGGGCGCCGGCAGCAGCAGCGCGAGCGCGGCCAGCCCCAGCGTGCAGGCCACCGGCCCGGCGCGCAGCATGCGGTCGGCGCCCGCGCCGCTGCGCCCCGACGACAGCAGCGAACCCACGCTCCAGCCGCCGGCCATCGCGGCCGTGAGATAGCCGGCCGACAAAGGCGAATGGCCATGCAGCAGCTGCAGGAAGTACGGCACGAAGATCTCGGTGGTGGTGCCGATCAGCAGCAGCACCACGCTCGCATAGATGGCGCCCATCGGCGTGCGCAGCGCGTAGGCGCCGGCGGGCAGCAGCCGCACTGCGGCACGCCGGTCGATCCGCGTGGCGGCCACGCCGAGCCCCAGACCCAGCGCCACGCCGGCGGCCTGCCAGGCGATGGCCGACAGGAATTCGCTGGCGGCGATCACCAGCACCGAGGCCGCCAGCAAACCGATCTGCGGCGCCGCAATGCGCGGCATGGCCGCCGGCCGCTCGTGCCGCACGCCGGCCGCGGGCCGCAGCTGCACCGCCACCAGCAGCCCCTGTACCGCAGCCAGCGGCAGCAGCGACCAGAAGGCCCAGCGCCAGTGCCCCGCCTGCGCGAACAGGCCGCCGACCGCCGGTCCGCAGAGCGTGGCCACGCCCCACATGCCCGACACCAGCGCCACCGCGCGAGGCCACAGCCGCGGCGCGAACACCCGCTGGATCAGCGCATAGCTCAGGGCCGCGAGCGAGCCGCCGCCCAGTCCCTGCACCGTGCGGCCCGCGAGCAGCCAGGGCATGGCCGGCGCGAGCGCGCAGGCCATCGAGCCCGCGCCGAACACCGCCAGCGCCGCCAGGCAGGCACCGCGTGGGCCCAGCCGCGCGAGCAGCCGCACCGACAGCGTGGCGCCGAGGATCGACCCGACCACGAACAGCGTGGTGCTCCAGGCATACCAGTCGAGCCCGCCGATCTCGCTCACCACCGACGGCAGCACGGTCGTCACGATGTGCACGTTGACCGCGTGCAGCGCAACGCCGCCCGTGAGCGCCAGCGCACGCCAGCCGTTGCGTCCGCTGAACAGTTCGCTCCAGTCGGCGGCGGGCGAAGCGGGGTGGAGCGAAGCAGGGGCGTTGGATGAGGCAGCAGGCATAGGGCGCGGTCCGTGGCGGACGACAGGTGGCAAGGCAAGGCCTGGATACTAGGCCCGCCCTCTGAATTAAACAAGCTATTGCTTTGATAAATAGAGGGTCTTGGACAGCCCCTCGAATGCGCGACACTCTGGCCTGATGCAAGCTGCTTCTTCCTACGCAGGCCCCATGCCGCAAGCCACGCCCCGCCGTCCCTCGATCGCTTTCCTTTTGTCCCACCCGGCGCATTTCATCGCCATGGGCTTCGGCTCCGGCCTGCCGCGCGTGGCGCCCGGCACTGTCGGCACCCTGTGGGCCTGGGCCGCCTTTGCCGTGATGCAGCTGTGGCTCTCGCCCGCCGCCATCGGCTGGATCATCCTGGCCTCGCTGCCCGTCGGCTGGTGGGCCTGCAGCGTCACCGCGCGCGACATGGGCGTGGCCGACCCGGGCAGCATCGTGTGGGACGAGGTGATCGCGTTCTGGATCGTGCTGTGGCTCGTCACACCGGCCGGCCTCTTCGCGCAGGCCATCGCGTTCGGCCTGTTCCGCTTCTTCGATGCCGCCAAGCCGGGGCCGGTGGCCTGGGCCGATGCGCTGTTCAAGCAGCGCGACGCGACCGAGGTGCGCTGGTGGCGCGCCGGCTTCGGCATCATCCTCGACGACCTCGTGGCGGCGTTCTGCACGCTCCTGGTCATCGCGCTCTGGCGCGCATGGTGAACTTGATGGAACCCTTGACCCCGGCGAATTTTCTTGCCGACCAGGACACACCCGCGCTCGTCGCGGCCCTGGCCGGACTGCTGCTGGAAAAAGGCTGGATGCTGGCCACCGCCGAAAGCTGCACCGGCGGACTCATCGCCGGCGCATGCACCGAGCTCGCGGGCTCCAGCGCATGGTTCGAGCGCGGCTTCGTCAGCTACTCGAACGCGGCCAAGACCGAACTGCTGGGCGTCGATGCCGCGCTGATCTACGCCCACGGCGCGGTCAGCGAGCCCGTGGCGCGCGCCATGGCCGAAGGGGCCATCGCGCATTCGGCGGCCCGTGCGGCGGTGGCCGTGACCGGCGTGGCCGGCCCCACCGGCGGCAGCCCCGAGAAGCCGGTCGGCACCGTGTGGTTCGGCTGGTCGGTCGACGGGCAGGTCCGCACCGAGCGCCGCCGCTTCGACGGCGATCGCGCCGCAGTGCGCGCGGCCACGGTGCACTACGCTCTGCAGACGCTGGTGGGCCTGCTCGGCCCGTACGCCGGCACAACAACAAAGGCCCCATGACATGACAGCAGCAGCCAATGCCCAGACCATCGAGCGCCTCTACGAGGCTTTCTCCAGGCTCGACGCCCCCGCCATGGCCGCCTGCTATGCCAGCGATGCGGCGTTCGACGACGAGGCCTTCTCGCTGCGCGGCCGGCAACAGGTGGGCGGCATGTGGCGCATGCTCTGCAATGCCACCAAGGCCAAGGGGGCCGACGTCTGGCGGCTGACCTGGCGCGACGTGCACGCCGACGACACCAGCGGCCAGGCCCACTGGGACGCGCACTACCGCTTCAGCGCCACCGGCCGGCTGGTCGACAACAGCGTCGACGCGCGCTTCGGCTTCACGCCCGACGGGCTGATCGCCACGCACCGCGACAGCTTTGCCTTCTGGACCTGGTCGCGCCAGGCGCTCGGCGCGCCGGGCCTGCTGCTCGGCTGGACGCCGATGCTGCGCAACAAGGTCCGCGCCACCGCGGCCGCCAATCTCGCCACTTATCTCGCACGCCAACCATGAGCAACAGCAACCTCGTCATCACCAACAACGAAGCCCAGCACCGCTACGAAGCCGCACTCGAGGGCCAGCTCGCGGCCTACGCCGAATACAACCTGCTGACCGACGCCATCATGTTCACCCACACCGAGGTGCTGCCCGAGCACGAGGGCAAGGGCGTGGGCTCGGGCATCGCACGGCATGTGCTCGACGAGGCGCGCGCCAGGGGGCTGCACGTGATTCCGGTGTGCCAGTTCATCGCGGGCTACATCCGCAAGCACCGCGAGTACGCCGACCTGGTGCGGCCGGACATCCAGCGCGCCTTCAAGATCTGAGGGCCTGCGCCTTCGGCGCGGGCAGCCACGCGAAGGCCGCGATGCCCAGCACCAGCAGCGCGGCGATGGTGGCCAGCACGGCCGTGAGCGGATCGCCGCCATGCGCCGCGGCCACCGAGGCTGCCACGCCGGTGCCCCATTGCATGAGCGCGACGCCAAGGAACATCGCCATCGTGAACACCGCCATCGCGCGGCCCGTGAGCGTGGCCGGATAGGCCACGCGCACGTCGGCGTACTGCCAGACGATGAAGCCCGAGAGCACGCCGATCAGCACCATGCCACCGATGTCCAGCCAGGCCGAGTGCGTGAAGGCGATGAGCGCGAACAGCGCCGCATAGCCGAGCGCGCACGCCACGATCCGGCGGCGGCGGCGGCGCGCGGCGCCGTCGCGGTCGAAGCGGCCGAACAGCGGCGCACCGAACAGCGAGATCACCGACACCGCGATCGCGACATTGCCGCTCTGCACCAGCGAATAGCCGTGGCGCTCCATCATGAGCGGCCCGAGCCAGAGCCCGCGCAGCGAGATGAAGGCGGCATAGGTCACGGCCCCGAGCACGACGATGCCGAGCGTGTGCGGCATTGCGAGCAGCGCGCCGAACTGGCGGATGGCCTCGGGAATGGACTCGTTCGCCTGCGGCACGGCCGAGGCGGGCTCGCGCACCCAGCGCCAGATCGCGAGCCACGCCAGTGCCGAGGCCACGGCCAGCACCAGGAAGCCCGCGCGCCACGAATAGGCCTGCACCAGCCACGCGAGCGGCGTGCCGGTGGCCAGCATGCCGAGGCCGCCGATGGCCAGCACCAGGCCGGAGACGGTGGCGAAGCGCGCGGCCGGAAAGTGCCGCGCGATGAACACGGTGCACACCAGGAAGGCCGGCGCGCAGCCGACGCCGATCAGCGCCTGCCCCGCCACCAGCACCGCGTAGCTCGGCGCGAACGCCGACAGCAGCGCGCCCGCGATGGCGACCGGAAACGCCACCAGCACCGTGCGCCGCACGCCATGCAGGTCGATGCCGATGCCCATGAAGAGCTGCATCGCGCCAAAGGCGAAATGAAAGGCGCCCGAGAAAATGCCCAGCGCCTGGGCCGACAGCCTGAAGTCGGCCTGCAGCGGGCTCGCCATGATGGCACCCACGGTACGGAAGGCCTGGCTCAGCGCCACCCCGGCGCACAGCGCCAGCACCATGACCCACGCCGCGCGTGGCGTCAGCCGTGCGCTGGCAGGGCCGCTGTCAGGCACCGTGGCACTTCTTGTATTTCTTGCCGCTGCCGCAGGGGCAGGGATCGTTGCGGCCGGGCGTGGCTTCCTTGCGCACGGTCTCGACCTTCGGGCCCAGGCTCTTCCAGAGCTGGCGCAGGTCGTACACGGCCCAGATGGCGGCGCCGAAATCGTCCAGCCGCTGCTGGCTCACGCTCGGCGGGCCGTCGTCGCTGAACATCGAGAGCGTGGGCTTGGCCTTGTCGTCCTCGGTCAGCGCCACGATGTTGTCGAGCGCGTCGTCCAGCATCTGGGCGGCTTCCTTGTCGCGCGGCGTCGCCCAGTCCTCGGGCCAGTTCTCGACCGCGTACATGAAGCCCAGCGCCCAGACCTGCGCGAACGAGGGAATTTCCTCGCCCGCCACCTCGGCGCGCTCCTCCTCGGGCAGCGAGGCGATGGCGCCGCGGGTGTCGAGCACCTCGGGCTGCCAGCTGCGCTCGTCGTCGAGCGACTGCACGTCGGCGTCCAGGCCCTCTTCGATCTCGAGCCAGCGGCGCTTCCAGTTCCAGACGAACTCCATGTGCTGGGCCGGCACGAAGCCCTCGCCCAGCAGCACCGGCCAGTATTCGGCGGGCTCGATGGGCCGGCGGGTGCAGATCAGCGCGGCCATGAAGCCTTCGCAGAACTCCCACTGGGGGATTTCCTCATCGTGCTCGCGCATGGCGTCGAGCGCCTGGTCGAGAGCATCGAAATCGTCGGGGCCGAGGGGGGCGGAAGCGGCCGCTGCGGCCTGGGGGGTGTCGTGGTTGTTGGTCATGGCAAGTTCGGGGCAGCCCTCTATGATGCAGCAGGCCTCCGGTCGACACTATTTTCTATGCCCACGATTATTCCGTTTCCGACGCGCTACAGCGCCTTCGCCCTGTGCGTGGTCGGCCTGGCGGCCTGCATCGCCCTGGTGCTGGTGTCGCCCCACCTGTGGCTGGCCTGGGTGGGCGTGGCCGTCTTCGCGGTGCTTTCGGGCACCGGCGTGCACGACCTGCGGCAGGCGCGCCACGCCATCCTGCGCAACTACCCCGTCATCGGCCACCTGCGCTTCCTGCTCGAATTCATCCGGCCGGAAATGCGGCAGTACTTCATCGAGAGCGATTCCGAAGCGGCCCCGTTCTCGCGCGCGCAGCGCTCGCTGGTGTATCAGCGCGCCAAGGGCGAGCCCGACAACCGGCCCTTCGGCACGCAGCTCGACGTGACCATCGCGGGCTACGAGTGGATCAACCACTCGATGCAGCCCACGAAGCTCGAGAACCACGATTTCCGCATCGTGATCGGCGGCACGCCGCATACCGCCGACGCAAACCCGCCGCCATCGGGCGCGGCCGGGGCGTCGTCCCACCATCCCTGCACGCAGCCGTACAGCGCGAGCGTGTTCAACATCTCGGCCATGAGCTTCGGCGCGCTGTCGGCCAATGCGATCCTCGCGCTCAACCAGGGCGCCAGGCTCGGCGGCTTTGCGCACGACACCGGCGAAGGCTCGATCTCGCAGCACCACCGCGTGCATGGCGGCGACCTGATCTGGGAAATCGGCTCGGGCTACTTCGGCTGCCGCAACGAGGACGGCACGTTCAACGCCGAGCGCTTCAGCGCCAACGCGCGCGACCCGCAGGTCAAGATGATCGAGATCAAGCTGAGCCAGGGCGCCAAGCCCGGGCACGGCGGCGTGCTGCCCGCGCCCAAGGTCACGCCCGAGATCGCGGCCGCGCGCGGCGTGCCGATCGGCATCGACTGCGTCTCGCCCTCATCGCACAGCGCGTTCACCACGCCCATCGAGATGATGCATTTCATCGCCAGGCTGCGCGAGCTTTCGGGCGGCAAGCCGACCGGCTTCAAGTTCTGCCTCGGCCACCCGTGGGAGTGGTTCGCGATCGTCAAGGCCATGCAGGCCACCGGCATCACGCCCGACTTCATCGTGGTCGACGGCGCCGAGGGCGGCACGGGTGCGGCGCCGGTCGAGTTCAGCGACCACGTGGGCGCGCCGCTGCAGGAGGGCCTGCTGCTGGTGCACAACACGCTGATCGGCGTGAACCTGCGCCACCGCATCAAGCTGGGCTGCGCGGGCAAGGTGATCACGGCCTTCGACGTGGCGCGCATGATGGCGCTGGGTGCCGACTGGTGCAACGCGGCGCGCGGTTTCATGATGGCCCTGGGCTGCATCCAGGCGCAAAGCTGCCACACCGGCCACTGCCCCACGGGCGTGACCACGCAGGACCCGGTGCGCCAGCAAGCGCTGGTGGTGCCGACCAAGGCCGAGCGCGTGCGCAACTTCCATCGCAGCACGCTGCATGCGCTGCAGGAGCTGGTACAGGCCGCCGGCCTCGACCATCCGCAGCAGATCACGGCGCACCACATCGTGCGGCGCATCTCCGACACCGAGGTGCGCCTGTTGAGCAACCTGGTGATGCAGGTGCAGCCGGGTGCGCTGCTCGGCCCGCTCGACAAGCAGCACAACGTGTTCCGCACCTACTGGCCGCTGGCCAGCGCCGAGAGCTTCCAGCCCCTGACACAGGGGCCGCACGGCCTGGTGTCGAACCTTCCGCTGGCCGCATGAACCCCTTGCGACGCGGTGGTTCTTCGGCGCGGCTGCACAGCGCCAAGGGCGCGGCCTCCGCGCCCGCGCCGCTGGACGCGCAGCCCATCGTGCCGGCGCCCGGCGACTACGCCGAGTTCCTGCGACTCATGCTGCCGAAGCAGCAGAAGAACGTGGCCAGCCACCGCCTGGGCAGCGAGCGCGTGTGGCTCAAGAAGGCCGGCCCGCGCCACGGCAAGTGGGGCTACCGCGTGATGGCGGCGGTCGCGCGCATGGCGCGGCTGGACATCATCAAGCCGGTGCCCAACCCGGGCGGCGAAGCCGCCATCGCCACCGAGGCGCGGCGCCTGCGGCAGCTCGCGGCCGCGGGCCTGCGCGTGCCGGCGGTGCTGGCGCAGCAGCCCGACGGCCTGCTGATTTCCGACCTCGGCGAAAGCGGCCGCAGCACTGTCGTGCTGCAGGAGCGGCTCGACCAGGCCGCCGCGGCCGGACCGGCCGCGCTGCTCGCGGTCTGGCGCGAAGGGCTGGCCGCGATCGCCAGGGTGCATGTGCGCGGCCAGCACCTGAGCCAGGCCTTCGACCGCAACCTGGTGCAGTGCCCCGACGGCGTGATCGGCTACATCGACTTCGAGGACGATCCTTCCGAAGTCATGACCCTGGCCGAATGCCAGGCACGCGACTGGCTCAGCTACCTGCACTCCACGGCCATGATGCTGGAGGCCGCCGCGCCCGAAGCCGCCGGCCAGCACTGGCACGCCGCGCTGGCCGAGGTGGACGCGCAAGTGCGCGAGCGCATCGCCGAGGCGGCACGGCGCATGAAATGGGCGCAGAAGCTGCCCGCGAGCCGCCGCTGGGGCCGCGACACGCAGCGGGTGCGGGCGGTGGCGCGGCTGCTGGGGCGCTGGCACCTGGCGCCGGCCGCTGCGCTCCGGAACTAGCAGCGGTCGTCAGAGGCGTTGTTGGCGGCTGAGCTGCTTCTGCCGCCATTTGCGGAATGCACGGTCGCCGAGCCAGCCTCCAACTACGACACAAAGAGCCTGTATCGCAAGCGCAATGACGAAGGCTCGCGACAAATCGCTCTCGCTCTGGGCCCTGTTCATTTCGTACCACTGCCCAATGGGAACGAGCACGACTTTCGCAGCAAGAAAACTGAGCGCAAGTGCGCCGACCAAAATGAAGAGCAGTCGAATAAGTATCTTCATGGGACACGACCTATCGGCAGTCGCCACATGGGCTACTGGCGATCCGGCCGCTTCTGCAGCCATTTTCGAAATGCCCAGTCGCCGAGCCAGCCGCCCACTATCAATGCGAGGAATTGAACGGCGAGCGCAACCATGTACGCCTGGCCCAAGTCACCGTCGTTCCTTGCAAATTTGAGCTCATACCAATGGCCCACAGGGCCAATGAGCTTGTAGAAAACAAGGCCGAGCGCAATTGCTCCGGTCCAAATACAAAGCAGTCGAATCGGGGTTTCATTGGACCGGCTAAAACTTCTGGCCATTCCGATGACCTCCCTCCCAAGAGCCACGCCTCGGGCTATTGACGATCAAGTTGCTTCTGCCGCCATTTGCGAAATACCCGGTCGCCTAGCCAGCCGCCCGCGATGGCGCAAATCGCCTGCACAGCAAGAGAGAGAACGAAAGCGTCGGACACATCATCGAAGCTCTGGGCCTTGTTCATTTCGTACCATTGCCTAATGGGGGCCAGCACGACCTTCGTCACAAGAAAACTGAGCACCAGCGCTCCGACCAAAATGCAGAGCAGTCGAATGAGGATTTTCATAGGACCGGCCAAAACCATATAGCTTGCGCATGGCGCATGTCGGTGAGCACCCCTTCCCAAGAAATGCGCCACTGGATGAGGGCCGCACAAGGCAAGGAACTGCGATGCCGTTCGCCGCACCATCCTCGCCTTGCCGGAAAGCTAACACCGCCCCTGGCAGGTGTCGATGAGAAGGAAGTCGTCAAGCCGCCGGATTTCGCGCTTCTCGGCGCGCAGCGGCAACGGGCCGAGACTGTGGGTGCAGTCAGGCCCCGAGCGCCGCCTGCACCACCACGCCGCGCAGCGCCAGCCGCTTCTTCATCGACAGCACCGCGCGGTCCTTGCTGAGCAGCAGCGCGCGGTGCGCCACCGCAAGGTCGATGAAGACCTGGTCGTCGGGGTCGCTGCAGACGCAGGGTGCGCGCGATGGAATGCCTTCGACCATGCGCACCCGCGCATCGAAGTCCGCCAGCACGGCGGGCACTTGCAGGCCGCGCTGCGCCATGCGCCGGGCAATCAGCGGGTAGCCGAGCACGCGCTCGAGTTCGGCGCGCATCGCGGCCGTTGCGAGCCAGCGCAGTTCGCCCGCGGCCAGCAGGGCGATCAGAGGCAGCCAGGCGGGGTCTTCGAAGACCAGCAGGTCGAGCGCGATGTTGGTGTCGATGACGACGAGGCCGGATTCCGGAACGGTCATGGTGGCGTGCACCCGCAGGCGCGCGAAGCTACTTCCTGGCCGAACCCGCGACCATGTCGAAGCGGAACAGCCGGCACTCGATGGGGCCGTTCCACATCGGCACGCGGCGCGATTCCTTCAGCCGCATCTGCCTGGGCAGCTTCAGGTCGGGCGTGAGCACCCAGGCGGTCCAGCCGGCGTAGTTCTTCTTCCAGTGGGTGGCGAGCTGCGGAAAGAACTCGCCGCCATCGCCGCTTTCGCCACGTCCCTCGCCCGAAGTCTGCGCGGCTTCGCGGGCGCCGAAGCGCGCCACGCCGCCGACCTCGATGCGCTCGCCGTACGGCGGATTGAGCATGATCACCCCGCCCCCGGCCGGCGGCATGCGCTGCAGCGCATCGCCGCCGCGGAACTCGATGGCATCGGCGACACCGGCGCGCTCCGCATTGCGCTCGGCAAAGTCGACCATGCGGTGCGAGACGTCGGAGCCGAAGATGGCGACATCGCGCGGCACCGCCGACGATGCGGCGTCCTTCTTGATGGCGTCCCAGACATGGGCCTGGAACGGCAGCAGCTTCTCGAAGCCGAAACGCCTGAGCGACCCGGCCGCAATGCCGCGCGCGATCTGCGCCGCCTCGATGGCGATGGTGCCGCTGCCGCAGCAGGGGTCGTACAGCGGCTCGGCGGCCACGGCGCCGGTTTCGGGGTTCCACCAGCCGCTGGCGGCCAGCATCGCGGCGGCCAGGGTTTCCTTCAGCGGCGCATCGCCCTTGTCCTGGCGCCAGCCGCGCTTGAAGAGCGGCTCGCCGGAGGTGTCGATGTAGAGCGTGCAGTGTTCGGTGGTCAGGTGGGCGAACACGCGGCAGTCGGGCCACTGGGTCTCGATGCTCGGGCGCACGCCGCCGGCCTTGGCGCGGAAGCGGTCGGCGATGGCGTCCTTGATGCGCAGGGTGGCGAAGTTCAGGCTCTGCAGCGGGCTGTGCTGCGCCGTGGTCTCGATCTTGAAGGTCTGCCTGGGCGTGAACCAGATCTCCCAGGCCACGCCGCTCGCGATGGCGTAGAGGTCGTTCTCGCTGCGGTAGGGCGCGTGCGCCAGTTCGACCAGCACGCGCTGCGCGAGCCGGCTGTGCAGGTTGAGCTTGAGCGCGTCGCGCCATTCGGCGCGCACCCGCACGCCGCCGCGCAGCGTGAGCAGGTCCTGGCCGACGCGGCCGGTGAGCGCATGGACTTCCTGCGCGAGGAATTCCTCGACGCCGGCGGCGCAGGGCAAAAAGAGAGAGAGATCGTTCACAGGAGGTTCGCCATCATTCGGCCGCAGGGGAACGCCATTGTCGCCGCGCCGGGCCGCTTCTCCACACAGGGGACCGGACGAGCAATTCCACCACTGCGTCCATGGTCGCTCCGGCCGATCGGGCCGCGGCGCCTCCGCCGCTTCCGATATATGCTCCGCGCACAGGCCGCCGGTCCTGCTTCCGATGTCCATCGACACACCTTCCCACCCCGCCGCCATGGCCGATGCACCCGCCGATCCACGCCTGCGCGAACTGCGCTACGGCCCGGTCGCGATCGCGCTGCACTGGCTGCTGGCGGCCATGATCGTCGGCTCGCTCGGCGTCGGCCTCTACATGACCGGCCTGCCGCTGTCGCCGGCGCGCATCAAGCTCTACAACTGGCACAAATGGGCCGGCGTGACGATCCTGCTGCTGTCGGCCGTGCGCCTGCTGTGGCGGCTGCGCCATCCGCCGCCGCCGCTGCCGGCCGCTGCGGCGGCGGCCATGCCGCGGTGGCAGCGCAGCGGCCACCGCGCGAGCCACGCGCTGATGTACCTGCTGTTCCTGGCGGTTCCGCTGTTCGGCTGGGCCTACAGTTCGGCGCTGGGCTTTCCGGTCGTGTGGTTCGGCCTGCTGCCGCTGCCCGACTTCGTGCCGGTCGACAAGGAATGGGCCGAGGCCGTGCTCAAGCCGCTGCACAAGGGCAGCGCCTTCACCCTCGCCGCGGTGGCGCTGCTGCATGTGGCGGCGGTGCTCAAGCACCACTGGATCGACCGCGACGGCATCTTGAAACGCATGTGGCCCGCGCCACGCAAGGAATCCGCCAGATGAAGCGCACCGCCCGCCCCTTGCTCGCAGCCCTGGCGTTCGCCACTCTTGCGCCCGCGCCCGCGCTCGCCGAGCCGGCCGCGGCCACCCGGCTGGTGCCGGACAAGAGCCAGATCGCCTTCGTGAGCAAGCAGATGGGGGTGCCCGTGGAGGGCACGTTCAAGAAGTTCGATGCCCAGGTGGCTTTCGATCCGCGCAAGCCCGAAGGCGGCAGCGTCGCATTGCAGATCGACACCGGCAGCGCATCGCTCGGCGTGCCCATGAGCGATGCCGAACTGCCCAAGGCGCCGTGGTTCGACACGGCGCATTTTCCGCAGGCCAGCTTCCAGTCGAGCGCGATCAAGGCGCTGGGCGACGGCCGCTTCGAGATGGCGGGCAAGCTCACCATCAAGAACATCTCGCGCCAGGTCACGGTACCGGTGAGCATTGCGCCGGCCAACGGCCACGCGGTGGCCAGCGGAAGCTTTACGATCCAGCGGCTCGACTACAAGGTGGGCGACGGCGAGTGGACCGACACCTCGGTGGTCGCCAACGAGGTGCTGGTTCGCTTCAAGTTCACGCTCGCGGGCTTCGGTCCGCTTTGAATTTTTCCTGTTTCGTTCCCACGCCACGCACGCCCATTGCCATGAAGAAGCTCCTCCTCGCTGCCGCGCTGTCTGCCGCGGCGGCCCTTGCCACCCCTGCCCTGGCACAGGACTACACCGCGCCGGCCGTGGCCGCCAAGCCCGCGGGCGGCCCGGTGAAGAACGCCAGCTACGTGATCGACCCCACGCACACCTTCGTGATGTACGAGATGGGGCATTACGGCACCACCACCAACCGCGGCCGCTTCAGCACCAAGGACGGCTCGGTGCAGATCGACGGCACCGGCAGCAGCGGCAAGGTCGACATCACGATGGACATCAGCTCCATCAACACCGGCGTCGACCTGCTCAACCGCCACGTGCAGAGCAAGGATTTCTTCAACGTGGCCGAATTCCCGACCGGCCGCTTCGTGGCGGACCGCATCGAGTTCAATGGCGACAAGGTGGTCGACGTGCCGGGCACGCTCACGCTGATGGGGCAGACCAGGCCGGTCACGCTCAGGGCCGTGCGCTTCAACTGCTACCTGAATCCGCTCATCAACCGCCAGGTCTGCGGCGGCGACTTCGAGACGACGGTGCAGCGCAGCGACTGGGGCATCACCTGGGGCCTGAACTTCGGCTTCGAGAACAAGGTGAAGCTGCTGGTGCAGGTCGAAGCCGTCAACGTGCAGCAATAGAAGACCATGAGCGGCATCACGGTTGCACTGCTGGGCATCGCGGGCGCGATGGTCGTGGGGGCCATGAGCCCCGGCCCGAGCTTCGTCATGGTCGCGCGCACCGCCGTCTCGTCGTCGCGCGGCGACGGCCTGGCCGCGGCGCTGGGCATGGGCGCGGGCGGCGTCGTGTTCGCCATTGCGGCGCTGGTCGGGCTGCAGGCGGCGTTCCTCGCGGTTCCCGCGCTGTACCTCGCGGTGAAGCTGCTCGGGGGCGCCTACCTCGTGGTTCTGGGCATCCGCATCTGGCGCGGTGCGAGCCAGCCGCTGCCGGTTTCGCAGGAAGAGCGCTCGCCCGGAAGCCGGGGCGATGCGCGGCGTGCGTTTCTTCTGGGCATGGGCACGCAGATCAGCAATCCGAAGACCGCCGTGGTCTACGCCAGCATCTTTGCCGCCTTCCTGCCGCGCGAAGTGCCGCTGGCGCTGGCGCTCGCGGTGCCGGCGGTGATCTTCTGCATCGAGACCGGCTGGTACGCGGTCGTCGCGCTGGCGCTCTCGTCGGCAGCGCCGCGCTCGGCCTACCTGCGCTACAAGGCCTGGATCGACCGCGCGGCCGGCGGCGTGATGGTGCTGCTGGGCCTCAAGCTGCTGTCGGGCGTGCGCAGCGGCTGAGCCGCCCGGGCTACAGCAGGCTCTCGGGCGTCAGCGGCGCCAGCATCTCGAGCATGGTGCGGCCCCAGAAATCGGAGTCGGGTTCCTCGTTCAGCACGGTGGTCCGGCCGGCTTCTTCCTCCTCGCTGATCCACTCGATGCGCGAATTGCCGCTGTCCTTCGCAAAGCGCAGCCGGTAGGCGCCCTGCTGCTTCAGCACCTCGATGAGCTTGAGCGTCTGCTGCGCCATCTCGGGGCTGCGGATGAACAGGCCGATCTCGGTGTTGTGCGTCTCGGAGCGCGGGTCGAAGTTCATCGAGCCGACAAAAAGAATCTGCCGGTCGATCACCGCCGACTTGGCATGCAGCCGCCCCACCGAAGTACCGAACAGGCCGAGCCGCACGCTGCGCCGCGTGCGCGTGGTGCTCAGTTCGTAGAGCTCGGCGCCGAGCTCGAGCAACTCGGGCCGGTAGCGGCGGTAGGCGGTGTGGACCAGCGGCTCGTCGGTGGCGGCAAAGGAATTGGTGACGATGCTGATCTTGACGTTGCGCCGTCGGATCTCGCGCATCACTTCGAGCCCCGCCTTGCCTGGAATCAGGTAGGGCGAGACGATGGTCACCTCGGAGCGCGCGCGGCGCATTTGCTCGACCACGTTGTAGCGCACGCTGTCGACATCGAGCAGCGGCACGCCGCCGTACGAGGCGGTCTTGCCGATCACGCGCTCGGGCGAATCGGCGTAGGCCTCGGCAAGGGTCCAGATCAGGTCGAGTTTGCCGGCAGCCAGGTCTTCGGCGATCGGGCTGTAGCCGAGCAGGTCGTTGGGCGCGGGCCTGGGCGGCGGCGGCGTGGTGTCGGGGCCGGTGGCGGTCTCGAAGCGCTTCTGCAGCTCGCCCTGCGGAAGTTCGCTGGCCACCACCGACTGGACCGGCCGCACATAGGCGCTGTTCCAGTACTGGTCGAACAGCGCACCCAGCCGCGGGACCAGCGCACCAGCCACGAAGGTGTCGAGATCGAGGAAATTCTCGCCCGCCGTGCGCCTGAAATACTGGTTGCCGATGTTGCGCCCGCCCGCCACCGCCATCGCGCCGTCGGCGATGAAGAGCTTGTTGTGCATGCGCCGGTTGACGCGGCTGAAGTCGAACAGCGAAGCGGTGAAGCGCCTGAGCAGGCTGCCGCGCCCGGCGGGAAAAGGGTTGAACAGGCGCAGCTCGACATTCGGCGTGGCGGCCAGGCCGAGCAGCAGTTCGTCCTCGCCCGAGGTGTAGAGATCGTCCATCAGGAGCCGCACGCGCACGCCGCGCCGGGCCGCATCGCGCAGCGTGCGCAGCAGGTAGCGGCCGGTCTCGTCGTTCTCGATCTGGTAGTACTGCACGTCGAGCGTGCGCTGGGCGCGCCGCGCGAGCTGGATGCGGGTGTCGAAGGCGAAGTCGCCGCCCGGCATCAGGCGAAAGCCGCTCAGGTCCGGGTCGGGCTGCGAGGCCAGCGCGATCTTGCCGAGCGCGGTGTCGGCCGAGGCGGCCATGGCCTTGGTGGGCGGACGCGGTGCCTCGTCGGGCAGGGTGGCGCAGCCGGCGAACAGCAGCGCCGCCGCCATGGCGAAGACCCATTGCCCACAGCGCGACAGCAGGCGGCGGGCCATCGGCGGCTTTCTACAGGGCCTTGCGAAGGTTGGCGGGCGCGATGCGCAAGGCCTCGCGATACTTGGCCACGGTGCGGCGTGCGCACTCGATGCCCTGCTCCTTGAGCATTTCGGAGATCTGGCTGTCGGACAGCGGTTTCTTGATGCTCTCGGAGCTCACGAACTGCTTGATCAGCGCGCGCACGGCGGTGCTCGACGCATTGCCGCCGGTCTCGGTGCCGAGCGCCGAGCCGAAGAAGTACTTGAGCTCGACCGTGCCGAAAGGCGTGGCCATGTACTTGGCCGTGGTCACGCGCGAGATGGTCGATTCGTGCAGGCCGAGTTCGTCGGCGATCTCGCGCAGCACCAAGGGCCGCATTGCGAGCTCGCCGTGCACGAAGAAGCTCTTCTGCCGCTCGACGATGGCGTTGCTCACGCGCAGGATGGTGTCGAAGCGCTGCTGGATGTTCTTGATGAACCAGCGCGCCTCCTGCAGCCGCTGCGACAGCGCCTGGCTGCCCTCGCCCTTGTGCGACTTCAGCGCGCCGGCGTAGATGTCGTGCACGCGCAGGCGCGGCATCACGTCGGGGTTGAGCATCACGCGGAACTTCACGTTGGTGCCGCGGCCGGTCTTGGTGACGATCACGTCCGGAATGATGACGTTGCGCTCCACGTCGACGAAGCGCCGACCCGGCTTGGGCTCCAGCCGCGCGATGACCTGCAGCGCCGAGCGCACCAGCTCCTCGCTGCTGCGGGTGAGCGTGGCCAGGCGCTTGAAGTCACGGCGCGCGAGCAGCTCCATGGGCTGCTTGCAGATGGCCAGCGCCGTCTTGCGGACCAGTTCCTCTTCCTCGGTCTCGTCGTCGCTGGCCATGGCGCGCAGCTGGATGCTCAGGCATTCGCCGAGGTCGCGCGCGCCCACGCCGGCGGGCTCCAGGCTCTGCAGCAGGCCGAGCGCCACCTGGAAGTGGTGCACCAGGTCGTCGAACTGGTCGTTGTCGTCGCCGGCCAGGCCCGAGGCCAGCGCGGGCAGCGAGTCTTCGAGGTAGCCGTCGTCGTTGAGCGATTCGATCAGGAAGCGCAGCGCGGCGCTGTCGTTCTCGTTCAGGCGCAGGCTCAGCGCCTGGCGGTGCAGGAAGGATTGCAGCGACTCCTGGCTGCGCGCGAGCTCGGTGGCGTCGGCGCGCTCGTCGTCGCCCAGGTTGTTCTGGCGCGCGGGCGCGTCGCTGCCCCATTCGCTGTCGTCGGGCGCCATGTCGACGGTGCCGTCGCCTTCCCAGTCGGGCTCGCGCTCGGAGATCTCGGCGGCGGGGCCGTCGGAGTCGGTGGTGGAGACGCTTTCGGTGGACGAACTCGTGCTGCTGCTGGCGGCCGGGGAGGCGAAGTCTCCCTCGCCTTCGCCGCCGTCATCGCGCGGTACCGGCGCGTCGGCCGTGTCGAGCCCGAATTCCTCGCGCGCGGCTTCTTCCGCGGTGCGCTCGAGGAATGGGTTCTCGTCGAGCATCTGCTCCACCTCCTGGCTCAGTTCGAGCGTGGAGAGCTGCAGCAGCCTGATCGACTGCTGCAGCTGCGGCGTGAGCGCCAGATGCTGCGAAACGCGAAGGGATAGCCCTTGCTTCATGGTGGAAACCGCCCCCGCGCCTTACATGCGGAAGTGCTCGCCCAGGTACACCCTGCGTACCTCGGCGTTGTCGACGATCTCCGAAGGCGTGCCTTGTGCCAGCACATGCCCGTCGCTGATGATGAAGGCGTGGTCGCAGATGCCCAGCGTCTCGCGCACGTTGTGGTCGGTGATGAGCACGCCGATGCCGCGCTCCTTCAGGAAGCTGATGATCCGCTGGATCTCGATCACCGCGATCGGGTCGATGCCGGCGAAGGGCTCGTCCAGCAGGATGAAGCGCG
>Ga0209051_1000439_pt1 | contig 56420 bp, 53 predicted proteins | sample AraplaCvi_mMS_r2_2_FD_184286 | JGI IMG/M metagenome (GOLD analysis project Ga0209051, IMG submission 184286) | Arabidopsis root microbial communities from North Carolina, USA - plate scrape MF_Cvi_mMS_r2 (SPAdes) (version 2) | ecosystem: Host-associated > Plants > Roots > Endosphere | place...
TCGCGATCAACGCAGAACCCAACGGGCTCAACATCAACGACGGCTGCGGGTCGACGCACATGGACGTGCTGCAGCGGGCGGTGCTCGCCAACGGCGCCGACCTGGGGCTTGCGCACGACGGGGACGCCGACCGGTGCCTCGCCGTCGACGCGGCGGGTGAGGTCGTCGACGGGGACGCCATCATGGTGATCCTCGCGCTGGCCATGCGCGACGCCGGCGAGCTGACGTCCAACACCCTGGTCGCCACGGTGATGAGCAACCTCGGGCTGCACATCGCGATGCGGGCGGAGGGCATCGAGGTGCGCACCACCGCCGTCGGCGACCGCTACGTGCTCGAAGAGCTGCGGGCCGGCGGCTACTCCCTCGGCGGCGAGCAGTCCGGCCACATCGTGATGCCCTCGCTCGGCACCACCGGGGACGGCGTCGCCACCGGGCTGCGCCTGATGGCGCGGATGGCGCAGACCCGCTCGACGCTTGCCGAGTTGGCGGCACCGATGCACACGCTGCCGCAGGTCCTGATCAACGTCCAGGTGACCGACAAGGCCACGGTCGCGGAGGCGCCGTCGGTGCAGTCCGCGGTCGCCGAGGCTGAGGCAGAACTCGGCGACACCGGTCGAATTCTGTTGCGCCCCTCTGGAACTGAGCAGGTCGTCCGGGTCATGGTGGAGGCTGCCGACGAGGACACCGCACGAATGTTGGCCTTGCGGGTGGCGGATTCGGTGAGCGAACAACGCTGAGCCACGGCCGGTTCGCGTGTTGCAACCATGCTGCAACCCCGGACCGCCTAGCGTGTGTGACGACAGACACACGTGCGTCGGCGGTGGGCCGGCAAGCAAAGGAGCACCGTTGACCAAGTTCGTCGCCGCGATCGACCAGGGCACCACCAGTACCCGCGCCATGATCTTCGATCACGACGGTGCCGAGGTGGGCCGACACCAGCTCGAACACGAACAGATTCTGCCCAAGGCCGGTTGGGTGGAGCACGATCCCGTGGAGATCTGGGAGCGCACGTCGTCCGTGCTGACCTCCGTGCTCAACAAGACGAAGCTGCAGCCGGGTGACCTCGCCGCGCTCGGCGTCACCAACCAGCGCGAGACGGCTCTGGTCTGGAACCGCAAGACCGGCAGGCCGTACTACAACGCGATCGTCTGGCAAGACACCCGCACCGACCGCATCGCCACCGCACTGGACCGCGACGGGCGCGGTGACGTGATCCGGCGCAAGGCCGGTCTGCCGCCCGCCACCTACTTCTCCGCAGGCAAGGTGCAGTGGATCCTCGAGAACGTCGACGGCGTCCGCGAGGCCGCGGAGCGCGGCGACGCAATCTTCGGCACCAGCGACAGCTGGGTGGTGTGGAACCTGACCGGCGGTGCGCGCGGCGGCGTGCACGTCACCGACGTGACCAACGCCAGCCGGACCATGCTGATGGATCTGGAGACCCTCGACTGGGACGACGAGCTGCTGTCGTTCTTCGACATTCCGCGGCAGATGCTGCCCAAGATCGTGCCGTCGTCGTCCCCCGAGCCGTACGGGACGACGCTGGACACCGGTCCGCTCGGCGGCGAGGTGCCCGTGACGGGCATCCTCGGTGACCAGCAGGCCGCCATGGTCGGGCAGGTGTGCCTGGCACCCGGCGAGGCCAAGAACACCTACGGCACCGGCAACTTCCTGCTGCTCAACACCGGCGAGAAGATCGTGCGCTCCGAGAACGGGCTGCTGACGACCGTCTGCTATCAGTTCGGTGACGCGAAACCCGTTTACGCCCTTGAGGGTTCGATCGCCGTCACCGGATCGGCGGTGCAGTGGCTGCGCGACCAACTCGGCATCATCAGCGGTGCCGCCCAGAGTGAGTCGCTGGCACGGCAGGTCGAGGACAACGGCGGCGTGTACTTCGTGCCCGCGTTCTCCGGGTTGTTCGCGCCGTACTGGCGTTCGGATGCTCGCGGCGCCATCGTCGGGTTGTCGCGGTTCAACACCAATGCGCACGTGGCGCGGGCGACGTTGGAGGCGATCTGTTATCAGAGCCGCGACGTGGTCGACGCGATGGAAGCCGATTCCGGTGTGCACCTTGAGGTCTTGAAGGTCGACGGCGGCATCACCGCCAACGATCTGTGCATGCAGATTCAGGCCGACGTGCTGGGCGTCGACGTGGTCAAGCCCGTGGTGGCGGAGACCACCGCGTTGGGTGCCGCCTACGCGGCCGGGCTGGCCGTCGGGTTCTGGGACAACCCGGACGACCTGCGGGCCAACTGGCAGGAGGACAAGCGCTGGACGCCGAACTGGAACGACGACCAGCGCGCGGCCGGGTACGAGGGTTGGCAGAAGGCCGTCCAGCGCACCCTCGACTGGGTCGACGTCTCCTAGTCGAAAGGCGTTGCCGCACCGCCCTTACGAGGCCAGGGCGGCAACGCCTGCTTCGGCAACGGACACGTCCTGCTCGACGCTGCCCGCGCTGACGCCGATGGCCCCGATCACGACGTCGCCGTCGATAAGCAGGATGCCGCCGCCGAAGATCACCATGCCGCCGCTGAGCTGCTCCAGCCCGTAGAGCTCGGCCCCCGGCTGTACCAGCGGCATGAGGGCGCTAGTGGGCGCGTTCATCAGGATCGACGTGCGCGCCTTGCGGATCGAGATGTCGACGCTCGCCTTGATCGCGCCGTCCATGCGGGCGAACGCCACCAGATGACCGCCGTCGTCGACGACGGCGATGTTCATCGGCTGGCCGATCTCGCGTGCCTTCGCGGCAGCGGCGTCGACGACGGTGGTGGCGGCGGACAGGGTGATGGCACTCATTGGGTGGCCTTTCTAATGAGCCTTGCGACAACGCTTTTCAGGTCGGCTGAATCACGTTCGACCGTACAGGCGCGCCGCGGCAGAGTGTCGGCTTTCATCGACGATCCATCCCCGCTCGCGGAAAGACTAACCAAAGACTCACCGTCGGGTCAGTAGTTGGCCGGGACGATTCGAAAGCCGACCACTGGCGGCCCGGCGGGGGCGAAGCTGTCCTGACACGGTCGGTGCAGTCCGCTGAGACGACCCTTCAGAGAGGTTGTGGAAGTGTCGAACATCGACATCTTCATCTGGGAGTTCTTGGGTACCACGATCCTCTGCCTCTTGGGCAACGGCTCGGTGGCCGCGGTGGTGCTGAAGAACTCGTACTCCCACGGCACCGGTGGTGACTGGATCATCATCGTGTTGGGCTGGGGCTTCGGCGTCTTCGCCGGCGCCAGCATCGCCGCCCCGTCCGGCGCCCACATCAACCCGGCAGTCTCACTGGCGGTGGCGATTTCGGGTGGCATTCCGTGGTCGTCACTTCCCGTCTACTGGGCGGCGCAGATGCTCGGCGGCATCGTCGGGGCGTCGCTGTGTTGGGCGGCGTTCAAGCTGCAATTCGACAACATGGACGACAACTCGGGCACGCGCGGCATCTTCTGCACGACGCCGTTCGTCAAGGGTCTGCCGTGGAACATCGCCACCGAGGTGATCGCCACCTTCGTGCTGGTCTTCTTCATCCTGACCAACCCGCAAGCCAACGGGGCGTTGAGCTACGGCGCCGTCACATTCGTGGTCATCACGATCGGCTTCGGTCTGGGCGGGCCGACGGGTTACGCCATCAACCCGGCCCGCGATCTCGGGCCCCGGATCGCCTATTGGTTCCTGCCCATCAAGGGCAAGGCGGGCCCCGACTGGGGCTACTCGTGGGTGCCGGTGTTCGGCCCACTCCTGGGTGCCGCCCTCGCCGCGGGCCTCGGCCTGCTGGTGACGTGACGCCCAGCGCCTGACGACAACCCGCCCAACGACAACCCCCGCGAGCAGTCGCAAACCTGCCGTCAACACGGCGTGTCGCAACATGTTTGCGACTGCTCGCGGGTGGGGTGAGCGTCAGCGGACGTTGAGTTCCGCGGTTCGCTGGGGTGCCGCATGGCCGGGGACGAAGCCGGCCACCGCGCCGATCACCGTCGTCGCAGGCGGCCCGATGTCGGCGCGGCGGGCGGCGTCTGCGATCGAGCCAAGGGTGCCCCGGACCTCCCGCTGACTGGACAGGCTGCCGTCGGCGATCACCGCCGCGGGGGTGGCGGCACTCATCCCGCCGTCGATCAGCGCGCGGGCGATGGCGTCGAGGTTGGCGACGGCCATCATCAGGACGATGGTCGTGTTGGTCTGCGCCAGCGCGGCGTAGTTCACCGCCGAATCGGGATGGTCGGGCGGGACGTGCCCGGAGATCACCGTGAAGCCTTGGGTCAGGCCGCGGTGGGTGACGGGAATCCTCGCCGAGGCGGGAGCCGCGATCGCCGAGCTGACACCCGGGATGACGTCGACGGTGATGCCCGCCTTCACGCATTCGTCGAGCTCTTCGCCGCCGCGGCCGAACACGAAGCCGTCGCCGCCCTTGAGCCTCACCACCGCCCGACCGGCCAGTGCGTGACTGATCAACTGCGCGTTGATCTCGCGTTGCTCCATGCGACGCCCGCCGGGAATCTTCGAGGCGTCCACCACCAGGGCGTGCGGTGCGAGTTCGCCGAGCACCGAGACGGGTGCCAGCCTGTCGGTGACGACGACGTCGGCGTTGGCGATGGCGTCGCGGCCTGCGACCGTAAGTAGGCCTGGATCGCCGGGGCCACCGCCGACCAAGGTCACCCGGCCGACCCCAGAGTGGCGGCGCGCGAGGGGCTTTCGATCCACCACGCAAAACACGCCACGACGGTGGGCCTCCTCGGCGATGGCGCCGTCGAGGTCGACGTGACCGGTACGGGCGAAGATCAGTGCTGCCGAGTCGACGTCGGTGCTGGTGAACTGCCGCCGGTGAACGGTGATCAATCCGCGCGCGGCGAGGTCGGACAGGTACGGCGTGGGCTCGGGAGACACCACCGTCACCACCGCGCCCGCCTCGATCAGGGCGCCGGTCGCGGTCATCGCCAGACCGGTGGAGCCGACGACGGTCACCGGCCTGCCGCGCACCGGCAGCTCGACCGACATCGTCGGCGGCTCGTCAGCGGGTGCGTGCTTCGGGCCGAAGGCCACCGACGCCTCCCCGAGCGCCACCGCGCAGCGCCGCGGACACCAGTGCGGCGCGCTTGTGGACGCCGAACTTGTCCATGATGTTGTGGAGGTGAAACTTGACGGTCGCCTCGGAGATGAACAGGTCGGTGGCGATCGCCCGGTTGTCCAGGCCCTCGGTCAGCAGCGCCAGGACTTCCTTCTCGCGGCGCGTCAACAGGCCCGCATAGTCGGATTCGGTCGTCGTGGCTTGCGAACGTAATTCTGCGACAAGGGTGTTGGCGCTGTGCGGGTCGAGCGCGGTCTGGCCGTCCAGAACCCGGGCGACCGCGTTGAGCACGTCGGCCGACGGGGACCTGCGGTCGACGAGGGCGTCGGCACCGGCGCGGATCAGTTCCAGCGCGCGACCGGGCGACTCCTCGCCGTCCATGACGACGATGACCTTGGGCACCGGGTCGAGCTCCGTCCTCAGCGCGGCGAGCTGCAGGCTGCGGTCGGCGTCGACGACCAGAAGCTCCGGGCGCACCAGGCGCAGCCGGTCGACCAGATCGTCGTCGTGCCGGAAGTCGCCGACGATCTGCGTGCCGTCGGCCTCTCCAAGCAGATGCACCAGCCCGTGCAGCAGTAGCTCGTCGTTCATCACGAAAACTGTTCGCGCATCGGCGATGTGGCGCGCTGCGGCGATGTCCGACCCGCGCTTGCCTGGGTGAATCGATGCGTAGTGCGGCTGTGACCAACCCATCATTGACTCCGTCCTGCCGGTCAGCGGGCGAATGCTAACGCCTGCTGCGTTGCAGTGACGTTGCATCGAGGACGCAGTCCTGGCACAGCCCCGAGTGCGGCGCTTGATAGAACAGGCAGCAGCTGTGCCTGACGAACTGCCCGCCGACGAAGTGGCCGGTGCCGGCCAGCGTCTCGCTCTCCAGCAGCGCCCTGACCACAGCCCGACCCGCCGGTTCGAGGTCGGGCCGCGACATCGCCATCACCGTCACCGCGCCGTTCGCGGCCGAGATGGCGTTGCCCCAGCTGACCCGAGCCGACAGGGACGCCGCCGCCCTGAGGGTCTCGTTCAGTGGGCCGACGACGTTGGTGAGCAAGGACTTCGAGATCACCTCGGCCGCATGCACCGGCGTCGGCGCGTCGGCCCAGTGGAGGCCGGTCGTCCCGAACCGGGGTGAGTGATGGTCGGTCGCCTCCCATCGGACCGACTTACGCGTGACGACGGGCACCACGCCGTAGAGGGCCGCAGCGCCGACGGCGGGGGAGACAAGGCGGGCGACCACGTTCAGCTGAAACGACGAGGCGGCCATGCGCAGCGGGATCCGGCTCGGCGCGCAGCCCGCCGACGCGGCGACCGCCGACCTGGTGCGGTTCACGAACTCCCGCACCGTCGCCTCGTCGGAGACCAGCGCGGCGAGTTCGTCGCCGCGGCCGTCGTCCCACGCCTCGACGTCGAAGTAGCCACCCAGTGCAGCGGTTCCCGCCAGCAGCGCGGCGCCGTCGTGCCGGGCCGGAGTGCCGTTCATCGTCCCCAAGCTAGCGGGTCGGATCACTGCAACGTTGCTGCAACGTGACGTCAGACACAATGGCCACACCAGACCGATTCACCTCACCCGAGTGCCCCTGACCTCTTGGAGCAGTGCATGACGCAACCCAACCTCGACCCCGCGGTGGACTATCCGTTGAGCGACAACCGACGAGATCTGCTGTTCACGCCGACCGGCAGGTCCATCGACGACATCACCATGGAGGCGGTGATGTCCGGCGAGGTGAAGGCCACCGACCTGCGGATCACCCCGGACACGCTTCGGCTGCAGGCTCAGATCGCGGAGAAGGACGGCAGGAAGCAGCTGGGGGCCAACCTGCACCGCGCCGCGGAGATGACGGCGATCAGCGACGAGCGGGTGCTGGAGATCTACAACGCGCTGCGCCCCAATGCGTCGACCAAGGCCGAGCTCGAGGTGATCGCCGAGGAGCTCGAGTCGCAGTACGACGCCAGCTTCTTGGCGGCACTGGTGCGTGAGGCAGCCGACGTCTACGAACGTCGCGACATTCTGGCGACGAGCGAATAGGAGATCACGATGACGGCTGAGGCAATTCGCCAACCTGGCGGCGACGTGCGGCATTCCGCGCGGACCGAACTCCTCGAAGACCGCCCGGTCAACCTCGACGGATTCGTCGAGGAGTGGCCCGAGGTGGGCATGGTCGCGATGGACAGCGCGTTCGACCCGCAACCGAGCGTGCGGGTCGAGAACGGCGTCATCGTCGAGATGGACGGCGTCGCGCGCGCCGACTTCGACTTCATCGACCAGTTCATCGCCGACAAGGCGCTCGACGTCGAGACCACCGAACAGTCGATGGCGCTGCCCGCCGACGAGATCGCCCGCATGCTGATCGACCCGAGGGTGACCCGCAAGGAGGTCATCGCGGTCACCGGTGGGCTGACCCCGGCCAAGCTGCTGGCCGTCGCCAAGAACCTGAACATCGTGGAAATCATGATGGGCATGCAGAAGATGCGGGCCCGGCGGACGCCGGCGAACCAGGCGCACTGCACCAGCGCCAGGGACAACCCGGTGCAGGTGGCATGTGAGGCCGCCGAGGCCGCAATCCGCGGATTCGCCGAAGTGGAAACGACTCTCGGCGTCGTGCGGTACGCACCGCTGGTCGCCATGGCGTTGCAGATCGGCAGTCAGGTCAACCCGGGCGGACCGTTGACGCAGTGCGCGCTGGAGGAGGCCACCGAGCTGGACCTCGGCATGCGGGGCATCACCGGTTACGCCGAGACCATCTCCGTCTACGGCACCGAACCCGTCTTCGTCGACGGCGACGACACCCCGTGGTCGAAGGCGTTCCTCGCCGCCGCGTACGCCTCCCGTGGCATCAAGATGCGCTTCACCTCGGGCACCGGATCGGAGGTGCAGATGGGCAACGCGCAGGGAAAGTCCATGCTGTACCTGGAGATTCGCTGCATCCTCATCGCCAAGGGGGCCGGGGTGCAGGGCCTGCAGAACGGCTCGATCTCGTGCATCGGCGTGCCGGGAGCGGTGCCCGCCGGAATCCGCGCGGTCGCCGCCGAGAACCTCATCGCCTCCGCGGTGGACCTCGAATGCGCCTCCGGCAACGACCAGTCGTTCTCGCATTCGGCGATGCGCCGGACCGCGCGACTGATGCCGCAGATGATGCCGGGAACCGACTTCGTGTGTTCGGGCTACTCCGCAGTGCCCAACTACGACAACATGTTCGCCGGATCGAACCTCGACAGCGACGACTTCGACGACTTCAACACCATCCAGCGGGACCTGCAGATCGACGGCGGGTTGCGCCACGTCAAGGAGTCCGACATCCTCGCGGTCCGCACCAGGGCCGCCAAGGCGCTGCAGGCGGTGTTCCGCTACCTGGACCTGCCGCCGATCACGGACGCCGAGGTCGACGCCGCGGTGTACGCCAACGGCAGTCGCGAGCTCATCCCGCGCGACGTGCTCGAAGACCTCAAGGGCGCCCAGCAGGTGATGGACCGCAACGTCACCGGCCTCGACCTGGTCAAGGCGCTGGAGTCGACGGGCTTCACCGACATGGCCGAGAACCTGTTGGTGATTCTGCGGCAACGTGTTTCGGGTGACCTGTTGCAGACCTCGGCGATCATGACGCCGTCGCTGGTGGTGTTGTCGGCGGTCAACGACGCGAACGACTACGCGGGTCCGGGAACCGGGTACCGCCCGTCGGGGGCCCGCTGGGAGGAAATGAAACGCCTGCGCCACGTCACCAGCGCATCGAACCCCGAGCTGGAGGTGGAGTGATCGTGTCGACCACTCAGGAGGACGCCAAACGGTCGATCTCGTTCAAGGAGATCGGCATTGCCGAGCGGGGCAAGAGATCCGACGAGGTGGTGATCGCGATCTCCCCGGGCTTCGGTGGGCTGTTCACCCAGACCATCGTCGGGCTGCCGCACGCCGAGGTGATCCGCCAGATCCTGGCCGGCATCGAAGAGCAAGAGGCCAGCGCGCGAATCATCCGGGTGCACAGCAGCTCCGACCTCGCGTTCATGGCCCACACGGCCGCCAAGTTGTCGGGCTCCGGCATCGGCATCGGCATTCTCGGGCGCGGCACGTCGATGATCCACCAGCGGGATCTCCCTCGGCTGTCCAGCCTCGAGCTGTTCCCGCAGTGCCCGCTGCTGACGCTGGAGACCTACCGTTCCATCGGGTCGAACGCCGCCCAGTACGCGAAGGGCGAGTCGCCGCAACCGGTTCCGACGCTCAACGACCAGATGGCCCGCCCCCGCTGGCAGGCCAAGGCGGCGCTGCTGCACCTCAAGGAGACCGAGTTGGTCCGCAAGGGCGCCAAGCCGGTCGAGGTGATGCCGGAGTTCGCCGCGGCGACCGTCGACTGACCGGGGGTTGACACACGTGGTTCGGACGGTCGTCGGGGTCGACATCGGCAACTCGACCACCGAGGCGAGCCTCGCCAGGATCGACGCGGACGGTTCGGTTTCGTACATCGGTGCGGCACTGACGCGTACGACGGGCATCAAGGGCACCGTCAAGAACGTCGACGGCGTCGCCAAGGCGGTGACGTGGGCGCTGGACGGCGCAGGCGTGCGCCTGGCCGACTTGGACTTGATCCTGCTGAACGAGGCGACGCCGGTGATCAGCGGCCTGGCGATGGAGACCATCACCGAGACGATCATCACCGAGTCGACGATGATCGGTCACGATCCGCGCACCCCCGGGGGTCGCGGGTTGGGTGTCGGCACCATCGTCGACTTCGCGGCACTCGACGACGCGGACCCGGGGTCGCCGCTGATCGTGGTGGTGCCGCGCGGGGTGGACTTCGACGACGCTGCCCGCGCGATCAACGCGGCGTGCGATCGCGGCGTCGAGATCACCGGGGCCATCCTGTGCCACGACGACGCCGTCCTGGTGGCCAACCGACTGAACGTCAAGATCCCGATCGTCGACGAGGTGTCGCGCATCGATGCCGTGCCGCGCGGAATGACCGCCGCCGTCGAGGTCGCCGGACCCGGGCAGTCGATCCGCACCCTGTCGAATGCCTATGGGTTGGCGACGATCTTCGACTTGGACTCCGACCAGACCAAGGTGGTGTCACCCGTCGCGCGGGCACTGACCGGCAACCGGTCGGCGGTCGTGGTGCGGACGCCCTCGGGTGACGTCGCAGACCGCACCATCCCGGCGGGCTCGCTCGAACTGGTCGGAAGCAGGAAGCGTGCGACGGTCGACGTCTCCCGTGGCGCCGCCGAGATCATGGCCGAGGTGGAGCGGGTCAGCCCACTGGTCGACGTCATGGGGGAGGCGGGCACCAACACGGGCGGGATGATCGCCAACGTCCGTCAGAGCATGGCCGACCTGTCCGCACACGAGCTCGCCGACGTCCGCATCAAGGACCTGCTGGCGATCGACACCCTGGTACCGCAAGAGGTTCGGGGCGGTGTCGCGGGTGAGGTGGCACTGGAGAACGCCGTCGCCCTCGCGGCCATGGTGCGCACCAAGGAGAGCGGAATGCAGGCCGTGGCCGACGCGGTGGCCGGGCATCTGCGCCACTCGGGGGCCGCGGGCGTCGACGTCGTCGTCGGCGGAGTCGAGGCCGAGATGGCGGTGCTCGGCGCGTTGACGACGCCGGGGACGGCCAAGCCACTGGTCGTGCTGGACCTGGGCGGCGGGTCCACCGACGCCGCCGTGATCGGCACCGACGGCCACACCGACGCCACGCACCTCGCCGGCGCCGGTGACCTCGTCACCAAGCTGATCGACGCCGAGCTGGGGCTGGACAACCTCGAGCTGGCCGAGGAGATCAAGCGCTGCCCATTGGCCAAGGCGGAGAGCTTCTTTCACGTCCGGTTGGAGAACGGCACGGTCCAGTTCTTCGAGAAGCCGCTGCCCGCCACCGCCTTCGCCCGCGTCGTCACGCTCAGCGAGGTCGAGGGCGGGATGAATCCCATCCCCACCCGCCATTCCCTCGAGCGGATCCGTTCCGTACGCCGCACCGCGAAGGAGCGGGTGTTCGTGGTGAATGCGCTTCGGGCGCTTCGCACCATCGCCCCCGGCGGTGATCTGCGGCAGATCGGTTTCGTCGTGCTGCTCGGCGGGTGCGCGCTCGACTTCGAGATCCCCGATCTCATCGCCGCCGCCGTCGCGCCGTTCGGAATCGTCTGCGGCACGGGCAACGTGCGCGGCACCGAGGGGCCCCGCAACGCGGTGGCGTCCGGGCTCGTCGCGTCCTACGTGGCGTCGCTGGCAGAACCCGAGGTGGGTGCGCGTGCTTGAGGGCGGTCAGCCGGAGAAGCCGGCCATCCTGGTGCTCAGCTGCATCGCCGGGCCGGTCGAGAGCGAGGTACTGGCCGGGATGGAGGAGGAGGGCGTGCCCTCGGTGGTCGAACGCCCACGTCACGACGGGGACGCGACGGAGCTCGCCCGATCGGCCGCCAGCCGGTCCTCTCTGGGCGTCGGGGTCGGAATCGACGCCGACGGGCGGGTGTGCGTCCAGCACGACAAGCTCGTCGACCCCCTGCCCGAACTGTGCTCACCGGGCGTCGCGGAACCGCACGTCGCACGCGTTCTCGGGCACAACGCCGCCCGGGTGGTGGTGGGCATTCCGCTTCGCACGGAACGGTATTCGTGAACTTCGATGGGGCGTCCGCGCCGCAGATGCGGGTCGAGGCGGTACGGGTCCTGCACGAGCTCAACGAGTCGACCAAGGCCCAGCAGGCCTTCCTCAACAGCTGCGGTGACGCCACCTGGATCGGCGACGAGGAGCGACGGGCGATCCGGTGGCTGCAGTCCGCGTTGGTCGACCATCGGCGTCGCGTGCGGATCACCGCCCGGTTGTGGCGGACGCTGAACCCGGCCGAGCCCGTCGGCAGCGACCTCGTCTCGGACACCGTCGCCCTGCTCGACGAGAGCATGTCCTTCGCACCCGTCCTCGCGCACTGGCGCGCGATGGTCATCGGTCAGACCCGACTGGAGCGGAAGAGCTTTTGGCGCAACCTGGTCGAGATCGCCGAGCTCAACCTCGAGGAGTCGCGTACCGCCGCGAGGTGAACACGGCCCGGCCCGCCGTGCGCTCGACCACCGTCGTCGTCGACGAGCCGATGATGAGCAGGGTCCGCATGTCCACCACGGCGGGGTCGAAGTCGGCCACCGTCGTCACCACCAGGCCTTCCTCCGGCCCGCCGACGTCGCGGCCGAGGACGATCGGACGGTCGGCCGGAAGGCGTTGCGTCAGAATGTCCTTCAGTGCGCTCACCTGCCATCTCCGACTTTCGGAGCCCGGGTTGTAGATGGCGATCACCATGTCCGCGTCGACTGCCGAATGCAGGCGTCGCTCGATCACGTCCCAGCTCTTCAGCCGGTCGGACAGGGAGATCACCGCGTAGTCGTGGCCCAGCGGCGCACCGACGGCGGCCGCCACCGCGTTGGCGGCAGTCATTCCTGGCACCACGCGTACCGGGACGTCACTCCACGCGGGTTCGGCCGCGACTTCGACGACGGCGGCGGCCATGGCGAAGACGCCGGGGTCGCCGGAGCTGACGACGACGACCCTGGCGCCGTTCTTGGCCAGATCCAATGCCATGCAGGCACGTTCGGATTCGACGCGATTGTCGCTGGGATGCAACCGCTGACCGGGTCGGGGCGAGACCCGCGCCAGGTAGGTCTTGTAGCCGACGATGTCGGTGGCCCGTGCCAGTTCGCCGTGCACCTCGGGGGTGGTCCACCTGTCCGCACCGGGGCCGAGGCCCACGACGACCACCTCACCCATGGTCGGTTCGCTCGGCTCGGGCACCGGGTTGTTCAGCGGGCCGGGGACCACGATCATCGAAAAGTACGGCACGGTAACGGGATCCACGTCGCGGACCGGCATCACGCGCTGCGTGGACGTCGAGGCCCGCTCGACGTACCAGGCCCGGTCGGCAACTCCCGCCGTCTCCAATGCGGCGAGCACCTTGGGGAAGGTGCGGCCGAGCTTCATGATGGCGACGGCGTCACCGTCGCGCAGCCTGCGGACCAGTTCGTCGGCGGGCATCGTGCCGGGGAGCACCGTCAACGTCTCCTCGCCCTCGACGAGGGGAGTGCCGACCGCCATCGCCGACGCACTGACCGACGTGACACCGGGAATGATCTCGGTGTCGAACCGGTGGGCCAGCCGCTTGTGCATGTGCATGTAGGAGCTGTAGAACAGCGGGTCGCCCTCGGCGAGCAGGGCGACGCTGCGGCCCGCCCTCAGGTGGTCGGCGAGAACCTCGCTGGCGCTGGTGTAGAAGTCGTCGAGCGCGCCGCGGTAGCCGGCCGGGTGGTCGGTGGTCTCGGTGGTCACCGGGTAGGTCAGCCGTTCGTGAATCTGGCCGTCGCGCAGGAACGGTTCCGCGACCGACAGTGCGACGCTTCGTCCGTGGCGCGCGCAGTGGAAGGCGACCACGTCGGCGGCGCCGATGACCCTGGCGGCCTTCAACGTCACCAATTCGCTGTCGCCGGGGCCGATGCCGACTGCCCACAGCTTGCCGGGGGCGGTGCTCATCCGATCGCCGCCGACCGGTCGTCGGTGTCGCGGTCGGATACGGCGGCCTCGCCGAACGTCGCCATCGACGACAGGATGGCGACGGCCGCGCGCAGCAGGGGAAGTGCCACCGCGGCGCCGGAGCCCTCGCCGAGTCTCATCCCCATGTCGACGACGGGCACGAGGCCCAGCTGCGCGAGCGCGACGTCGTGGGCGGGTTCGGTGGACCGGTGGCCCGCCTGCCACCACTGCTTGGCGCCGGGAGCCAACCGTTCGGCGACCAGTGCGGCGGCGGTCACGACGACGCCGTCGAGCAGGACGGGGGTCTGCCGGATGGCGGCCTGGGCGCAGAAGCCCGCCATGGCGGCGATGTCGGCGCCACCGCAAATCCGAAGCAGCGCAAGCGGATCTGCCGTGTGGCCACGGGTGCGGTACAGCGCGTCGCGCACCGCCGCCGTCTTGCGCATCCAGCCGGCGTCGTCGACTCCGGTGCCGCGGCCGACCAATGCGACGGGCTCCTTGCCCGCCAGTGCCGCGATCAGCGCAGTCGACGGGGTGGTGTTTCCGATGCCCATGTCGCCGGCGATCAGGAGGTCCGCGCCGGCGTCGACCTCCTCGTCGGCGATGCGACGCCCCGCCGTGACCGCGGCCAGCGTCTCCTCGTCGGTCATGGCGTCCTCGACGGCGATGTCGCCGCTGCCGCGACGCACCTTGTGGGCGCCAATCTGTTCGGACAACGGTTCGTCGCAGTCGACTGCGACGTCGACGACGCGCACCGTCGCCCCGGCATTGCCGGCGAGCACGTTGACCGCGGCACCGCCCGCGTCGATGTTGGCAACCATCTGCGCGGTTACTTCGGGCGGATAGGCCGACACCCCCGACTTGGCCACGCCGTGGTCACCGGCGAAGACGACGATGCGGGCGCGGGTGAACTGCCGTGGCGGGCACGTTCCTTGGCACGCCGACACCCAGATCGACAGGTCTTCCAGCCGGCCAAGGGCGCCCCGCGGTTTGGTCAGGACGTCTTGGCGGGACCGGGCGGCGTGCTCGGCGTCGGCATCCGGTGCCGGCACGGTGGGGAAGTCCATCAGAGGGCCGCAGGAACCGGCACGCGCGGTGGGCGGGCGGCGGGGCCCGGGTGGATCGTCGTCATCGGGTTCCTTTCGGGGCGTCTCGCGACCCCGTTCGATTCAGGATGCTCTTGGCCCAACATCTGACTCACACACAGGCTTTCACCAGTCGTGTTCACAGCGGCGCGTCCGTTCTGGGCTTTCACCAGATTCCTGTACGCCAAGCGCAAACCGATGATAAACCACCCCCGGTTCGGACCGGCCGGGCCAGGGTCACGCTCATATGAGCGCCGCGTGCACGCTTGTCGGGAGTTCCCCTACGGGGCCGGGCAGGAGGACTACTGTGGGCACGAGCGGGGGCGGTCTGGCCTCGAGGCTCGGGACCGTGAAGTTTCGCCGGTGCAAGGAGCGTGGTCGCGAGTGGTGTCGTCGAAGGCGCTGGACGCCCACGCGTCGGCGTGGTCGCCTCCGACCGCCTTGCGTGCGGTGCACGAGCTGTTCGTCGCCGGCGAGGTCGACTCGACCTATCTCGACTCCACCTCGATCCGACCCGTAGTCGCCGAGAGCTGGCGCCGCAGCCTGGCCAAGGGCGTCGACCCGGACTGGGAGGGCGCGGAGTCGTCCGCCGCCACGTTGCGGTTGGCCCGGATGCGGGACACGCACCCGTTGGCCTCGGCGCTGCCGGTGATCCGGCGGCTGCTCGTCGACGACGCGAGGGACTCCGGCGTCGTCGTGGCCATCACCGCCGCCGACGGCACGCTGCTGTGGGTGGAGGGCGACCCGGAGGCGCTCCGCAAGGCGGAGGCGATGAACTTCGTTCCCGGTGCCGACTGGAGCGAACGCCGGGTCGGGACCAACGCGCCGGGCACCGCGCTCGCCCTCGACCGCGAGCTGCAGATCCGTAGCTCCGAGCACTTCTCCCGGGTGGCTCAGCGCTGGAGTTGCACCGCGGCGCCCGTCCACGATCCCGGCACCGGCGACCTCATCGGAGCGATCGACCTGACCGGCGGCGTCGAGGTGGCCTCGGCCCAGGCGTTGGCCCTGGTGCGGGCAACCGCCGTCGCCGTGGAGAACCACCTGGCGTTACTCCGGCTCACCAAACCGAGTGCCGCCGTTGGGGATCAGGTCAACGCCCGGCTCCGGGTGCTCGGCGCGGGCCGCCCGCGCTGGCAGTTCACCGACGAGCGGGGCAACCGTCGAACGTCGAGCCTCACCCCGCGGCATGCCGACATCCTGGTCCTGCTGACCCAGCACCCAGAGGGCCTCAGCGCCGACCACCTCGCGATGATGCTGGACGACAAGGACCTCGACGTGGTGACGGTCCGTGCCGAGATGTCGCGCCTGCGGCGCGTCATCAAGCCGGTCGCGGTGGGTTCGCGGCCGTACCGGCTGCTCGAGCCGGTCGACAGCGACGTCAACCAGGTGTTCGACGAGCTGCGGGCCGGGCGGGTCGCCGCGGCGCTGGACGTCTACACCGGGGCACTGTTGCCGCAGTCGATGTCGCCCGCAGTGGCGCGACTGCGGACGGAGTTGAGCACCAGCCTGCGCACCGCGGTGATCGCGACCGGTGATCTGGCCGTTCTGCGGCATTGGCTCGAGCTGCCGGAGGGCCAGGACGACCGCGACGGATGGCGGCTCCTGCACGACGGTGCAGGCGCCGGATCGGTCGGTCAGGCCCGGGCCCGCGGTCATCTCGCGGGGCTCGACATGGACCTGGCCTGAGGCTCGTCTGATCCCGAGGGGAACCGGACGGCCGCGCGCTGCGTCCTAACCGGGCATGGGAGAAATTGAGTCCGCGCACGTCGACGTCGGAGCGGTCCTCGGCGTCGCAGGCCGATGCGACGCGATCGCCGACGTCGTCGACGGCTTGGCCCGCGGACGGCTTGGCCACCTCGTCTTCGACGGCGCCCTCGCCGGCCGTGACCACGTAGCCCGCGGCGACGCGGTGCGGCGTGCGGTCGACGACGTCGTCGTCCAGACGCACTCTTGGGCCAGGGCGATGCGCGAGATCGCCGCCGCATTGCGGGCCTCCGCCGACCACTACGTAGACGTCGACGCGCGCGGCGCCGCACGGCTGGGGTGACGGTGGCCAACCCGTTCGACGTCGCGGCCCGGCTCGCCGACGGCCGACCCGCAGTCGACGACGTCGAGGAGTACGTGGCGGCCTGCCGTCGGCTCGGCTACCAGCACCCGGACCTGACGACGCACACCGCGCAGGTGCGCGACTGGTACTCCGCCGACGACGGCCTCGACCTGAGGGCGTTGGACTCCGATCACGATGCCTTGGCCGCCGCCGCGTCGGCAGCCGAGGACGCCGCGCGCATGCAGGCCGACCTGATGGCCGAGCTCGACGAGGCCTGGTCCGGTCGGGGTGCGACCGCCGCCCGCGAATTCCTCTGGCGCAGTTGCCAATCGGCGACCGCTGTGAGCGCGGCGGTGCGGGCGGCCGCCGACGCGGTGGCGACGCTGCGGGACGCCCTCTGGCGGGCGGTCGACGCCAAGGTGCTCGCCACCGAAGCCGTCGTCAGCGAACGGCGCGCCGACTGGCTGGCCGCCGCCAAGACCGTGACGACGGGCAGCGGTGACGTCGCCGCCGCCAGTGAGGTGATCGGCCTGCAGGTCACGCCGTTCGTCGACGTCGAGGTCGGAGCCGAGTGGGTAGCGGCGATGCGCGAGGCCGCCGCCGCGGTCGACGCCGCCTACGACGCGGCGATCGCGCGGATCGCCACGCCGGTCGCCGTGTTCGGCGTGCCAGGCGTCCTCGGCCCGCGGGGTGACCGGATGGCGGCGGAGAACCCGCCGCCCACGCCGGCGGTCACGGCTGGGTCCCAGATCGTGCCCGCCAGTGGGCAGACCATGCCCACGGCGGCTCACACCGTGCCCGCGGCAGCCGCGGGGTCGGCTGCACCGTCGGTTCCCGCCGCCGCGCCGTGGTCGGGCGCCGAGGCCCCGATGACTGCGCCGCCGCCCCCACCCCTCAGTCCTCCGCCGCCGCCCACGATGCCCTCGGCGGGTGAGCTGGGTGCGGGCGCACCGTCCCTAGGGTCCATGGGGTCGGCGGGCTCCGGCCTCGGGGGATTCGGACAGCAGTTGGCCGATCTGATCGGTGGGCTGGTCGGCTCCGGTGGTGACCTGGCGGGCTCCGGCGACCTCTCCGACATCGGCGTCCCCGACGACCCCGACGACCTCGGCGAGTCCGGAGACCTCGGCGAAGACCTGGACGAGCCGACCGACGACGAGGATCCCGACGAGGACGAGAAGACAGAGGAGGACGACAAGACAGACGGGGACGAGAAGACGGAGGAGGACGAAGAACGGGCGGAGCCGCAGGAGGCCGAAGCGGTCGCCGCCGACGTGGCGGCCGAGCCGCCCCCGACTCCGGAACCCGCGCCGACCGCACCGCCGGAGCCGCCCGCGGTTCGGGAACTGCCCGATGCCACGGCACAGCCCCTCGCCGGGGACGCGGAGCCGACGCCGTGCGAGATCGCCGCCGACGAGTTACCGCAGGTGGGGGAGTAGCGGGCTCAGTGGCCGTCGTCCGCGCTCAAGCGGGCATGGCTGTGCATGTCGTGCCAGCCGTCGGCGTGCAACGCCGCACCGCGACGGGTGCCCTCCTCGCGGAACCCGGCCTTGGTGGCCACCCGGCAGGAGGCGAGGTTGAGGGTCGAGTGCTGCAGCTGCAGGCGATGAAAGCCGGCGCCGAAGGCCCACTCCGACAGTGCGACGACGGCCCGCGGACACAGTCCGCGCCCCCGCGATGCGGGGCACATCCAGTAGGCGACTTCGGCGCTGGCGTCGAACAGGTCGACGTCCTTCAAGGCGATGCGGCCCAGCAGGGTGCCGTCGGTCCCGACGATCGCCCAGTTGAACTCGGTCTCGTCGGCCCAGCCGCTCTGCCAGCGGGTGATCAGTTCGCGCGCTTCGTCGACCGTGTCGGCGCGACTGACGTGCCAGCGCCGAATCGCTTCGTCGTCGAACGCCGCGACGAGGGCCGCGGCGTCGTCGCGGATCCATGGCCTCAGCAGCGCGTCGCCGACGGTGATGCGGGGGTGGTCCGACGTCGAGAACGAGCCCGTCGGCAGGGCGGGAGGGAACGCGCTTGGCACGCGACCATCTTCGCTCGTGTCGGACGCTCAGACCGTCTGGTCGCGGCACGCCAACGCCGCGGCGACGAAGTCGTCGCGCACGGGATCGGTGGTGGCCGCATCCCAGATCAGGGTGACGCGGCCCGGCGGCATGTCCTCGATCGGAACGACGCGCACGTCGGGCCGCCGGTAGAACGCCGTCGCCGACCGCGGGACGATCGCGAAGCCCTCGTTCGCGGCGACGCGCTCCAATTTCTCCTCCATGGTGGACGCGACGCGGTGAGTTGCACGCCGCTGCTCGGGGGCCGCGACGGCGTACCACTCCGGCACGGCGGCCGAATCCTGCAGTGGGCGGTGCGAAGCCAGCTCGGAGAGCCGTACCGACCGTCGACCGGCCAGGGGGTCGTCGACGGGCAGCAGCGCGTCCCGTGGCTCTTCGAGGAGCGCAGCGGTGCCCAGCCCGCGATGGTCGACGGGCTCGCGGGCGTAGACCACGTCGAGAGTGCGGTTGCGCACCGACTCCAGCTGTTCGGTCGCACCGATCGGGACCACCTCCGCGCGGTGGGCGGGGTTCGCCGATTCGAAGGTCCGCACGGCGGCGGTCGCCAACAGCCCCGGCATCACGCCGACCCGCACGACTCGCGTGGGGGTGGCAGCTCGAGACAGCCTCTGTCGCAACGCCTTCGACTCCGACAACAGGAAGCGCGCATCCTGCAGCAGCTGGTTACCCGCCTCGGTGAGTGCGGCGCCACGGGTGTCGCGGATCAGCAGTCGAACGCCGAGCTCGTCCTCCAAGGCCCGGATCTGACGGGACAGCACCGGCTGTGCGATGTGCAGCCGCTGCGCGGCCCGCCCGAAGTTGAGCTCCTCGGCGACGGCCACGAAGTAGCGCAGCTTGCGCATGTCGAGATCCGGACTGGTCATACCTCGAGGGTATCGCCGGGCGACGGAAAGAGTCTTGGACGAATGGCGCCTGCCGCGGAAGCCTGGGGCCATGACCTTGAAGAACACGACAGTCCTCGTCATCGGGGGTACCTCGGGCATCGGTCTGGGTGTCGCCCGTGCGGTGGCCGACCGCGGAGCCACCCCCATCGTCGCGTCCCGCCGTCGGGCCAGCGTCGACCGCGCCCTGGCGGAGCTCCCGGACGGAGCGCGCGGCGCGACCGTCGACCTGACCGACTCGATGGCTCTCGACCGGCTCGCGCAGGAGGTTGGCGACGTCGACCATCTGGTGTACACCGCGGGTGAGCCGCTGGAGTTGGCGCCGCTGGCCGACCTGGTGCCCGAGGTGGTCAACGGCTTTCTGCAGACCCGCTTCATCGGCGCTCTGAGCGCCGTGCGGGTGTTCGGTCCGCGGCTGCCCGCCGGCGGCTCGATCACGCTCACCAGTGGGACGGCGGCCTGGAGCCCGGGTTACGGTGCCCTTCCGTCCAGCCTGTGCGGCGCCATGAACGCGTTGACGGCCGCTTTGGCGGTGGAGCTAGCGCCCATCCGGGTCAACGCCGTCGCTCCGGGGCTGATCCGGACCCCACTGTGGGACGCCATGTCCGATACCGACCGCCAGGCGTTGTACGACCAAGAGGCGCAACGGGTTCCACTCGGCCGGATAGGGGAGGTGGCGGACGTCGCGCGTGCCTACGTCTACTGCATCGAGCAGGAGTTCAGCACCGGCACGGTGCTCACCGTCGAGGGTGGCACCTTGCTGGTGTGACTCAGTGCGCGAGCTCGACGAGCTCTTCGCAGAACTTCACCGACTCGCGGTCGTCGCCGGACAGTGGGTGCACCAGCATCGTGGTGACCCCGGCCTCGGCGTACGCGGCCAACCGTTCCTTGACGAAACCCCTTGAGCCGACCAAGGACGTGTTGCGCACCAGGTCGTCGGGCACCGCGGCGATGGCCTCTTCCTTCTTGCCTGCGAGGTACAGGTCCTGGATGCGGTCGGCGACCTCGCCGTAGCCGTACCGGGTGGCCAGGCTGTGGTAGAAGTTCTTGCCGCGGGCGCCCATGCCGCCGATGTACAGGGCCAGTTGGGGTTTCGCCAAGGCCAACCGGTCGTCGACGTCGTCGCCGATGGCCAGGCTGGCCGAGACCATGACGTCGAGCGGGCCGAGAGCGGGGTCGCGCTTGGCGGCACCGGCGCGCAAGGCGTCACCCCACACGTCGTCGGCCTTCTCGGGGTAGTAGAAGATCGGCTGCCAGCCCTCGGCGATTTCGGCGGTGAGCTTGACGTTCTGCGGGCCGAGTGCGGCGATGGCGATCGGAATGCGTTCGCGGACAGGGTGGTTGATGAGCTTCAGCGGCTTGCCGAGTCCGGTGCCGCGGTCGGCGGGCAGGGGCACCTGGTAGTACTTGCCGTCGAACTCGACCTTGTCGCGGCGCCAGACCTGGCGGCAGATTTCGACGACCTCGCGGGTGCGCCCCAGCGGTGCGTCGAAGGGGATGCCGTGGAAGCCCTCCACCACCTGTGGGCCGGAGGTGCCGATGCCGAGCCGGAAGCGGCCGTCGGAGACGTAGTCGACGCCGGCGGCGGTCATCGCCAGCAGCGTCGGCGTGCGGGTGTAGATCGGCACGACGCCGGAGCCCAGTTCGATGGTCGAGGTCTTGGCCGCGAGGTAGCCCAGTTGGCTGATCGCGTCGTACGAGTACGCCTCGGCGACCAATGCGACGTCGACTCCGCACTTCTCGAGTTCGACGACCTGGTTGGCCGACTCCTTGAAGCCGCTGGAGTAACTCAGGAAGATTCCGGTGCGCATGGGGGTTTATACCACGATCAACCAGTTGGTTGGGACCGTGGGTGTGCTGACGCAGACAGTGCAGTTACCGGCTCGAGCATTGCTCACGGTGCGTCGTCTCACCGGGCCAATCCGTTCCTACGCTCACGGGTATGAAGCCATCCGACGTCCGAACCCATCAGCGATCAGGCCTTTCGTTCACGGCCTACGGCTACGGCGGCGCGCCGATTGGCAACTTCAACGGCGCGTTCACCGACGCCGCCGCGGCCGATCTCGTCGACCAATCCTGGGAAGCCGGCGTCCGATACTTCGACACGGCACCGGGCTACGGCAACGGGCTCGGGGAGTACCGGCTGGGACAGGCGCTGCGGCGCCGCGACCGCGCGGAGTTGGTGCTCTCGACGAAGGTGGGCCGCACGGTCACGCCGCGGCTGGGCGCTCCGACCACCAGTGGGCAGTACGTGGACCTGCCCGCCATGGCGGTCGACTTCGACTACTCCTACGACGGCGTCATGCGGTCGGTCGAACAGAGTTTGCAACGGATGCTGACCGACCGCGTCGACGTCCTCTTCGTGCACGACTGTGACCGCTACACCCACGGGCCGGCGCAACCGGAGTACTTCCGGCAGGCCATCGTCAGCGGCTTTCCCGCCCTGGAGTCGCTGCGCGACCAGGGGGTGGTGAAGGCCATCGGGTTCGGCGTCAACGAGACCGACGTGATGGTCGACGCGGTGAAGGCGGTCGACGTGGACCTGTGCCTGCTCGCGGGCCGCTACACGCTGCTGGAGCAGGATCCGCTGGACACCCTGTTCCCGTTGTGCGAGGAGCGTGGGATCGGCGTCGTCCTCGGCGGTGTCTACAACAGCGGCATCCTTGCGACGGGGCCCGTCGACGGCGCCCGGTTCAACTACGCTCCGGCGCCGGCCGAGGTGACGGCGAAAGCGGCTGCCCTGCAGTCGATCTGCCAGCGGCACGGGGTGCCCCTTGCCGCGGCGGCAGTGCGATTCGCGTACGCGCATCCCGCCGTCGTGAGCGTCTGCATCGGTTCACGCAACGCCGAGCAGCAGCGACGCAACGTCGATCTGATGGGAACTTCCGTTCCGCAGGAGATGTGGTCCGAGCTGCGTGACGCCGGACTGCTGCGGGACGACGCACCGGTTTGAACGCAACGATCCGTCACCGGCACCGTCGGGTGACGGCGCCGATGACGGACCGGCCGTCGACTACTGGTGTTGTTCGCTGGCCCGGCGCTGCCGGTATTCCTCGGCACGCTCGTCGGTGATGTGCGGCAGCGGCGGGAAGTCCAGCCAGCCGGGCACGAACGGGCTGGCGAGGTCGCGGCTGGTCGGAACCTCCACCAGCACTGGGGCCTTCGCGTCGAATGCCCGCTTGAACGTCGGTTCGAGATCGGCCGCCGACTCCACACGGAACGACTCAAGCCCAAATGCCTTGCCGAGGTTCTGGAAGCTCGGGCTGTACGGCGTACCGTCCGGGCGGTTGAATTCGGTGCCGATGATGCGGTCGGTGGCGTTGCGCTGGCCACCGCGGATCGAGATGTACCCGGAGTTGTCCTGCACCACGAACACCACGGCGATGTCGTGCTGGATGGCCACCCCGATCTCCTGCGCGGTCATCAGGAAGTCGCCGTCGCCGGTGATGCACGCGACCTGACGTTCGGGGGCGGCGAGTTTCGCGCCAAGGGCGGCAGGCACCGGCCAGCCCATCGACGAGAAGCCGCCGGTGGTCAGGTGGGTCCGCGGCTCGTACACGGGGAAGGTCTGCTTGACAGCGCCCTGGGTGTTGCCCGAGCCGGCCAGCACGATGCCGCTGCGGTCCATCACTTGGCGCAGCGCGCCGAGCGGGCGCTGCAGGGTGAACGGGAAGCGGTCGTCGTCGCGCCGGCGCGAAAGGTCCTCCTCCCACTGGGACTTTCGCTCCGCCACCTCGGCGAGGTACTCGCTGCGGTCCGGCTTGGCGGGCAGGGACGCCACGATCGCGGCGACGGCGGGCTTGGCGTCGGCCAGGATGCCGACCTCGGCGGGATAGATCTTGCCGATCTCGTGTGGATCGATGTCGACGTGGATGAGCTTGGCCGGCGGGAACGAAAACGACTGTCCCTTGGCGTAACTCGAGGAGGACCAGTCGGTGAACCGACATCCGATCGACACCACGACGTCGGCGTTGGCGGCCAGGTAGTTGCCGTGGATGGTGCCCGTCTGGCCGACGCTACCCACGAAGAGGTCGTGGTCCTCCGGGAAGGCGCTCTTGCCGTTCCAGGTCGTCACCACCGGGATGTCCAGCCCGTCGGCCAGCGCGCGGACCTCGTCGGTGGCGTTGGCGCTGATGGCACCGCCGCCGACGACGATCACGGGTCGGCGGGCGGTGGCGAGCAGGTCGACGGCCCGCTGGATCGCCTCGGGGTCGGGATACTGCAGCCCGACCGGCAGACGGCGCGCCAGATCGTGGAAGTTGACCTCCGCGGTCTCGGCGTGCAGGTCCCATGGCACCTCGACGTGTGCGGGGCCGCGACGTCCGGTCAGCATGGTGCTGAACGCCCGATGCATGATGAACGGCAAGTCCTCGATGCTGTTGGCGACCCAGCTGCGCTTCGAAACCGCTTCCGCCACTTGCGGAAAGCCGTTGTCCTTCTGGCGTTCCAGCTCTTGAAGCACGCCGCGGCCGCGCATGTGTCGCGGCGGTCCGCCGGTGATCACCAGGACGCTGGTCGAGTCGCTGTACGCGGTCGCCAAGCCCAGCACGGTGTTCGACGCGCCGGCGCCGATCGACGTCACCGCGGCCATGGGCTTGCCCGACACCCGGTAGTAGCCGTCGGCGAGGTGAACCGCACTCTGCTCGTGATAGGTCTGGATGAAGGGGATCTTGGACTCGTCCTCGTTGAACGCGTCCATCAAGCCCCAGATCCCGTGGCCGGGAATGCCTGCCACGTAGGGGACCCCGTACTCCTTGAGGATTCGGGCGACGACCTGTCCACCGTTGAGTCTTGGCATGCGACTGTCCTTTCTTCCGACGGATCGGGTTCGACCTGTCGGACGACGACCCTTGCTCGTTAGTGTGCCCATTCGTGGGTCACGTCGTTAGACTCATTTTGCGCAGGAGGTTTCGATTTCGCTGCACAACATGTCCCAGGAGTGGAAGGTGGCGGCCGTGGCCATGACCGTGGAGGCGGCCCTGCGGCTCGAGGTCTTCGGCCGTGTCGCGCTGAAGGTATACGCGGGCGAAGACAGTCTCGGGCGCGCCATCCGCTGGGTGCACCCCACCGAGATCCCGGACATCGCCCAATTCCTCAGCGGTGGCGAGATGTTGCTCACCGCGGGGCTCGGCATCGGGTCCACCCCCGAACGTCAGCGTCAGTACCTCGCCGACATCGCCGACGCCAAGGCCGCCGTACTGGTCGTCGAACTCAGCGGACGCGCCTTCGACGAGATGCCCCCGGCGTTGATCGAGGCGGCCAGGGAGCGCGACTTTCCCCTCGTCGGCCTCGACGGCGAGGTTCCGTTCGTCGCCGTGTCCGCCCAGGTCCACGAGTCGATCATCGACCAGCGCGTGCTGGATCTCAGTGCCTACGAACGCCTCAACGCCAGCTTCATGCAGCTTCTGCTCGCCGGCCGCGACCCGGTGGCGTTCACCGACGCACTCGCCGCCGAGGTCGGACACCCCGCCGTGCTGGAGGACGCCACCCGACAGGTGGTCGCCTACTCCGGGGCCTCGGAGGTCGGCGACGGGGTCCTCTCGGAGTGGGAACACCACTCGCGCATCGAGCACGACGCGGTCGGGGGCGACTCGAGCGCCGCGAACGAGGCCCGCAACTGCACCAGGCGGGCCGTCGTGCTGCGGGGTGAGCGCTGGGGTTGGTTGCACGTGCTGCACGACGGCGAATCCGTCTCCGGCACTGAGGGTTACGCCCTCGACCGCGCCACCGACGGCATTGCCATCGCGTTGCTGGGGGCCCGGGAGAGCGGCGCGAAGTCCGCCCAACGTCAGAACGCCTTGGTCAGCAGACTGCTGCTCGGAGACATCTCCGGCGAGTCGTTCGTGACCAGGGCCTTGCGCATCGGCCGCGACCTGCGCGACCGCCCGTTGGTGGCGGTCTTCGTGTGCAAGGAGACGCCGCCGGGACCCACCAGCGACGAGGCGATCGAGGAGCTGTGCCGGACGCTGCACGTGCCTGCGGTCGTCGCCGATCTCGGCGAACACACCCTGGCGATCATGGGCCTGTCGCGGACCAGCGCCGAGAAGCAGGTCGTCGAGCGGCTGACCGCGCTGAACGTCCGCGCCGGCATCAGCAGACCGGTCGACGCGAACCAGCTGCCCACCGCGGTTGAGCAGGCCAGGAGTGCGGCCTCGGTCGCCGTGGCACGCCCGGACAAGGCCGTGCACAGATTCGACGACCTTGGCGTGCTGCGACTCCTTGCGTCGTTGGCCGGTGGGCCGGAGTTGGCCCGCTACATCGAGGACGAGCTGGGTCCGCTGCTCGTGCACGACGCCGACGCCACCAACCCGTTGCTGCCCACCCTGCGCACCTACCTGTCGTGCGACGGCAACAAGTCGCAGGCCGCCCAGCAGCTGTTCGTGCAGCGTCGCACGCTGTACTACCGGCTGGAGCGGATCACCAGTCTGCTCGGCCGCTCACTCGACGATCCCGACACTCGCCAGGCGCTGGTCTTCGCCGTCCGGGGCCACGACCTCCTGCGGCGCCAAGACACCCGCTGAACTTGCACACTTTGTGTAGCGGCCCGCCGATCACTGCCCACAGTGGGCCTCGTCTTGGCGACCGGACCTTCCTAGGTTGGTAGTAGCCGCCCATCTGGGTGTCCACCGTCCTCTCAGCCCAGAGGAGTTCCATGTCCACCGCCTTGTCCGCCGTGCAGTCGCAGGTCGTCACCGATCCGCCGGACGTGCTCGAAACCGACGTCGCGATCATCGGCTCCGGCATGGGTGGTGGCACCCTGGCCTACGCACTCCGCGACGCCGGCGTGCGGGTCCTGATCGTCGAGCAGGGCGACTTCCTGCCCGTCGAGCGGGAGAACTGGTCGTTCGACGCCGTCCACACCGAGGGCCGCTACAAGAACTCCGCGGCGTGGTACGACACCGTCGCAGGCAAGGAGTTCGTACCGGGCAACTACCACTACGTCGGCGGGAGCACGAAGCTCTACGGCGCGACGCTGCCCCGGTTCCGCGAATTCGACTTCGACGCAATCGAACACGTCGACGGCATCTCCCCGGCGTGGCCCATCTCCTACGCCGACCTGGAACCGCACTACACCGAAGCCGAGCACGTGTTCTGGGTGCACAGCAACAAGGGCGAGGACCCCACCGATCCATGGCGGTCGGCGGATTACCCGTTCCCGGGGATTCCGCACGAGGGCGCAATGGCCCGCCTTGCCGAGAGTGCGCGGCGTCAGGGACTGCACCCGTTCGCGGCGCCTCAGTCCGTGGACTGGCGGCCGGGTGGTGGCTGTGTGCTGTGCGAGACGTGCGACTCGTTCGCCTGCATGGTCGACGCGAAGGGTGACGCCGACGTCGCCGCGGTGCGCCCGGCACTGCGCGCCGCCTCGCGCAACGTCGAGTTGCTCACCAACTCCGAGGTGACCCGGCTGGAGACGGACGCGGGCGGTCGACGCGTCACGGCGGCCAGGATTCGTCATCACGGTTCCGGCGGTCGCGAGATCGAAGTGCGCGCAGCACGTTTCGTGGTGGCCTGCGGCGCGGCCAACACCGCCGCGCTGCTGCTGCGCTCGAGGTCGGCCGCCCATCCGGGTGGGCTCGCCAACTCGTCGGACCAGGTGGGGCGCAACTACATGGCCCACGTGACGACGTTCTTTCTCGCCGTCGACCCGCGCCACCACAACGGAGCGGTCTATCAGAAGACCATCGGCATCAACGATTGGTATTCCGCCGGTCCCACCAACCGCCACCCGCTGGGCAACGTGCAGGGCCTCGGCAAGTTGCACGGTCAGCAGGCCAAGCAAGGCAAGCCGTGGGTACCGATGCCCATCCTCGACGAGGTCACCAAGTTCACCCTGGACATGTTCATCCAAACCGAGGATCTTCCGTTGCCGGAGAACAGGATTGCCCTCGACGCCACCGGGTCTGTCACCGTCACCCGCCGCGAGACGAACGTGTCGGCGCACCGCGAACTGATCAAGCGGATGAAGAAGGTTGTCAGGAAGGCGGGCTTTCCCGTTGTGCTGACGCGCAGCCTGGGGGTGGAGGCCACCTCGCACCAGTGCGGAACCGCCCGGATGGGGGAGGACCCTGCCGCCAGCGTCGTGGACGCCGATCTCAAGGCACACGATCTCGACAACCTCTGGATCGCCGACAGCTCGCCCTTCCCGTCCTCGGCGGCGGTCAACCCGGCGCTGACGGTGGCGGCGCTGGCGCTGCGACTCGGGCGCTCGGGAGCGCTGACGTCGTGACCTCCACGCTCGCGGCCGCCGAGGCCCTCGCCCCGCTGTTCGAGCCAATCACCCTTGGCACCGTCGAGATTCGCAACCGGGTGGTGATGACGGGTCACGGAACGGGCATGGCCAAGGACTACCTGCCGTCCGACCAGCACGTCGCCTACTACCGCGAGCGGGCCATCGGCGGTGTCGGCCTGATCGGCATGGCCTTCCCGCAGATCCATCCCACGTCGCAGGACGTGCCCGGTGAGCCCCGAGCCTGGCTGCCCGAGATCGTGCCCGGCCTCCGCAAGATCAGCGACGCCGTGCACGAACACGGCGCGCGCATCGTCATGCAGCTCGGACACGGTGGCCGTCAAGGTCATTCGACGTTCACCGAACGTGCCCTGTGGGCCCCGTCCAACACGCCGTGCCCGTTCAACCTCGAGATGCCCAAGGAGATGGAGCTCGAGGATCTCGACGAGATCGTCGACGCTCACGCCATCGGCGCCAGGCACGCCAAGCAGGGTGGCATGGACGGCGTCGAGATCCACTCGGGCTACGGCGGCTACCTGCTCGCGTCGTTCCTGTCCCCCTTCTCCAACCACCGCACCGACGAGTACGGCGGCACGCTGGAGAACCGGATGCGCATCGTGCTGCGGGTCGTCGACGCCGTCCGCGCCGAGGTTGGACCGGACTTCCTGGTCGGGATGAACCTGCAGGGTCACGACTTCAGTCCCGGCGGGCTGGAAGTGACCGACGCCCAGCGCATCGCGGCTGCGGTCACCGCAGGCGGCAAGCTCGACTACCTCTGCGTCAAGGCCGCGACGTATCACGAAGCGCACCGGAACGTTCCGGACATGCAGCACCCGAAGCGGCTGTGGGAGGGGCTCGCGGCGGCCGTCAAGGCCTGCGTCGACGTCCCTGTCATCGCGGTCGGCCGGATCAACGACCCCCACGACGCGGCCGAGGTGCTCTCGCTCGGCCACGCCGACATGGTGGCGATGACCCGGCAGCAGATCGCCGACCCCGAGACGGTCAACAAGATCGCCGAGGGCCGGCTCGACGAGATCCGCCGGTGCATCGGCTGCAACCAGGGCTGCATCGACCGGTTGTTCGCCGTCACCCACTCGTCGTGCGTGCACAACCCCGCCGCGGGTTACGAGCTCGAACTGGGCATCGGCACGCTGCGCCGGGCCGCGGTGCGCAGGCGGGTCGTCGTCGTTGGCGCCGGCCCCGCAGGCATGAAGGCCGCCGAGACGGCCGCCAGCCAGGGCCACGAGGTCGTCCTGATCGAGCGCCGCCAACGCACCGGCGGGCAACTGCGCATTGCGGCGAAGATCAAGGGCCGCAGCGAGATCGGCGGTGTGGTCGACCACCTCGACGTGATGATCGGCAAGCACGGGGTCGACCTGCGGCTGGGGTGGGCGGCGAGCGTCGACGACGTCGTGGCGCTGGCACCCGACCACGTCATCGTCGCAACGGGATCCGCGCCGGCCGGCGACATCGTCGGAAACCTGGCCCAGGGCATCGGCTTCACCCCCGGCCTCGACCAGGACCACGTGCTGTCGGTCTGGGACGTTCTCGACGACGACGCACCCGTCGGCCACCACGTCGTGGTGGTCGACGACGGCGAGGGCGGCTGGAAGGGCATCGGTCTTGCGTTGCACCTGCAGGACGCCGGACACGAGGTGGAGTTCCTGACTCCGCTGCCCTTCGTCGGGGCGAAGCTCGGCCCGTTCAGTGCCAACCTCGCGGTGCCGCGCATCCACGCTTCTGGCATCGTCACGCATCCGTTCACCACGCTGGTGGCCGTCGACGGTCCGCGGCTCGAGGTCGTCGAGAAGGGCAGGCCGGGCACGCTGAGCGGCGTCGACGCCGTGGTGCTCGCCGGGTGGCACCGGCCGGTGGCCGAACTGTACTTCGCACTCAAGCAACGCGGCGTCTCGGTGGAGCGGATTGGCGACGCGGTAGCCAGTAGGACGATGATGGAGGCCGTGCACGAAGGAGAACGCGCCGCCCGGCGGGTGCCCACCGCGCGGTGAACCAGTTGAAGTGGAGCCGCATCGCGGTCTTCGTCCTGTTCACCGTCTTCGGACTGGACATCGCGACCTGGGCGGTGCACATCCCGTCGGTGCAGGAACGCACCGGGGTCTCGACGGGCACCCTCGGCACGCTGCTGCTGTTGGTCGGCGCCGGTGCCCTGCTGGGGATGCAAACCTGCGGCCACATGGTCAACCGGTGGGGCAGCGCGCGCGTCGGACTGTTCGGCTCGGTGGCGATGACGTCGAGCCTCGTCCTTCCGCTGAATGCGCCGTCGACTGCGTGGCTGGCGGTCGGGCTCGTCGGCTTCGGACTGGCGACCGGTATCGCCGACGTGGCGATGAACGCGCGCGCCGTCACCGTCGAACAGGAGGCTGGCAAGCCGATCATGTCGGCCTTCCATGCGATGTTCTCGGTGGGCAGCGTGGCGGGCTCGCTGGCCGGTGCGGCCACCCTCGCCGCCGGCTGGGGGATGCCGCTGACCGCCGCCGTGGTGTGCGGGCCGGGTGTGGCCGCGGTGGCCGTCACCGCACCACACCTGTGGTCCGCGCGCACTGATACGGCGACGGCGGGTGGTCCGGCGACCGGCGACGGTGCGGTCGAGCCCGCCCGCAAGCGGCGCCGGTTGGTGCTCCTCGGTGCGCTGGCGTTCCTGCTGCTGCTGACCGAGGGCAGCGCCATGGACTGGAGCAGCCTGCACGCCCAGGATCATCTCGGGGTGTCGAAGGCGACTGGTGCGTTGGCCTTCGCCACGTTCGTCACGGCGATGACCGTCGGACGGTTCGTCGCCGACCCCGTCACCGCGCGCAAGGGGCCCGTGTGGGTGGTCCGGTACGGCGGTGTCGTGGCGGCGCTCGGGATGGGCGTCGTGGTCGCGTCGACCGCGCTTCCGCTCACGCTCGTCGGCTGGGCGATCTTCGGCGTTGGCCTCTCCGGCGCCCTTCCACAGGTGTTCTCGGCGGCGGGCAACGTGCCGGGTGCCACCGGCACCCACTTCTCCCGGGTGGTCGGCTGTGGATACGTGGGGCTGCTGGCCGGTCCGGCCGTCATCGGCTGGCTCTCGGAGCTGGTGTCGCTGAACCTCTCGCTGTTGCTGCCGATGGCTGCGGTGGCCGCGGCTGCGCTCGGGGCGCACGCGGTCGCCGCCGAGGCGTCACCGGCAACGGCAACAGAAGTGCGCATCGAGTCGTCGAACCCTTGCACAGAGTGAGTCTGTAGCCGCCTCTCCTCACCGCACAGACTGGACTCACGTCGCGCGGACACACCACTGCCACCGACGCGTCAGTACCACCGCCGTGCAGTGCGAGGAGATCCATCGTGTCGGTCACATCGAAGACCCCCATCGTCGTGAAGGCTGCGGCCGCGAACGGCGGTACCGCCCACAAGAGCAACCCCGCGGTCGTCGAGACGGTGTCACGCGTGCTGGAGGACATCCGCGCCAACGGAGACGCGGCGGTGGCCAAGTACTCCGGGGAGTTCGACCGCTGGGCGCCTGCGTCCTTCCGGCTCGACGAGGCGCAGGTCGCCGCGATCGTCGCGGGGCTGCCGACCACCGTGGTCGACGACCTCCGATTCGTGCAGCGGCAGGTGCGCAACTTCGCGCAGGCGCAACGCGATTCGATGCTCGACGTCGAAGTCGAGACGTTGCCGGGGATCAGGCTGGGGCACCGGCACGTACCGGTGTCGGCGTCCGGCGCCTACGTCCCCGGCGGACGGTATCCGCTGACCGCGTCGGCGCACATGACCGTCGTGACCGCCAAGGTCGCCGGCGTCGAACGGGTGGCCGCGACCACGCCGCCCAACCTCGGCGCACCCCCTGCGATCAGCGTGGCGGCCATGCACCTCGCCGGTGCCGACGAGATCTACGTGCTGGGTGGCGTCCAGGCCATCGGTGCGCTGGCCATCGGGACCGAGACGATCGACCCCGTCAACCTGCTCACCGGCCCCGGCAACGCCTATGTGGCAGAGGCCAAACGGCAGCTGTTCGGCGAGGTCGGCATCGACCTCTTCGCCGGGCCCACCGAGGTCCTCATCGTCGCCGACGACACCGCCGACCCCTTCGTCGTCGCCGCCGATCTGCTGAGTCAGGCCGAGCACGGGCCCGACTCGCCGGTCGTCCTCGTCACCACCTCCGAGCGGGTGGCGCGGGAGACCGTTGCCGAGGTCGACCGTCAGCTGGTGAACCTGACGACCAACGGCATCGCCGCGGTGTCCTGGCAGAACCACGGCGAGGTGTACCTCGTCGACGACCTCGACGACGCGTTCGTCCTTGCCGACCACTTCGCCAGCGAGCACGTGCAGATCCTCACCGCCGAACCCCGTCGGGCGCTGGAGGAGATGCGTGACTACGGCGCCCTGTTCCTCGGAGAGCGGACCTGTGTGTCCTTCGGCGACAAGGCAATCGGCACCAACCACGTCCTGCCCACCCTCGGGGCCGCTCGCTACACCGGCGGGCTGTGGGTCGGGAAGTTCCTCAAGACGGTTACCTACCAGGAGGTCACCGACGACGCCGCCGCCGCCGGAATGGGTCGCATCAGCGCAAGGGCGGCCCGCCTCGAGAACTTCGAGGGACATGCGCGCAGCGCCGACGTCCGGGCGGCCAAGTACGGCGGGGACGACCTCCCGTGGACCGATCACGCCTTCGACCGGACACCGGCGTCCGCGGCTGCCGAGAATTGAGCCATGGGTAACGCTGCCGAACCAAAGGTTCCGACGATGCGCGCGGTCGACCACGTCGCGTACACCGTGCCCGATCTCGACGAGGCGGTCGCGTTCTTCGTCGACCACTTCGGCGCCGAACTGATCTTCACCGACGGCCCGTTCGCCGACGGTGAGGGTGACACGATGCGGCGACGGCTCGCCGTCGACCCCGCGGCGACGTGCCGCCTGGCGATGATTCGACTCGGCAGGCACCACAACGTCGAGCTGTTCGAGTACGACGCCCCCGACCAGTCGAAGTCGTCGCCGCGCAACAGCGACGTCGGCGGTCACCATCTCGCCTTCTACGTCGACGACGTCGACGCCGGGTACGCCTACGTGTCGTCCATCCCCGGCGTCGTCGTCCAGGAGGGACCCAACGGCGTCGACCCCGGCGCGCCGGTGGCCGGGCAACGCTGGTTCTACTTCCGGACGCCGTGGGGGATGCAACTCGAGCTGACCAGTTGCGCATCCGGCGGCTTCTACGACGGCCTGCCGGGCGCAGGCGTCGCCCCACCGAGTGAGACGTGGCGGTGACGGCGCCCGACGTGCGCGTCGAGCACGACTCCCTCGGCAGCCGGCCGGTGCCCATCGGCGCCTACTACGGCGTGCACACGGCCCGGGCGCTGGAGAACTTTCCCATCTCGGGCATCCCGCTGTCGGCCCATCCCGACTTCGTCGACGCGCTGGCGGCGGTCAAGCAAGCCGCCGCGACGACCAACCACGAACTCGGCGCACTGGACCGGGCCCGGCGGGACGCCATCGTGGCGGCGTGTGCCGACATTCGTTCCGGCGCATTGCATTCGAGCTTCGTCGTCGACGTCATCCAGGGTGGCGCGGGTACGTCGACCAACATGAACGCCAACGAGGTCATCGCCAACCGCGGGCTCGAACACCTCGGAGCCGCCCGCGGCGACTACCACCTGCTGCACCCGCTGGAGCACGTCAACCGGGGACAAAGCACGAACGACGTCTATCCGACCGCGATCAAGGTGGCGTTGCAGGTGCAGCTCGCCAGGCTTCACGCCGCGCTGCTCGAGGTGGCCGAGGCCTTCCGGGCCAAGGCGGTCGAGTTCGACTCCGTCCTGAAGATGGGACGCACGCAGTTGCAGGACGCGGTGCCGATGACGCTTGGCCAGGAGTTCGGCACCTACGCGGTGATGGTCGCCGAGGACGCGGCCCGGCTTCGCGAGGCTGCGCTCCTGGTGGCCGAGATCAACCTTGGCGGTACCGCGATCGGCACCGGACTGAACTCCCATCCGAGGTACGCCCAACTGGTGTGCAGCGCGCTGTCCGAGGTCACCGGATTCCGACTGTCGACCGCGCCCGACCTCGTCGAGGCGACGCAGGACGTCGGAAGCTTCGTGACGGTGTCCGCGGTGCTCAAGCGCACGGCGCTCAAGCTGTCGAAGATCTGCAACGATCTGCGACTCCTCTCGTCGGGTCCCCGTTCGGGGTTCAACGAGATCAACTTGCCTGCCGTGCAGGCGGGTTCGAGCATCATGCCGGGCAAGGTCAACCCGGTCATCCCCGAGGTGGTCAACCAGGTGGCCTTCCAGGTATGCGGCAACGACGTCACCATCTCGATGGCGGCCGAGGCGGGACAGTTGCAGCTCAACGCCTTCGAACCGGTGATCGCCCACTGTCTGTTCACCTCAGCGACGCACCTCACCGCCGCGTGTCGGACGCTCGAGCAGCGGTGCGTCGCCGGGATCACCGCCAACCGGGAACGGCTCCTGGAGTCGGTGACCAACTCGATCGGCGTCATCACCGCGCTGGCGCCCTACCTCGGGTACGCCGAATCGGCCAGGATCGCCAAGGACGCGCTGCGCAGCGGTCGAGCCATTCCCGACCTGGTCGTGGCCGAAGGTCTACTGTCCGCCGAGCAGGTGGCCGCTCTGTTGCAGCCGGACATGCTCGTCGGGCCACGCGAACCGCTGTTCACGATGTCGGGAAAGGACACCACGAGATGACCAACGTGCTCTACCTGTACGGCGGGTGGCCCGGCCACAGCCCCTACGACGTCGCCGCCTGGACCAGGGGGATCACCGACGAACTCGGGTTCGACGTCGAGGAATCCCAGGACGTCTTCACCCTCGACCGCGATCTCAGCGGATACGACCTCGTCATCCTCGGCTGGAACAACGCGCTCACCACCGAGGACCTGTCGGACTCGCAGGAGGACCACCTGTTGTCGGCCGTCGAGGCCGGCACCGGAATCGCGGCGTGGCACGGGGCGGCCGCGGCCTTTCGTTCCAGCCTGCGCTACCACCTGATGCTCGGCGGCGACTTCCTCGCGCATCCGGCGGGGGAGGGCTACCCGCATCCGTACCAGGTGAACGTCGTCGACCGGGACCACGAAGTGACCAAGGGCGTCAACGACTTTCAGGTGGCTTCCGAGCAGTACTACATGAGCGTCGACCCCAACAACGTGGTGCTCGCCGACACCACCTTCGACGGCGAGCACGTCGCCTGGCTCGACGGTCTGACCAGCCCGGTCGCATGGGTTCGGCAGTGGGGTCGCGGGCGGGTGTTCTACCACTCCATCGGGCACGCGACGGCGGACCTGGCCGGCGACGACGTGCGCCGGTTGACCAAGCAGGGCATCGCGTGGGCGGCAAGGCGCTGAGCCAGGCGGGGGTCGACGGCGGCGGACGCAGTGCGTCCGCCGTCGTCGTCGTTTCACGGCAGGGGTCGCGTTGCGGGCGTGTGACGCCCGGGTTTCGGCACTGGCACGACGGCCATTTTCGGCGAAGATTCACCATAACCCCAGGTCGGCGTGCGCAAGTCGGCAACGACGTCAGCTCGGGTTGCACGTACTGAGTCTGCCCGCGGGTATGCCCGTGAACCAGACTTCAGGTGTGGCAGCCGTCACTGCCGGCATTGGCCGAACCATTCACTAGGAGAAGAAGATGACCACACCCAACGGTGGAGGCACGTCGCTCACCGGCGACGACGCCCACCTCCGCGTCCTCGGGTACGAGGAAAACTTCGACAGGAAGATCGGCCTGTGGTCGAACTTCGCGCTCGGGTTCCTCTACCTGTCCCCACTGGTCGGCGTGTTGTCGATGTTCACCCAGGCGCTGACGACGGCCGGTCCGCCGTCGATCCTGTGGCTGGTGATCGCGATGGCCGGCCAGCTTCTGGTGGCCATGACCTTCGGCGAGATCGTGTCGCAGTTCCCCATCGCGGGTGGCCTTTACCAGTGGGCCCGCCGACTCTGGAACGGGCAGTACGCCTGGATCATGTCCTGGATCTACATCGCCGGCGTCATCATCGGATGTACCACCACCGCGATGTTCAGCGCGGACTTCGTTCTGGCGCTCATCCGTTCGGACTCCAACATCTCCTCATCGCCCGTCGAGCGGCTGATCGTCGCCACCGTGGTCATCCTGATCTGCCTGGCGCTCAATTCGACTGGCTCGAAGACGTTGGCCACCATCGCCAAGGTCGGTCTGGCCGCCGAACTCGCGGGCATCATCGTCGTCGGCGTCTACCTGTTGATCTTCGCGCGCAAGAACAGCTTCTCGGTGTTGTTCGAGTCCTTCGGCACCGGCGGCGAGAGCGGCTACCTGAGCGCATTCGTCACCGCCGCCATCGTCGGACTGGTGCTGTTCTACGGCTTCGAGGCTTGCGGTGAGGTCGCCGAGGAGACGCCGAATCCCGCTCGGTCGATACCACGGTCGATGATGCTGACCGTCGTACTCGGCGGTGTCGCAGCACTGTTCGCGTTCGTCGGCTACATCCTCGCCGCGCCGAACTTGCAGCAGATCGTCGACGGTGAGGTCGCCAACCCGATCACCGCGATTCTGACGGCCACCTTCGGCGTGGTCGGTACGAAGGTATTCCTCGTCATCGCACTCACCTCGTTCCTGGCGTGCGTCATGGGACAGCAGGCCGCCGGTAGCCGGTTGATCTTCTCGTTCGCCCGCGACGACATGTTCCCCGGCAGCGCGATCTTCAAGAAGATCTCCGCCAAGCGGGTGCCGTTCAACGCACTGCTGATCGTGACCGCGGTGCCGCTGGTGCTCTTCGTGCTGCTGTACTTCATGCCCGACGCCTTGTTCCGGGTGGCCGCCTTCCAGATCCTGGCCGGCTACTTCGCCTTTCAGATGGTGGTCGTCGCCGCCCTGCGCGCCAAGGCCAAGGGCTGGAAGCCCGGTGGCCCGTGGACGTTGGGCAAATGGGGCTGGCCGATCAACGTGGGCGCGCTGGTCTACGGGGTGCTGTCGATGATCGTGCTCGCGCGTCCCAACGGCGACACCAGCCTGCCCTTCTTCGACCGGTGGATCGCTCTGATCGGCTTCCTGGTCGTGGCCGGTGTCGGACTGGTGTACATGGTGGTCGCGAAGCCGTACCGGCACTCGACCGCGCCCGAGGGCGACGCCATCGAGATTGCCGACGTCCTTCGGGAGCACCGCGCCAAGCACGACATGGCGCAGTACGCGGCCGAGGTTCCCCTGGCCGAACAGGCCCGGCAGACCACGGCAGCCGACTAGTCGCACGCACACCGCAGCGCCGTTCGGGACTCGATCCCGGACGGCGCTGTGTCTTGTGCGAATCATCGTGTCGTACAACGAAACAGCCCTCCCGCACCAGGCGGGAGGGCTGTGTTGTTCGCGCGAGGCTCAGGACTTCACGATGAAGCCCGCGTCTACGACCAGCGTGGTGGCCGTGATGTAGCGGCCGGATTCGGTTACCAGATACAGGATTGCACTGCTGACGTCGCGGGGTTCGATCCACGGGACCGGCAGCAGGTGGGTGTCGGAGAACGTGCCGACGACGTCGTCACGGGTGGGCCTCTCGAGATCGGGACGGAACAGGCCGTAGACGAACTCGTTGTTGATCATGTGGGTGTCGACGCAGGTGGGGTTCACCGAGTTGACCCTGATGTCATGACGTCCCAGCTCGCGAGCCAGCGACGTCATCAACCCCGTCACCCCGTGCTTGGACGCCGCGTAGGAGGAGATGTTCTCGGCGCCCTTCAGTGCCTCGGTGGACCCGATGAACACGATGCTGCCGCCCTCGCCCTGCGAGATGAGCTGGGGCACGGCGGCTTTGACGGTGTGGAAGACGCCGTTGAGGTTGATGTCGATCATCTCCCGCCAGTCCTGCGGGCTGATCTCCCACGTCTTGGCGCCCGAGCAGATGCCCGCATTGGGGATGACGACGTCGACCCGGCCGAATTGCTCGACGCCCCTGTCGAACACGTCCTTCACCTGCTCGAAGTCGCGGGTGTCGGCGACGTCGGCGAAGATCTGACCTCCGAGTTCCTTCACCAGACGGACCGTCTCCTGCAGGTCCTCCTCGGTGGCGCCGGGGTACGCCGTGGTCGTCGGCTTGGCGCACAGATCCAGTCCGATGATGCCTGCGCCCTCCGCGGCGAGTGCAAGGGCATGGGAGCGCCCCTGTCCGCGGGCGACGCCCGTGATGAACGCGACCTTGCCGTCGAGCTGACCCATGATTCTCCTATCGTCGACTTACTTCCCGTGGCGCCACGCTCGTCGTGGGACGCGCCATCAGCTGTGGGAGGACGTGCGTGCCGAACTGGCCGATCTGGTCCTCTTCGCGGCCGCGGACCGGTTGCAGCACGACGTGGTCGGCGCCGCTCGCACGGAGACGGTCGACCGATTCGAGGCACGAGGTCACGTCCCCCGAGACGCTCAGGCTCGCGACGGCGTCACGGGGCGAGGCGTGTGCGAACCGGTCGCCGAGTTGGTGGGCCAGGTATGGCTTCCTCAACGCGGCCTCGACCGTCGGCCAGATGGCGTCGTATCCGGCTGCGGCGTCGTCGATGTCGAGGCTGCACCAGGTGAAGACCGTGATCGGAAGGTCCTGGCCAAGGGCGGCTCTGACCCGTTCGACGTAGTCGGGGGACGACCCCTCCGCGAGGATGACGCCGAGCCCAAGCTCCCGTGCCAGCTCGACGCCCTTGGGACCGCGAACGCCGAGGCTGAGCGGCGGTGCCGTCCGCGGTGGGTGCTCGAGGCTCGCGGCGTCGAGGTGCACGTGGTCACCGTCGAAACTGACGTTGTGGCCGGCGAGCAGGTCGCGAACCGTCTCCGACACCTCGGCCAGACAGGTCATCAGACTGCCCGGATGTTGGCCGACTTGATGCAGCCAGCGCGGCATGCCGTGACCGATTCCGGCGTGAAACCTGTTGCCGGACAATCGGGCCAACGAGGCGAACTCCATGGCGAGGTACATCGGGTTGCGCACCGCCGCGGGGGCGATGCCGAGCCCCACCTCGACCCGGTTGGTGACGGCAAGGGCCGCGGCGACCTGGGCGACGCCGCCAGCCAATCCGAGGTCTTCGCAGAACCACAGCTGGTCGAATCCGTTGGCCTCGACCATGCGGCTCAACGCCGTGACGTCCTCGGCGGGGCGTGCGTCGACCTTGAAACCCAGTTGTGTCATGACACCAGCCTTCGCTGCCGATCACCAAGGCGGAAGGCGCAATCCGTGCAAGACGGGCCGCGACGGATGCACACAGTGAAACGCCAACGCGGGCTCCGATTCTGGGTACCGTTTGGCGACAGAGCATTTGGCGTCGGCGCGGAACGCGGCCGTCGGGGTGCCAGACGAGGGGCGGACATCATGGCGAGGTCGATCATCGGGCGCACGTGCGCCCTTGGTGCGGTTGCGGCGCTGCTCGGACTGACCGGCGGCGCGCCGTCGCAGGCCGTCGCCGAGCCGGGCGAGGGACCCGTGATCACCCAGGCGGTGTTCTTCGGCGACAGCCTGACCGACGCAGGCACCTACGGGTTCCGCTTCACGACGATGCCGGGTAAGACCTGGGCGCAGCACGTCGCGCAACGGCTCGGTCAGTCCGACCAGCCCAACGAGCACGTCGCCGAATACGGCGACGTCTACCAGGGCAAGCCCGGGCTGCCTGGTCCCGGCGGCCTGAACTACGCCGAGGGAGGAGCGCGGGCCGACAGCGCCTACTCCACGGTGTCGGACGACCCTCAGGGAACGCCGATCTCGACGGTGGTGCAGGTCGACCGCTACCTGCAGCAACACGGGTCGTTCACGCCGAACCAAGTCGTCACGCTCTACGTCGGCACCAACGACGTGGCCTACCACTACGACCCCACGAAGAACCCGGAACTGGCGCAGTCCCTGCGCGACGACGTGCCCGCCGGCGAGGAGGTGATGGTCGGTGAACGGGCTCGGGTGGCGGCCGCGGCCACCGCTGAAGCGCGGACCGCCGAGACGATCCTCGCCAACGGCGGGCAGCGCCTCCTGGTGTTCAAGCTGTTCGACACCAGCCTCGACCCGTGGTTCCGGACCGCAGCCGCCCGCCAGTACGTCGGTGAGCTCGGTGCGGTGTACAACCAGACATTGCTGGCGGCATTGCCACCCGACTCCCGCATCCAGATCGTCGACACCGAGGCGTTCGTCGACGACCTGCTGCAGAACGCGGGCCAGTACGGCTTTACCCACGGTGCGAACGAAGACGCCTGCGCCAAGCCAGATCAGGATTATTGCGACGCCTCGGGGCTGAAGTCACCGGACGCCGACCAGACGTATGTCTTCGCGGCCGCCGAACACATGACCACGCGCGCCAACGAACTGCTCGGCGACTACGTGCTGCGGCAGATCGGTCTCGCCGGCTGACCCTCTACGGCTTGAGGAGCGCGACCACCTTGTTCTCCAGCTCCACGGGGTCGTCGGAGAACGGGTCGAGGACGCTCGCCTTCGGCAGCGCCACCTCGGGGTCGGCGAAGTCCCGGTAGGCCTTGTCGCCGGCGAGCTCGTGCAGCAGGTAGCCCGTCAGCAGCGCGCGAACGATCTTCTGAGTGCCCTTGTCGGCGCCCGGCAGCTTGAGCGCCCTGGCGAGGCGTCGGCCTTCGACGAGCCCACCGGCGGTCACCTTCTTGACGTCGCGCAGGGTCGCGGGTTTCCACGTCCTGGCCAGCTCGACGGCGTTGGACCGCAGCGACATGGGGTCACCGGGATCGGCGAGGATCAGGCCTGGCACCCGCAGAGACGACGCGGGCTCCGTGGCGGCCGGCTTGGTGACGGTAGGAAACAGCGCGGCGGCGGCCTTGACCCGGCCGGTCATCCCCGCGGCGGCGAAGACGGCCGCCGAGCCGCCGAAACCGTGTCCGGCGACGCCGAGTTTGGTGGGGTGCACGCTGATCTTGCCGGGGCCCAACCGCACGCCGGTGATGATGTCGAGCGTCGTACCGAGGTCGAACGCCAGATTCAGCACCGAAGGGGCGAAGCTGGTCTCGGTGCTCGGCGCGGCGGCGACGATGCCCCACGACGCCAAGTGCTCCAGTGTTCCGGCGTACCGGTCGGCGGAGACCAGCCAGTCATGCCCAAAAGCCACGCCAGGCAGGTTCATCCCCTTCTCGGGGGTGTACACGAGCCCGGGCAGCCCGGCAAAGGCCAGGTCACCGCGCAGTACGCGATGCGGTCCCCGACGGGTCAACGCAGCGAAGAGTTTCTTCGTCTTGGCCACCCGATGACCGTAGCTCACACCAGGTTGGGGCGGCGGCTGCACTACCCTGATAGTCCATGTGCGGAATCGTCGGCTACGTCGGACAGCGTCCTGCCCGGGACATCGTCGTCGACGCCTTGCGTCGAATGGAGTATCGGGGCTACGACTCCTCGGGCGTCGCATTGCTCGACGGCCACGGCGGCATGGACGTGCGTCGGCGTGCCGGGCGGTTGGCCAACCTCGAGGCGGCCCTCGCGGAGTCCGATTCCAAGGGCATGACCGGCAGCACCGGCATGGGGCACACGCGGTGGGCCACCCACGGCAGACCGACCGACCGCAACGCTCACCCGCACCGCGACGCCGCGGGCAAGATCGCCGTCGTCCACAACGGGATCATCGAGAACTTCACCGCGTTGCGCACCGAGCTGGAGGCCGAGGGCGTCGAGTTCGCGAGCGACACCGACACCGAGGTCGCCGTCCACCTGGTGTCCTGGCAGTACCACCACGGCGCCACCGCCGGTGACTTCGTGGCCTCCGTGATGGCCGTCCTTCCTCGCCTGGAGGGCCACTTCACGCTGGTGTTCGCCAATGCCGACGAGCCAGGCACCATCGTGGCCGCCAGGCGGTCGACGCCTCTGGTGATCGGCGTCGGCGACGGTGAGATGTTCCTTGGCTCCGACGTCGCCGCCTTCATCGAGCACACCCGCGAGGCCGTCGAGCTCGGCCAGGATCAGGCCGTCGTGATCACCGCGGACGGCTACGAGATCTACGACTTCCACGGCAACCGCGACGATGCCGCCGCCCGTCCGTTTCACATCGACTGGGACCTGTCGGCCGCCGAGAAGGGCGGCTACGAGTACTTCATGCTCAAGGAGATCGCCGAGCAGCCCGCGGCGGTGGCGGACACCCTGCTCGGACACTTCGCCGACGGGCGCATCGTGCTCGACGAGCAGCGCCTCAGCGACCAGGAACTCCGCGAGATCGACAAGGTCTTCATCGTCGCCTGCGGTACGGCCTATCACTCTGGGCTGCTGGCCAAGTACGCCATCGAACACTGGACGCGGCTTCCCGTCGAGGTCGAGCTGGCCAGCGAATTCCGGTACCGCGACCCGGTGCTGGACCGCAGCACGCTGGTGATCGCCATCTCGCAGTCCGGCGAGACGGCCGACACGCTGGAGGCGGTCCGCCACGCCAAGGATCAGAAGGCCAAGGTGCTGGCCATCTGCAACACCAACGGGTCGCAGATTCCCCGCGAATGCGACGCGGTGCTCTACACCCGCGCCGGGCCGGAGATCGGCGTCGCGTCCACCAAGACGTTCCTGGCGCAGGTCGCCGCCAACTACCTGGTCGGACTGGCGCTTGCCCAGGCGCGCGGCACCAAGTACCCCGACGAGGTGGCGCGCGAATTCGGCGAGCTCGAAGCGATGCCCGATCTGATCGCCCGGGTGCTGACGTGCATGGAGCCGGTGACGGCGCTGGCGCATCAGTTCGCGCAGTCGCAGACGGTGCTGTTCCTCGGCCGCCACGTCGGCTACCCCGTCGCGCTGGAAGGCGCGTTGAAGCTCAAGGAACTGGCGTACATGCACGCCGAGGGCTTCGCGGCGGGTGAGCTCAAGCACGGACCGATAGCGCTCATCGAGGACGGCCTGCCCGTCATCGTGGTGATGCCGTCGCCGAAGAACGCCGCAATGCTGCACAGCAAGCTGCTGAGCAACATTCGCGAGATCCAGGCGCGTGGTGCCGTCACGATCGTCATCGCCGAGGAGGGCGACGACACGGTCCGGCCGTACGCCGATCACCTCATCGAGATGCCTGCGGTGTCGACGCTTCTCCAGCCCTTGCTGTCGACGATTCCGCTGCAGGTGTTCGCCGCCGGGGTGGCCCAGGCCCGTGGGTACGACGTCGACAAGCCCCGCAACCTGGCCAAGTCCGTCACCGTCGAGTAGCCGTGGAAGGCGCCCACGCACTCTGGTAAGCCTGCACGATGACTAGTGAAACGCGCACGGCCATCGTCACCGGCGCCTACGGAGGCATCGGTCGAGCCGTCACCGAGGTGCTCCTCGAGGAGGGGTTCGCGGTGACGATGGTCGGTCGCGATCCCGACAAGTTGCAGACCGCCGCCGACCTGCTGGCGCCAGCCGACGATGCCGACTTGCGTTGGCTGGCGGGGTCACTCGCCGACGAGAAGTTCCTCGACGAGGTGGCTGCGTCGCACGGCGAGCGCCACGGTTCCCTGGACCTGCTGGTGAACAACGCTGGCGTGGCCGGCACCAGGGCGGTCGGCGAACTCACCGCGGAGCTCGTCGACGAGCAGTTCGCCGTCAACACCCGGGCGGCATTTTGCTGACCGCCAAGTGTCTTCCCTTGTTGCGCAATGCGGTTGGCGAACGGGGTTCGGCGCAGGTGGTCAACACCGCATCCAACGCGGGTAAGCGCGGCGAGGCCATGCTGTCGTCGTACTCCGCGTCCAAGGCCGCGGTGGTGGGTTTCACCGAGGCCCTGCACGACGAACTGGCGGGGGAGGGCATCAAGGCCACTGCGATCTGCCCCGGCCTGACCGACACCCCGATGGCCGACGACTACCGCGAGGGTGGAGCCGTCGAGATGATCGCCCCCCGCGACGTCGCCGAGACCGTGCGTCTGACCACCCGGCTGTCGCGGGCCTGCATCATCCCCGAGGTCGTGCTGCTGCGACCGACGGAGTGGGTGGCGGGCTCCGAATTGCGCTGATTGGCAACCACTGTCAGCCGAGGTGCTCGGCCAGGAACGGGCGGATCAGCGCGGCGACGGCGTCGAGCTTGCTCTCCAGCAGGAAGTGGCCGCCGTCGAGCAGGTTGACCTCGGCGGTGGGCAGGTCACGCCCGAAGGCCAATGCGCCGTCGGGGCCGAAGATCTCGTCGTTGCGGCCCCACACCGCCAGCAGTGGCACCTGTGAGGTGCGGAAGTACTCGTGCACCCGCGGATACAGCTCGACGTTGGTGACGTAGTCGGCGAACAGCTCGAGTTGAATGGCGATCGACGCCTCGGTGTCGGCCACCGCGGTGTGGGCGTTGGTCCAGGAATCCGGGTCGACGACGGTGGTATCCGAAACGCCGTGCGTGTACTGCCATTTCAGACCCTCGGGGCTGATGAGTCCGCGCAGCACGTCGGCGTTGGCGTCGGAGCGGTCCCGCCCGTATGCGAACAACGGCTCCATCGCGTCGCCGACGAAGCCCTCGACGTAGGCGTTGCCGTTCTGCGTCACGATCGCGGCGATGCGCTCGGGGTGCCGCAGTGCGAGTCGCCACCCGACGGGTGCGCCGTAGTCCTGCACGTAGAGGGCGTAGCGGGTGAGGCCCAGGTGGTCGAGCAGGGCGTCGACGTGGTCGGCCAATGAGTCGAAGGTGTAGTCGAACTCGCCGACGGGCGGCCGCTCGGAGTGGCCGAAGCCAGGGTAGTCGGGCGCGATGACGTGGTAGCGGTCGGCCAGGGCGGGAATGAGGTTGCGGTACATGTGCGAACTGGCCGGGGTGCCGTGCAGCAGCACGATGGCCGGTGCCTCGGGGGAGCCCGCTTCACGGTAGAAGGTCTGACGGCCGGCGATCTCGACGTAGCGGTGGTGCGTGCGGTGAACTGGCTGAGCCATGACTAACCCCTTTGAGTTGTTTTGATGGTTAGCAGTGAACAGCCTGGTGTCTAACCTGTCAAGTGACCTATGATGGTTAGCATGCAATCTGAACGGTCCGAGGCGCTTCTGGACCTGCTGAACACCACGCCCGTCGTCGACGGCACGCCTACCGAGACGCTCGACGGAGCCTGGCTGCGCGCCAACGGGGCGGCCGGGCAACGGGTTCACGACGCCCGACGGCTGCGCGACGACCTGCAGCGGGTGGTCCGCGGCGAGGTCCCCGGTGACGTTCTCGGCGCCTACTTGCGCGGCGTCACCCAGACACCCGAGATCGTCGACGACGCCGTGACGTGGCGCCTCGACGCCGACTGGCCGGCCCGGATGGTGCTCGCCTGGGGTGAGCTGCAGTCCGCCATGCCAGGCCGGCTACGGCCATGCGCGAACGGCGAGTGTCACTTGTTCCTGCTCGACCGAAGTCGTGGCGGCACCGGTCGGTGGTGCTCGATGGCCGAATGCGGCAACCGGATGAAGGCCCGCAGGCACTACGGCAGGACGTCGGGCGCGGCGACGTAGACCCTTGCGGGGCCACCGGGCGGCGTAGCCTTCGTCGAAGTAAGGGTTACCTAACTTCGAAGGGCGATGGCATGGACACACTCGATTCGGCCCCGGTGGCCGGCGTACTGACCCGACTGTTCGACGAGGCCGAGACCGCCGACGGCGCTTTGATGGCGCAGATCGTCGACGAATGGGGTGACGGCGACCCCGTGGCCGAGATGCTGGCCAGAGAGGCGGCCGACTACCGCGGGCTCTACCACGAATTCGCCGACAACTATTTGAACGTGTCCGCTGAGTTCGGGCAGTTCCTCTACATCTGCGTGCGAGCCCGACAGGCGAAGAACGTCGTGGAATTCGGTACGTCCTTCGGTGTTTCGACGATTCACCTCGCCGCGGCGCTGCGCGACAACGGGGGCGGCCACCTGGTCGGCACCGAGCTCGAGCCGACCAAGGCGCGGCGCGCCAACGAGAACCTGGCGGCAGCGGGACTGGCCGACATCGTCGACGTCCGTGTGGGGGACGCCCTCGAGACGTTGCGCGGCGACGTCGGCGACGTGGATCTGGTGCTGCTCGACGGCGCGTTCAGCCTCTATCTGCCGGTGCTCGAATTACTCGAACCCCGACTGCGCCCCGGCGCGCTGGTGCTCGGCGAGAACGCGTCGGGTGACTACCTGAGCTACGTCCGCGATCCTGCGAACGGCTACCGTTCGGTCCCGCTGCCATTCGAGCCAGGTCGTGGCAACGAACTCTCCGTGCGGACGGCGTAGTTCGATGGCCACCCTCGTGGGCGCCACCCCACTGCTCAACGCGGTGCGTGACGCGCTCTTCCTGTCGGGCACCGTCACCGTCGTCGACCAACCCACCCCCACCATGCGCCGCGTCCAACTACGCGGGCCTCGGCTGAAGGGGCTGACCTGGACGCCGGGTCAGCACATTCGGTTGCAGGTGGCCGGGTTTCGCGAATCGGTGGTGCGCCTCCGCCCGCGGGACACGCTGCGCACCTATTCGATTCACCAGGCGGACCCCGACGCGGGCACGCTCGACGTCGTGATGTTCGACCACGGTCAAGCCGCGACACCGGCCAAGCGTTGGGCCGCAACGGTTTCCGTCGGCGACGAGGTGAACTTCACCCGCCCGCAGGGCAACCTGGTGGTGCGGCAGGACGCGCCTTATCACCTCTTCGCCGGGGAGGAGACGGCGTCGGTCGCATTTGCCGCGATGCTGCGCTCGCTGCCCGCCGAGGCCGACGTTCACGGCGTAGTCGAGGTCGAGCCGGACGCCACCCCGCTACCCCTGGCCCACCGCCTGACGCACGTCCAGCGCGCCGGTTCGGCGGCGGACTCGGCGGTGCTGGCCGACGCACTACGCGCCCTCGACCTGCCCGATCAGCCCGGCGTTGCGTACCTGGCCGGGGAGGCCCGCACCATCCAGCGCCTCCGCCGGATCTTGACCGAAGAGCGCGGATGGGATCGACGCCAGATCGTCACCAAGCCCTTCTGGACCCCGGGCCGCACCGGCATGGAGTAAGCGCGGGTTCACACGGTCGACGTGTTCACCGGTGGCCGTCGGGGCCCACCCCGTAACGTAGACGCGGTGCGGCACTACTACTCCGCGGACGCGATCCGTGCGGCGGAATCGCCGCTGTTGAAGAGCCTTCCCGACGGCGTGCTCATGCGGCGGGCCGCCCACGGTCTCGCGGCCGCCGTCGCCAAGGAACTGCGCTCGCGCACCGGCGGGGTAGCCGGGCGCCGGGTCTGCGCCGTGATCGGGTCCGGCGACAACGGTGGTGACGCCCTCTGGGCCGCGACCTTCCTGCGCCGGCGCGGCGTGGCCGCCTCGGCCGTCGTCCTCAACCCCGACCGCGTGCACCGCGACGCGCTCGCCGCCTTCGCCCGCTCCGGTGGTCAGCTGGTCGAAAGCGTGCCGCCGACAGCTGATCTGGTGGTCGACGGCGTGGTCGGCATTTCCGCCAGCGGCCCGCTGCGCCCCGACGCCGAAGCCGTCTTCGCGGCAGTCGACGATGCCGGCATCCCCGTCGTGGCGGTCGACCTGCCCAGCGGGCTCGACGTCAGCACCGGAGCGGCAGACGGACCGCACGTCCGGGCCGCGTTGACCGTCACCTTCGGCGGCTACAAGCCCGTACACGCGCTCGGGGAGTGCGGCCGAGTCGAGCTGGTCGACATCGGTCTCGACCTGCACGACGCCGACCTGGTCAGCCTGGAAGCCGCCGACGTCGCCGCCAGGTGGCCCATCCCCGGGCCCCGCGACGACAAGTACACCCAGGGAGTGACCGGCGTGCTGGCCGGCTCGAGCACCTACCCCGGCGCGGCGATCCTCTGCACGGGCGCTGCCGTGGCCGCCACCTCCGGCATGGTCCGCTACGCGGGAACCGCTGCCGCCGAAGTGGTTTCGCACTGGCCCGAGGTGATCGCCACGTCGTCGGCCGAGGACGCGGGTCGGGTGCAGGCATGGGTGGTCGGCCCGGGGATCGGCACCGACGAGGCCGGCGAGGGTGCCCTGCGGTTCGCGCTCGACACGGACCTGCCGGTCGTCGTCGACGCCGACGCGCTGACGATCCTCGCCTCCCACCCGGAGCTCCTTGGTGGTCGCTCGGCGCCGACGGTGTTGACCCCGCACGCCGGTGAATTCGCCCGACTGGCCGGCCATCCGCCCGGCGACGACCGGGTGGCCGCCACCCGCGCGCTGGCCGACCAGTTCGGCGCCACCGTGCTGCTGAAGGGCAACGTGACCGTCATCGCCGAACCCGGCAACACCCGGCCCGCGTACCTCAACCCGGCAGGCCAGTCCTGGGCGGCGACCGCAGGCTCGGGCGACGTGCTGTCGGGTGTCATCGGGTCGCTGCTGGCCGCCGGGCTACCCAGCGGCGAGGCCGCCGCGATGGCCGCGTTCGTCCACGCCAGGGCCGCCGGCCTCTCGGCTGCCAGCCCGGGACCACGGCCCGCACCCACGTCGGCCTCGGGAATCCTCGGCCACATCCGTTCGTCTGTCGCGAATCTTTAGAAGGGACACCAGATGTCACACAGGCACGCACCGTCGGCCTCGATCGCTCCGGCCTACACCGGCCGGCTCTCCACTTCGCCCGTGCCGACGCTGCGCATGCCAGAAGAATCGATGGACCCGCAGGCCGCGTACCGCTTCATCCACGACGAGCTCATGCTCGACGGTAGCTCGCGACTGAACCTCGCGACGTTCGTCACGACCTGGATGGACCCCGAGGCCGAGAAGCTGATGGCCGAGACGTTCGACAAGAACATGATCGACAAGGACGAATACCCGGCCACCGCTGCGATCGAGCAGCGCTGCGTGTGCATGGTGGCCGACCTCTTCCACGCCGAGAACCTGCGCGACGACGACCCCAACAGTGCGGTCGGCGTCTCGACGGTGGGCTCGAGTGAAGCCGTCATGCTGGCGGGGCTGGCGATGAGCTGGCGTTGGCGGGCGAAGGTGGGCGACGGCAAGAACGGCTGGCGGTCCCGGCGGCCGAATCTGGTGATGGGCTCCAACGTCCAGGTGGTGTGGGAAAAGTTCTGCCGGTACTTCGACGTGGAACCCGTCTACCTTCCGATGGAGGAGGGGCGCTACGTCATCACCCCGGAGCAGGTCCTCGACGCGGTCAACGAGGACACCATCGGCGTCGTCGCCATCCTCGGCACCACCTACACCGGTGAACTCGAGCCGGTCGCGGAGATCTGCGCGGCCCTCGACGAGCTGGCTTCCCAAGGCGGAGTGGACGTTCCGGTGCACGTCGACGCCGCCAGCGGCGGCTTCGTGGTGCCGTTCCTGCACCCCGACGTGATCTGGGACTTTCGGCTGCCCCGCGTGGTGTCGATCAACGTCAGCGGCCACAAGTACGGCCTGACCTACCCGGGCATCGGGTTCGTCGTCTGGCGCAACGCCGAGCACCTTCCCGAGGAGCTGGTGTTCCGCGTCAACTATCTCGGCGGCGACATGCCCACCTTCACGCTCAACTTCTCCAAGGGCGGCAACCAGGTCGTAGGGCAGTACTACAACTTCCTGCGCCTCGGCCGGGCCGGCTACGGCCAGGTGATGTCGTGCCTGTCGACGACGGCGCGTTGGCTGGGCGATCAGCTGCGGGACAGTGAGCACTTCGACCTGATCTCCGACGGCTCGGCGATTCCGGTGGTGGCCTTCAAGCTCAAGGGCGACCGCGGCTACACCGAGTTCGACGTCTCGCACGCGCTGCGCGCTTACGGCTGGCAGGTGCCGGCGTACACGATGCCTGCCGACGCCACCGACGTCGCCGTGCTGCGGGTCGTGGTTCGCGAAGGCTTCTCGACTGACCTGGCCAGAGCGTTGCGAGACGACGCCCTGACCGTGCTGAAGACACTCGACGAACTCAAACCGAACGGCCACTTCGACGGGCTGCAACCGTTCGCGCACTAGGGCGGCTCGAACGCCGCCGCGCGCGGTTCTGAGACAATCGTGGCGAGATGACCGTGCCTCCGACAGAACCGCCGACCTCGACCGCCGTCCCAACCGCGGTGGTGGACCTCGGCGCGATCCGGCACAACGTGCGCCTGTTGCGTGAGCTGGCCGGATCGGCCGAGGTGATGGCCGTCGTCAAGGCCGACGGATACGGCCACGGCGCGGCGCGCGTCGGCCAGGCGGCGATCGGGGCCGGCGCCTCGGAACTGGGTGTCGCGACCCTCGGCGAGGCCCTCGAGCTGCGTCGGAACGGCGTCACCGCCCCGGTGCTGTGCTGGCTGCACGCGCCGGGCACCGACTTCGCGCCAGCGCTGACGGCCGACGTGCAGATCGGGGTGTCGTCGACCCGGCAGCTCGGCGAGGTTCTCGACGCCGCCCGACGGACCGGCAGTCCGGCGACCGTCACCGTCAAGGTGGACACCGGTCTGAGCCGCAACGGCGCCGGTGCCGACGAGTTCACGGCGCTGCTGCCGGAGCTGCGCAACGCGGTCTCCGACGGCGCGATCAGGCTCCGTGGGCTGATGTCCCACTTGGCGTGCGGTGACGATCCGACGAGCCAGGTCAACGACCGGCAGGCCCAACGCTTCGCGGAGATGCGCGTGCAGGCGCGCGAGGCCGGTGTCGAGTTCGAGGTGCACCACCTGTCCAATTCCCCGGCGGCCATGACGCGCCCGGACCTGGCGTTCGACATGGTGCGGCCCGGCATCGCGGTGTACGGGCAGACCCCCATCCCGGCCAAGGGCGACATGGGGCTGCGGCCCGCCATGACGCTGCGGTGCCCGGTTGCCTACGTTCGTCGGCTGAAGGCGGGCGACGGGGTCTCCTACGGCCACACGTGGGTCGCGGAGACGGACACCACCGTGGCCCTCATCCCGCTGGGGTACGCCGACGGCGTCTTTCGCGGTTTGAGTGGTCGGATGTCGGTTCTGATCAACGGAAGACTCCGACCGAACGTCGGCCGGATCTGCATGGACCAGTTCGTGGTCGACCTCGGGCCTGGACCGGTCGACGTGAGCGAGGGGGACGACGCCGTGCTCTTCGGGCCCGGCGACGGCGGTGAGCCGACGACGCAGGACTGGGCGTCGGCGTTGGGCACGATCAACTACGAGGTCGTCACCAGTCCACGTCGCCGGGTGTCCCGGGTGTACGTCGACGAGTCGGGCCGAAGTCGTTGAGCCGCAAGCGAAGAGGGCAGTGGTTGGCTGGCGTCGCCGGCATCTCGGCGGTTGGCGGACTGGCCGGTGCCACCGTGGCGCGCTCGCTGACCCGGCGCGTCACCGACGTCGACCCACATCTGGACGAGGACTTCGAAATCCTCGACGCCGACCGCGGCTGCGTGGTGACGACCTCGGACGGCGTACCCCTGGCGGTCAGGGAGGTGGGCCCTGAGGACGCGCCGCTGACGGTGGTCTTCGCCCACGGTTTCAGTCTTCGCATGGGAGCGTTCTACTTTCAACGGGCGCGACTCACCGAACAGTGGGGGTCGCAGGTCCGCATGGTGTTCTACGACCAGCGCGGGCACGGTCGATCCGGCGAGGCGCCACCCGAGACCTACACCGTCCCCCAACTCGGACAAGACCTCGAAACGGTGCTCTCGGTGATGGCGCCCCGCGGGCCGGTGGTCCTCGTCGGACACTCCATGGGCGGCATGACGGTGTTGTCCCACGCCCGCCAGCATCCGCAACGCTATCCCAGCCGAATCGTCGGCGTTGCCCTGATTTCCTCGGCCGCCGAAGGGGTTTCGCGCTCTCCGCTTGGGGAGGTCCTGAAGAATCCCGTCCTGGAGGCCGCCCGCTTCGCCGTGCGATACGCACCGAAGATGGTCCACCGGACCCGAGGGGCGGCGAGTTCGGTGATCGGACCGGTGCTGCGGGCCGCGTCCTACGGCGACGAGAAGGTCAGCAGGAGCGTCGTCGCGTTCTCCGAGAAGATGATGCATGACACCCCGATTGCCACCCTGGTCGGCTTTCTGCACGCCCTGGAGGTGCACGACGAGACGGCGGCCCTTCCCGTTCTGGCCAAGGTGCCGACGCTGATCGTCTGCGGTGACCACGACCTGCTGACACCGAAGGAGTACTCCGAGGCCATGGCCGCTGAGCTGCCGAAGTCCGAGCTCGTCGTCATCGGCGGCGCTGGACATCTCGTCCAACTCGAGCAACCCGAGATCGTCGACGACGCGTTGGTGCGACTCGTCGAGCGGGCGACGCCGTCCAAACTCGTCGCGATGACGCGTCGGCTGCGGCAGCGGGTGCGCAGCCGTGGCTGAGATTCTCGAGGGAACCGCGGAGCTGCCGACCGCGGAGGACACCCTCGCCTTCGGCGCCAGCCTGGGAGCCGACCTCGTCGCCGGCGACGTCGTCGTGTTGTCAGGACCACTGGGTGCGGGGAAGACGGTGCTGGCCAAGGGAATCGCCAAGGCGATGCAGGTCGGGGGCGCGGTCACCTCGCCGACGTTCGTGTTGGCGCGGGTGCACCCGGCGCTCCGGGACGGTGCACCCGCCATGGTGCACGTCGACGTCTACCGACTGCTCGACCACGCCGGGGCGGATCTGCTCGCCGAACTCGACTCCCTGGATTTGGACACCGATCTCGAGGACGCCGTCGTCGTCGTCGAATGGGGCGAGGGGCTCGTGGAGCGGTTGTCCGACCGTCATCTGGACATCAGACTCGAGCGTGGCGGCGACACGGACGTCCGAATTGCAACCTGGAAGTGGGCGGGAAGATGACCGTCGTCCTGGCGATCGACACCGCCACCCCCGCCGTCACCGCGGGGGTCGTCCGCCGCGGCCCTTCCGGCGTCGAGGTCCTCGGTGAGCGGGTCACCGTCGACCCTAGGGCCCACGCCGAGCAGTTGACTCCGAACGTGTTGGGTGCGTTGGCCGATGCCGGGTTGTCGATGGGCGATCTCGAGGCCGTGGTCGTCGGGTGTGGTCCGGGACCGTTCACGGGGCTGCGCGTCGGCATGGCGACCGCCGCGGCGTACGGCCACGCCCTCGGCCTCCCTGTGTACGGCGTCTGCAGTCTCGACGCGATCGGGGTGGACACCGCAGGCGACGCGCTGGTGGTGACCGACGCCCGCCGCCGCGAGGTGTACTGGGCGCGCTACCGAGACGGAGTCCGGGTCGACGGTCCCGCGGTCAACGCACCCGCCGACGTGCCCGCCGATGCGTCGGCGGTGGCCGGTTCACCCGAGCACGGTGCGCTCCTCGGCCTGCCCCCATTGCCACCCACCGTGCCGACCGCATCCGGGTTGGTGCGCGCCGTCGACTGGGACACTCCGCCAGAACCGTTGGTGCCGTTGTACCTTCGGCGTCCCGACGCCAAGCCCCAGCAGCAGTCGGTGCGGCCGTGACCGTCGAGTACGGACCGCTGACGATCGGTGACGCCGACCGCTGCGCAGCCCTGGAGGCCGAACTGTTCCCCGGCGACGACCCATGGCCCGCGGTGGCGTTCATCCGCGAGCTGGAGTCGTCGCACAACCACTACGTGTCGGCACGTCTGGACGGCGAACTGGTCGGCTACGCCGGGGTGAGCCGGCTGGGTCGCAAACCACCGTTCGAGTACGAGGTGCACACCATCGGCGTCGACGAGCGGTTCCAAGGACGGGGCATCGGCCGCACCCTCCTCGACCAGTTGCTCGCCATCGCCGACGGGGGAGACGTGTTCCTCGAGGTGCGCACGGACAACGCGGCGGCGATCGGCCTGTACGAGAGCGTCGGCTTCACCGTGCTCGGCGTCCGCAAGCGGTACTACCGGGTCAGCGGTGCCGACGCCTACACGATGCGTCGAGTAGCGGGGAAAGAGGCACGATGATCGTCTTGGCCATCGAAAGTTCCTGTGACGAAACTGGAGTCGGGATCTGCGCGCTCGACGACGACGGCACCGTCACGCTGCTGGCCGACGAGGTCGCCTCCAGCGTCGACGAGCATGCCCGGTTCGGCGGCGTCGTCCCCGAGATCGCGTCACGCGCACACCTCGAGGCGCTCGGCCCGACGATGCGCCGAGCGCTGGCCACCGCCGGTGTGTCGAAGCCCGACGTGGTCGCCGCCACCATCGGCCCCGGTCTGGCTGGGGCCCTGCTGGTGGGTGTTGCTGCGGCCAAGGCGTATTCGGCCGCCTGGGAGGTGCCGTTCTACGCGGTCAACCACCTCGGTGGGCACCTCGCCGCCGACGTCTACGACCACGGACCGTTGCCAGAAAGCGTGGGGCTGCTGGTGTCGGGCGGGCACACCAACCTGCTGCACGTGCGATCGCTGGGCGAGCCGATCGAAGAGATCGGCAGCACCGTCGACGACGCTGCCGGTGAGGCGTACGACAAGATCGCCAGATTGCTCGGCCTCGGCTACCCGGGCGGCAGGGTGCTCGACGACCTGGCCCGCACCGGCGACCGAGACGCCGTCGTCTTTCCCCGGGGCATGACCGGTCCCCGTGACGACCCCTACGCGTTCAGCTTCTCTGGGCTCAAGACGGCCGTCGCCCGGTATGTGGAGTCGCACCCGGACGCCGCGACCGCCGACGTCGCTGCGGGCTTCCAGGAGGCGGTCGCCGACGTGCTGACCAAGAAGGCCGTCCGCGCCGCCGAGGCCCTCGGCGTGTCGACGCTGTTGATCGCCGGCGGCGTCGCGGCCAACTCTCGTCTGCGTGAACTCGCCGAGGAGCGTTGTGCGGCAGCGGGTTTGACACTGCGGGTGCCGCGGCCTCGGTTGTGTACCGACAACGGCGCGATGATCGCGTCGTTCGCCGCGCACCTGATCGCGGCCGGTGCGCCGCCGTCGCAGCTGTCGGTGGCGACAGACCCCGGCCTGCCGGTGGTCCGCGGACAGGTCGCCTGACGCCGCCGCTACAGCCGCCTGACGCCGCCGCTACAGCCGCCCGACGCCGCCGCTACAGCCGCCCGACGCCGCCGCTACAGCCGAATGTGGCGTGCCGCCACGGAAACCCGCCGGGCCTGAAACCGCAGCGGGGACAGGCGGCCGCGGCTCAAGGCCAGGTTCGCATCCGCGGCGACGGCCTCGACGACCTCGTCGACGCTGCGGTCGTCGGTCGGGACGTGCGTGGCGTACCGCGCATCGGCCAGGGCCGACACACAGCGGTCGATCTGCTGGATCGCCCAGGTTTCGTCACGGCCGAGCAGTCGGCCTCCCACGTAGGCCAGCCGCGCGCGCAGGCGGCGGCGCAGGGTGTCCGGCGAGGCGGTCAGCGCGTAGTGCCGCACGTCGACGCCGCCGGCCCGCAACTGCCCGACGATCTCGTCGAAGTAGTCGTCGCGCACCAGCGTCATCGGCACGATCACCGGACCGTCGTGGGCCGCCTCCGCGTCACGCAGGGTGGCCACCACCCCGGTCCGCCACTGCGGGAGATCCTGGAAGTCGCCGCGAGCGGCCGGGGGCAACATCTTGTGCAGCGCGAACCCCAGCAGTTCGGGGTCGGCGACCCGGGAACCGTCGACCCGGCGGTGCAGTTCGTGTGCGGTCTGGGTCTTGCCTGCGCCGAACGCGCCGTTGATCCACACCACCATCCCGCCGAGGGTACCGACGTCCGGATCGGCCGCGGCCAGCGGTTTCGAGGACCTGTTCGATCAAGATCCACGCGACTGCGCACCCACCCTTGAGGTACTAGCACTCGCGTGTATAGAGTGCTAAGTGGCAGGCGGCCAAACCCCGCTCCGGCTCCCGCGACGACGGTGTCGAGGGCCAGGACGCGTGCCAACAACATGACAACTGCAGGAAATCCGTGAAGGTCCGGGAATCGTCCCGGATCGCACCCCTATCAATGTGGAGGGCTAATCGTGGCCGTGAACATCAAGCCACTCGAGGACAAGATCCTCGTTCAGGCCAATGAGGCCGAGACTACGACCGCTTCTGGTCTGGTCATCCCCGACACCGCCAAGGAAAAGCCGCAAGAAGGCACCGTCGTCGCAGTTGGCCCCGGCCGCTGGGACGAGGATGGCGAGAAGCGCATTCCTCTGGACGTCGCCGAAGGCGACACCGTCATCTACAGCAAGTACGGCGGCACCGAGATCAAGTACAACAACGAGGAGTACCTCATTCTGTCCGCACGTGACGTGCTGGCAGTCGTCTCCAAGTAAGCATCGCCCATTCCGCCCCGGAGGTCTCCCGTCGCAAAGCGGGTGACGTCCGGGGCGGCATGCGTTGTGTCTCATCTACGTAGACAGAAAGAACCATCATGAGCAAGCAGATTGAGTTCAACGAGACTGCGCGCCGGGCCATGGAAGCCGGCGTCGACAAGCTCGCCGACGCGGTCCGCGTCACGCTGGGCCCGCGCGGCAGGCACGTCGTGCTGGCCAAGGCGTTCGGCGGCCCGGTCGTCACCAACGACGGCGTCACCATCGCCCGCGAGATCGACCTCGAGGATCCGTTCGAAAACCTCGGTGCACAGCTGGTCAAGTCCGTCGCCACCAAGACCAACGACGTCGCGGGCGACGGCACCACCACCGCCACCGTGCTCGCCCAGGCGATCATCAAGGCCGGCCTGCGCAACGTCGCCGCCGGTGCCAACCCGATCGAGCTGGGGCTCGGCATCGCCAAGGCCGCCGACGCGGTGTCCGAGGCACTGCTGGCCGCCGCCACCCCGATCACCGATCAGAACGGCATCGCGCAGGTCGCCACCGTGTCCTCGCGTGACGAGGTCATCGGCGCACTGGTCGGCGAGGCCATGACCAAGGTCGGTCACGACGGCGTCGTCACCGTCGAGGAGTCCTCGACGCTGAACACCGAGCTCGAGGTCACCGAGGGCGTCGGCTTCGACAAGGGCTTCACGTCGGCGTACTTCGTCACCGACTTCGATT
>Ga0209051_1000442_pt1 | contig 56341 bp, 37 predicted proteins | sample AraplaCvi_mMS_r2_2_FD_184286 | JGI IMG/M metagenome (GOLD analysis project Ga0209051, IMG submission 184286) | Arabidopsis root microbial communities from North Carolina, USA - plate scrape MF_Cvi_mMS_r2 (SPAdes) (version 2) | ecosystem: Host-associated > Plants > Roots > Endosphere | place...
CGAATCGGTCGACGCGGTGCTCGAGGCCATGTCGCGCGGCCTCACCCAGAAGATGATGCACGGCGCCATGGCCGAGCTGCACGCGGGCGATGCCGCCTCGCGCGAGCAGACGGCGCAGACGATCTCGCGCCTGTTCCTGCGCAAGGAGCGCAACGGCACTGGCCATTGATCAACAACTCACCGATGGCCCGCACGGTGGGAAACGCCTTCCGTCGGCGGCGCCTGTCACCTTGGCGAACCGCTCCGCGCCATCTACATTTCGTCATGCCCGTGTCCAGCCCCCTCCTCCAGCCAATGCCATTGCTCAAGTTCATCTTGAGCGCAGCGCTTGCGATCTCGCTCAACACCGCGGTCGCCGCGGATCCCGCATTTGTCGAGAAATCGTTGGGGGGTTCACAGACCGTGCGGCTGCCCGTGCTCGCAGCCTTCCCGGCAGCGTGCGAGGAAATTCGACCCCTCGCCGAGCGCGCGGCCTCCCTGGCGCCCAAGAGTTCGAACTTCGTCACTTGCTTTGTGCCAGCGGACAAGTTGGTCCTGATTCGAGAGGGAAAGGTCGCCGACCTTTACCCGTACCTGACCGTGAGCGTGGATCCGCCTCATCCGAGCGGCCCGTTCACTGCGCAGGAGTTCCAGCAACTGCGCCGGGCGACCCACGCCAGATTGGGTGATCTTCGAGCGAAATCCAGCGACGCGCAAAAAGAGCTGCAAGCACAGGACGCGAGCATTGCCGCACGTGGGGGTGACCTCCGGCGCGAGAACTACCGGCAGCAGTTGTCGGGATTCTTCGATGTCCCGACGAAGCTCGACAGCTTTTCGTTCCTTGTGAACCGTTCCGCCAAGGTCTCGGAGGCAGGCGCAAGCGCCCCGCTTTGCGAAGTCAACGCGGTGACCACCATCTTGTATTCCGGAAGACTCCTGCGCGTCCTGGTGATCGATGACTGCGGCGGAACAACGCCGGGCTTGCGTGCCCGGGAAATCACGTCAACGTGGTTGACGGCACTCTCGCGCCTGAACTCCGCCCCCAATTGATCGGGGCTTTGCGCAAATACCGAGGTGCATCGAGCGACGCGAATCCTCGCGAGGACAGCGCGAGCACGTGAAGCTGACCCGCTCGCAAGACTGATCGCAGACCCTCGAAAAGGTCTCGAAGCATCAATCGGCACGCGGACCGACAGCTCGTCTGCTTGCGAATTCGCCGTTCATCGATCGGAGCCAGCACCCTGAGCTTGGTCGCCAGTGGTGCCGAGCCCGTTGGATCGAGCCACCAGCTGATGCTCCTGCGCATAGGCCCGCACGAGCATTTCAATGGTGGAAGCCAGGGAGCGGTGCTCTCTCGCCGCCGCCAGTTTCAGCAGTTGCTTGATGTCCGCGGTCGTGCGGATAGTCACGGTCTCATCCTTCATTCGACTCATACTCACTTTGCGAAATCCCTCTTGTGCCACAAATGTACGGCAACTTCATCACGCAAAGATCGTTCCAGCGGACCGCGGTCGGCAGGACATGGGGAGCAGAGTTTGCGGCGCCTGGCGCGATCTAGCTGGGGCTGGATCGAAAAAGCTTGCGCGACCCGCGCGAGCGGGCGTTTTCGCTCTCTGCTTCTGTTCTCCGGGTACGCCTTGGGGTACACCAGACCATCTAAGACCCGTGGAATGCAAATCTCGCGTCGCACGTTCCACAGAACTTCTTTAGATGATCGCGCGATTCGGCGACAGGGAACTGGGCTTCAGGCTACAACCGGATATCCCTCAAGCCGCGTCGGCGCTGCGTTCTGCGCGTCATCCCCTCAACGATAGCTATGCCCGCTTCGCAGCGGAAGCAGTCACACTGCGCCGCGCTGCGAACTCACGCTGTCGGTCACCTTGCCGTCATTCGCCGGGGGCCAAGGGGCTGAACCCAGGGGTGTGTGCGGCCCCGCCGCGCGGGCTTCGGCCACAGACCCATTGCGGATCTAGAGGGCCCATAGGGCTTCCGACTTATTTGCGATGCGGACGGCGTTAGTCCCACCCCTGCTCGCCCGCAGCGGTCTCAAACACAAGGCGCACAAGTCCGAGCTCGATTGCCGCGTGTATGACTCGCTCAATCTCAACTGCCTGACGAGCACCAACGACAACGCCCGTCTCAAGGTTTCGAAGCAACGCATTGCCAGTCAGATTCGCCGAGCCGAGGACGGCCGACGCGCCATCCGCCACGACGAGCTTCGAGTGCAGCAAGACAGGCGCAGTGGCCAGTGTTGTGTAGACGCGCAGAGAGCCGGACAGCCCTCGCGCCTCTCGGCGCAGCGGTTCCACCGCATCGGACGCCCACGACCCCAGTGAGTTGGCGTCCTGGGTCACCAGCACCACGGAGAGGCCTCTGGCCAGCGCAGCAAGCAGCTCCCCCTGAAGCTGGCCCATGCCCTCAACTTCGAGGTAAGGCGCAAGTAGAGTGAGTCGCTCGCTTGCGCCTCTGATGAGCGCGCGAACGCCCTTTGCATAGCCCGTTGCGTCCACACCTGGTACGGCGAGCAACTCAGGTAGCGTCCACATCAACGCCACGGCAGCCTCCAACTGCTCATCCCACACAGCGCAGAGGAAGTCAGCGAGTGGGCGCGCGAGTAGCTTCCCCTCCGGCCCAAGACAGAGCGACTCCAGTAGCGCATCCCATAAGAGTCGCTCCCCACCAGGGCCGAGTAGCGAGGTAGCCCAGAAGAGCTCTTCAGGTGAGCTCAGCCGCTCGCCCACCCTCATCCATAGCGCCTGACCGAGTCGTTGAACGCCGTCAGGTCGCCTTATGCGTTCAGAAATGGTTGTAGTGGTCATCACGCCTCAGGCGCCGCCTTCCAGGCGTCATGCCAGTAGCCGCGTGGCAGCGCGTGACCCTCGAAGGCACTTTGCTGCGGCGTCGGGCCGCCATAGACGGTCGCGCGCGAGAGCTCGCGGTTGAAGCTAACGCAGTTGTGCTCGCGGTGCGTGCAGCCGGCGCAACTGCCGCCGTCGTCGCTGCACAGGGGGTCGTAGACACATTCGTGTCCGGACTGGACGGCGTCCCACAGCCATGTGTTCAGCCGCTGTTCGAACAGCGTCGTGAGCCCGCCAATCTTAGTTTCTGCATACCGGTTGGCGTACAGGATGAACGACAGCGACGCCGGGATGAGGTACTCGCCCACGCTCGACGGCGCGAACCCACTCCACTCGATGCGCCTCAAGAACAGGTGGCTCAGCGTGTGCAGCAGGGTGCGCACCGCGACCGCTTCGGTTTGGCCATGCATCGGCTCGTGAGCAGCCTGACGCAGGCCCGGCACTTCGGCGTATAGCCGCGCCCAAGCCTCCTCCCTGGTGCTCGGTGGACTGCCGCCCGCCAGCCCGTTGTCGAGCAACCAGCGGAACACGCGCAACGGGTCAAGCTGGAACCACAACGCTTCGGTCTCGTTGGCCAGGGCATAGATGGGCAGCTGGCCGCGGTCATCCATCGGAAATGGGTTGATGACGGTGCGCTGCGGGTCTCGCGTCGTGCGCGTGTAGCCGTAGGCGCATAGGGCCAGGGGGAAGTCGTTGATAACTCGGATGTTGGCGATGCCCAGCAGTTCCTCCGCGTTGCGCTGGCCCTGCTCGATGTCCGCAGCGCCCGCCTCGTCGCCGGCCCGCCGCAGCATCGCTGCCACGTCGGCGGGCGTGCTCAGGTCAGTGCGGTCCAGCAGTGTGGTGTGCTCGACGAGCCATCGCCGAGGCGGCTCCACCTGCGCCTTGGCCGCCGCCAGCAGCTGGTTGACTCTGTCGACCTCGGCCTGCCCCTTGGGCTGCTTCTTCTTGGCGTCGTAGTCCTGGACCAGCTTGTTGGTCGGGTCGACTTTGCGCAGAGCCTCGACCATCTGCGCCATCGTGTCGGCGTCTTCCGGCTTGACGCGGTTGGCGCGCTCCTGCACGACGTCATGCACCTTGTCGGTCATCATGTCCCACGTGCGCGCCAGCATCAGCTGCAGGGCGTCCGGTGCGGCTCGCAGCCGACCCTGGGCGTCCTCGGGGAAGTTAATGAAGGCCACCGGGTGCGGGACGTACAGCGAGGGGTCGGCCGTCGGCACGACTCGCAGAAATTTCTCCGGCTGGCGCCCAGGTGGCAACGACTGGTTGTAGGCGCACTTGCAGGGCGTCATTCGCAGCGCCTGCAGGTCGGCCCGGCACATCGCGCAGTACCAGCGGGCCTGCTTGACCCGGCCGGGGTCGTAGAACGCCAGGTCGTTCGGGTGGTGGGCGCAGGCCTGCGGAGGAACGAAGATTTCCTCCATCCGCCCGCAGTTGTGGGCCTGGACATATCGCAGCTGGTTCAGGCGCCCGCCGCAGACACAGCGCCCCGTTACCGAAGCACCGCGCTTGATGAGCTGGGTGAACTGCCCAGCGCGTGAGCACGTGCGGCACCGAAAGACCTGGGGGTAGGGCGTGAAGCGCACCTCACGCGGCGCGCCGACCGTGTAGTGGCCCCTCTGGGCTGGGTCCCGCGGGTCGGGGTATTTGGTCGCGAAGGCCGGCGGCCACATCGCCAGCGCATCTGCTACCGCGTCAAACAGCGCGTCCTTGTTGACCTCGACCTCACGCAGCGCCACCTGAGTGACCTTGCACAGCCCGTAGTCGTCGTGCTCAAAGATGGCCTCGGGCAGGTGCCGGAACAGAATCTGGGTCGCCCCGCGGGTGAACTCCTTGCTGGCCATGGTTTTTCAGTCCTTGCTCTTGTGCACGAAGGTCAACAGCCGGCCATCCATCGGTTCCGGGAAGAATGGGACGCCGGCCTCGACGTCCCGAAGGCTCATCATCGGCTTGGGCCTCACCGCCGCACTGGCGTACTGGTCGTTCCTGTTGGTGATGGACATGCGGACGATGTCGAGCTGGTGGGCCAGGACCTCGCCAAGGGCCTTTTCCAGCCGCTCGTCGTAGACGCCGTCGTGCAGGCAGTACGCTTGCTTCACCTCGGCCAGGAAGTTCGCGTTCGGGTCGGCCAGCAGCGCCGCCACCTCGGCGCGGAGGTTCAGCTTGGAACTGTTCCTCAGCGCCGCATGCACGCCATACACCAAGCCCAGGAACACGCCAGGCAGCGTGCGCTGCGCGGCGTACTTGGCAAACCGGTTGACGGGCACGGGCGTGACCATGCGGTCCAGGTGCTGGTGGTACTCGATGAACCGGTGGTAAATGCTGTTGGCCCGCAGGGAGTAATTGCTCAGCACGACAACGACCAGCCCAACGTGGCGACGGCCGCTGCGGCTGGAGGCCTGGATGTACTCGGCGGTGGCCTCGGGCACGCCGTCCATCGTCATGAGGTTGACGCGCTCGAGGTCAACCCCGTGGCTAATCATGTTCGTGGCGACGATGACGTCCAGGAAGCTCGGGTCGGTCCACTCTGGCGGGGTCTCGACCCGGTGCACGGTGTGCGCCACCTCCGCGCTGGAAGAGCGGCTTGACAGGTACTCGCCGTTCAGTTCCCGCTGGCCCGGGCGGACCTTGGCGGCCACCTCTTCCAGCGTCTGGCGCACGCGAGAGCCCTTGGCCAGGCTGCTCACGTAGTTCAGCGTCGTCGAGTAGTGCCGCAGCAGGACCGGCACATCCTCCGGCTCGCGGGCGTCCTGCACGAAGGCCAGCACGTCCTGCGGCCTGCTGAACAGGAGCCCGATTTCAGTCTGCAGAATCTGGGTGCAGAATGCCGAGGCGTCCGCCGGCGATAGGGACGGGCTCTTGAATGCGACAAAGATGCGCGCCGTCTTGGGCTGCCCCTCGGTGTCCCTGTCGGGTTCCGCGTAGAAGTTGTTCATCCGGTCATAGCCCCGGCCCGGGAACCGGCGTGCGTCCTTGACGCCGTACAGGTGGCGAACCTGGTTCTCGAAGCCTTCGATGGTCGCGGTGGCCGCGATGACCTTCGAAGGCAGGCCGCCGACGGTCCTCTCGCAGTGACGGATGAGCGTCTCGTAGTGGCCGGCGAACGCGCCGAGCTCTTCCTGCAACAGGTGCAGTTCGTCCTGGATGTGCAACGACGGTGCCGCGTCGTAGGGCTTGACCGTACGCCGCTGCTTCCTGTCGACCGTGCAGCCCCAGACGGTGCAGTGGTCCCCGAAGCCGTAGCCATGCTGCGGGCACTTCCACTTGACCCCGCCCCACAGCAGCCCGAACTTCGGCTGCAGGCCCACCGAAGCCATCTTGTCAATCGTCCCGACAACCAGGGTCGGCAAGTTTCTGTAGACCTCGTCGTCCGTAACATCCAGGGGCAACTCCGCCTTGCAGGTCTGGCACACGTGGCGCAGGCGAACCCCCGCGACGTCGACCTCGGCTCGAACCGAGCCCTGCCCTTCGCAGGCAGGGCAGTCGGGCACAGCCCGCACGCGTTCCAGGTCTTCCTCGTTAAAGTTGCTCAGGTACTGGGCGCTGATGCGGTTGGGCGTCGTAGTGCTTCCGACGAAGTAGCCGAGCCTGAATGGCGCCGAGTTGGTCGCCTCGTCGCCCAGCAGGCGCTTGCGCTCGACCTCCGCCTCCCAGACAACGCGCATCGCGCGTTGCAGCTGCTGAATGCTGAGCATGCGTAGGGGGAACCGCAGCCAGGCCGTCATGCCGAAGCGCTTGTTGCGTAGCCGGTCGTACAGCATCGCGCAGCAGGATAGGCCGAGGTAGGCCTCAGTCTTGCCGCCACCGGTCCGGAACCACAGCACGTCGCCCCAGTCCAGCGCGTTGGCCCACTCGCGCGCCTCGCCGTCGGGGTACTGGCCCTTGGTCAGGTTCTCGCGAATGGCCAACGACGGCAGCAGCGTCACGATGTAGACAACCTGGAACAGCCGCCAGCTGTCGTAGCCCTTGGCAAGCCTCGCGAACACGCGGTTACTCGCCTGGAACGCGCTCAGCAACCGGGGGTCGGCCTTCAGCGCAGCCACACCGCAGGCGAAGCGGCGAATCTCGTCGACGAACCCGGTGTAGTCGTGCTGACACTCGGCCAGGGCGGCGGGGTCCAGGTTGAGCGCGTTGCTTTCGAGCACGCGTGTGTGCCAATCATCGCGGTAGCTGCACATCGCCGCATAGATGGCGTCGAGTGTCTGGAACGGCACCTTGGCGAGGTCGGCGAACCTCGTCGGCACGACGTCCCGAGTCATGATGCGAGGCTGCTCGAACACCGCAAGGGCGGCACTTCTCACCGTGTCCGCTTCCCGGTCCACGACGACGCTGGTGTTGTGCCCGACGGCCCAGACCCTGCGGTCGTACTGGTAGTCCTGTGGCACCGGCAGTATTTCGATGGGATGCAGCTCCCCCTGGTTCAGGGTTGCCTGGAGCCGGACGTCGCTCAGTACCTTGAAGGCATCCAGCATCCCCTTGCCGCGGGTCAGGGGCGGCGTCTCCAGCGTCTCGTTCTTGAAGTAGCAGCCGATGCGTACCTTGCCATCAGGTCGAGGCGTAGCGCGCACTTCCAGAGCCCCGCACAATGCCGGACGGTCCTGTGGCGGAAGCACCCGCACCCGCGACGCAAGAAACGCGTCGAACGCGCCCGCCGAGTCCAGGTCAGCCTTTTCAAGCTTAGGCCGAGTGCCGGGGAAGTGCCGCTCCGTGTCTTCCCGCGCGAGCGTCTGGTCAATCTGCTGGTCAAGCACGGCTTGCACGGCGCCGTGGTCGGTGAAGATACCGCCCGACGCCGGCAGCCGCACCTTGATGTCCTGTACGGCGAGAGGCCAGCGCTGCACGACTTCCGCCAGCGGTGCGCCTACGGATGCGCCGTCGTCGAGCACGCCAGTCTGCTCTGCAAACGTCGGCAAGTGCTTGGTGAAGATGCAGAACTGGACGTCGAGGTTGAGCTCGACCGTGCCGTCCGGATCCGGCTGGACCAGCATCTCGAACCCGATCGCCGACGGAGGCCGCCGCGCCCCTTCGCGGTCGTCTCCCCGATCCGGCCTTCCGGTGCTGCCTGCGTTGTCGTCGTCCTTGACACCGGCGTCGGCGGTAGCCACGCCGGCGCCTGCAGCTAGTGCCTTTCCCGGCGCCACTCCCGGCTTGGCTTTGGGCTGGGCAGTGCCACCCGGACCCTTCGCATCGGCACCGTTCTCGGCTGTTTCGGCTTCGAGGGCCTCGGCGTCCAGCTGCACCGGGCCCGCCTGTGGCAGCTTCATCGGGCCGATGACGCCGAGGTGGCACCAGTCCAGCGGATGGGTGTTAATGCGGCGCGTACTGTCCCGGCCGGCGAGCTTGTGCTCAAGCACACGGACAAAATGGTGCGACAGGGCCAGCTCGTCAGCGTAGGTCGGGACGTAGGCCTTCTTCTCTGCCATCACGAGCTCCTCGTCACTTCGCGAACAGACTGAACTTCGAGAACCTCGACCGCTGCGAACACGTCGCCGACGCCGGCGTCAATCGTGCGAGCGCCTGCGAGCGCTTCCTCGTAGCCGTCGCCGGAAATCGCAGCTCGAAGGAAGGTTCGAAGGGTTCGACCGAGCTTGCGATTTCGGCCGCGTTCGTGCTGCACGGCTTTGAAGGCGCTGTCCAGCATTACCTTTGAGTTGGCGTAGGTCTCAATTTCGGACGCCAGCACCTTGAACTCACTGAATTGCTGCGGCGCGATGACGTCTTCTTCCCCGTCGCTGACCCAGCTGATGAACGTGCCATAGCTGGACGTTAGACCCTTTGAGACCAGCTTGTTGTACAGCTCACTCTTGTTCGGGAATCGCGCGGACATGTGTTCTTTGGCCTGGCGCCAGAGTTCCAGCGCAACACGCTCGCCGGGAGGGAGTCTTGAGTTAACGACGTCGGCCAGCCGCTGAAACAAGCCGTCGTACTGCCCGTCGACGAACGTGATGACCTGCCACCCCGGCCGCACAGCGGCCGCGTGGTGCCGCTGGATGTTCGACGTCTCCGAGAAGAAGACGTCCAGCTTCTGGCTTCCATAAAACTGCCGCCTCTCACCGTTGGTGAAGTGAACCTCCGTCAGAGCGCCCGCGCCTCCTGCAGACAGGTACACCGTCGGCTCGTGGCCGTCGAACAAGTCAGCGCCGGAAGTGCCAGCTAGAGCATCGATGTCGATTTCGCTGGAGACGTCCGCTTGGGTGATCAGGGACACGGCATGCCCGCTTGAACTGCGAACAACAACTGCCGGCGGTCTTGCTGCAGGGCACGCAGAAGAAGAGTTCAAGGGCTTGAACCCGAAGGGCGCGAGGAACCGTACGCGAGCGTCGTCTTCTGCACGTGGTGCCCAGGCCCGGTGAAGCCGCGATTGATTGCCCTGTTCGGCGGCAACCTCATGAGGGTAGAGCAACTCATCGACTCTCGCGGACGGAAACACGTCCAAGTAGCGATAGCCGTTGGTCCGCGGCGCCAGGAGCAGCGTCGGGCATACGTCCCCCTCAGCCACCAGCTTGGCCTCTTTGCTGCCCGTGACGAACTCGACTCGTCCAGATACAAGCGCGTCGGAGAGCCCATCCACGACCAGCTCCAGCGCCGGCGCCAGTAGCGTAACCTCTGCCACCGAGCCGACCACAATTCGTAGCTGCGGCGTGGCTGACGGAAGGAAGGCCTGCAGATGGGTTGCGATACCCCAGAACTTGGCAGTCTCCTTGCGGCGCAGGAACGTTTCGTATGCGGCCTTGATAGAAGCGATGAGCTGCGGCCACGTGGTGTCCCAGGCAACGCTTCCGTGGCCACTGACGCCTTCGAGCTCGGCAATGCGCTCCCGCAGATTGCCCGCCCATGTGGTGGCCGCAACCTGCTCGAGCTGCACGAGTGGAACGGCGACCTGCCGCAGGCGGTTGTAGAGGCCCCAGCACTGCCGAAGCCCAGGGTACGGTCGCCCTTCGGTCGCGCGCGCCGCAGCGGTGAGCCACTTGTAGGCCTCTGCGAGCGCCTGAGCCGCCTCGGCGTCGGAATCGCATACCCACAGGTGCCGGTCGCCGTTTGCGCGCGGCTGCGGGTCACGCGCCTCGACTGCGGTCTCAGCGTCGTTCTTTGCCTGCGAGTCCCATAGCCAGAGCTGGACCTTTGACGGGTAACCGCATGCGGTCAGAACATCTTCAGCTGGTGGGGGCGAGACTCCAATGCGCAGCTTCGTACATCCCGAAGCTGCCCTCATGAGCTGGGACAGCTGAGCGAACGTGCTCGGATGTGAGGCGTCGATGACCACCGCGCCGAAACGTCGCCCGTTCATGGTCTTCTCGAGCCAGCCCGGGTTGGCCAGGAACACCCGTGGCTTGGTGGACTTCGCAGCGGTGTACCGGCTAAGCGTGGCTACTTCCCACAGATCCGCAAGCCGCTGGCCCCGTCCAATGTGCAGCGCATCTAGACGAGCGTTGGCGTTCGAGACGGCTTGCGTCACCAAGACGATGTCGCCTCTCAGCAAATGCCTTTCTTCGACCTGGGGCACTTGGCCTTGCGCATTCGCGTGCGCGTGGTCTCCGATGAGGAGCGAAGCCACGATATGACGAGCCGTCGACGCGGTTGCCTCCGGCACTGCGAACAGGAGGCTTTGCTCACCAGCCAGCAATCTCAGTGCAGCCCGAACGGCCACCGCCCCGCTGACCTTCTCAAAAGCGAGCGCGTCCGAGGGAAGAACAGTCTTGTGCAGCAGCGCGTGTGTAACGAGCTGGGTGGAGGATTGGAGGGCGCTGTCCCACATCGTCAGTTGATGAGGCGTTTCCGAACGCCAAGGCGTTCGAGGTGAGCGCGATACTCTGCACCAAGGTGTGCTGAGTTGCGAGCCGCAACGCAGTCGGCCAGGGCCAGGCCCATGGCGGCAAGGTTCTTCTCAGCTGCCGACTTCGGAATGAACTCAAGTGACAGTGCTGGAAGCCGAGGCGTGTTTGCAGGCGCGCATTCGATGACTAGGTCGTGCAGCATGGCGTTGACGCTGCGCTTGCAGTGGTCGCCTTGGTTCTCCGCCAGCACGGCAGCGAGCGCGGTCACTTTCAAGCCGGCGGTCGCGATAGCTCCTGCCAGCGCGCGCCAAGCCACCACTTTCTTGTTGTGGAAGGTCAGGATGAGCCTGCCATTCGCCTTCAGCGTCCGCCGGCTTTCGGCTAGGCATGCCGCAATCGTCGCCTCGTAGTCCGCTGTCGACGTTCCGCGAGTGCTGTTCGGGACCGCCTCTGCGCTCTCGTCAACGACAACACTCGGGTCGTAAACCTTTAACCAAACGTGGAAGAGCCTGGCGAGCTCGCCGTACTGAACGTCGTCGAAGTAGGGTGGGTCGGTCACCACCACGTTCACGGAGCTCGTCTGAAGCGCTTGTTTGACGCTGCTGCCAGTGGTGACGAGAACGTCCCAGTCAGTCTTCTTTCGCCCGCGACGTCCTGGCACCGTGGTGGCCACCCTGGGCGGGCGCTGCCTCGAATCGATGAACCACTGCAGGGCTTGGGTGGCCGCTTCCAGCCGTCGCGGAATCGTCCCTCGTCCGACGGGCGACAGCAGGTTTGACTCAACTGCGAATGTCGTCTGCGTGTACCGGTGGTTCGCCATCCCCTCGAACGGCTTGAGGTTAAAGCGGTCCCATCGGCTGAGGAAGGCTGGCATCTCCGCGGCGCCGAGCAATGAGAAGGCCAGTCGGTCCTTGATTTCAGGTGCGAATTGCAGCAGCGCAACAGCCTTCAGGCCGGCGGCTAGAACTTCAAGCTGTCGGCTTGAATACAGGTCGTCCCATGCCGCGAATCCGTTGTCGAGGAGCCGCTTGGTCTCCTTGCCCGTCGGGATCTTGGCCGCCAGCGCTTCGGGCGGCGTCGCGTCGGAGTCGAGCGCGACGGGGTCTCCTTCAGCAACGGGCCTCAGGACGGCGCGCAGCTGGCCATGGACGACTCCGAGTTCTTGGACGAGAACGGCCTGCCAGCCCTCCGGGCGCAAAGCGTCCTGACTGCAGTGCGGGCATCCCGCAGCTTCTTGGTTCACCGACCAGCGGGCGTCACAACCGCCGCACGTGAAGCTTTTGATGCCTCGCGTGCGACGGGTCAAGTGCCCGCAGGAGCGGCAGCCAAAGAAGGCACCGCGGTCGTTGAGACTGCGGCTGGTGACCGACACTAGGCCGTGAGGGAACTCGAACACCTTGCCTGTGCAATGCGCGCAGCTGGAGCGGCGGACGCGAAGCACGTGGGACAGCTCGGCGCCGGCGGCGGTGCGATAGGCCTCGCGATGCGGTGCCAAGACCGCGAGCACTTGGTCAGCGGCGGCCTGTAGCTCAGCAGCGTCACAGGCGCCAAGCGCCGCGGCGAGGCCGCGGGCCGGCCACGGGTAGAGGTCCTGCGCGTAGATCCTGAGGCCGCGCCTGGCAGCCTCGAACGTTACCGTCCCGCCTCCACTGAAGGGGTCGGAGACGACGAGTTCGGGCCCGTACTGAGCCACGGCAGCGTCCAGCAGCGCGCCCATGACGCTGTGAGGGCGCCGGGCCCACCACCGGTAGGTCGACACCACCGGAGCGTGGACCTCGCGGTTGCTCAGCTCCTTGGCCGCACGCGCACCCACCGCGCGCCAGTTAACGCGGGCCAGGATGGAGGAATGCGAGGTGGGGTGCTGGGGTGGCGGCATGCGATTCAATGCAACTCGCCCGATGCCCCAGTTTTGCTCGCCATCTATGCCTCCTCGGTGTACGGTTTGTTGCATTCTGCGTCACAAACCGAGGATTAGACAACTGTGTGTTGGCGCTTCAGTGGATGCCCAGTGGTGGGGCATAAGGATTACGGGGCTCAGCCATGGCCGCAACCCTCAGCGCAGGCACCCGAGCGATCCTGCGCTACACGGTGTACGACTGCAGCAACGCTTCGAGCTCGACTCAGCCACTAGTCTCAAGCCGGTGCTCGTGAAGGTCAGCTTACAGAGGCCGCGGACGCTCAGGAGGCCGCCGTCGGCGGTCAGCTACCAGTCTGGCCCGGTCATAGCTACTGGATTTCCGACTGCCCGGTAGCAGTCTTCTAAATGCGGGCGCATGTCAGGCCCCGATATTGAGGTCAGCCGGCACGTGGGCGTCCGTCCGAGTATCCCTCCGGATCATCTACCCAGCGCTGCAGCGCGGCACGCGGCCATCCGCAGGCGCGCCCACCCAAGTGCACAGGAGCTGGAAACTTGCCTTCCGCAATCCTGCGATACAAGGTCGCGCGGCTCAACGCGGTGATGCGTATCACATCGTGCATGCGAAAGAACTCGGGCCCTGCCACGCTCGAAAGGTCAACACGGCGGTGACCGGAATGGGGCTGAAAATGCATGACAACTCCTTGAAGTTGATTCGAGCCCTGAAGCAGCGACGTGAGTACCGACGGGCGAATCTCTGACTTGAGAATCCGGACAGCAGCAGCACTGGCGCCGAAACCTGAGCAGCACTCCAGACGAGACTCGATCGGCATTGCGACCGCATCCAGCGCCTCTCAAGGCTCGCCTCCCGCGTGGATGTGCGCCGAGCATGCGACGACTCACGACGTCCGACAACTGGCAACTTTCACAGGGGGCAACCCCTACCCTTCGGCATCAGTGACCAACACGCTCAGATGGCAAATGGTCCCCCGAGGACGCCTTCGGCGAGACCGGTGATGTTTGCCAGACGCGATGAGTACGGCCCGGCAAAAAACTCCGTCGGCCGTTGCGCAAGTTACTGGCTCACCGAGCCGGTGCTCCAGATGACTTGGCATCAGTACGCTCCTGCGCTCGATTTCGCTCCGCATCCTTCCAGCGCTCCGCCATGCGCTGCTCGTCGGTCTGCACGGCAGGCATGCGACGGACGAAGCGCTCCACGCGTTCGGCCAATTCGGCCTGCCCCTGCCTTCTCAGCGTATCGGCGGTCGCCTGCCAGTCCGCCGCCACCTCCTGCCGCGTGCGCTGCATCTCATCTCTGCCGGCATCCAGGGTGTCTCGCCTTGTCTGTAGGGTCCGCAGCACAGCCCCGAGCTTGGCTCGCATGAAACTCGAAGTCTTCGGCGGCCGCCGACCTGCCCGCTCATCTGGTGCCAGCCGTCCGAACGCCCGAAGCGCGCGCAGCCGGTGATGAATCGCGTCCTTCAGCGGCTTGCGGATCTGGCCACGCACCTGCCGAGGCGTTGCATTGGCCGCGACACCCTGCTCCCGCATCAGCGCGGCGAACTGTTCGCGCCATCGGCGCAACGTCTCCTTGCGGATGTACAGACGCTTGCCAGGCTCGAACTCGTGCTCGCACTTGACCACGAGATGCACATGCGGATGTGGCTGGTCGGTGTGCAGCACCATGACGTAGCGGTACTGCAACGCGAAGTTCTCCCGCGCAAACACGCGTGCCGCTGCGAGCACCTTTTCCGGCGGGGTACCCGGCGGCATCGACAGCACGATGTTGTGGGCGAGCTTCGCGCGGCTGTCCTTCTGGCCTGGGGCCGGCTTGGGTCTGTACTGGCTGCTGCACAGGTCCAATTGCCAGTCGGTGACGATCTCCCTGGGCGCCCCGCGGCCCTGCATGGCAGGGCCCTCATCGGTCTCGAGGGGGACCTTGCCGTGCCGGCTGATGTAGCGCAGGTGCGCCTCGACGCCACCGGTGTCGCGCCCACCGCCGGAGACCTTCACCAACACCTCTGGCGTGCGTCCCACCGTGCGTTGGATCTGCGCGATCTCGCCGGACCCGAAGCGCAGCGTGCCACCGGGTCCACGCCGGCCATAGCTCACGATGTCCAGCGTCATGTCGCGTGCGCCATCGGCGGATCGGCGACCGCCGCGTGCGAGCCGCAGCGTCTGCTCAGGCATGGTCCACCTCGCGGCCGCGGATCTCCCAGCTGATCAGATTGCGCTGCACGATGGCGGCCGTCGCCCGGCGCGCCTGCTCGATCTCCCTTCGAGCAAGCGCAAGTGCATCGATGATCTCGGAGGCCCGCGGCGGTGTGAAGGTGTTCGGCAAACCGAACATCCGGAACTGTCGTCCGAGCGCGGCCAGTTGTGCGCAGGTCGCCTTGACCTGGGTGAGTTGGTTCGGCGGAAGCACCACGGGTCCATGCACATGGTTGTGGATCAGCATGGCCAGGTAGCTGCCCGGCTTCATGCCCCGCAACCCGGCCCGTTCAGCAATCAGGGCACGATCGCCCGCGCGAAGCCGCAGGGTGATGCGATCTTCGGAAAGACGGCCGGTGTCCGAAGCGCGCGGGGCATGTGTGGAGGACGACACCGTGGCCGAGGGCGCATTGGTGCGCAGAACTTCGTCGACGAGCTTGGCGAGCAGGCCGGCCTCAGTGAGTTGATGACGTGCCGCGAGCGCAGCAAACCGTGTCCGGGTTTCGGCTGACACCCGGGTCCCAATCACGCTCGATCGAGAGGTCTTGGTCATCGCGACGCCATCGCTGTTAACAATGTCTGACGGCAGTCTATCCTGCCCTCACAGCCGCACAAGGACATTGCCCCTTGTATCCACGCATCTCTTAGCCCCCTCCCCTCCCTCATGCTCGATGCTGCGCAGTGCATGCGCCCACGCACACATTCATTCATTGTTCGGCATGCCGAACTCGAAGGCGGGGCACGTGGGAATAGATACTGCCCCAGGGCGCGGTGACCCGGCGACGAGGCAGCGACACACGGATGGAGATACAAGCGTTGCGACCACCGATTCCTGAAGCACTCCCGTTTCAAGCTTCACCCGATGCGCTCTGCGGCTGTCGTCCTGGAAGGCGGCGGTTCGAATGAATGCCGGCAGGAGGCTTGATGGGCGACGCAACCATTCGATCTTCGAGGCCTTTGGGTGTTCGGCATGTCGAACACTGGGAATGCACTGAAGGGTTCGCCCTTCGAGGTGTTCTTGTTCCTCGAAAGAGCCAGAAAACCCGAGGGCGCTCGTGTCGGACGCTCTGCGTGCTTGGAGGAGGACGAGACGCGCCGGCAGAAGCCCCGCGCGGCTGATCGGCAAGGTGACGCACGACGTGAACAAGCTGCTGAAGGCGCTGGCCAGGATTGGCAGCGCAGAGCAACTCCGCCTCGCGTACGAAGCTGGCCCGACCGGATCGAACTACACACGCCTTGAAGGCTAAGGGCTATGTCTGCGAGATCATTGCACCCTCTCAGATCCCGAAGCGACCTGGCGTGCGGATCAAGACCGATGGGCGCGACTGCCTGCAACTGGCCGAGTGCTCGCGCTGGGCAACTGAGCGCCGTCTGGATACCCGACCCGGACGACGAGGCGATCCGGGATCTGTCGCGAGCGCGAAGACGCCGTCAACAGCCGAATGCAGGCCCGGCATCAACTCAAAGGCTTCTTGCTCCGCCACGACATTCGCTACCCCGGCAAGACCTCGTGGAGCCTGGCCTACTACCGGTGGTTGTCGACACTCAATTTCAACGCTGGCGCCACCCAGACGGCGCTCACAGAGTATTGGCGGCGACCATCATGTATAAAGCCGACACACTCCCAGTGCTACCACACCGGCGAGCGCTACGATGAGTGAACTGCTGGTTGAAGCAGACCAGTAGACTTTGCCTTTCCATGCGAAACGACCATGACTATGCCGCCCGCTGACGACGAGCCAACATTTGCGCATTCCGTGTTGAGCCAGCGCCTCACCCGTCACGGCGTGACGGTGCAGGTTGAGATCTACGAGGACGGTGAAGGGAAATGGATTCTCGAAGTGGTAGATGCACAGAAGGCATCCCATGTTTGGGACGATCACTTTGAATCCGACCATCAAGCGCTTGCAGAGGCGATCCGCGCCCTCGAAGAAGAAACAGTCGAATTCATGGATGCTCCAGCGAAGCCGGATGGCCTTCACTGACCCACTCCCAAAAAAAGACAACCGACACTTGTGGTCACCCCACTGTGTAGCGAATGTTCGGTATTCCTGCAGTATTTACTGCGCAGCAAATAGGCCGCGCGGTCCCATGGGAACCACAAACCCGCCCTGCGCATTAACGGTTGCCCGCAACGCGTTTGATCCAAGCGCAATCGGGCCGTTGGGCTGGATCGCTCGTTGACCATCTCGGCGAGCAGGCTGACGCCAGTCATCCCACCCTCAACACTGCGCAAGGACTGTGCACTCGATGCTGGTGCTCGACGCTCGTTAGCTGCGCTGCCGCGCTCCTCTCGCGCCAGCGCGAGGCTCAGCCGCCCATCCGGGCCGATCAGGCCGACGCATTTCCCGCTCCGACCTTAGCAAGAGAAACAAGCCTATCAACGACGGCGATGCCACGCCTGCCGCAGATTCCTTCACTACCGCGAACGCCGGACGCGAGCCCTTCAGAAGTTCGGCATGCCGAACTTCGCCGAGTCGGAACGGCTGACGCTTGATGTTCTCCATTGGCTTGTGCGTCAGACCATGAGACTACGTCGCCGAAGGCTCCGGAGGTAAGTCGCGCACAAGCATCGAGGCCGCAGGCTCTTCAGACAACGCAAGAGAGCATCGGTCGGGACCAGGCCCTTCGTCCAACCTCACTCGCGCAGCGTGAACACTACCGAGAGATACGAGACCGGCTGGGCCTGGATCGCCTCGATCCCGTGCAGCGCAGTGGAATCGAACAGCAGCGAGTCCCCTGCCCTCACCTCCGCGACCTTGCCACCGTAGCGGTAGCGGACCTCCCCCGACAGGAAGTACAGGAACTTAAGGCCCGGGTGCTGGAAGGTCACGTAGGGATCGGCACCAGGCAGCAGCGTGACCAGGTAGGGCTCGACGAACAGGTTGCCTGACAGCAGGTGCCCCAGCAGCTCGTAGCGGTAGTCCGCCACGGCGCCGACGCGATCCACCACAACGCCCTGGCCCGCCCGCACGTGGCAGAAGTCCGTGCGCCGCGTCTGGTCCCCAAAGAACCGCGACATGGGCACATGCAGGCCCTGCGCAAGCCGCTCCAAGGTCTCCACCGAAGGCGAGACCAGACCGCGCTCGATGCGCGAAAGCATCGAGGCAGAAATCGCCGAGGCCCGCGCCAGCGAACCGGCAGACACATCAGCCGCCATGCGCAGCGCCCTCACCTGCGCGCCAATCCGCGCCGCAGACAGGCTGCGCACGGCAAGTGCGGGTTGCCGCGGCCGGACACGCGTCACCGAGACCGGCAGGCGCAATGGGCGAGCTGTTGGCAGCGGCGAAGCAAGCTCTCTATGGGCCATCTTGAATCTCGCACATGAGAATGGTCAGTTAGCACCTGGCACAAAGGATTTGATGACGAGTGCGACACGCAATAACTCGTCATATACTTTGTAGCTCTATGCCATTCTATATGTGGCAATCGGGCGGTGCCAAGTCGCCGCGCTGCTCCTGTTCCGCCACCCAATTTTCCGCGTGCCTTTCGGACTGCGCGGGTCGCAGTAGGCATCCCGCAGGAGGCCTTCGACACAGTCTCATCTCGGACTTATGTCAGCATTCTTGAGAGAGGCGTGAATGTCCCCACGCTCACGAAGATCGATGCGTTGGTTCGGGTTCTGGGTCTGCACCCGCTGACTGTACTCACGCTCGCCTACGCAAGTTCGCCGTCGCCCGAAGAAATCAGCAAACTCCAAGAACTGGTGGCTGGAGAAATCGCGAGTCTTGGGCTGTCGGCGTTCTCTCCAAACTCGTTGCCCAGAGGCAAGACTCGCAGCACCAAATAAGAGTTTCGGACCTGAGGGTGCGACGCTTGGGATTACCAGACTATGCCGGGGCGAGCCGGAAGGCCGTCACAAATCCAGAGCGCGTTGGCGTTCTGCCCCCATGACACGCTCAGCAGGCAGGGCGCAAAAGGGGCAAGGCTTCTCAGCTATTGCAGATCACCCAATTAAACGTCGGAACGACGCTCGATAGTCAATGGGTTCCAGATGAACCTGGTCCGCCAGGCTGCCCTTGAGGATATAGAGGCAACTTCCGCGCGAGCTTCATGTTTAAGACGGGCAGTTGATCCGGCGCCTGGGGCGCTGACTAAAGGGCTCGCCATTTTTTCTTGCCGGCGGTACTCTGCCTTCGTCTCCATGGCGTCAGACCATGATGCTACCCGCCTCGTCCACCTGACGCGAGTTCGTGCCGTCTACCGGCGGCTCAAGGAATTGGGGATGTCGAAAGATCGCCCGGAACAGCACCGCACGTCGGCCGACTTTGCGCGCTACCTGGTCCTCATGGCCCCACGCCGCGGTCAGGGGACTGCATTGCGCTTTTCGCACATCGATTTCGACAACGATCGGATGGTGATGCCGGCCTCGACCAGCAAGGACCACAAGTCATTCGTTCGCCCGATCAGCCCGCCGTTGCGCGAGCTGCTCCTGCACCGCCTCGAGGTCCATCGGCGCCTGCATGAAGACCAGGGCCAGGAGGTCCCCGCCGACGGTGGGGTCTTTCCTTCGTCGCGCAGCAAGTGCGGCCATCTCGTCGGCTGCCGGGGCACCCTCAATGGCACAGAGGACATTGCACCGCGCAGCAGGCGCCGGCCGATCGCTTCGGCATGGCGCGTGGCCGGTTGAGTGACATCTAACACGGACGTGGCAATCCATCCATCGCCCTGCTTTTGCGCATCGTGCAGGCGCTCGGAATGCAGCCGGCGGTTTTCTTTGGGCACGTGCGCTTCGTCGGCCCCTGTCTCTGGCCGGCGCCGGCATGGCCACCGAACCGCGCGCGGCAGCCCGTACACTGAGCAATGCCCATTGGCGGTGCGCGAGTAACGTTCATTCGCGTCCCGCCGCTTGAACGCTGCCGCATTCGGTCACCTCTCAAGGTGATGCCAAGACGCCGCCGACACGAACCGTCTGGCGCACTCCACTTAGCCGGCCTGTGTCGAATCGCGTGCGCAGTTCGTGCCATTGCAGATAGGCGTCGCGTACCAATTTCAGTCGCTCATCGCCGGTATCCACCAGCGCTTCCATGAATTGCGGCAGTGCGCCGCAGCGATCCACGTATTCCACAGCCCGCTTCCAGGCAGCGCGCGGATTGCGTGTGCACTCGGACTCGAGTGAGGTGGAGCGCAAGTCAACCGGAGTCCAGCGTCCGAGAGCGCTTTGAAGAGAATATGCAAGCTGCTGCGTCCTGTCGCGTGAATTGCTGCAATCAGCAAGTGCCGTGCGGATCGGTATGCGCCATTCGGGATCGTCGCTGGAGAAGCCGTCCAGCAGTGCGTCACCTTGCCCCGGCCCTGCCTCTTCCAAGTCTCGCCCCACACACTCGGCAAACATGTCGGACCACTTGCCGAGCGCCTGCGCACTTTTCAATCCGTTGTCCAACGCCGCGGCCAGGTCACTCCAGAGACTTCGCGTAGCGATGCCGGGCAGCCTTTGCGCGTCCAAGCGTCGCAGGATCTCTTCAAGAAATTCAGAGGTGGGCCGGAAACCGCTGGCTAGCAGGCGCCGTAGCACCCTCCCTCGGCGCGCATGGACTGCTTGAGGCAGTAAGACCCTCAATCTGAGAAAACGAGTGGCATCCAATTGGGAGCCTTCAATCCATTTCGCCACAAGGTCCGTCGAGGGCGGTGGGATCGGCGAGGTGCTGCCCAAGACAGCTGCAAAGTAGCAGTCTTCGAGTAGCGCGATGTCGCGTGACACACTGCCGATGCGACGCATCCGCGCCATTAGTTTTTGGTCCAAGTGCTCACGCAATGCAATCTGCACATGCGGGGGTTGAACGGAACTCATGAGGTACGCATACCGCAGCGGCTCGTTTCCGTACTCCACCCGCGCCACCGTCACGTCGTCTTCCCACCTCTGGGCCTGAAATGTGGCTGCGGCAAACCACGGCCCGGGCGTATACCCTTTGCAAAAGCGCTTCCAGAGGTTCAGAGCGCGTTGCGGCTCTCCGGAACGCACAAGTTCATCGGCCTGCTGTGATGCCCAGGCTAACCGCCGCTCCTGCGGCAGCAGCGCTGCGTCGGCTAGGGTGATGCGTCCTCCCACACGGTCCAGCAGCTGTACCCGAATGGGGTCGGGAAGATCCGCGGCCGACTGTGCGACGTTCTTAAGAATGGATGGGTTGATGCCCGCCACTGCGCTATCGAACTCCTCTGGCCGCTCGGTAAGGATCAAGCGATGGTAAAGCGATTCGGCTCGCTCCTGCTCGGTTGGATTTTTGCGGCTCGAATACCACTGCACAGCGGCCGCGTGCACTTCGCGCACCCTTGGCGCCTGCAAAGGATCCGTGCGCATCGCACGAAGCATGATCGAGCGCAGCTCGGGTCGGTGGACCAGATCGGAACCCTGTTCCTCCACCAACCAGACTTCGTCTGCCAGCAAGTTGAACAACTCCTGCGCCGCGTGGTCTTCGATCTTGTCCAGGCCGCACGGATGTGCCAGCACATCGCGGATCAGCAACGGCGAGACCCGCCGCAACGCCAAACCCGGGTGTGCTACCTGACGTGCGAGCGGGTCGGCAATGTGGTCGAGAAAACGCCGGTAGAGCACGCCCTGCCGCAACTCGACGCTGATGCCGGACAACTCCGAGCTGGTTTCGTTCACGAACGAGTCACGGCGCTTCTGGGGCAACTTGAGGTAGTAGCGAGCCGCCAACTTGAGCGCGAGCGGCATGCCGCCCGCAAAGGCAGCGATGGGTCGGGCGGCATCCGGGGGCACGCCAAGGCTCTCTAGCAACGCCACCGACTCGACGTGTCGGAGTGCCTTCAGGTTGATCGGACCGGCTGCCACGGCATACCCGCCCACCCGGGCGAGCGGCGCGCGGCCGCTGATAATGACTTTGAGTCGAAGTCCCCATTCGCGCTGAACCGTGGAGAGCCAGTGCAGCACTCGCGCCGCTGTCGAGTCCCGTGCGCGATGCTGGCCTTGGCCGCGCTGCCATTCCTCGAAGGTGTCCAGAGCAATCACCAAGAGGCGTTGGTTCAGTTTCGCTCCGCGCATGTGCGGCGCCGCGTCATAGTCAAATTCGTTGCCGTGCCGGGACAGGGACTCCTGTTCTGAGTCGTAGCCGTCTTTCTTCAGTTCCCCTCGTTGAGCTCTTTGTCGGCTAACCTCCTCGCGCAGCCGTGCGAGCGGCACAGTGAGTTGCGGATAAAACATGCTCAATTGACGGCTCAGTTCGAAGGAGAGTTCTAGCTCGCCGCCAGCCAACAGGCAGCGCCGGTCGAAATCCATGCTGACGATCATCGGTGCAACGGGATCATCGAACGATGTCTTCAGTAGCGGACGCAAGAGGTGTGCGAGCAGCGTGGACTTGCCCGATCCGCCAATACCGCTGATTGGCAAGACAGGAATGTCGGACCCAGATTCGAACTTCTCTACAAAGCTGCATAGCTTTTTGAGTTCGGTCTTGCGACCTACGAAACCGTTCTGCAGAAGGTTATCGAAAGCCTTCAGTGCCGTGCGCCGTATCGTCTCGAGGCGCAATGTGTCGACGACCGGCTGCAACGACGAGTTCACGGTCGCTGCCCATTCGTAAGCCAGTAGACGTGGGTTCAGAGGCACGCTGGCGTCGCAGTCCGACTCGTCGGAAAGCAGGCGTCTGAGCACGTCACCCGCATCGTCCGTGGGGGCGGCTTTTGCTTGCTCCAGAACATCAGTCAGCTGTGTCGGAGAGAGCGAACTCAGAACCGCGGCGCGCCGCTCTGTTTTTAGGGTCCAAGACCACGCATCCGATTTCCATGCACGGTCGAAGCTGGACGCGAGTTGGTCCAGAACCACGCTGCCAACGCTGACTGGTTCGTCCGCAGAAAGAAGCGACGCAGGGTTTAGGCTACCCGACACGGCAGCGATACGCTCTGCGCGGGCGATCGAGTCCGCCTGCATTGGTCCTGCCCCGCTCGAGTTTCCGTCGAGGGACTGGGCGAAGCTCTCCATCTCGTGAGGGGATCGCTGCTTCCATGCCTCGAGCAGCAGCTCACCTGCCTTGCGCACCTCCGGCGAAAAGTCTTCGAGTTTCACCCTGCTTCTCCTGCCGCGCCCTGCACGGACAATAGGGTCACAAAAAGCGCTCGGACAACGTCGCGAGTGGCGTTGGCGGCTGCAATCGCGCGTGCGTACGGTTTATCAAGAGGATGTTGGTTGAGAGTGCCCAAGACCATCTGTTCCAGCACGGTTCGTGTGGCCGCCGGCACTTCCATGCCGGGCGGTGCGACCGTCAGCAAAAGGTGATCGACTATGTCGCTGCTTGACGGTTGATCTGGCAAGACCTCCGCGAAATCCGTCCTCACCGGACTTTTCCATCCAATCAAGACGATGTGGAGATGCGGGAATTGCGCCAATGTCGCCGCCATGCCATCGATCACCTGTGCGACCCCTTGAGCCGCGGTGTCGCAAATGTCCAAGCCATCGAGCACCAGCCAGAACGGACGTTCCTGAGCGAGTTTCTCCAGAGATTGTCCAAGCCGCGGCACGATCTCATTTCGCACGTCGCGCAGTTCCGTAGTCAAACCCGCTAGCCCACCAGGCTCCTCGACGCGTGCTGCACCGGTGACCCCAACGATCATTTGTGCAAAGGCAAGTGGCGAAACATTGCCTGCATTTCGGACATCAAGACTGACCAGCGTACAACCCGCTTCATGTGCCAGCGTCGCGAGGATGGCGGTAGTGAAGGACTTGCCGGTGCCAGGTTCCCCAAGGACGAGGAATACCCTCTGCTCTGGAGCGAGCAGCAGACGCGAAGTCATGGCGGACCAGGCGCGCGACTGTAGCAACCGGCGGCCGAACACTGGCGTGCCGACACGGGTTTCATCAGTGACAAACGAAAGATAGGGCGTGACGTCCCTCTGTTGAGCCAAGGTATCGACGTCCTTCGCCCAACCGTAGACAGGGACTGCGCGATTGCTCTGGTTGAGCGTTTGAACACTGTCTGATCCCGCTTGATGAATGGCGACGAGCCGCCAGGTGTTGTCAAAGCACGGCGCGCCCGATGACCCTTTGTCGGTATTGGCGTCGTGCAGCCAACGCACAGGTTTTTCTCCAATACCCAATGCCCTTTTCATGTCGCCGATCGACCACAGGAGTCGTTCCGGCGCTCCACCCGGAGTGGCTGGGTGATGAAGGACATGCATGCCGAATGTCACATCGGGGGGGTCGTCCGGGCACAGTTGATAGCCGCGCAGTCCTGCTCGCGGTGGCGCGGCCAGCCGGATGAGCGCAAAGTCCCAAGGGCCCGCGCTGGCAGAGATTCCGGTGACATCGTCAATGTTCTGCCTTCCGTCCACTGGCGCCGGTGGGCTGTAGAAGACAAGCCAATCCTCATGCAACGTCGCCAGAGCGGGCTGGGCGGCTGTCACGGAACCATCGTCTTTTAGGTCATCAGCGTCGAAGAAACTAATCTTGAGTTTGCCAACGCTGCCCGGCTTTTGCTTTTTCTCCGCATTGACCAAGCTTTCTACGACATGGGCGGCTGTCACCACCAAGTTTGGGCGAATCAGCACGCCTGTACCGCTGTGCGATCCTTTCACCGAGATATGGCAGACATGGTCGCAAGCTTGGATCATGCGGCGCCCGCTGACCAGCGCATCCTGTGACGCCCATGCGCCATTGACATAGGACTGAAGGCGGTTGCGCGCACCGAGCAATGGGTTGGCGGCCGCGTCAAGACCGGGCAGGGTTAGGTTGGCGTCCCGCAAGCGCTGCAGCAGCGGAAACAATCGGCCGCTGTCGTGCGCCTGTCTAAGCGAGTCATTCAGGAACTGCTCCCGGCTGCTGCTCAGTTCGGCGCGGAGCAGGTCGTCATGTCTGCTGCGGAATTCTTCCCACACCGCAACGATGCTCGGAAGGTCGCCGGAGATCTGGCCCGCCACTGCAGTGAATGCGCTCTCCGTCGCGGCCTGAACGGCCACGTCGTTCACAGCACCACCTCTTGCTGCGCCAAGGCCGAGCGCAAATCCAAGCCCCCCGTCACCGGCATTCCGCCGCAAGCGGACAGCAGGTGTGCCCAGTTCGCGCGCTCTCCCTGCCATTGGCCGCCATAGTGCAGTCCGGCCGCGCGCAGCGGCGCTGCGCCACTGAGGATCGCCAGTGGCGAGCCAGAGTTACCGTTGATGGTGGTGGCGTCGTGCGTGGCGGTGCTGCCAACGCCGGGCAGCATGCCAGAGCTAAGGCCGGGCGCAATCCGTTTGCAGCCTGAATCGCCGTCCAGCAGCCGAGTTATCACTTCCTCGTGCTGCGTCCTGAGCGCTGGCGGGACATACCTTCGCCAGTCACCGGGATAGCCCACAGCGGCGACCGTCCAACTGGGCTCAATTTCCACCAGGTTCAAGTGAAGCTCCAGTTTGCGGAGCCGAGCCGATACGTCACTGCAGGAAGACGGTTCAACCCGCAGCAGCGCCAAGTCCAGCTTGGTGTGCTCGATGGGCGGCTCGACCACACGTGTCCCCGCAAAGGCCACTCCCGTGATGACCCGCCGGTCATAGCTCTCTCGGCCCTGGTGCTCGCGACCAAAGTCCAGGAAGACGTTAGGATGAATGTCGATCCCTTCCGGGCCAAACTGCGCAATCGCTTGCGCGACGTGCCGATTGGTGATGGCCAGCGTGGGCGCCACTAGAAATGCGGTGCCGATGCCCGCCTGGCCAATCTCCACGCGGCCGACACAGGCGGCAAACGCCTCAAGTTGAAGCAGGCGCGGACTGAGTGCTGTCTTCCATTGGCTGGTGCTGAAGGAAGACTCGAGATCAATCTTCCCTTCGCGGACGAGGAACGAAGGCCGCGTTCCGTCGAAAGCGACTATCGCCTCGAGCGAACTGTACTCCTGCACAGCCGGTTCGCGCTGCCCGTCTTGAAGCACTTTCACGGCGTCCTGGCTTGTGAGCACGATGTCTTGGACAGCAGCCAACAAGGCCGCGTCCCCGCCAAACCGCTCCATCACGATCCGCTTCATTTCCTCTCGAGCACAGCGGATGCGCTCCTCGGGCGCCTCGGCGGCGCCATCGGCCGACTCCAACTCAAAGTGGCCACCGTTCTCGTTTGTGCTCGTCTGCACGCCGAAACGCTTACGCCACGCCAGGACGCGGGCGTCCTGACGATTTTCTGTATTGTTCATCGTCCTCCTCGTGCCCACATGCTGATGGGCATGCGGATCATAAGAACCCCATCGCCGTGGCGCCATCCTGCGTTCTCCCATATTCAGGGGAGTTGCCTCGATTGCCATTCCGCCAGTTGCCAACTAACCTGCACGCTTAAAAAGCAATACAGAGGATGGGCGAAATGATGACCAGCGACGAATGGCGTAGCAGTTGCGAGCGCGAGTTAGGCAAACCCTACATCTGGGGGGCGTCGGGCCCACAGGCCTACGATTGTTCCGGCTTTGCGCAATGGGCATTGGCACAGTTAAACCTGGATCCACCAGGCGACCAAACCGCCGATGGCCTCTATCGCTTCTTCAAACGCCAACGTAGCACCGTGGTACAGCCCGGTCAGGAGAGTACGGGCGACATCGTGTTTTTTGGTAGCGACGAAGCGGTCACGCATATCGCCTTGGCATGGGGCGATGGCAACATGCTGGAGGCAGGTGGCGGCGGACGCAAGACCACGACAGTCGAGATCGCGAAGAAGCAGCACGCCGAAGTCAGAATCAAGCCAATTTCACGGCGCAACGACTTGGTGGAAATACTGCGGCCAACCGCATTGGCTTGGCCTTCCGGGCTTGAACTCGACGGCCTCGAAGCAGCCTTGGGCCACGGACGCTACGAGAATGCGCCGCCGCTGACCGAGTGGCTGGAAGATGGCCGTAACATGCGTTTGAAGAAGCCGTTCGGGTACGTACAGGAGGACGGTCGCTCTTGGCCTGTGCCGTCCGAAATTGTGGTGGATGGTGCATCAATCCCTCAGGTGTTCTGGTCCATGATCGGCGGGCCGTTCGAGGGACTCTACCGCTATGCATCCATCGTCCATGACCACTACTGTGTCACAAGAACGCAGCCCTGGGAGGACGTACACAAGGTGTTCTATGAAGGCATGCTCTGCAGCGGCGTCAGCGTGCCCAAGGCAAAGGTCTTGTACTACGCGGTCTATCGGTTTGGCCCGCGATGGAAGTTGGAACAGCAGGCGGTTGTCGATGGCTTCGAATCCGCCGTTGAACCGCAGGCCGTGGCTGTTTCGCTACAGACCGAGCCTTTTGATGCTGCCAGCTTCGAGGCGGACGCCAGTCTGATCTACGCGACTGATCCAGTTATTGGGACCATCGAGGCAATTGCGGATACGCGGAGCGTCGCTTTTGCGGACCTGGACTACGAGCTGGAGGCCGCGTTGCCCTTTGAGGTGCTCAAGCCAAAATATGAAGCGCTGTACGCGACATGCAGCGTGCGGCCAGAGCGCAGAAGCGAGGTCGCTTGGTACGTGAGTCGGTTGGTCCAGTACCGGCCGCGCTACGAAGCCGTGGCGGCGCGCACTGGCGCGCCCTGGTGGTTCATTGGCGTGGTTCATGCGCTCGAGGGCTCGTTCAGCTTCAAGACCCACCTTCACAACGGTGACCCACTTTCGGCGCGGACTGTACAGGTGCCGGCAAACCGTCCTGCCGTCTGGAATCCTCCGAACGATTGGGAATCAAGCGCCGTGGATGCAATCACCTACGAAAAATTGGCGGGGTTGAGCGACTGGAGTGTCGCCACGGCGCTGTTCAGGTGGGAAGCATTTAACGGCTTTGGCTACTACGCAAAAAAGATCAACTCACCCTACCTGTGGAGCTTTTCGAATCAGTACACGAAAGGCAAGTTTGTCAGGGACCGGGTTTACGACCCGGAGGCGGTGTCCAAGCAGTGCGGCGCTGCCGTGATGTTGCGAGCGCTAGCTGACGCTGGCCTGGTGAGGCTCCCCTGACCCGGCGCACATGCTGGTGAGGCGACGAGTCGGCTGAAGCGATTGAACGGCGCGACACGTCCACCAGTTCGCGCGAATCAAAAACTTGCATTGCTCATCAGGGATGCCACGTTAATTCAGCAAGTAGTTTCTCCACGGTTTCTCGTGGGCGCGACCCCAATCTGGGCACATGTTGACGTTGGAGAAACTGAAGCGGTGCTTGCGCGCGTTCAAGCGTTAGCCGGGCCGCGCCCAATCCGGACAAATAGAGGTTCACTCTTCCTGAGAGAGTAGCGAACTCCGTCAATGCCTTGGTAGGCTCCTCACGAATGCTTCGGCCGAACTACGGGACAGACAGTGCCATACACAGCCTTCGAAATACAAAGCACAAGATCGACCGCATGGCACCGGGGCCGATCACGTACCGATCTAGGTCCGATGCCCATGTTCGGTCTACATGCGTGCTGGCACCGATGCAGCGTTATCGCGTGTGATGCAGGTCTTCGGCGCCGCGAAACCCCATCACGCCTACCTCTTCGCTAACCAGCGAGCCAACCGCACGCAGGTCCTCTTGCATGACGGCATTGGAATCCGGCTGTGAACTCGTCGACTGCATCAAGGCCGGTTTCTCTGGGCCAGCGTTGCTTCGGGCCCACCGGTAGCACTATCTCGTCAAAAGCTCCATGCATTCGTGCTCGGCTATCGAGACGGACTTTCGAAATCACAACAACGAAAAAGGGACCGAGGCCATGCCCGAAAACGCCGAAAGCTTTGAGAATTTCAAGCTGTCCGAGCTGTTCAATGAGCGGAACCTTCCGCTACCAGGAAACGCTCTGCTCATCCCGCACGCTCCCCAGGCACAAATGCTCGCACGCTGTTGGGCTGCCGCTTTCATGCTGCGCCATCCGGAGACCTCGAGGCTGGTCTACCGCGGCACCACTTTCATCGCCCCGCCGCCTGCGGTGTGGGTCCACGACGCGGATGTCACCTTCGAACTGCTCCTGCAAGGGCTGCCGCTGGATCCGGAAGAGCAGATGGACTCCGCCAAAAAAAGGGCGCTGAGGGCAAAGTTCACCTTCGTCCGGTGCAGCAACCTGGAGTCCCGCAGCCTGATAGATGCATTCGGCAAGGCGCCTGCCGAGCAGTTTGTCTTTGTCCCGGACGTGAGCCTGTACAGCAATCCCGACGCTTCCGCGGCGAGAGACACCGGCGCGGCATCCAAACTAGAAGAAGACATCTGGGTGCGTACGACGGTCGCTACAGCGCAGCAGTTAATTGACCTGGCCAGGCAGAAGTCATGCTTCTTGTTCCTGACCTGCCCGGCCGATCCTCCCGTCAAGCCCGCGAACATCGATCTGATCGCGGAAGTCGAGAACCTGAACATGGCCAGTTTTCGCATCGCCGATGAAGAGCCCTTTCTTCCGCGCCTCCAGAAAATGGTGGCTTTGGCCAAGACAGGCCGCGCGGCAGAGGCGCTCGACCAGTTGGATGCGGAGGCTGTCCCCGCTTTGATGAAGCTACAGACGCGCATCCAGATCGCCCACCACTCCGGCGACAGCGAAGCCGCCGCGAAGCTGATCCGGGAACTGCTGCAGCAAACCACGGTCCCGGCCAGCGCGGCCTCGCGCTTGGCGGCGATCTGTCATCAAGGCGATGATCTACCAACGGCCAAGCGCCTGATCGAGGTCGCCCTCGGCGAAGTGTCGCAGGAGGAGGCGCTGTTGGCCTGCTTGCAAATGGCCACGGAGATGCGCGACGCGGACTTGGTGGAGCGGGTCTGGACGCGATTCAAGAGCCTCTTCCCCGCGAACCTAGGCCTGCAGTACGACTGCGAGATCCGCCTGCTCCAGGTCTGCAGACAGGATGCGGACGAGCTGCGGGCCAACCCTATCGCCCGGACTGGTTTCACGGAATTCCACGCACTGCTCGTGGACAGACTCGCACCGGAGACCGACATCGACTACCAGGCGCTGCTAAAGGAGGTGCGGACCCAATGGCCGCAGCACCATGAGCTCGCTGTCATGTGCGCCGCGACACACGCGGAGGTGTCCGGGGATCCGCAGGCCGCCTGGGGCCTCGCCGAACTGCTGATTCCAGGTACTCGCTTTGCTCCTGATGCCGCCGAGCTCACCGTGCGCACCATGCGCGAGCTATTACTGGTGGAAGCGGTCACTCGCGAGCAGCTCGGGGTTTATGTGGAGCCGCTGAAGTTGCTCATCCAGCACCTGGGCCAACACCCAGGTGACAAACAAATCCGGGCCATGCTCCGCAGGACCCTGTCTGTCGAGGTTGCGGGCCCCGAGGGCTTGGCTCTCATCGCTGCAGTGGCCGCCGAGTTCGCGGACAACATGCTCGAGCCTGTGGCGGAAGAACCCGGCATTGACCTAGCCACTGAAGAGGAGCTTCAGAAGTTCCAGCAGCGCTGGAGCGAGTGGGAGGTGCAGCAGGTGATGATCGACCCGCGTGTGCCGCTTCCTGCCGATGTGGTGGGCGCGAACGCAGGTGGATTGGCGCGGTCTATCCGGAGCTTGATTGAATTCGGCGTCGTGGGGTACGACCAAGCGGACGAGCTCGATACCTTGAGCTCCCAGGCGCACACCTTGGCGCAGCTGGCGCGCCATGTGCCGACCACCTACGACGACCTTCAGGCCTTGCGCGTTGTTTCGGCGAAGTTTTCCCTGATGAACAACCACCAACGCGCACGGGACCTGGCCGAACTCATCCTTGAGATCGCCGGCGACCAGCCCGGCCGGCGGCGTCTCGCCTGGAGCGCCTACGCCGACATTTATCAGCGGTCGCACGATGCTACTAGTGCTCTTCTGGCTCTGGCGTGCGCTGGGGCCACCCGCGCGCAGTTGCCCGCGACCGATCTGTACCAAGAAACCTACACCCACCTGCGGATTCTCCGTGACTTAGGTCTTCACGACGCCGCCGAGGTGCTGCTGGAAAAATGCAGCAAGCTCCTCGGCAAGCTTGGAATGACAGCCACTATGCGGCACCGGCTGGAGGTCGTAGGCCTGACGCTCCAGATGAACAAAGGTCCGGGTATCGAAGTGGACGCCCTTCTGGCGTTCCAAGAGAACTGCCAACGTGTGTTCCTCGACGCCGTTCGACTGGAGGACGAGTTGTCCGTGGTGGCCTACCTCTTCGTGCAGGCACTGGGGTTGTACGAGCGTGCGGGCGGTCAACTGACCGTAGAAGCGGCTGCGGCGAAGCAGCAGGCGCTGACGGCCATCGGGCCCGAAGCCGCTCTCACGCTGCAGGCGCTGTCCGCCAAGCGGCCTACGGCGGCCGAGCTGGTAGACCTGCACAACCGCACCGCGCCATCTCGATACGCATCGGATGCACCCACCGATGCTGTCGCCGCCAACTTGGTTGCCCCTCGGCTTCTGGCGCCTTCCGATCCGGAAGTGACGGTGCAGGACGCCTGCCTTGCGATCGAGTTGCTGGCCGACCGCGGGTTGACCCTTGAGGCCCCGCCCGCTCCGTTGACGCTGGAACGCCCGATCCGCTTTGCCCAATCGCTCGCTCGGGAGCACAAAGTCTCCGTGCTAATGCTCGCGCACGACAGCGTGGGCGAATTGGTCGCCACCATCGTGGAGCCCGGTGGGGCGGAAGTCCAAAGGCCTCCGATAGTCTCAACTACCGCGCAGGATCGGCTGCGGGCTTGGTCGCAGACCTACCCGTTCAAGTACGGACTGATCAACCCCCGGGAGCGCGTGGCCGTCGACGGCAATGGATCGCGGTTGCGGAGTGTCGGGGACGGCGAGTTCTATGAGTCGATGCGCCCCTTCAGCATTCCTCTGCCGCAGGGTAACCGCGTCCTGGTCGTGGCCGAGCCGGAGGTTGCGCAGCTCGCCTTCAACTTGGTGCTGCGGCCCGACGGCGACCTGATAGGTTACGACACGGCAATCGGCATGGTGCCGTCTCTAACTTGGCTCGAGGCCACCCGCCAGAGGCCCCGAACAAGGGGTGAGCGCCGCGTGGCATGGCTCTCCGATGCAGGTGACCCGACAGAGTTCGATGCGATGAGCGTCGTCAGAGGAATGCTAGAGCCGCACCTGGATTCCTATCGCATCACGTTGGACACTTCCCGCAACCTACCACAAGGCCTTGAGGGTGCACAGATGGCGATCGTGACGGCCCATGGACAGCTGGCGCGAGGGGACAGGTACTTCCGGCGGATTGTGGACGAAGGTGCGCTGAAGGAATCCCCTCTGGCCCTCGCCCAGGCGCTGGCCCGGGTCGAGTTGGTAATCCTCTTCGTATGCAGCGGCGGGCGCATGGATCGCCATCCCAGCGCCAGCACTACGATCGGCCTGCCGAAGATGCTGCTGGAGCAGGGCTGCCGCACCGTTATCGCATCCCCCTGGCCGCTGGAATCGCTCGCTGCCGGCCCTTGGCTCGAAGGCTTTTTGGCGCATTGGGAACAGGGCGACACGGCCATGGACGCATGCCACGAGGCGAACAAGCGCATGGCTGCCAGGCGCGAGGGCGAACCGCAGTTTTCCCTTGCGATGATGGTTTATGGAGACCCTCTTCTAGTCCGCCCCCCGGGCACATAAAGTGGCCGCAGGGCGGTGCCGCAGCCGAGACAGCGCACGCTTCGGCTGGGCAGGCCGCTGCAGATCAAGAGTGCTATTGCGATGGCTGCAGTCATCACTCTTTCCGCCTGCGGTGGTGAAGGAGGTGGCGGCGGTGGTGGTGGCATTCCGCTGATCGGCATCGCCCCGCCGCCTGACCGGACACCGGCACTCCGACGAATCCGCCAGTCCGGCCGCCCGTTGCCCCGCCGCCGTCTCAGCCGGGCACGGATGATCCCGCTGCAGGTGAAACCGCGTCGACCATCGTCACGTCGGTGCCGGCGCCGACCTATGCTGTGGGCTCCGAGGAGCTGGCCGCCTTCAACCTGCTGAACGACGAGCGCAATCGTTGCGGCTTCGGTTTGCTGGCCCAGAACGTTCACCTGGATGCCGCCGCCGTGGGCCACGGCCGCTACTTGCTGGTGAATAACGTCGCTGGCCATTTCCAGGACGCTTCGAAGGCTGCCTTCACCGGGGTGACGCCTACCGACCACGCCAATGCCGCAGGTTACGGACAAGGGCTGATCCTGGATGACTTCGCCGACACCACAGGCGCGAAGGCCAACGTGCTTGGCCCTACGGAATTCGCCCCGCAGGGGCGCGGCGTTGCGGCAGTTCGAAGTCTCCTGAGTGCGCCGTATCACGCTCTCGACTTGCTGTCGCCACAGATCGACGTGGGGTTTTCAATCATGAGCTCCGACTTGGTCGGCACCACAGCCAACTTCGGCCCGCGCGCAATCACGCAGATCGCCACCGGGATTGCGCTGGGCCAGTTCTCCCAGAAGGCCCACGCCGCCGACGTATTGACCTACCCCTGCGACGGCACCACGGGAACGGCCTACCAGCTCAAGAACGAGCAGCCGAACCCAGTTCCAGGCCGCGATCTGTCGACCAGCCCGGTTGGCCAGCCGATCGTCGTAGCAGTGAGAGTCGGACAACTGCTCACGATCAGTTCGGCCGCGATGGTGAAGAAGTCGGATGGCTCACCGGTCACCCTGCGCGCGCCGATGCTGAAGGCAAACGACGCCAACTTCCTGGTTGACCCGAGCCGCGCGATCATCCTGCCGGATCAGCCGCTAGAGCCGAACACGGAATACACCGCAACGGTTGCGGGGACGAACACCACCATGGCCGACTTCAACAACGGTGACCCAATCAGTACAGGCACTAACCCTGCGATCACATCGAACTTGACGGGTGAGTTCTCGAAGTCCTTCATGTTCAGGACCGGCAACTGAGCGGCCCGACGGAAAAAGGCACTGAAGAGGCACCCTCGCAACTTAGGCGCGCCACGGTGAAAGCCCTGCGGTATGCTGGAGGAGTCCCTGGCGGGACTCATGGAGGAGTGAGGCGATGCGGTTGCAAAAAGCAAGGGTCACCAACTATCGGGGCATCATCGACACCGGTTGGTTTGAGATAGAGAAAGCCAAAACCATCATGGTCGGCCCCAATGAGGCGGGGAAAACGGCAGTTCTTCAGGCTCTACAACAAATCAACCCGCCTCCGGAGGCCGCAAACTTTGACGCGTTGCGTGATTACCCGCGTTCCAAGTACAACGACATCACCACTCAGCGGGTTGATCCCAAAAGCGTTACGGTCGTTCAAGTGGAATTCGAACTTGACGATGGAGATCGCGCCGCCGTTCCCGAATCGATGCGCGATGTGCGGTACGCATTTGGAAGAAGGCTGGATAACACCGGTTGGCACGCCTTACGCGACGCTCCTGCTTTGCCCACTTATTCAGCCATCTCCAAAGACCTAGCTCGTCTTTGCGCCCATATCGACCCTCGCGCTGAAGCTGCGACCCCGGGCGGCCCGACTCCGAGTGCCGGCCTGGCAGCGATTACGAACGGTTGGATGCCGACCACCATCATCGAAGGACAGCGAGCTGTTGCCCTCAAGGGCTGGCTGGATACGGCACTCGTGCTGGTCGATGAAAGCAACGAGATCGAAGAAAAGCGTCTCGACGGCCTCTCCCTGAGTGCCACGGCCCACCTCGACCATGCCACAGCGTTGAAGGCATTGGAAAGTCGGATCCCAGTCTTTGTCTTGTTCAACAACTACTTTCGGGTCAAACCGCTGATCCAGTTGGATCACTTGGCCCAGCGCTTGGCAAGCAACGTATTGGATGACGACCAGTACGACTACGGAAACGTCTGTTTGCTCAAGCTGCTGGGCTTCACCGCGCAGCAACTATCCGACTTGGGAAAGGCTGCAGCACCTCCGGCAAACAATCCCGTTGCCCTGCAAGCTTACCGCGATCAGCTGGACATGCGCAGCTATCAGCTTAATGCGGCCAGCGTGCAGTTGACCAACGAAATCCGATCCGTATGGCGTCCGCGCGAAGGACGTGCGGAAGCAGACAACCTTCGCATTCAGGCGGACGGTCAGTACGTCAAGGTGGTGGTGGAGGACGAACTTGGTGCACAGATCGAATTGCATCAGCGATCTGAAGGTTTCCAATGGCTTGTTTCGTTCTTCGTTGTGTTCTTCGCGGAGGCTGCGGGCAAACACAAGAATGCGATCCTGCTGCTTGACGAACCCGGTCTTTCCCTTCATGGGCTGAAGCAAAGGGAGTTTCGTTCGACCATCAGCCGCCTGTCCGAAGGCAATCAAACCATCTACACCACTCACTCTCCATTCTTGGTCGGCCCCGACGAACTGGACTTGGTCAGAGTTGTCGAAATGACCGATCGTAAAGCCGGCACGAAGGTTCACACCACCGTCGCCTCGGGAGATCCAGCGGCACTCCTGCCACTGCAAGAAGCGCTCGGCTACGATCTGGCGCAGAGCCTGTTTACTCAGGAGCGAAATCTGGTGTTGGAGGGGCTAACTGACTACTGGTACGTCGAAGCGACCGCGGCTTTGCTGCGTGAGGCAAAGCTAGCTCAGTTGAATGAAAAAATCGCTTTGATACCGGCCGCCAGCGCTGGAAAGGTTGTGTACTACGCCACCATTTTGTATGCGCAAAACTTCAAGGTAGTGGCCCTTTTGGATTCGGATGCTGCCGGCGACCAAGCGGCCCGTCAGGATACGTTGGTCCACACACTGGGCAATCGTGGAATTCTGCGGACAAAGGACGCGTATTCCGGCACCGTCGCAATGCCGGAGATTGAAGACTTGTTGCGCGACACTCTTATCAAGATCGCCAAAGACGCGCTGTCTATCGATGTCTCAGTTGCGGCTCAAGCTCAACCAAACCGTCCCATCATTGATCTGCTCGAATCCGCTGACAGCGACTTTTCGAAGTACAAGCTGGCCAAGGCATACGTCCGATGGTCGCGGGACCATACCAGCGCCGATCTGACAGATGTCGAACGCGATCAGTTCAAAGTTTTGATCGAGAAGATCAACAAGGCCCTGAAGTAGCTGGTCGACCTCTCGATTCAGTCCACCTGCAGCCAAGCGCGCTCGTCGCTTCGATGTCGGCCAAGCGCGAAAATTGAAAGGGAGAATTGAGGCGACGGCGCCCGAGGCGCGCAGGTTGAGCGTCAATCGACTCGCTTCTCAGCGCGATGCCTCAACGCCGACTGCGACACGAGGAGTGATTCGGGCCCGCACTTGCTCATAGATTGGCAGTGCAACTCCCTCGGCGACTTCTAGCGAAACGCAAAGTGCGAATTCGACGGGATTGTCGAGCCGGCCGGCATCGGCAAGGCAGTTCACCCGAATCACTAGATTTTGCCCAGGAATCACTGGCACCGCGCCCTCACCCTCGAAGGTTTCGTGCTGCAAGGTCCCGAGCTGAAGCTGGCGAGCTTCACCTTCGAGGCGCGTTAAGCGCAAAGGGTCGTCGGGCAGGTCAACCCACAGTCGTGCAGCACGGTACTTGGAGTGCCGCGCATTCGGGGGGGTGAACCACGACAATGTGACGGTGAGCCTTCGCTTAACGAGGGTCGCATTGAGGGCCTCAGGAACAGGGACGCGGAACTCCCATGCCTTCTCATTGCGCAGTTCGCCGACGCCTAGCATGGTCGCGCGTTGCTCTGTGCAGGTTAGTGCTCGATCAACGTCGGCTACTCCGTAACCGGCATAACGGCTCACGAGACGGCGCTGCGCATGCCAGTGGATCACATCCGGTCGCGCGGCTAGCACCTGGTCTTCGATGTTCCCAAGACTCGCCCCGTGAGCTAACAGGGCCTTGATCATCACGGCGTCGTAACGGCTCGGGAGTCCGTTTGAGTTGCCGGCGCGTAGCGCTTCCAGCACACCAAATGTCTGCGCTGCCCAGCGCGTGGCCAGCGCCGCCGCATTACTGGTTCCGCGCGTATAGATCGTGTCCCCCGCAGCATCCATGGGCACGGCGACACGCTGCCCTGGTGGTTGAGGCGTGTGCCAGACGCCACTGAGATGAGTTTCGGCCGGCGGTGAAACAGGACGCTCGCGGTAGAGGGCGCGTCCACCAGGCAACAGAATCTCGGGTTTTATCGCCCGCCGAAATCCGGGCCCAATGCAGGAGTACGGCGCAACGCCGTACTCCGGGAACAAGGCATAGCGTCCTGGGACTGTCGCGAAGGTCGATCCGTCGCTGTAGGAGGCGCCCACTGTAAGCGCATTGACGGACTCCGCCGGCGCCAGCAGGCGGCGGTGCATGTCCTGCTGCACGAGCGCCAGCATCGACGCAGACGCCTGCGCTTCGCGAGTCAGATTCTGCAGCGATTCGCGGGCCACGTTGAGGACGAGATCGTCGGCCCGGTTGCCACTGCTAACGACGAAAAGCACCTTGTACTTGTATGACAGCCAATCCAGGAGACGGGCCCATGGGGACAGATCGCCCGCGAACGGGCGGTACCTGTCGCCCACGGACAGATTGATGACGCGTACCGTCGGGGCCGCCGGCGGAACACCTGGGGCCCCTTCAAAGATACGACGCACGGCTACGTGCACGAGATCCACCAACAGGCGATCGTCCGGTGTGCATTCCTCTCGCGGATTGCTGTTGGGATCGGGTCGCAGGATGGGGCGCACATAAATAGGCGCGCTCAGCGGGGCTCCGGCCCCGTCGAGTTCGCCCCAGGCGATCAACGATGCCATCGCCGTGCCGTGGACGCGCTCGGCGGCCGGATAGGCCTCCGCCCATTGGTCGGGATCGTCAACGATCAGCCTCCCCTGCAGGCGAGCATGGTTGGCCAGCGGAAGTCCGTCCAACATGGCGACGACCGGAGCACCGGAGACCCGCTGCTGGGGCACCGCCAAGTCGGGCAAGCGCGCGGCTCCGTCGCCGGCGCGTGCCGAGGCCTGTCCCCTCGGGCGCATGAACATTACCCGCTCAGATCGGAGCAACGGCGGCGCCGCCGCGCCCAGTAGCAGATGGACTCCCTGCGCGGGCACTTCAACCAAGAACCCATGGTACGCAATGTCGAGGATTAGCCGCTCGTCTAGGACCCGTCCTCCAAGTTCACCGACCAGTGCACGTACTTCAGTGGAGGAGGCGGTGTTCTTAGCTGGAGACGAGAAGCACCATGCCTCGATCTCGAACTTTAGTGACGCTGCGCCGGTCTCCAAACGGAAGCGCCACGCTTGGCGTAGCTCATCTCCGAGCCGGTCTTGTGGCCCCCAGAACCGCACCTCCTTTAGATGGAGGAACAACCCTTTCCAAGCACTGAGCCCCTTGCCGAGGTCGCCGGTCGGCGCAGATCGGTAGAGCTCCCACAATCGCACGACTTCCTCGAGTGCCTGCCGGTTGCTGCCCATCAGAAACAGCTTCCCACTGAGCACCTTGTCTGCGTCTTGAGTGGAAAAGAAATCCTGGTCTGGCTCGACTTGCGCCTCGATCATCGCCGCCAGCCATTCCAGACCTGGGATGCGTTCCGCCGAAGAGATGAAGTCGTTAACGGCCCCTACGGTTACGAAGACGACAACGAGGTCTGGGTCGCTGTTTTGCGCGCTTGCCTGCAACTCCAGACGACGAGCATCAAAAGCGGCTTGCAGTGACTGAAATCGTGGTGCCAGTCGCTCGACCTGGCGCGCATGTCCTGGGACATGAAGCGTGGGAAGCATCTTGGAGCCAGCTTGCCGCTCCACAGGCGAAGGCTGCGGGAAAATCAGGAGGGGCAACTGCCCTCGGTTCTCGCCCGGCAAACCTTACCGCCCGGGCGAGTCGTCAATGGATGCGCGCAGTTTCCACTGAACTATCCGATCCGCAATGATCGTCTTGATGTCGCCAGAGGGTAACGCCAGGACGTACCGCCTATGCACGTCCTCGCAGAACTGCTCGAGGTCGGAAAAGCTAGTGACGTTCAGGCGCGTCGCAAGCGTCTTCGGTGTCATGCCCAGTGGCACATCGAGTCGGTGCTGGAAACGCTCGAACCATTGCGTACGCTGCGCCAATGTTGGTGCGGGTAGGGTAAGACGCAGTTGAAAGCGCCGCCAGACCGCACGATCAAGCAATTCGGCGTGATTCGTCGCAGTCACCACAACGACATGGCTGGGCAGTCCGTCGATCTGCAAAAGCAACGAGCTGACAACGCGCTTGATCTCGCCAGTCTCGTGGGTGTCTCCGCGCTCCTTACCCAACGTGTCGAATTCGTCGAAGAAGAGAACGCAATGGTGTGTGCGTGCGAAGTCGAAAAGCCGTTTCAATCGGCCGCTTGTTTCGCCCAAGAAACTGCCCACCACTGCCTCGTAGCGCACTACAAAGAGCGGAATCATCAATTCGGAGGCAATGGCTTCGGCCAAGGTTGTCTTGCCGTTGCCCGGGGGGCCCGACAGCAAGATCCTGTGACGCGGCTCGAGGCCATAGGACCGGAGCAAGTCCGTGCGCTGCTGCTCTTCCACCAGTTCGCGCGTGGCGGCCTTCACTTCGTCGGCCAACAAAATGGATTCGAGCATCCGGCGGGGCTGGATCTCGTATAGCAACCCTCCATGGCCGCCATCGAAACTGCGAACGACCTCCGGGCTTTTGGGCGGCACGGCGACCGCACGCAAATTTTCCTCCAACCTGTCAGCTAGCAGGGTATGGCGCTTGGCACGCTCCTCTGCCGCGATGGCTTCCACAGTCGACCGGAACATCTTCTGATCGCCTTGCGCGCCAGCGCGCACGAGGTTGACGATGAGATCGGCTCTCGGCATGTGTTTCGCCTCTTTGGGAGTTTCGAGTATAGCGGTCGGGCTGTTCGCATCGCGACGTGAACAGTCGCCTGAAAATCGAGGAGAGGCAAGAGTTCCGTACTCAAAAAACCCTTGGCACTTTCTCAAAAACTCTCTTCACTCACGACCGGCCCCATGGTTTGGGCAGGGGTAACTGTCGGAAGGCAAGTACTACGGCAGCGAGGTTCATGTACCGCCGGACATCTTCGGATCGACGCCGCCTGTGAACGCCGCGAAATCCATTGTCGAAACCCGTTGAATCGTCCTTGGCACGCCCTCTCGCTGCCTCGTGCCTCAAGCCGAGTCATCGAAGGTCCTCTGTGCTCAACCGCTTCGGGCATTGCGCCAAGTCATGAGGACTGCATTCCGTGCCGCTGCCAGCACACGGCCGTCGCTGCTTTGCGGCAGCGGTCTCAGGATCTCGACGACTCGAGAGGATGACGTCCGGCACACCCTGGTTGGTAGATCCACACACTCCCAGCGCAACGCGAAAAGCCCCCTGTCGCAGGGACGTTTCGATTGCCAGCTCGAAGGCGTCTGCGCTAGATGTAATTAGTGCCGAGCTCGAAGAATAGATAGAGGAGCTAGGCGCCTGTCATCCATTGGTCGAAATTCTGCATCTCCTCTTGAGGAATAAACGGATTTGAAATGTATTCGCAATAATCTTCTGCCCGACTATTCTTTCCAGCTTGACAAAAGAAATCAACTTCATATTCTCTCAATATTTCAAATGTTTTTTCATCCTCGTAAGGGTCATTAATTTTCCCCATAAGATATAGCCGGTACAGCAGAAGCCAGTTTTGATCTTTAACGTAGAGAGAGGTGTTATCGATCAAATTTTTTGCGTACTCCGTCACCCGCTCGACAGCAACCTCAAAGGTGCAGAGCATGGTGATTGCGACGCTATCCCCTGAAGAAATTACTCCAACGATTGAGTCCTCTGACGGATTAGATTTCAATCTATCCAGGTAGTAAAGCGCCCAGCAAATTCCATCAGATCTGCGATGCGCAACATTGACCGCAATGATTTTATTCAGCCTTTCGACCAGGATTTCCCGGTCGTAATACTCGGATCGAGCGTCTATTTGCTCTAGGTAAGGCAGGAGAATTGGATAGTGCCAAGACAAATTCAGAACATATTTAAAAACGTCAGCAGCAGCTCGATCTTTTAATCTTCTAGATATCGCTGCTATGGCAAATTTTACGATGCTGCCATCAGGAGTTTCATTATTTAGTCGCACCGCGTGATCTAAAAATTGTAGCGCATCGCTGGTATCCATGAATGCGAGCTGTCCATCATCACGCAGCGCTGGAGGTGCTGCATTCATCAAATCTGAAACCCATTTCTCCTGTAGAGGTTCCGGAAGTTCGACAATCGAGGTTTTGGCCAGATTCAAATTAAGCCGATATAAACTCAATTCCTTGCCAAGAGCAAGAATAAATTCTTGCGCACTCTCGTGCGATTCGCAGAGCGCCGTGTAGTCGTCAACGTAACGAACAAACGAAAATCGGTCGCGCAGCTTCTGATCCACAGCGGATAGTATGACCTCAACCGCAATACTTGAGGACGCAGGACCAACCGGCAATCCTGAGGTTTCGTTGCGCTTGGCCCATCGCAAAGCCTGATCAATATGGGCACTCCAATGGCGAGGGCCTTTTTTAATAGCCAAGTTTGATTTGGCTATCTCGAATCCCTGTATGGCCCATTCCAGCGAGTGCGTGTAAACAGATGCAAAGCAATTGGCAACATCAGTATGGGCTCGAAATTTTTTACCAAAACTTTGGTCAATAGCCACCATTGCTTTGGTTTCATGATCCTCATAGTTCATAATGAGCATCCGACCATCATTGTGCGCTTCCACCTGAATCGCACTATTTTCGTCTTTCATCGCAGTTGTAAGATTTTCGTGATTAGCCTCAAAGACCTCGAAAATTCTTGCGAATGCCAGCGGATGAATCAATCCCAATATGCGCGAAACATTGTTATATCGAGTTGCACGATACTCCACCAAATCAAAACCAAGTGGCTTACGTTCATCACTGACTTTTATAGACTCAATCAGCTTCCGGGCAACCTCCGGCGTAAATCGTCGTGTGGATATGTTGGGCGGGAGTTCCATTGCCGACGCCTTTTGATTAGGAAAATAATTCCACCTAGTCAAGGCCTCCAAGAAATGCCGATTATCAATTCTCATTACCGCATAGTCTGACCTATGGGTGATGGCGTATTCTTTCATGAGGGATGCCTGCGGTTTTGTGAAAATCAAAGCCGTTATCTTCGCATGCTTCGAGGAATTTGGCTCTATTCGCTCGCGATCAAAGATCGCTGCATCAGATATAAAAAGACAGGCTCTGATCGAAGGGCGTTAGAGAGCGCGCATTCACTGACGCCAGTTCGCCTAGCCGCACTACCTCCTCTGGTGGCCCGGGCCCAAGCAGAAAAAAGAAAAGCGCCCGAAGGCGCCTTTTTTGTCGTAGCCCTCCTGACGTCAGGGCGGGGTAAACGTGGAATCATTCACGACGGCACGGTAAGCCGGAGAAGCGCCGGTTGCCATGCAGGCGGAAATCGCGGCCGCCCTCGTGTAACCCCAGTTGTACTGGGCTGTGTAATCGGCGCGAGCGCGGGCATCGGCCGCACGGCCGACTGCGTAGCTCGCTGTGCCTTGAGCGGTCGCTGCACCTTGACTCGCGCTCTGGGCAGTCTGGCCCGCCCACTCGGCCGTACCCTGCGCGTTCTGAGCTCGTCCGCGGGCATCATTGATGCCACCGTAATCGCGGCCAGGTCGATGCCTACCCCGGCGACCTGCTGGCCTCCGGTCGAATTGGCAACTTCGTACACGATTTGGGCTTGCGCGCCGGCCGCAAAAGTAACTAGAGCCAGCACGCTGATCAATTGAGTCATCTTCATTCGGTAGCTCCTTTCGAGTGACCGCCTCGCAGGCCTCAAAAGGAGGGGGAGGAAGCCGGGGAGATGAACCGGCCGGCTGCGGGCGGTCGGTAGTGAATGTGGCTGCCAAGGGCTGCTACCAAACCCGCGAAAATCAGCCGATCTACGCCAACAGATCGGCGGCCCGCAAATGGGTGTACCTCTTGAGCATGACGAAGCTCTTGTGGCCGCTGATACTTGACGCCTCGATGGCGCTCATTCCTTTTTCGAAGAGGCGCGAAACCCCTTCATGACGCAAATCGTGCCATCGCAAATCGTCGATGGCCAGACGCTTCAGCACCCGTTTCCAGATCATTAAGGCAGCATTGGCTGTACACCCAAACACCCTACCGTCGATGCTGCGCGGCATGGCCTGCAGGACGGTTACGGCCTTCGACGAGAGCGGTATTTCGTGGGGACACCTTTGTTGGCCCGCTGGTGGTACGAGCGCGGGATCGTGACCACACGCTTGCCCAAGTCGATTCACGACCAGCGCAGTTCGAAGAGCATGCCCTAGCGCAACGTAGTCTCGATGGCGAGTTCGAATGCCGGTGCAGCCCAGGAGTTATCGGACTCGGCCAACGCCGCCGCCAAGCGCTCGCGTTCGCGTTCGCCGGGGTGCAGGCGGCGATCGCGAGCCTTGGTGCCGGAGGGTTTCCGGATGTTCTTCAGCGGGTTCGGCAGACCGTCCAACCCCACTCCTTTCGGGCCATTTCGAACAAATGGCTCGCGAGTTGGAGCTCCACGCGGATAGTGTTTTCGGCCCTGCCCTGCTGACGCCTGGCATCACGATAGGCCGCAAAGTCTGTCCCGCGCAGCGTAGCCATGTAGCGCTGCGCGAGCGGGTACTGCTGCCAGCGCTTGATACGCTGCAAATCCCGGTCGGGGTGTGTTTTCGGCTGCTGAACTCACGGCCGTACCGATCAAGCGCTTCGGCCAGCGTCGTGTTTTCGGCCTCTCGGTTGTCTCGGTAGGTGCCGCGATCCATGTCGGACTCGATGGACCGCGCCCACGCCTGCGTTTCGGGCTTGGTGTCAAACGTCCTCGACTGGAGTGGGTAACCGTTGCGCCGGATCTGGGCGCGCCAGAACTCGCCGCGTTTGTCAAAACTTGCCATTGCTCCTTGCCTTTCCGAGACATGAAGCCGAAGTTTCGGTGTGCCATTTTTGTGCCAAACCCGCGAAAAAACGGACTGGACAGACACCGCGCCTATATCCCCGTCACCAAATAAAAACGGCCGGGACCCGCATAGATGCTGAGTTTCGGCCGATTCAATGGTGGTGGTAGGACGTACTGGATTCGAACCAGTGACCAACAGATTAAAAGTCCGTTGATCAAGGAATCGCCGATCCTTCACGGCGGCAAATCCGACACGTCAGTCAAGACAGGCAGATTTACCGGTATTTATGTCGGTATCTTGAATGGATCTGCATAAAAAACTGAGTATTCATGCGGCGTCTGGCCGAATATTCGGTCCCCTCTGAGCACATTCGGCGCCTGCGTGCGGAGACATTTTCTGGCATCAGCAGCCGAGAGATTTGCCAGACGCTGTCTGGCGAATCGGCCATCAAGGAAGAACGAGCGCATCTGCCGCAGGTTCTGAAGAGCCGAACCCTCGACCGAATTCAGGTTCAATGAGAAAGTCGCTCGATCAGTTGCTTGCCATACCGTCAGCCCTGCAGCATCAAGAAGCTCGGCGATGTAGCTCGGGATACTTGGCATATTCGGGCGGCAGCTTGCAGCGCTTGCTTTGGAAGAAGAGGCGCTTTACTCACGACGCGGCGCCCTCCGATTGAGATCCCGCGGGGTGCGTGCCACTGCGACGTGTCACCACGGCCTTTGAATCAGGCATCAAGATGGGCGATGCACTGGTCAGAGAGCCAACCTCTATCACGCTCATCTCGCTCTCCCTTGCCGTCGCGAACTCTGTGCAAGAAGGCAGCGCCAACGCCTTGTCTGCAGTCAGATCATCGAGCAGATCCGCCCACAACTGGATCATCTTGCGCCGCTGATTCAGGAAAGTGGCGCGGTCATAGGCGCTGCCCAGCTCCTCATCGGAGCCATGCGCCAAATGCCGCTCGATCACCTCCCGATCGCATCCCAACAGTTCACGAATCAGGGTCCGGGCTGTGGCGCGGAACCCGTGGCCTGTGATTTGCTCCTTCGTGTCATAGCCCAGCGTGCGCAGCGCACTGTTGATAGTGTTGTCACTCATGTAGCGCGTTTTCTCCGAACGCTTCGCCATGCTACGGAAGATCGGCCCGCTGGGACCAGTCAGAGGGTGGATATCGCGCAGGATCTTGACCGCCTGCGTCGGCAACGGCACGAGGTGAGCCGGCGTGCGTACGTCGCGCTTCTTCCACTCCCGCAGCTTCATCTTCTCGGGCGGACAACGCCACAGCGCTTGATCGAGATCCACATCCTCCCAGTGCGCCAACCGCAACTGACCGGGCCGCTGGAAGAGCAAGGGTGAGAGCTGCAGGGCCGCGCGCGTGATGACATTGCCGTTGTAGGCACGCATGTCACGAAGCAACTGGCCAAGCTTCTGCGGGTCCGTGATAGCGGCATAGTGGCGAGTGCGAGGTGGCGGCAGGCCACCCGTGCGTCCGTTCACGAAGTTCCGAGCCGGATCCAGTGCGCCCACATCGACGGCGTACTGGAACACATGCTGCACCGCTTCGCGCACGCGCTGCGCCGTCTCCAGATTGCCGCGCTCCTTGATACGGTGCAGGCACCGGACCACCTCGGTCGGCAAGATGGCCTCCATGGCCAGCGCACCGATCCAGGGAAAGACGTGCAGCTCCAGGTGGCGCATCACTTTTTCGGCATAGCCGGCCGACCATTCGCGGTCCTTCCGCGCCTGCGCATGCCATGCGCGGGCGGTGAGCTCGAAGGTATTGAGGCGCGCGACGCGATCGCGCTCGACCTCGACGCGCCGCGCCTCCCGGGGATCGACGCCATCGGCGCGCTTCTCGGCTTCGGCACGCGCCTTCCTGCGTGCCGTGGCGAGCGTCACCGCCGGGTAGTGCCCGATGCTGAGCTTGGCCTCCTTGCCGTGCCGCTTGTAGCGATAAACCCACGCCTTGCCTGTCGGCCGTACGCGAAGGTAAAGACCATCGCCGTCCGCCAGCAAGTATTCCCTGTCGCGCGGCGCTGCCGCCTTGATCTGAAGCTCGTTGAGCTGTCCCATGGTGTACCCAAAATCGACTGCGGTTGAAAAGCAGTCTGGGGTACACCGTGGGGTACGCGCAAGAACGGGACTTTGTGAGATCCGGTGATGCCGCTTGAGCCGCCTTTTTCAGGCTAAGTCCTTGATGCACAAGGACTTTGAGCTGTCTTGGGATCTACCGAGAAAGAAAGATGGTGGCCTGGGGCGGAATCGAAAAATCGTCCGCACCCCCGACCAACACTGACTCTCGCCAATTTGTCCTTCTTGCTTGGTACGCCTTTGGGTACACCAAACTGGTCAACGGAAGCTGGTCGATTTTCGGCTTCGAACCAACGACACCGACCTCCGCACAGCATTATCCCACTTGCGTCGAGTTGCACTGCGATCGTCTGTCCGAGGCCGCAGATCCCTGCGGCACGGCGATCGATTTGGTTGCGGTCCATTGATGCAATCAAGCGCGAACCCCTTCGACGTGCCGATCAGCGCCCGGCGCACACTGGATCCGGTCAGCAGTTCGGCCGACGTGGTTCCTTGTTGCGAATGAAGTGTGCGAGGTAGCTCAGCATGCGGCGCACTACGGAGAAATCCACCACTTGTCACGCGTTCCTCAATGAAGCGCTTGCGTGTTGAAGACCGGTCACGTGGCGCTATGTCATATGCCTCAGACAACAGCAACGGAGGCTCACGTCAGTGCAGGCTCCCCGGAGGCCTGCTGCACTGGAATATCCGCACGCTCTTCCTTGGTGCAATTCGCGCGGTCCACAAACACCAGTTTTGAGCAGGTGCCCCTCACGCGCTCTTCCGACACCGGGCCGAAGGCGGCAATGATGAGTAGGTCTCCTACGGAGGCCGACGCGCAGCAGAGCAGTTGACCGAAATGATTCCGCTGCCACGCTCGCCACGAGCGGCGTAGGTGACGAAGCGCTCCCCTTGTTGAAATGGTAGCGCGATGGGTCTTGGATTTGAGCAATGTTCGAAACACGATCGGGAAAATTCCCTTGGGAATTTGACGCCCATTGCTGGCCAGTTTGGCAGCGTGCCTCGTCACCCGAGGCGAGGCGGGCGGAGTTTAGACAAGCGCCCAATTCGGGACAATCGCGGATTGCGTATCGCACGTGGGCACAATTCAAGAACAGCAATTCAGGCGCCCACATGCAAACCACCGACGCAAGAAAATCGTCTGTAGTTCTTTCGACTAATTTTTCAATCAAACAGAACCAACGTTCCGATTGGGAAACCCTTCGTCGCCTCGTCCCCTATTTATGGCAGTACAAGTGGCGCGTACTCGCCGCTCTCGCCTTCATGATTGCCGCCAAGGTGGCGAATGTCGGCGTACCGGTATTGCTCAAGGTTCTGATTGATGCTGTCACGCCCAAGCCCGACGTCAAGCAGGTCCTGATGGTTGTTCCCATCGCCCTGTTGCTGGCCTACGGAATGCTCCGCCTTTCCTCGACGCTTTTCACCGAGTTGCGCGAGTTGGTGTTCGCCAAGGCCGCAGAAGGCACGGCACGCAGGATTTCGCTCGAGGTGTTCACACACCTGCACTCGCTGAGCCTGCGCTTTCACTTGGACCGCCAAACCGGAGGTATGACGCGCGACATCGATCGTGGCACTCGCAGCGTGCAGGCACTCATCTCCATGGCCCTGTACAACATCGTTCCCACGTTCATCGAATTGGCTCTGGTACTGACCGTACTGGGCGTGAAGTTCGGAATGTTCTTCATCTGGATCACGGTGGGGGCCCTAGCGCTTTACATCTTTTTCACCGTTGCCGTCACTGAGTGGCGCACCAAGTTCCGCAGGACGATGAACGAGTCCGCCGCGGCTGCGCAGACACGCGCGATCGATTCGCTCCTCAACTACGAAACGGTCAAGTACTTCAACAATGAGGACTTCGAGGCCGGCCGCTACGACGCCAGCCTCGACCGCTACCGCAAGGCCGCTGTCAAGAGCCAGCGCACACTGAGCATGCTCACTATGGGTCAGCAGGTGCTTGTGACCGGCAGTCTCGTGCTCATGCTCTGGCACACGACTTCCGGCGTTGTTGAAGGTCGTATGACGCTGGGTGACCTGGTAATGGTCAACGCCTTCATGATTCAGCTCTACATCCCACTGAGCTTCCTGGGAGTGGTCTACAGGGAAATGAAGCAAAGCCTGACTGATGTAGAAAAGATGTTCATTCTGATGAATGAGAGACGCGAAGTGCTCGATTCCCCTGACGCGCAGCCGCTGGCCGGCGTGGATGCCACGGTGCGCTTCGAGGACGTGAGCTTCGCCTATGAGCCCGCGCGGCCCATCCTGAAGCACGTGAGCTTCGAGATCCCGGCCGGCAAGACGGTGGCCGTGGTCGGCCCCTCGGGCTCGGGCAAGTCGACGCTCGCGCGGCTGCTCTACCGCTTCTACGACGTGCAGCAGGGCCGCATCACCATCGGCGGCGAGGACATCCGCGAGGTGACGCAGTCAAGCGTGCGCAAGGCCATCGGCATCGTTCCGCAAGACACGGTGCTGTTCAACGACACCGTCGAATACAACATCGCCTACGGTCGCCCCGGCGCCACGCGCGAAGAGGTGGAAGCCGCCGCCCGTGCTGCGCGCATCCACGACTTCATCTTGGCCACGCCCAAGGGCTACGAAACGACCGTGGGCGAGCGCGGACTGAAGCTCTCGGGTGGCGAGAAGCAGCGCGTGGCCATCGCGCGCACGCTGCTGAAGAACCCGCCGATCGTGATCTTCGACGAGGCCACCTCGGCACTCGACTCGGCCAACGAGCGCGCCATCCAGTCGGAGCTCAAGAGCGCCGCGCAGGACAAGACCACGCTGGTCATCGCGCACCGGCTGTCGACGGTGGTCGACGCGCACGAGATCCTGGTGCTGGAGTCGGGCGTGATCGTCGAGCGCGGCACCCATGCCGAATTGCTCGCCAAACAAGGGTGCTACGCGCAAATGTGGCGGTTGCAGAAGATCGAAGATTCCGAATAGGCAGCCAGTGCCCGGCCTCGCTCGGCAGGATCAAATCGCTCGACCCAAGGTCGTCTTTGAATTCATACCTACCTGGAACGCAAACCCATGGACCTGACAAAGTTGTTTTCGCTCAAGGGCCGCACGGCGCTCATCACCGGAGGATCGCGCGGCATCGGACGGATCATCGCGCAGGCCTACCTGCTTCAGGGGGCTCGGGTCTACATTTCGGCGCGAAGCGCCGAGGGCTGCGACCGCGCCGCGGCCGAACTCTCGGAATACGGAGAGGTGTTCTCGTTACCCGCCGACGTATCGACACTCGACGGTGCGCAAGAGCTCTCAGACCTCTATGCGAAACGCGAGGACTCGCTGGACATCCTCGTCAACAATGCGGGAGCGGCCTGGGGAGCCCCCTTTGACGAGTTTCCCGAAGTCGGATGGGACAAGGTGGTCGACTTGAACCTCAAGACACCTTTCTTCCTGACCCAATGCCTGGCGCCCCTGCTGCGCAAGGCTGTCGCGCAGAACCTGCCGAAAGTGATCAACATCGCCTCGGTTGATGGCATCTCGGTCGGCCCACGGGAAACCTATTCATATGCAGCCAGCAAAGCGGGCCTGATTCAGCTCACGCGCTTGATGGCGTTGAGGCTCGCGCCCGAACGCATCGTCGTGAGCGCCATCGCACCTGGCGCATTCGCCACCGACCTCAACAAAAGTGCACGGGACCATGGTGACGAAGTCGCTGCCTACATTCCTCTGGGCCGCATCGGCGCGCCTGAAGATATTGCCGGCGCGGCTGTTTATCTAGCGTCGCGTGCTGGTGACTATGTGGTCGGCTCGACGCTGATTGTTGACGGCGGGGCCACACACGCAAGGTGAGATGGCGGGCTGCTTGGCCCTTATCGGAACGGCTTCGCGAGCAGATCGGGGCCGCGGAACTCCCCTGCGCAACCGCAAGACGGCCAAGCCTGCGGCCGCCGCCCTCGGCGATGCGTCTTACGCACGCTCTTGCTTCGTACGGGTGCATCCAACAAGAAACCATCACACCGTTTCTCGCTGAGGCAGTGTGTCCGGAGGATTCGGCGACAAGAAGCGGCTGCGCGGTTCGCGGAAGGGATTGTCAGAGACCGCCTGCGGTGTCTTCGAGGTCGGCGGTGCAGCGCGACGGTTGCCCTGCCAGCGTACGCGAGACGGGCGCTGAACGAGTTCAGACGGCCGACCTCGACGCGCAGTGCTGAGTATCCAGCAAAGCCTCTGGGCCCGCAGCAGCGATGCTCGATGGAGTCCAACATGAATTTGCCCTGCACCAAATTGGATTGGCCGCTCGTGTTCAGCGGTAGGTCGGCGTCAAGGCCAAGACAAATCGCGAAAAAAGAAATTACGTTTCATTAAAAAATGAAATCTTTTTATTTCTTCGATCAAATCAAATCATCCATTTTTATTAAACAAAAACGTTCACATTGCACCCTCATCCACATTGTGCTGGAATGTCACATCTATTTTCAGTTACACCAATTTCCTCCCAGATTTAATGGCACAGCGCCGGAATCTGGCAGTCGTTTTTCTTAAAAAACCCATGACCAATCCTTTCGACAACAGTGACGCTTCATTTGTAGTTCTGACCAACGACGAAAACCAGCATTCCATCTGGCCCGACTTCATTGAAATTCCCAAGGGTTGGAAAAAGGTTCACGGCCCTGCTGCCAAGGCCACCTGTCTGGAGTTCGTGGAGAAAAACTGGACCGACATGCGCCCGAAAAGCCTGGCCCAAGCCATGGGCGATCAGGTCAGGTAGCCACAGCGCTGCACCTCGGCTCTTTCCCAAAAAGCTGTGCGGCTCTCCGTCCGGCGCGCCCGAGGTGCGCAGCCGGTCCGGATCGTTTGGCTTTCCCGAAACGTTAGTCAACAGGACCCAACATGGTGTCGACCCCTGCAGATGGCTGGCCGTTGTCCTTCGCGCAGCTTGGACTCTGGTTCGAGCGACAGTTTTATCCGAGCCATCCCTCCCACAATGTCGGCGAATACATCGAGATTGCCGGCGCACTGAATGCAGAACTGTTCCTGCGGTGCCTGCGCACGGTGGCCGGGGAGGCCCAGGTGCTGGGCACTACGTTCATCGAAACAGACACGGCGCCGCGGCAGGCCATCGGCAGGAAACCCGGCGATCAATGCGTCAGCTTCATCGACTTGAGCAACGACGCCGATCCACATCGATCGATGCTCGACACGATCGCGCGGAAGATGGAGGCCTCGCTCTCGCCGACCGATCCCGAGCTTTTTTCCTTCTCTCTGTTCAAGCTCTCCGCCGACCGGTTCGCCTGGCATCACCTCTACCACCACATCGTCATCGACGGCTTTGGTTACTCGCTCATCGCGCGCCGGGTTGCAGAGCTCTACACGGCGGCGATCGAGGCGCGCACCGCGCCACGCGCATGGTTCGAGCCGCTGGGCCAGTTGCTGGACGTCGAGCAGACCTACCTGTCCTCGGACGCGTTCAACTCGGACCGCGATTTCTGGCATGGTTACCTCGAGAAACTCCCTGCACCGACCCGCTTCGGGGATGGCACGCGAAGCTTTTCGCGCCTGCCGATCCGAAGCAGCTGCCGAATGGAGGGGTCCGCGCTCGAGGGCCTTGAGGAACTGGCCAGGTTGGCCGAGACCTCTCTCTCGCGCACACTGATCGCGGCCGTGGCCGGCTACCTGTTTCGCACCACGGGTGTCCGGGACCTGTCGATCGCGCTCCCGGTGTCCGGGAGATCCGCTGAGACGCGGGCGATTCCGTGCATGATGTCGAACACCCTGCCGTTGCACCTGTCGATTGCTCCAGAGATGACCATGCGGGACATCGTCGGAATTGTCGACAGCGAAATCCGCACGGTGCTCGCGCACCAACGGTATCCTGCATCGCGCCTGTACCTGGATGCCAAGCGGATCAGAGGCTATGGCAGCGACTTCGGGCCCGTGATCAATGTGATGCCGTTCAAGGAAGGCATCTCCTTCGGCGGCCTGCCATCCAAGTCGTTCAACACCTCCGCCCGCACGGCGGCCGACATCTCGTTTTCGTTCTTCATCGGCGAAGACAGCAGCGCCGACGTCTACTGCACGGCGAACGCGTCCGCCTATTCGCTGGCGAACGTGCAGGCTCACCAGGAACGGCTGCGGCGCTTCATCGAGTCAAGCCTGGCCCGCCCGGAGATTCCCGTCGCGAAGCTGGACATTTTGAGCAGCGAGGAACGCCAGCGCGTCCTGACGGACTGGAACGGCGCAGCCCCCGGCTCATTCCCCGACACGCTGGCGGCCCTGTTCGAGCGGCAGGTCACAGCAACCCCGCATGCGCGGGCCATCTCGTTCGAAGCAATCGACCTCTCGTACCAGGAATTGAATCAGCGGGCGAATCAGCTGGCTCGCTATCTGAGCTCACAAGGCATCGGCCCGGACAGCATCGTGGCGCTGGCACTGCCACGCTCTCCCGAACTGGTGGTCAGTCTTCTCGCCGTCCTCAAGGCAGGGGCAGCATACCTCGCGCTCGACCTCGACTACCCGGTGGATCGCCTGCGGTTCATGCTCGAGGACGCAAGGCCGCGCTGCGTCATCTCGAAATCCAACGTTTCCCATCTCCTCGCGGACCTAGAGACGCTCGGCGTGCGTCTGGACGAACCCTCGCTAAGCGCAAAGCTCTCGGAGCTGCCGGCGACCGATCTGACCGACGCGCAGCGCACGCGCGCGCCGAGCCCGCTCGATCTTGCGTACGTGCTCTACACCTCGGGCTCCACGGGTCGCCCCAAGGGCGTGGCTGGAACCGCAAGAACACTGCTCAATAGGCTGCGATGGGACGTGCAGCAGGCCGACGAAGAAACGGTGTACGCCCAGAGGACGACCCACAATTTCATCGACTTCGTTTGGGAAGTGCTGATGCCGCTCGTCGGCGGACATCGCCTCGTGGTCGTGCCGCCGCAGCTCAGCAAGGACATCGACGGATTGATCACGCTGCTGGCCGCCGAGAAGGTGACCCGGATCGTCCTGGTCCCGTCTCTGCTGGAAGCGATGCTCGAGGACGAGTTCAAGGTGGGCGCCCGGCTGCCGCATCTTCAGTACTGGTCCTGCGGCGGGGAAGCGTTGACGCCAGTGCTGGCCGAGCGTTTCAAGAAGGTGCTGCCGCGGGCCCTGCTGATCAACCTGTACGGTACTTCCGAATTTTGGGACGCAGCCGGCTGGGTCAACCAGAGTTTCGAGGGCCACGGCCAGCCCAGCGTGCCGATCGGCACGCCCCTGCCGGGCGTGCAGGTCTATGTGCTGGACGCCCTGCTTCAACCGGTCCCGCCGGGCGCCGTGGGCGAACTCTTCGTCGCCGGCGCCGGGCTTGCGCGAGGCTACCTCGGTCGCCCAGCGCTGACCGCCGAACGCTTCGTGGCGAATCCCTTCGGGGCACCCGGCGAACGGATGTACCGCACAGGCGATCTGGCACGCTGGAGTGAAGGAGGCGTGCTCGGCTATCTGGGCCGGGTCGATCACCAGATCAAGCTGCGTGGTTTCCGGGTCGAACCCGGCGAAGTCGAGGCGCAGTTGATCAAGCACCCCCTGATCAAGCAGGCCGCCGTGGTCGCGCGGGATGACTCGACGGCCGGCAAGCGCCTTGTCGCCTATCTCGTCGCGGACGAGGCGGCGCTGCCCGAGCGCTCGCGCGCCCCGGGCTTCGGTCTTTTCTACTTCGCAGAGGCAAATCAGGATCAGGAGGGCGAGCAGCTCTACCGGCTGTATGTGGAGGGCGCGAAGTTCGCGGACCGCAACGGCTTCGCGGCCATCTGGACACCCGAGCGGCACTTCACCCAGGTGGCGGCCGCGTTTCCCAATCCGTCCGTGCTGAGTTCGGCCCTTGCCATGGTCACCCAGAACGTGCAACTCCGCGCAGGCAGTGTCGTGCTGCCGCTGCACCATCCGTTGCGGGTGGCGGAGGAATGGTCGGTGGTCGACCATCTCTCCGGTGGACGCGTCGGCGTCGCGTTCGCTTCAGGGTGGGTGCCCGAGGACTTCGTGCTGGCGCCGGATCATTTCGCCGATCGGTACCAGGTGATGCTCGATGGGGTCGCTCAGGTGCGCGAACTCTGGCGCGGCGGCGCGATGGCCGCGCGCAACGGTGCGGGCCACACATCCCAGGTCCGCCTGCAACCGAAGCCCATCCAGCCGGAGCTGCCGGTGTGGATCACAGCCACCCGAAGCCCCGCTACCTTCGAGGCGGCCGGTCGGATCGGCGCGAACGTGCTAACAGCGCTGCTGAGCCTCACCATTCCAGAGCTGACCGAGAACATCCGGATCTACCGCGACGCGCTGCGTGCCAACGGGCACGATCCGGACACCCACAAGGTGACCCTCATGCTGCACACCTTCGTCGGTCCAGACGATGAGGCGGCGCGGCAGTTGGCCCATGAGCCGATGGTTCAGTATTTCCGGGCGCACACGGAACTGCGCAAGAGCGTGTTCAAGGAACTCGAAGGCAACATCCCGAACCAAGCGGTGGGGGAGGTCGAGGCGGACAAGCTCATCGCACTCGCGGTGCGCCGCTACTTCGGCAGCTCCTCGCTCATCGGCGGCCCCGAGAGCTGCCTGGAATTGGTGCGCAAGCTGGAGAAGGTCGGGGTCGACGAGTTTGCCTGCCTGATCGATTTCGGCATCGCGACCGACACGGTCCTCGACAACCTGGCGAACCTGGCCACAGTGATGAAGCGATCGCGCACGGGCTCGCCGCCCGACGCGGCCCAGGTGCAGGGTCAACTCGCCGCGCTGCTGCCCGATCACATGGTGCCTGCGCACTACGTCTGGCTGAACGCACTCCCCTTGACGCCCAACGGCAAGATCGATCGCAAGGCCTTGCCGGCTCCCTCGATGACAGTGCCCTTGGCGGTGCGCGCTCCCGGCACACCGCAAGAAGAGGTGTTGGCAGCACTCTTCGCGGAGATTCTCGGGATCTCGCAAGTCGGGACTGACGAGAGTTTCTTCGATTTGGGTGGCCATTCGCTGCTGGCGACACGGCTGATCAATCGCATCCGGACCCAGATGGGCGTCGAGATCGACATCCACACGCTGTTCGAAGCTTCGAACGTGAGTCAGCTGGCGCAAAGGATCAGCACTGCGCCCAAGGCCCGGACGGCGCTACGCCCCACCCGCCGCAGCAACCTCGTGCCGCAACCCACCGTGCGCTACGACAACAGTCTCTGACAGGCGTGTATCCGCGTCGGTGTGGTGCATGCGCGCCGCACCCGCCTGCGATCGTCGCCTCGCCCTCAATCCTCGTGGGCGACCCGGTCGTGACAACCATCATCCAGTACTGGACCTCCCATGATTCCCCTGTCCTTTGCGCAACGACGGCTGTGGTTCCTCTATCAGATCGATGGCCCGACATCCACCTACAACGTCCCGACGGTGGTGCGGCTCGAAGGGCGCATGGACGAGCAGGCGCTGGAGAAGGCGCTGGCCGATCTGGTGGATCGTCACGAAAGCCTGCGCACCATCTTCTCGAACGCGGATCAGTCGCCGCAGCAGCGCATCCTGACTCCTGAAGAGGCGCGCCCCTTCCTGAAGATCGAAGCGGCATCGGACGCGACACTTGCGCAGCAGATCGCGCATGCTTCGGCCCACCGCTTCAAGCTGGACAGCGAGATCCCGTTCGGCGCGTGGCTCTTCCGGCTCAGCCCGACTCACCACACGTTGCTGCTGCTGTGCCATCACATCGCCTGCGACGGTTGGTCGTGGGCACCGCTGGCCCGCGACCTGTCGCAGGCCTACGGTGCACGAGTGCAAGGTACCTCGCCGACGTGGGCCCCGCTGCCTGTGCAGTATGCCGACTACACGTTCTGGCAGCAGGAGTTGCTGGGCAGCGAAGCAGACCCGGACAGCCTCATCTCGAAGCAACTCGGCCATTGGCAGAACGCCTTGGCAGGTTTGCCGGAGCAGCTTGAACTCCCGACGGACCGGCCACGCCCCCCAGTGTCGAGCTACCGCGGGGAGGACGTCGCCTTCAGGCTCGATGCCGAAGTCCACCAGGGGCTGTTGAATCTCGCTCGCCAGGACCAAGCCAGCCTGTTCATGGTGCTGCAGGCCGCATTGGCCTTGCTACTCACCCGCCTGGGCGCGGGCACCGACATCCCGCTGGGCAGCCCGATCGCTGGGCGCACGGACGAAGCCCTGGACGATCTCGTGGGCTTCTTCCTCAACACGCTCGTACTGCGCACCGACACTTCGGGCAACCCCAGCTTCCGCGCGCTGCTTGCGCGCGTGCGCAAGACCAATCTCGCTGCGTACGCACATCAGGACCTGCCGTTCGAGCGCCTGGTGGAGGTGCTCAACCCTGTGCGTTCCATGGCGCGCCATCCTCTTTTTCAGGTGGCACTCGTGCTGCAGAACAATACGCGCGCGAACTTTGCCTTGCCGGGGCTTACCACCATCAGCGCCCAGTCGCTGGATTCGATGGCTGCAACGTTCGACCTGTCGTTCGAACTGCGCGAGCAGCGTGGCACGGATGGAACGGCGCAGGGCCTATCAGGCCGCGTCGGCTTCGCCACCGACCTGTACGACCGCTCGACCGTCGAGCAGCTCGTCGCACGCCTGCAGCGCGTGCTCGAAGCCATCGCCGCCGACCCCTCCCAGCCCATCGGCCAGATCGAGATCATGGCCCCCGAGGAGCGCTCCCAGGTCCTCCTGGGCTTCAACGACACCGCGCAGCCCACGCCCGAGCTCGCCGAGGCCACCCTGCCCGCGCTCTTCGAGCAACAGGCCGCACAGACCCCGCAGGCCACCGCCCTCGTCTTCGAGGACCAGCGCCTCACCTACGCCGAGCTCAACCAACGCGCCAACCAGATCGCACACCACCTCATCGCACAAGGCGTGGGCCCCGAGCGATTCGTCGCCATCGCCCTGCCCCGCTCGCTGGAACTCGTCGTCAGCCTCCTGGGCGTCCTCAAGGCCGGCGCCGCCTACATCCCCCTGGACGTGGACTACCCCAAGGACCGCCTGGCCTTCATGCTCCAGGATGCCGCTCCCGCATGCATGATCAGCGACTCGGCCACCGCCGAGCTGCTGCCC
>Ga0209051_1000444_pt1 | contig 55960 bp, 51 predicted proteins | sample AraplaCvi_mMS_r2_2_FD_184286 | JGI IMG/M metagenome (GOLD analysis project Ga0209051, IMG submission 184286) | Arabidopsis root microbial communities from North Carolina, USA - plate scrape MF_Cvi_mMS_r2 (SPAdes) (version 2) | ecosystem: Host-associated > Plants > Roots > Endosphere | place...
CACCGACGCTTGCTGCCGCATCGTCGACGAATGCCTGCAGCTGCACGGCGGCTACGGCTTCATGAACGAATACCCGATCGCGCGGCTCTATGCCGACGTGCGCGTGGGCCGCCTCTACGGCGGCGCCAACGAGGTGATGAAGGAAATCATCGCGCGGGCCATGGAAAAGCAATGAACGCAAGGCCGCCGCACTTCCGCTTCTGGCCCAAGGGCGTGGCGCGCGAGTTGCGCGTGCCGCGCGCCACGCTGCCCGACTACCTGGAGACCGCGGCACGCCGCTACCCCGGCAAGCCGGCCATCGTCTACTGCGGCGCGGCCACATCCTATGCGCAGCTGGGCGAACGGGTCGACGCGCTGGCCGGCTACCTGCAACAGCGTCTGGGCGTTGCGCCGGGCGATCGCGTGCTGATCGCGAGCCAGAACTGTCCGCAGTTCGTGACGGTCTTTTATGCCGTGCTGCGCGCCGGCGCCGTGGTGGTGCCGGTGAACCCGATGAGCAAGGCCGCGGAGGTGCGGCACTGCGCGCTCGACAGCGGCGCGCGCGTGGCCTGCGTCGCGCAAGACCTGCTACCGGCAATTCCGCTCGGCGAAGGTGACGGCGAGTTGCGCGGCGTGCTCGTCCATGCCTACGCCGATGCCGTCGATGCGGGCGCGGGCGCCGACGCGCTGCCCGACTGGGTCACGGCGCCGCGCGCGCCGCTCGCCGACGAACGCCAGCACGGCTTCGAGCAGGCGATCGCGCTCGGCCTCGCGCCCGCTGCGCTGCCCTTGTCGCCGCACGACCTCGCGGTGCTCCCGTACACCTCGGGCACGACCGGCCATCCCAAGGGCTGCGTGCACACGCATGCGACGCTGCTGGCTTCGCTGGCCGCTTCGGCGGTGTGGAAGCAGCTGCACGTGGAGACGGTGACGCTGGCCGTCGCGCCGCTCTTCCACATGCTGGGCCTGCAGAACGGCATGAACCTGCCGATGTTCCTCGGCGCCACGGCGGTGATGATGCCGCGCTGGGACCCCGCGATGGCCGCGCGCCTGATCGAGCGCCATGCGGTCACGGCCTGGTCGGCGCCGCCGGCCATGGTGATCGACCTGTTCTCCCATCCCGAAGCCGGGCGGCGCGACCTCTCGAGCCTGGCGCTGCTGTCGGGCGGCGGCGCCGCGATGCCCGAAGCCGTGGCCGCAATGCTCCTGCAGCGCCATGGCCTCTCGTACAACGAAGGCTATGGCCTGACCGAGACCGCGTCCTTCCTGCACGCCAATCCGCCGGCGCGCGGCAAGCGCCAGTGCCTGGGCGTGCCGACGCAGGGCGTGGATTCGCGCATCGTCGACCCGGCCACGTTCGAGGAACTGCCGCCCGGCGAGGTGGGCGAACTGGTGACGCGCGGCGCGCAGCTCATGAAGGGCTACTGGCGCAACCCCGAGGCCGACCGCGAGGCCTTCATCGAGATCGGCGGCCAGCGCTTCTTCCGCACCGGCGACCTGGCGTCGATGGACGAGGAAGGCTATTTCTTCCTGCGCGACCGGCTCAAGCGAATGATCAACGCCTCGGGCTACAAGGTCTGGCCCACCGAGGTGGAGAACGCGATGTACGAGCATCCGGCCATCCACGAGGCCTGCGTGATCGCAGTGCCCGACGGCAAGCGCGGCGAGTCGGTCAAGGCGCTGGTGGTGCTCAAGCCCGCGCAGCGCGGCCAGGTGCGCGAAGAAGAGATCGTCGCCTGGTGCCGCGAGCGCATGGCCGTCTACAAGGCGCCGCGCGTGGTCGAGTTTCTCGACGGCCTGCCGAAGTCCGGCACCGGAAAGATTCTTTGGCGCGAGCTGCAGGAAGCCCATCGCGCCGCTGCGCCCCAGGAGCCAACTTGATGAACAATTTCACCGCACTGCGCTGCGAGCGACACGGCAGCACCGCGCTGTTGACGCTCGACACGCCCGCGAATCGCAACGCCTTCACCCCCGCCATGCGCGACGACCTCGCACGCGCCATTGCAGAGGTGCGTGCCGACACCGAGGTGCGCACCCTGGTGCTCGCCGGTGCGGGCGGCCAGTTCTGCTCGGGCGGCGACCTGCGCGGCATTGCCGATGCGAAGCTCGACAACGCCGGCTGGCGCGAGCGCATGCAGGCCACGCAGCGCTGGTTCAGCGAGCTGATCCTGCTCGACAAGCCCGTGATCGCGGCGGTCGATGGCGCCGCCTATGGCGCGGGTTTCAGCCTGGCGCTCGCGGCCGACTTCGTGCTCGCGAGCCCGCGCGCGCGCTTCTGCATGTCCTTCCTGAAGCTGGGCCTGGTGCCGGACTGTGGCGCCTTCTACACCTTGCCGCGCGTGGTGGGCGCCCAGCGTGCGCGCGAGCTGATGCTGTCGGCGCGCGAGGTCGGCGCGGCCGAGGCGCTCGAACTCGGCATTGCGATGGAACTGCACGAGCCCGCGCAGCTGCTGCCGCGCGCGCTGGCGTTGGCCGAAAGCTTTGCCGGCGCCTCGCCGCTGGCCGTGAGCCTGGTGAAGCGCGCCACCGGCGACGCGGGCGCGCTGGCCGCGCTGCTCGACACCGAGGCCAACGTGCAGGCGCTGGCCTTCGGCAGTGCCGAGCACCGCGAGGCGGTGAACCGTTTCCTGGACAAGAAGCCGTTGCCCTTCCAGTGGCCGGCCCGCAAGGAGCAAGCCCGATGAACGACCACGAGATCGGCGTGCAGGCCTTCCACCAGCGCGAGCTGGACGCCGGCCGCTTCCTGCTGCAGCGCTGCGGCGGCTGCGGCCGCCACATCTACTATCCGCGCGAAAGCTGCCCGCACTGCGGCGGCGCGGCGCTCGAATGGAAGGTGCCCGGCGGCCTGGGCACCGTGCATGCCGTGACGACGGTGCGGCGCAAGCCGGCCGATGGCGGCGATCTCAACCTGAGCCTGGTCGAGCTCGACGAGGGCGTACGGCTCATGAGCCGCATCGAGAACCTCGCGCCCGAAGCGGTGCGCATCGGACAGCGCGTCCGCGCGCGGGTGCAGGTGCAGGACGGCCGCGGCCTGGTGCTGTTCGATGCCGTCGAAGGAGCCGTGCGATGAGCGCCGAACTCAAGGCCCTGCGCGGCAGCGCGGCCATTGCCGGGGCTGCCACCTTCGGCTGCGGCGAGGCGCCCGGCTTCACCGACATGGAGCTGCTGGCGCGCGCCGCGCGTGCGGCCGTGGCGGATGCCGGCCTCGAAATGCGCGACATCGACGGCCTCTGCACCGCCAGCGCCTCGGCCGCGATGTGGAGCCTGCCGGTGGTCGAGTACCTGGGCCTCAACCCGCGCTACATCGACGGCACCATGCTGGGCGGCAGCAGCTTCATCGCGCACCTGCTGCCCGCGATGCAGGCCATCCGTTCGGGCCAGTGCAATGCGGTGCTCATCTGCTACGGCAGCGCGCAGCGCAGCGCCGCCTTCGGCCGGCGCGAGATCGTGGCGGCGCGCCGCTTTCTCGACCCGCAGCCCTACGAACATCCCTACGAGCCGATGCTGCCGGTGTCGGCCTACGCGCTGGCGGCGTCGCGCCACATGCACGAATTCGGCACCACGCGCGAGCAGCTCGCCGACGTGGCGGTGGCGGCGCGCGCCTGGGCCGCGCTCAACCCGGAGGCCTTCATGCGCGAGCCGCTCACGCGCGGGGAGGTGCTGGGCGCCCGCATGGTGTCGGACCCGCTGACCGTGCGCGACTGCTGCCTGGTCACCGACGGGGCCGGCGCCTGCGTGCTGGTGAGCGCCGAGCGCGCGAGGGACCTGCCCAAGCAGCCGGTCTACGTGCTGGGCAATGCCACGGCGGTGTGGAACCGGCAGATCTCCTCGATGGCGGACCTCACCGTCACGGCGGCGAGCCAGTCGGGCCGCGAGGCCTTCGCGATGGCCGGGCTTGCGCCCAAGGACATGGATGTGGTGCAGCTCTACGACGCCTTCACCATCAACACGCTGCTGTTTCTCGAAGACCTGGGCTTCTGTCCCAAGGGCGAGGGCGGCCGCTTCGTGGCCGACGGCGCCATCGCGCCGGGCGGGCGGCTTGCGGTCAACACCAACGGCGGCGGGCTGTCGTGCGTGCATCCCGGCATGTACGGCATCTTCGCGCTCATCGAGGCCGTGCGGCAGCTGCGCGGCGAATGCGGCGAGCGGCAGGTGAAGAACGCGCACACCGCGCTCGCGCATGGCAATGGCGGCACGCTGTCGAGCCAGGCCACCGCGATCCTGGGTACGGCCGAAGCGCTGCGTTGAGCCGAGTCGAGTTATTCCAACCCCGAAGAGGAGACAAGCCCATGAAGACATCGTCGATGCCGCTACGCAGGCTCTGCATGGCCACAGGCCTCGCGCTTCTGCTCGCCACGCCGGCGCTGGCGCAAACGCCCGCGCAGCCCGCCTATCCGAGCCAGCCGCTCAAGCTGATCGTGCCCTACCCCGCCGGCGGCGCCACCGACACGCTGGCGCGCACCATCGGCCAGAAGCTGCAGGAAGCCTGGGGACAGCCTGCGATGGTGGAGAACCGCCCCGGCGCCGGCGGCACCATCGGCAACGGTTTCGTCGCCAAGGCACCGGCCGACGGCCACACCGTGCTGATCGCCATCACCGCGCTGATCCAGCAGCCGCCGCTCATGGACAAGCTCGCCTACGATCCGCTGAAGGACCTCGCACCCGTCACGATGATCGCGCGCAGCCCCAGCATGCTGGCCGTGCCGCTGGACTCGCCCGCGAAGAACCTCAAGGACTTCATCGCGATGGTGAAGCAGAGCCCCGGCAAGTACAACTTCGGCAGCTACGGCGCCGGCACCTCGTCGCACATCCAGGGCGCGCTCCTGAACATGCAGGCCGGCATCGACCTGGTGCACGTGCCCTTCCAGGGCGCTGCGCCGCTGGTCACCAACCTGGTGGGCGGCCAGCTCGCCTCGGCCTTCATCGACAGCGCCACCGCGCGGCCGCATCTCAAGTCGATGCGCCCGCTGGCGGTGACCGGCACGCAGCGCATGCCCGGCCTGCCCGAGGTACCCACCTTCGCCGAGCTGGGCTACCACTCCTTCGACCCGTACGGCTGGTTCGGCGTGTTCCTGCCCGCCGCCACGCCTGCGCCGGTGGTGCAGAAGCTCTCCGACGAGATCGACCGCATCGTGCACCTGCCCGAGGTCAGCGCCAAGATCGAGGCGCTGGGCCTGCAGGTGGGCGGCGGCAAGCCCGAAGCATTCCAGAAGCTGGTGCGCGCGGATGCCGCCATCTACGCCAGGATCATCAAGGACGCAAATATCCGCCTGGCGCAGTGAGCGCGAGCCGTTGCAGCGCGGCGTCAAGTGGCGCAAGATGCCACATGGCAGCCTCGACGCAGGCTTGAGATTCGCCGCTCCGTCGTGGCGCTCGTCGCCGTTCGCCGCCATGCGGCTGGTTCGGGACGGCGAGGTCCCTTTCGTTCGCTGGGCAACGCCAACAGGTACTGGAGGATTTCTATGCCGAATCGGATCAACGAAGCCATCCAGACGCATTACGGCCGCCCGGATGTGGGAAGCGTCATCCTGGCGGCCCTGGAAAAGGCGGGCAAAGACCTGGACCGCCTCACGCCGGAAGACTTGGCACCTGTCGACGAGTTTCATATCCGGGGCCGGGCAGCGACGCTTGAGCTTGCCCGGGCCGCGGGTCTCGATGCGAACAAGCGTGTGCTCGATGTCGGCAGCGGTGTTGGCGGGACTTCGCGCTGTCTTGCAAGGGAATTCGGTTGCCACGTCACTGGCATTGACCTCACGGACGAATACTGCCGTGCCGCTGCAATGCTCTCTGCCAGGGTCGGGCTCGCGGACCTGGTCGACTATCGCCAGGGTGATGCCACCAACCTGCCGTTCGACGACGGCGTGTTCGACGTCGCCTGGACGGAGCACGTGGCCATGAACATTCCAGACAAGCTCCGGCTGTACGAGGAGATGCACCGGGTTCTGAAGCCGGGCGGCACGCTCGCCATCTACGACGTGTTGGCCGGCCCTTCTGGACCGGTCCTGTTTCCCGTCCCTTGGGCGCGCACGCCGGATACGAGCTTCCTCGTGCAGCCGGACGAGTTGCGCAGGCTTCTCGAGAACGCGGGATTCACGATTTCTGACTGGATGGACACGACCGAGGCCGCGCGCACGTGGTTTGTCTCCCTGGTCGAGAAGATCCGCAAGGAAGGCTTTCCGCCCCTTGGATTCCATCTGCTTCTGGGGGCTGACTTTCAGGCGATGGCACAAAACCAAGGGCGAAATCTCCAGGAAGGGCGGATTGTTCTTGGACAAGTTGTCGCAAGGAAATAGGCGGCGCCCAACAATGGCGTGCAGCCGCCCGGCATCCGACATACCGTCATGGCCTGGCCGGACCACTGCGAGCTGATCGAGATCGTGCCGCCTGCGGAACACGAGACGGTCAACGACGCGTGAATGCAGCCGCTGCGGCTACGCCGATGCCGTGCCCTTGACGGCCCAGGCCAGCGCCGCGTAGGAGCGAGGGCCATCGGCTTCGCCGTCGAGATAGGCCGCCTCGACGGCATCGCGCAGCCGTGAGCGCGCGGCCGCGTCGAGCGTGGCGACGTACTCCGCGCCGGGACCGTCCTTGCCCTCGAAGGGTGCCCAGTAATCCGCGAACGAGGCGAACTCCATCCGGATGGCGAGCGTCGTTTCTTCCACGCCCTTGAACCCGGCGTCGCGCCAGGCCCGCGCCAGTTCGCCGGGCCGCGTCAGGGGCCGCGTGTAGTTGCGGGCGCGGCGCGCCCCGGCCTCCGGGTCGAGCACGGCGGCGGTGTCGAAGAACATGCGGTTGGCGATCCAGCCGCCGCGCGCGTCCCACACCGCCGCACCGATCACCGCGCCGGGCCTGGCGACGCGGCGCATCTCGGCAATGGCCTTGCCCGGCTCCGGCACGAAGTGCAGCACCAGCAGCGAGAGCACGCGGTCGAAGCTTTGCGCCGGGTACGGCAGCGCGCAGGCGTCGGCCACCTCGAAGACGATGCGCGCATCCTCGTTGTGGCGCCGGGCCTGTTCGACGTAGGGCAGCGCGATGTCCACGCCCCGCATTTCGCCGGCGCCGGTGCGTCGGGCCACGGCGAAAGTCAGGTGGCCGGTGCCGCAGCCGACATCGAGGATGCGGTCGCCGTCCGCTGTGCCGACGAAGTCGAGAAAAGGCAGCGCGAGGAGTCGGCTCCAGCGGCCCATCAGCCGTTCATAGCCATCGCCGTCGGCGGCGACGAAGGTCGAGGACGTGGTGCTCATGGCAATTCCTCCGCACGGCCGGGCGCATGGAAGGGTGCCGCGCAGGCACATGCTATGCCTCGGCCGATGGCGGCGTCAACGCCGGCGCGCCTGCCGGTTTTCGGGCCGGCCGGAGTTCATGCTTCCTGGGAGCGCGTCGGCAGCGGCGTCGGCTACAACCCTTGTCGTGGCGCTTTTTGCAGCAGTTCCGCAAGCTGCGCCTTCCACCACGCTGCCTGACCTGTGGTTCCGTGCCCGGTGGTCCGGTCGCTGGCCGGAATCAGGTAGTAGCGGCCATTTTTCACGCGCTTCATTTCACGTTCCATGATGCCGGTCTCGGGCGGGTTGCGCTCGTCGTCAGCCGCGTTGATGGCGAGCACGGCAGCCTGAATGCGCTCCAGCCCGGGGGACGGGTCGTAGTCGGCGGACGCCTCCCATTGGTAGAGGATGTCGTTTGCATCCGCGGTGAAGGGCGCACCCAGTCGCGCCTCCAGCAGCTTGTCGGCCTGGGCGCGCGTCGGCGCGGCCTTGTACATCGCCAGGTTGCCGCCGTTGGTGGCGGTGGCGAAGAACACGGAGGCCAGCTGGGCGCTGCGGGGCTGGGTGGCGTAGTTGCCGTTGTTCCACTCCGGATCCCTGCGGATGGACTCGGTCAGCAGCCGGCGCATCATCCAGTTGCGGCTGGCCATCTCGGTGGGCTGGCACGCCATCGGCACCAGCGCGTCCATGGCGCCAGGGTGCTTCACGCCCCACATCCAGGCGTGCATGCCCCCCATGGAGTTGCCGATGATCGCGCGCAGGTGCTTGACGCCGAGGTGTTCGGTGACGAGCCGGTACTGCGCGTCCACCATGTCGTCGTAGTTGTAGCGGGGAAAGTTGGCGCGCAGGCCATCGGAGGGGCGGGCCGACTTGCCTGTTCCCAGACCGTCGGGAATGATGATGTAGTAGCGGGTGGCATCCAGCGGCTGGCCCACGCCGAACAGCTCGCCGGCAAAGGCGGGCGTCAGCATGCTTGCCGCCGAGCCGGCGGTTCCATGCAGGATCAACACCGGCTCGCCACCGGGCGCGCCAATGGTCACGTAGTTCAGGCGCAGTTCCGGCATGACCTGGCCGGTATGAAAGCGAAAGTCCTTGGCGATCCAGCTGCCCTCCTTGGGCGCCGGGTAATCGGCGGCCCGGCTCGTCAAGGCGAGCATCGCCAGGCAGGAGTACAAAGCGGCTCGCAAGGCGAACCGGTTGAAGTGTGGAACAGCGGGCATGCAGTCTCCTATGGTTTGAGCACAATTTACCGCGAATGCCACATTTGCCGCACCATGGACTCTCTTCTGGACACTCACCATGACCATCACCATCACCGCTTTTGAACGCTCGCCCGACGGCGGCAAGGGCCTGGCGCGCGACACGCGCGTGCGCTGGGCATTGGAGGAAGCCGGCCTGCCCTACGAGGTGCGCCTGGTGTCCTTCCGCGCGATGAAGGAGGCCGCGCATCTGGCGCTGAATCCCTTCGGCCAGATCCCCACCTACGAGGAGGGCGAGCTCGCGCTGTTCGAGACCGGTGCCATCGTGCTGCACATTGCCGAGCGCCGCCCGGGCCTGTTCCCGGCCGATGCCAACGCAAGGGCGCGCGCCATCGCGTGGATGTTCGCGGCGGTCAATACGATCGAGCCGCCCATCCTCGAACTCGTCACGGTCAAGCTGACGGAAGGCGACAAGCCCTGGAAGGCCGAGCGCATGCCCCTCGTCGAGGACCGGGTGCGCGCCCGGCTGAACCAACTGGCCGCCCGCCTCGGCGAGGCCGACTGGCTGGACGGCGGCTTCAGTGCGGGCGACCTGCTGATGGTGTCGGTGCTGCTGCGGCTTCGGCCCTCCGGCCTGCTGGACGAGTTTCCCAGCCTGGCCGCCTATGTCGCGCGCGGTGAAGCGCGGCCGGCCTACCAGCGGGCGTTTGCCGCTCAGCTGGCGATCAACGCCGCTCCCGCTCCATAGCAGACATTCCCGGAGACCGCGTGGATGAGCGCTTCGCATGGGGACAGCAGTTTTCGCCCCGCGGCCCACGCCACCGGACGTCTGTGTCTGTATTCGCAGCCGCACTACCCATGACAAAGCGCCCAGGAAGAAATGGGACAAAGCGCCCATGCGCGGTTCAGAGCCGATCGCTACCGTGGTGCCATGTCTACTTCGACATGAACGCCAAGCCCGGGAGCCAGCCAATGAAGAATCGCATGAACTCACATGCCGCTCTGACGGCTCACCTGCTTCGCCGCGTCGCACGCACCAGCGCCGTGTTGACCGTCCTCCTGTCCTCCGCCCTGGCAGGGGCGCAAACAGGCAGCAGCCAGAAGGCGAACAAGGACGAGATTCAGCGCGGCCGCTACCTGGTGATGATCGCGGGCTGCAATGATTGCCACACGCCCGGCTACGCCGCGAAGAACGGTGAGGTCGATGAGAAGCTGTGGTTGACTGGCGACGCCCTGGGCTGGTCCGGCCCGTGGGGCACTACGTATGCGGTCAATCTGCGCTTGCTCATGGCTGACATGAGCAAGCAGCAGTGGGTGAAGCATGCGCGCACCATGACACCCCGCCCGCCCATGCCATGGTTCAACGTGCGCCCGATGACCGAGGCGGACCTGAAGGCCATCTACGCCTACACCCGCTCGCTGGGTCGCGGCGGTGACCCGGCGCCCGCTTTTGTACCGCCGGGTACCAAGCCTGGCGGCCCGGTGGTGCAGTTCCCCGGCTGATCATCATGCAACGCGGTTCGCAGCGGCGGGCGAAGAATCCCCTCAGGTCTTCTCGAAAGCAGGCCCGAAAACCGTGGCCGCGAAATCCGCGAGCGTCGTCGGGGTGATCTCGGTCGGGCCTTTGTCGTACTCGCCATCGAGGCGTCCCGTGGAGAAGGCCGTGCTCATTTCTGCGAGCTGCGCGGCGGCGTCCGCAGAGAAGCCCTGCTGCATCAGCGCTGCCCTGCCCTCTTCCGGCTCGGACTGGACATACGCGAGATCCGGCTTGCCGATGGCCGCGCCGAGCAGCCCCGTGGCTTCTTTCATCGTGTAAAGGCTTGGCGCGCGCAGATGGAGCACGCGCTTGCCCTTGCCTGACGGCGTACGCAGCTCTCGCGCCACGACTCGTGCGATGTCCCCGGTGGCCACCATCGGCAGCGGTGCATCGGGCGCAGTCATGTCCGCATACACACCGATGGTCCGGATCATCTCTATCGCGATCAGGTGGTTCTCGAAGAAGTAACCCGGCCGCAGGTGCAGCACGTCCACACCGGCGAGTTCATCCAGCCGCCGCTCCTGCCGATGCAGCCCCGCAATCGGGCCCGTCCCCGAGCCCAGGTGCGCACCGACGCTGCTCAGATTCACAACGCGTGTCAGGCCAGCCGCAGCGATGGCGCGCGTGATTGCATGGCCCAGCCGATCCTGCTCGGCCGCCATGTCGTGCGCTGCGTAGTCGGTAGGGATCATCGTGTAGGCAGCCGTCGCGCCGGCGAATGCCTGGGCCAGGAAGCCCGCATCGCCGATGTCGCCGGCCGCGATATCCGCACCCGCAGCCTTGACAGAAGCGAGCGATCCCGCATTGCGACCGACGACGCGTACCGGTGTCCCCTGTCCAAGCAGCAGTGCCGCGACCTTGGACGTGATGTTGCCGTTGGAGCCGAGGAGCACGTACATGGCAGTTCCCTTCATGGGTGATGTTGCGATGGGTGCCATGGTGCGCGTCGCGGTTGTTTTCAGAAAGCGCCTGCAAGAGAATTCATTGTCCAGTTCTGGAGAACAATTGCATGAAGGCTCCTGCCATCTCCTTTGCCCGCCTGGCGGCCTTCGTTGCAGTTGCCGAGGCTGGAAGCTTCACTGCGGCTGCCGAACGTCTGAACACGGCCAAGTCCGCAGTCAGCCAGGCGGTGGCGGTGCTCGAGCGGGAGTTGGGCACGCAGCTGCTGCAGCGATCCACGCGCAAGCTCGCGATCACCGAAGCTGGGGAAGCATTTCTCTCCGACTGCCGTCAGCTGCTGGCCGGCGCCGAGGCCGCAATGGAGCGGGCACGCACCGGGCACGCGCAACCTTCGGGGACCTTGCGGCTCACCAGCCCCCAGGGATCGGCCGGCATGGTGGCCCGCTGGATCGCGACTTACAGCGAACGCTATCCCGCCATGCGCGTGGACTATGTGCCCACGGACCGCAGGCTCGACCTGATCGCCGAGCACTTCGATCTCGCGATCCGCGTCGGACCGATGGCTGATTCCGGCCTTCGCGCGGTGGTGCTCGAGGAACTCGGGCTCTGGACGGTCGCGGCGGCCAGCTACCTTGCCCGGCATGGCACGCCGCGCAAGCCCACGGAGCTTGCGGGCCATGAGTGGATCGCGCTGTCGCTGCTGCCCGCGCCGTGGTCGATCGATTTCGAGCGCGGCGGCCGCAAGCTGCGTGTGAAGCTGCGCGGCTCGATATCAGCGGCGAGCACGGACGCCGTGCTGCAACTGGTGAGCCAAGGCGCAGGTATCTCCTTTTTCCCCAGTACGGCAGACCTGCGTGCTGAGGTGGAAGCCGGGCGCCTCGTTCGCCTCTTTCCCGGCTGGGCGTCGGGGCGCATGTTTCTCTACGCGGCGTATCCGGGCAACATCGCACCTCCCGCGAAGACGCGCGCGTTCATCGATCTTGCGAAGGAAGCGGTGCGGTCTGCGGGACCCTAGGGTGCGGCAAGGCATGCGCCGCCGAGTCGCTCACTCCGGCTCTCCTCCAGTCTTTGATGAGGAAGATCTTTCCGAGGAAAAAACGGCTTCACCAGGGCTGGTCGGTCGGCAGCACGAACAGTTCGGCCACATTGACGTGGGCCGGCGCTTGCAGCGCGAACATCACGGTGTCGGCGATGTTGTCGCAGCTCAGGAATGACATCTGGTCGCGCAGCCCCTCCATCTGATGGCGGTAGCCCTCGTCGGAGATGTGATTGAACAGCTCCGTGTCGACCGCGCCTGGCTGGATGCTGGTGACCCGGATGTTGTGCTTCTTGCCGACTTCCAGGCGCAGGCCTTCGGTGAATGCGGAGACGGCATGCTTGGTCGCGCAATAGACGGCAAGGCCGGCAAATACCTTGCGGCCGGCAATCGACGACGTATTGACGATGTGGCCGGATCCCCGCTCGATCAGATGAGGTAGCGCTGCAGCCGTGCTGTTCATCAGGCCCTTCACGTTGACGTCCACCATGCGATGCCATTCGCCGACCTTCAAGGCTTCGACGTCCGAGATCGGCATGAGGCCGGCATTGTTGAACACGATGTCCAGTCCGCCGTAGGCTTGCACCAGCTTTGCCACGCCCGCTTCCACGGATGCACGGTCGACGACATCCATCTCGATGGCGATGGCTTCGCCCCCGTTCGTCCTGATCTGGTCGGCCAGCTTGTCGAGGCGGACGACGCGGCGAGCGGCGAGTCCGACCTTCGCTCCCGCTGCCGCCAGCTTGAGCGCCGTAGCGGCGCCGATGCCGCTCGATGCACCAGTGACCAAAGCGATTTTTCCATTGAGTTCCATGACAGCTCCTTACGGTAGTTAAGTTGAAGGCGCGGCGGCTGCAGACTCGGGTTGTCTGTGCAGCTGCCACGGTTGTCATGGTGCCGAGCGGGGTCCGAGCGGTCGCTCGTCGAATTGCTGCCGATATCGAAGATTTGCTGCGAAGGCCAGGTGCCGGTCAGCGCCCATGCCGGTAGTCGCTTGGGAGCACGCCTACCTCCTTGCGAAACACCTGCGCAAAGTGGCTGGGGCTCGCGTACCCGACCTCCAGCCCGATCTCCACAATGGGCGTCTGTGTCTCCCTCAGAAGACGCCGTGCACGCTCCATGCGCAGCCGTGTCAGGTATTGAGAGGGGGAGAAGCCGGTGCTCTTCTTGAAAGATCGCGAAAAATGGGACTCGCTGAGCTGCACCGCCTTTGCAAGGTGCTTGAGATCGAGTTCCTGATCGATGCGCTCCTGCATCGCTGCGAGCACCCGGTGGATCTTGAAAGCCGGCAGTCCCCCGTGCGGGGTTGCCGGATGCTGCGTGTCGCTTGCGTAGGTTCTCACCAGATGAACGGCAAGGCTGCTCGCGAGGCCTTGCACAAGCATCGTGCTCGGCGTACGGCGCTCCAGCAGCTCGCAGCAAAGGATGCCCAGCTGGTTGGCGATGACCTCGTCCGCGGCGCCGGAGACCTCTCTGAGCGGGACGAGCGGGCTCTCCGGTCCATGGACATCGGTGGCCGCCCTTTTCATCAACGGAAGCCCCAGATAGACGTGCATCACCCGAAACGGCTCGCTTGTCAGCGTGCGCCACCGCAGCTCGCATGGGCGCGGCGAGGTCTGCAGAAAGAACTCTCCTGCGCGCACCTTGTTGGCCATCCATTCGCCTTCAAGCTGCCGCTCCTCCACCAGCGCCGAACCGGAGACGACCCATACGATGAGCGGCTCCGGAACAGCCGGAATGAGCAAGCTTTCCTGGACCGGCCGCCTCGTGAAAATCTGGACCAGAAGGTCTCGCCACGGCTTGCCCTTGCTTGTCGCAACGAGGTCCCCGGGCACACGCTCGTCGAGCGCTTCGGCGGTACTGAGTTGAAGGTCCATGGTTCAGCGTATCAATACTCCAAGATTCTCCAGTCTGTCGGTTTGTGCAAGACCTCGCCAGAAACAGGCATGTGACGCGGGGCCCTGGTTCCTACGATCGCTCCATGTTCAACCGGCGTGTGAATCACGCAGCAACTTGGAGAGTAATCAAATGAGCAAGGTCTGGTTCATCACGGGTGCTGGCCGCGGAATTGGTGCACAAATCGCCACGGCGGTACTGGCAGCTGGCGACAAGGTCGTGGCAACTGGCCGGAACCCCGCGCAGCTTGAAGAGCTGTATGGCGAATTCGGCAGCCGCGCCATGTGCCTTCCACTCGATGCCACGCGCGAACAAGATGCCATTGCAGCTACCCAGGCGGCCGTTTCCCGCTTCGGCAGCATTGACGTGCTCGTGAACAACGCGGGCTACGGCCAGCTTGGTTTGTTCGAAGAAGTCTCCGGCGAGGACGTCGAGCGCCAGTTTCACACGAACGTCTTCGGCATGATGCACGTGACCCGTGCCGTGTTGCCGGCAATGCGCAAGCAGCGCCGGGGCCACATCCTGAACCTGGCGTCGGTGGGAGGCTTCATGGGCTTCGACGGGGCTTCCATCTACTGTGCCGCCAAGTTTGCCGTGGAAGGCTTTTCCGAATCTCTCGCTCTCGAAGTTGCACCCTTCGGAATCAAGGTCACCATCGTCGAGCCGGGATTCTTCCGTACCGACTTCCTGGACAAGAAGTCGGTCCAGTACGGCTCTCGCAGGGTTGCCGACTATGCGGAGTTCTCGAGCAACTCGCGTTCCGCCTACGAAAGCTACAACCACAAGCAGCCCGGTGATCCGGCAAAGCTGGGCCGCGCCATCGTGGAACTGGCTGAAATGCCGCAGCCTCCGCTTCACTTTCTAGCCGGCACCGACGCCGTCGACTTTGCGGCGAAGACTTTCGAACGCCGGCGTGCCGAGATCGACACCTACGCCGGGCTGTCGGTCACGACGGACGGGGATTTCTGATGCCATGGGTGCCGGCGGGTGGCGCCCTACCCCTTGCTAGCCGGCCATCATCTCGAAGCGGGAGACATCCTTGGATGGAGGTACGCCGAACAGCCGGCTGTATTCGCGGCTGAACTGGGAGGCACTCTCGTAGCCCACTGAATAGCCCGCCTTCGAGACCTCCATACCCTCGCTCAGCAGCAAGCGCCGGGCCTCCTGCAGGCGAAGTTGCTTCTGGTATTGCAGTGGGCTCATGGCGGTAACGGCCCGGAAGTGATGGTGCAAGGAAGACGTGCTCATGCAGCATTCGCGCGCCAGTTCGTCCAGCTTCAGGGGCTCTGCAAAGTTCGACTTGAGCCGGGAGACCGCTCGCATCACGCGGTTTGCATGGCTGTCGGCCCTTGCCACCTGGGAAAGCCGCTCCCCTTGCTCACTGCGCAAAAGCCTGTAGACAAGCTCGCGGGTAGCCAGCGGTGCGAGGGCCGCTGCATCTTCAGGCGAGTCCAGCAAATGCATGAGCCTGATTGCGGCGTCCAGCATGCCGTTCGAAACGCTGCTCAGGAACAGGCCGCGTTGCGTGGCCGCGCGCCGTGCCGGGGGAGGCCCTGCCTGGAGAACCAGCTCGGAGATCTCCGCAGGGTCCAGATCCAACCTGAAGCACAAGTACGGCTCGCTGGATTTCGCATGAGTGACCTGCGCGCTGATGGGCAGGTCGGTGGAAAAGACCAGGAACCGCGAGGCGTCGTAGTCATAAATCTCATCCCTCAGCATGACCCGCTTCGCGCCTTGCGCAATGATGCAGACAGCCGGTTGATGAAGGGCGTGGACCAGTTCGTCGCTGGGTGCCGAAAGCTTGATGGCCGAGACGCGCGGAATCGATGTCGGGCAAATTCCCTCTCTTGGGGCATGCCGTGCGACGAGCGAAGCCAACTCCCGAACCCGTGCGGCGTCGGGCGGCGAAAAATGGGGCACGGCCGAAGAACCGGGGACTGCGGCTGTGGAATTCAGGTTCAAGGAATCCATGCGGGGCATTGCATCGGTCGATTGAAGACCCGAAATCCTAACAACCAGACAGGCCCCGCCAGCCGCATGCCGACGCTTCATCGAACAGCGCTCAGCGCGACCGGGAGCTCGGCGTGACGCTCATCCAGACTGAAGCTGCCGGCGCCGAAGGCAACCACCTGCAGCAGGCCGCCGGCCATTGCCAGGTTCTTCAGGAAATGGAACAACTGGTTCTGGTCGCCCAGCGCGCTGTGGAAGATCACCGCGGAAACCACCGAGAACAGCGCCAGCGCGGCAGCCACCCAGCGGGTGCGGTACCCCGCCACGAGCAGCAGGGCGCCACCGAGCTCCATGGCAAGAGCGCCGGCGTACGCCAGCTCCGGCAGCGGAATGCCCACCGATGCGATATAGCCGATGGTGCCGCCCGGGGCCATGAGCTTGCCCACGCCGCTGATCAGGAAGATGGCAGCCATGAGCAGTCGCCCGATAAATGGCGCCGCGGAGGTCGACGAGAGGATGGAAGAGGTGTTTGCGGATTGCATGACGAGGTACTCCTAAAAGTTTGAGACAGGGTGGAAAGAACGGTGGGCAAGCCGGGCAAGCCCGTGCGCATCCAACCGCTGGGACGAACTTTAGGAACTTCCTGTGTAGCTGAAAAGCCAATATTTTTAGATGCAATCCATCTTATTCAACGATAGGGCACCGGCGCCCGCAAAACTCCTTTCATCGTTGCCTGTATATCGTCCTGGCCGATGCTTTCCATCTAAACAAATAGGCTATCGCAATCGATGGCGTTTCCCTACTCTTCAGGTCATGCAGCAATGAGCTGAACAACACCAAGGAGTAGCAATTGGAACTTAAGGACTTTGACAACAAAGTGGTGCTGGTCACCGGCGCAGGCTCCGGGATAGGCCGCGAGGCCGCCCGGGCATTTGCCGGGCGCGGTGCAATCGTTGTCGCTGCGGACCTGAACGAAGGTGGACTGGCCGAAACCACGCGCCTGATTGCCGGTCTCGGCGGGCGAGCGCTTGCCGTCACGACAGACGTCTCCGACGAGTCGCAGGTGCGCAACCTGATGGCACGTTTGAAGAAGGATTTCGGCCGATTGGACGTTGCCTTCAACAACGCGGGAGTCACCGGCCAGGCGCATCGCATTGAGGACTACCCGACAGACGACTTCGACCGCGTGATTGCGGTGAACCTCAGGAGCGTTTTCCTCGGCATGAAGCACCAGATCCCACTCTTGCGCCGTGCCGGGCGGGGCGCCATCGTGAATACGGCCTCCGTGGCGGCCTTGACCGGGCCGGGGGGCATGAGCGCGTACGCGGCATCGAAGCACGGGGTACACGGGCTGACCCGCGTTGCAGCAATGGAAAACGCCGCCCACGGCCTGCGCATCAACGCATTGGCGCCAGGCTGGACCGAAACCCCCATGGTCGCCACGGCGAGCGCACAGAACCCCGGCTTCGCCCAACTGGCCACTTCGGCCATTCCGGCGAAACGAGGTGCCCAGCCGTCCGAGATTGCTGCGGCTGCGGTATGGCTCGCTTCTGAAGCGTCCTCCTACGTCATGGGTCAGATGCTTGTCGTGGACGGCGGAATGACCATCGGCGGATTCGAACTCTGAAACACATCACGAAAGAACATCATGGCTGACATCAACATCGATATTGGCGAAGCAGCAAAGGCCGTCATTCGCCGCAATACGGACGAAGTTCAAGGCCAGGGCAACTGGGCCCTGTTCGATGAGCTTTTCTCCGACGCATTTCTGGACCACACCCCGCAGCCGAATTGCACCCCGGACAAGGCCGGCGCGCTAGGCCTCTACAAGAAACTCCGGGAAGCTTTTCCTGATTTCCACGCCGTCATCCATTGGCAGCGTGCGGACGGCGACGTGGTGACTACCTACAAGACGTACCACGGCACACACCGTGGTGACTTCCTGGGGGTTCACGCGACCGGCAAAGCCATCCAGTTCGAGACCGTCGACGCCATGCGCGTGCAAGACGGAAAGATTACCGAGCACTGGGGCGTTGCCAACCTGTACTCGGTCCTGGAACAGCTGAATGCACTTTCTCAGTAAGGAGATTCACATGAACACGAACATCCTGCAGAACAAAGTCCTCGTGGTAACGGGTGCCGCAAGCGGCATCGGTCGGGCCATTGCGGTCAATGCCGCCAGGCATGGCGCCAAAGCGGTCATCGTCTCGGACATCAGCCGCGAACCGCGCGAAGGCGGAACCCCGACAACCGACGAGATCGAAGCCCTGGGCGTTGCCACCGCTTTCGTCAAGGCGGACGTGAGCAAGAAGGAAGAAGTCGACGCGCTGGTAGACGCATCGGCCCCGTTTGGCGGCGTGGATGTGATGGTCGCCAATGCGGGCATTACCCTTCGCTCCGATGGTTTCGACGTCTCTTCGGACGACTTGCGCAAGCTGATGGCCGTCAACCTGGACGGTACGCTGTTCAGCGCCCAGGCCGCAGCCCGCCAGATGAAGGCCAATGGCAAGCAGGGAAGCATCGTTCTCATGGCCAGCATGGGTGGGCTGGCGGGGGCCGGCATCACGGTGGCGTACTCGACAAGCAAGGGCGGCGTCGTCCTGATGGCCAAATCGCTTGCCGACGCGCTCGGGCCCGACGGTATCCGCGTGAACGCGGTAGCGCCAGGAACCATCGACACCCATCTTCTACGAACCAGTCCGGGCATTGCTGAAGCGGCCGAGGGCTTTCGCCAACGCACTCCGCTGCGGCGGCTGGGCCAGCCTTCGGAGATCGGCGATGCGGTGGCTTTCCTCGGCTCCGATCTATCCAGCTACATCACCGGAACCGCCTTGCTGGTCGATGGGGGCTTGCTGGCCGTCATCTGAAATACAAGCTTTTTTCTTCTCGAACTCTGAAACCCATCATGAACACCACCATTCGCTTTCATTCCTACGGAGGCCCCGAAGTTCTCCAGGCCGAGCACCAGGCCGATGTCGGGGCGCCGTCCGAAGGACAGGTGCGCCTGCGCCACCTGGCCATTGGCGTGAACTTCATCGATACGATGTTCCGCCGGGGCATCGTCCCCGTTCCGCTGCCTGCAGTTCCTGGCGTCGAGGGCGTCGGCATCGTCGAGGCTCTCGGAGCAGGCGTCGGCGCCTTGAAGGTAGGCCAGCGCGTTGCCTACTATCTCGCTCCGGGCAGCTACACCCAGGTGCGCCTGATCGACGCAAGTGCATTGGTGCCGGTGCCCGACGATCTCGGCGCAGGGCAGATTGCGGCCGTCCTGACCAAGGGCTTGACCGCCTGGGCCGGGCTGAACGGCTACCACCAGATGCAGCCCGGCGAGACGATCCTCGTCCAGGGCGCCTCGAGCAGCGTTGGCAGCCTGCTCGCGCGCTGGGCAAAAGCGCGCGGCGCCACAGTCATCGGCACCGCGGGAAGCCCCGAGAAACGCCGGACGCTGGAAGGCACCATCGACCATGTGCTGCCATCGGATGCCCAAGACCTGGCGCAACGGGTGCGGGAGATCGCGCCCGGCGGCGTCGACGTGGTGTATGAGTTCGTCGGAAAGTCGACGTTCGATGCAACGCTTGCTTCGGTAAAGGATGGCGGCGTGGTCGTTTCCATCGGCGCCGCATCTGGCGCTCCGGCCTTCGACAAGGAAGCGGCCGCAAAGCGGGAGCTCAAGATGGTCGGCGGTCCGATGGCGCCTTATCTGACAGGCCGGGTGTCGCAGGCCGTGAATGATGTTTTCGATGCTTTCAGGACGGGCGTATTGGGAGAAGTTCCGTTCACGGAGTATGCCCTGCGCAATGCATCCGAGGCGCATGCAGCCATTGCGGCGCGCACCAAGAATGGAGCGCTCGTGCTGGTACCTTGAGACGGGCGCCAGCCCATGAAGAAGAGATGCCCAGGCAGGCATCTCTTTTTTCTTAGTGCAGCAGTTGTCCGAGCCAGAACGCCAGCACCGCTGCGGCCATGGTCACCACGAGACACGGAAGGATGAACAGGCCGGCTCCCAACTCTTCGTGGTGCGCTTCGATGTACTTCCAGATCTTCATTAAAAAGCTCCTGACAAGATGGTCACCCGCCGCCGGCGGTATGCGCCCTTCGTGCCGAAGACGGCGGTCGCTCGACGGGCTGGCGTCGTGCCATACCCCGCCTCCCGCGCGCATCCGCTCGATGCTTCCGCCGGACAAGGTTCCGGCCGCACCCGTGGTGTCCTCGTAGCGCAGATCGCCGGAGAGCAGCACGGCGGGGGTCGCGATGCCCGAATGCGGATGCAACGGAAACAGCGATCCCCGCTTCGGCACCATGTCGAAATGGTCGACAAACACAAGAGGCTTGGTCAGCTCTCCAATGTCGGAAGGGCTGACGAGGCGTGCCACGGGTCCATGCGTGCGCCCGCTGGTGCGAGCCACCACGCCGCGGTTGCGGCTTGCAGGCGAGCGCTGCAGCCCGGGCGGAACGGAAGTCGTCGAGGTCATTGGGATTTCCTTTGGATTCATAGAACGAACCAAAGGTTAAAGGCTGGACTTCTCTCTGCGAAGCCTATATCTTTCGATGTGAACCATCTATAGAGGAGATACATGCTCGACGGCGTCTCAATGGATCAGCTGCGCACTTTCATCGCCGCGGCGGACGAAGGCAGCTTCTCGGCCGCAGGTCGCCGCTTGCGGCGCGCCCAGTCCGTCGTGAGCCAGACCCTGGCAAACCTCGAAGGCCAGATCGATGTTCAGCTGTTCGACCGGAGCGCCCGGTATCCACAACTGACCGAAGCCGGCATTGCCCTTCTGGCAGAGGCACGCCGGGTGGTGTCTGGCATGGACGGTTTCAAGGCAAAGGCTCGCACCATGGCCGAGGGGCTGGAGCCGGAGCTTTCAGTGGTCGTCGACGTCATGTATCCGATGGAGTCGCTGACGACGGCGGTGGGCCTCTTTCATGCGGCTTTCCCGCACACCCCACTCAGGCTGTACGTGGAGGCGCTTGGCGCTGTTGTTCAGCCAGTGCTGAATGGCAGTTGCCGCATCGGCATCATGGGTTCGATGCCAACGGTACCCGAAGGCCTGGATACCGAGAAACTGCTGGACGTCCCCATGATCACTGTTGTGGCGCCGTTCCACCCGTTGGCCAAGAGCAAGGGGGTCATCTCTTCGGCCGAACTGTCGCAGCATGTGCAGCTGGTGCTCACTGATCGCACGGCCATGACGGAAGGAAAGAGCTTTGGGGTGTTTTCCGCGCTCACCTGGAAGCTGGCCGATCTGGGTGCGAAGCATGCTTTTCTGCGTGCCGGGTTCGGCTGGGGGCACATGCCCGCCGCGATGGTGCGCGCCGACCTGGAAGCTGACGCCCTGGTGCCGATCACGCTGGAGATGTTCCACCCGAAAACGCCGCCCATCGCCATGCTCGCGGCCTACAGAAAGGACATGCCTCCAGGGCCAGCTGGGCGATGGTTCCTGGAGCAGCTGAGAGATGCCGGCCAGCTGGGCCGCCGCAGCTGATCCCGCTCGGCCAGCGACGCGCCTCCTCCGGTCTCACCCGTGCAGCCTGGCCGCCGTACGTGCCACCAACTCGCCCTGGTGCTGGGCACCAGCCAGGTCGATGGCCGTAGGCTGCCGCGAGCCGTCGCCACCCGCGACGGTGGTCGCCCCATAAGGCGCGCCGCCAACGATCTCGTCGACGCTCATCTGGCCCGCATGGCTATAGGGCAGCCCGACGATAGTCATGCCGAAGTGCAGCAGGTTGGTGATGATCGAAAACAGCGTTGTCTCCTGGCCGCCATGCTGCGTGGCGCTCGACGTGAATGCCGCACCTACCTTCCCGTTCAACGCGCCGCGCGCCCAGAGCCCGCCCGCCTGGTCCAGGAATGCTGCCATTTGCGAGGACATACGTCCGAACCGGGTACCCGTGCCAATCACGATAGCGTCGTAGTTTTCGAGCTCGGCCACCGTTGCCACGGGCGCGGCCTGGTCCAGCTTGAAATGAGCGTTTCGCGCGATCGCTTCCGGCACGGTTTCCGGAACGCGCTTGACGTCGACTTGCGCACCGGTGCTGCGGGCACCTTCGGCAATGGCTTGCGCGAGCGTCTCGACGTGTCCGTAGGACGAGTAATAAAGAACAAGAACCTTGGTCATTTGATGAAGCTCCTTTGGGTTTTTGGCAACTCGGCGAGTTGCAGTGCACAAAGAATAGCTTCGCTGGATCCATCAAAATAGCCTCTAAATTTCGATGGAAAGCATCGGCAGATCAGATAGATGATGACGTTTGGATCTGGTTAGACCACCTGAAAGCAGGCTACGCACGACCGGTCGTTTCAGCGCCTGCGCCCACGTCCGGCGGTTCGGCCGCCTGCCACACCGCGTCGATACGGATCGCCGCTCCGGCAAAATTCGGCTGAAAGAAGCCGCTTGAAAAGCCATCGACAAAAAGGCTCATGGCGGCATTGCGCCCCCTGAAGGAGTTCCCCGCCCATGACCTGGTCACTGTTCTACCGCTTCGACAACGACGTGCCCACGGACTTTCACGAACTGCGCCAATTCGGCAGTTCGCTGTGGAGTGCAAACGGAAAGGTGATAACCATGGGGCACTCCATGGTCACCGAGTTCGCAAGTCCCCAAGCCGCAAAGGATGCCCTCGTGCAGCGCGGCAAAGAAATCGAGGCGCAGGGCTACAAACGGGTGCGCCAAGGCATACACGATCCCGCTCGCATCGACTTTCCTTTGCTCACCACTGAGATCCGCGAAGGTGCTCGCCGCGCCTTCCAGGTCGTCCGCGCGGCCCATCCTGACGAGACCATCCGCCTTTTCGCGCTTGGCAGCGATGACGGTGCAATGACCATCGTCCACGCTGCCGGCAATCTCGCCTTGAGCGCTCTGGGTGACATGGACGATGAAAGCGAGGTCTGGCACTTCGCCGAGTGGCCCTACGAGGAGGGCGGTGAGTTTCTCGATATCGCTTACCGCATGATCCTGGCATGCCACCGCAGCGACTTGCCTTGCGACGTTGAGTTCGACGTCCTGCACGCAGGCCTCTTCGAGGCTTGCATTGCCGCGATGGAACAGCTCGACCATGAAGGTTTCTTCGGCACCGGCGAGGCGCGTGAAGAGGTTGTGCTGCTGTGCCAAAGCGAAGGCACCGAGGACATGGAAGGCTCGATCGGCCGACTCAATACTTCTCGCGTGGTGAGTCGACTCGAACGCTGGATCAAGCTCTGCGAATGAGCTTCGGCCCGACCGGATTCCGGTTCGTCCGATGGGGCTGCCATGTGATCCTCCCATTCAATCCAGTGCCCCCCGCATTCGAGGAACGGGTTCGCGCCAAGGCCGCGCCTGTGCCTTGCGCTGCGGCTTGGTGGAGAAGGACTCAGGTCGGGCGTTCCGACAACCCTTCGATCCGCCGGGTCAGGGCGCGCACCGCGTCGGTCAGCGCCAGCAGTTCGCGTTCCTTCAGGAGGTCGATCTTCTCGTGCAGCAGTTCGATCTCCAACTCCGCCTTGACATTGATCTCGTAGTCGGTTTCGGCGTGGCGCCGGTCCTGCTCGGACTGCCGGTTCTGGCTCATCATGATTGCCGGCGCGGTGTAGGCCGCCTGGAACGACAGGAGCAGGTTCAGGAGGATGAACGGATACGGGTCCCAAGCGCCCTTCCCGGTCATCGCGTTGCCGACGATCCACAGCACGATGGCCGTGCTCTGGAAGATGATGAAGCGCCACGACCCGACGGTTGCGGCCACCGCGTCGGCCAGGCGTTGACCGCGGGTCGGCTCGGGTGGCAAGAGATGCTCGGGAGCCGTCGGCGGTTTGGCCGATCTGGCTTGCCGGTGGGCGCGCCGGCGCATGCGAAGCGACTCCAGCCGAAGCCGATCTTCGGCTGCCAGGGTCGTCGCAATCTGGGTGGGGTGTTTGTCGTTCATAGGGGCTCCGATGCTGAGGTCAAGGGCGATGTCGATGGCCCGCGTCCGCCAAACGCCGCAAGCCCGGTTGCATCATGGGGCAGACAGCATGCGGATGCTTGACGACGCCAAGAAGCGTTGCACCTGTGCCCACGCCAGCGCGTTCCCAGCCGCAGCTGGGTGCGTCGGCGCGCGGCTTGCGGGCGCATCAAACCGTCGATCGAAATGGACTGGACGTTGACTCCTTGACCCGCCGAGTTCCACCGGCAGCTGTGCGGCGCCAAGTCGGTCGGTCATTTCAGTGCACGCCTCCTCCGCCTGCGATGCGGTTGCAGATGCTTTGCCTTCTCCGCCTGCTCGCCCTAGGGCCTCTGCTGGATCAAGGTTCTCATGAACGCCAGGCTGGCCGGGGCCAGGGTGCGGCCGATCCGGGTGACGATGCCCACCGACCGGAAGGTCGCCGGCTGTACGAGCGGGATGGCCGCCAGATCGCGCATATCGGCCAATCCGAGCGAAAGCCGCGGCAGCGCAGCGATGCCGAGACCTTCCTTCACCAACGCGCAGCACGCGGCCACACTCGGCGCGTCGAATGCCGCGCGCACCGCGAGCCTTTTCCGGACGAAGACACTGTCGATGATCGGGCGAATGCTGCTGCCAGATTGAACGCCGATGTAAGGCCTGTCGGCCAGGATGGACCACGGCGCATTGGCGCGGGCTGCGACCGGGTCGTCTTCACGGCACACCAGCATCATCGGATCGTCCTGCAGCGGCTGGTAGCGCAGCCGCTGATCCGGCGCCGGCTTCGCGCACAGGCCGAAATCGGCCCTGCCCCCTTCCACCGCGGCCAGCAACGGCTCGGCCGTCAGTTCCTGCAGCTTGAACTCCACCTGCGGGTGCTGCTGCCTGAAGGTGGCGATGGCCGAGGGCAAGAGCGCAACGCTCATGGACGGCAGCGCGGCCACGTTGACTTGCCCGCGGTACCCCTTCATGAAGTGACCGAGTTCACTCAGCGCGCTGTCGAAGTCACCCAGCACGCGGCGGGCAATGTGCAGCAACTCCTGCCCGGCCGGGGTGATCGTCACGCGCCGGGTGTCACGGTCGAACAGCCGTGTGCCAAGCGCCTCTTCCGCCAGCCGCAGCGTGCGGCTGAGTGCAGGCTGGGAAACGCCCAGCTTGCGCGCCGCCGCCCGGAAGCTCCCCGCCTCGTCGACTTCGACGATGACTTCCAGTTGGCGAAGACTCAGGTTCAGGCGCATGCGGGGTCCCAGTGATCCAATTAAGTTATCACAGAAAACCTCTCTTGAGCATTCCCATATCAGTGCCGGCTGCCTAGACTGGCCCCACAAGGAGACAGAAATGAACACTGCGGCAGCGGCCCCCCTTGCGGGCGTGCGTGTGGTCGAACTCGGCCAAGTGCTGGCGGGCCCGTTTGCCGGCGCCATCCTGGCGGACCTGGGGGCGGAGGTCGCGAAGGTCGAGCGCGTCGAAGGTGGCGACGATGCACGCCGCATGGGCCCGGCCTATCGCCACGGCGACGCACTGATCTTCCACATCTTCAATCGCGGCAAGCGCTCCGTTGCACTGGACCTGCGGTCGGAGGCAGGTCGCGCCAGCCTCGAACAACTGCTCGCGCAGGCCGATGTCTGCATCCACAACCTGCGGCCGGACGTGCCCAAGGCGCTGGGCATCGACGGCCCGTCGTTGTGCGCGCGCCATCCGCGCTTGATCTACGGCGAAATTTCCGCCTTCGGCCACCGGGGGCCCATGGCAATGCAACCCGGCTACGAACCCTTGATCCAGGCGTTCAGCGGTCTCTCGAGTACCAATGGCGGACCGGATGATCCGCCGCTTCGCTCCGGCGCCTCGGTGTGCGACCAGGGCAGCGGCATGTGGCTCGTGATCGGCGTGCTGGCCATGCTGCACCGGCGCGCGCAGACCGGACGCGGCGGCATGCTGCAGACGTCGCTGCTCGAAACGGCCCTGGTCTGGAACGGCCAGAAGAGCGATGCCTACCTGAACGAAGGACGCCTGCCCGAGCGCCACCGGTCGGGCCATCCCGGCTTCGTCCCCTACGAGGCCTTCGACACGGCCGACGGGCCGCTGCTCATCTGCTGTGGCAACGACCGGCTCTTCGCCAAGCTGGCCGAGGTCCTGGACCAGCGTCAATGGCTGGACGACGAGCGATTCGCAACGAACAGGGCGCGCCTGGCGCACAAGGCGGAAATGCTGGCGGAACTGGCGCCCCTGCTGAAGATGCGTCCGCTTGCGGAATGGGTCGAGCGCCTCGAGGCCGCGGGCGTGCCCTGCGCGCCCATCAACAGCGTTCCGCAAGCGCTGGACGATCCGCAGGTGCAAGCGCTGGACCTGTTGGCACGTGTGCCCGGCGAGGACTTCCGCCTCACGGCATCTCCGCTGTCCTTCGACGGGCAGCGTCCCGCCATCACCGCATCCGCGCCGCGCCTGGGCGAACACAACGCCCACTACGGCCTGCCGGAATTCGTACCTGTCTGATCGCCGGCCCCATCGAACAAAAGGAGACCACATGATTCATCCCCGCCACCGAATCGGGCTGCTGCTTGCAGCGGCCACCTGCGCCCTGGGCCTGCCAGCCGCGCAGGCGGACACCTTTCCGAGCAAGCCGATCACGCTGGTGGTGCCTTTCGCGGCCGGCAGCGGCACCGACCAGATGGCCCGCGTGTTCGCCCAGGCGATGGGTGACGAAGTCAAGGTGCCCATCGTGGTGGACAACCGCGCCGGTGCCAGCGGCTTCCTTGCGGCCCAGTACGTGGCCAAGGCGCCGCCGGACGGCTACACGGTGCTGATCACGACCAACACCACCCAGTCGGCCAACGAGCACCTCTTCAAGAAGCTGCCCTACGACCCGGTGAAGGACTTTGCGCCGGTGAGCCTGCTGTCCAAGGGCTACATGCTGCTGCTGGTGCGCCCGGATTCGCCGTACAGGTCGGTGGGCGACCTCATCGCCGCTGCCAGGAAGTCGCCGGGCAAGCTGAACTTCGGCAGCGGCTCGTCGTCCAGCCGCGTGGCCAGCGAGCTGCTCAAGCAGATGGCGGGCGTGGACATGGTCAACGTGCCGTACAAGAGCAACCCGATGGCCATCACCGACCTCATGGGCGGACAGGTGGACTTCATGTTCGCCGATGCCCCCACGGCGCTGCCCCAGGTGGAAGGCGGCAAGCTGCGTGCGCTGGCCGTGAGCGGCCCCAGGCGCATCGCCGCCGCCCCCAACATCCCGACGGTGGACGAAGCCGGCGTGAAAGACTACGACATGTCGTATTGGACGGCGGTCTACCTGCCGGCCCGCACCCCGCAGGCCATCGTGCAGAAATTCAATGGCTGGCTGGCGAAGGCTTCGGCCACGCCGCTTGCCAAAGAGTTTCTGGTCAAGACCAGCGGGGAGGAGGCCTTGAGCACACCCGAGCAGCTGGCGCAGTTCCAGGCGAACGAGTCCGGCAAATGGGGTCGCGTCATCAAGGCCGCAGGCATTCAGCCCGAATGAACCGAACCGCATCCGCCGACCGTTGGAGAGTCAGATCGTGAACAAGACCATCCGCATCGGGGGCGCCTCCGGCTTCTGGGGCGACAGCGGCGTGGGCGCCACGCAACTCGTGCAAAGCGGCCAGATCGACTACCTGGTGTTCGACTACCTGGCCGAACTCACCATGTCCATTCTGGCCGCCGCGCGCATCAAGAAGCCAGAGCTCGGCTATGCCACGGACTTCGTGTCCGTTGCCATGAAAAGCGTTCTCAAGGACGTGGTGACCAGGAACATCCGCGTGGTCAGCAACGCCGGTGGCGTGAATCCGCAGGGCTGCGCGGATGCTGTGGCCACACTGGCCAAGGCGCTCGGGGTTGATGTGCGAATCGCCGTGGTCACTGGCGATGACGCGATGCCTTTGCTGCCCGAGCTGCGCAACGCCCAGCCACCCGTCGCCGAGCTGCAAAGCGGCGCGCCGCTACCCGCCCAGGTCGTCACCGCCAATGCCTATCTGGGCGCCGTTCCCATCAAGGCAGCGCTGGATGCTGGCGCGCAAATCGTCATCACCGGCCGCTGTGTCGATTCGGCCGTGACACTGGGCGTGCTGATGCACGAGTTCGCCTGGACGCCGCACCAATACGACGAACTCGCCGGCGCCAGCTTGGCCGGCCACATCATCGAATGCGGCTGCCAGGGCACCGGCGGGCTTCACACCGATTGGCAGTCGGTGCCCGACTGGCCCCACATCGGCTACCCCATCGTCGAATGTTCGGCGGACGGAAGCTTCAGCGTCACCAAGCCCAAGGGCACCGGGGGACTGATTGCGCCGCAATGCGTGGCCGAGCAATTGCTGTACGAAGTTCACGACCCGGCCAGCTACTTGCTGCCCGACGTGGTGTGCGACTTCACGCAGGTGCAGATCACTCGGACAGGCCCGGAGCATGTGCGGGTGACGGGTGCGCGCGGCCGCCCACCCACCGACAGCTACAAGGTCTGCGCCACCTACCTGGACGGCTACAAAACCTCGGCGCAACTGACCATCGTCGGCTTCGACGCCGTGGCCAAGGCGCGGCGCACGGGCGAGGCAATCCTCACGCGTGCGGGTGAGCTGCTGAAAGCACAAGGACTACCGCCCTTCAGCGCGACCCACATCGAGGTGCTCGGCGCCGAGTCCTGCTACGGCCCACTCGCCAACCCCGCGGTGGCGCAGACCCGTGAAGCGATCTTGCGCCTGACGGCGCGCCACACCGACAAGGCGGCCCTGCAACTTCTCGCATCCGAGGTGGCGTCCGCCGGCACGTCCTGGGCGCCCGGTACGACGGGCATCGGTGGGCGGCCGGGGGTTTCACCATTGATCCGGCAATACGCCTTCCTGCTGGACAAGCGCAAATTGAAGCCCGCCGTGGTTCTGAACGGCACAGCGATTTCAATACCCGAGGACTCATCAGAGCGCGACATTCCATCGCGGGTAGCTGGCGAACCAGTCGCACAAGCGGTCGTGGAGCCGGCTGCGCTTGCCGCCAGCGAGACGGTCGAAGTTCCGCTGATCGCGGTCGCCTGGGCGCGGTCGGGAGACAAGGGAGACATCTCCAACATCGGCGTGATCGCGCGCAAGCCCGACTGGCTGCCCGTGCTGCGTCAGCAACTGAGCGAAGCGCGCGTGGCCGAGCACCTGTCGCACTTGATCGAGGGAAAGGTCGTGCGCTACGAGCTGCCAGGCATCGCGGCCTTCAACTTTGTCTGCGAGCAGGCGCTGGGGGGCGGCGGCATGGCGTCGCTGCGCAACGACCCGCTGGGCAAGGGCATGGGGCAGATCCTTCTGGCGATGCCGGTGAAGGTGCCCAAGGCATGGTTCGCTGAAGCAGCGTAGATGCCTCCGCATGGCGCCAATGGGCGAGGCCGATACCCGGGCTTGCCGCCGGCCCGAAGCAACGGCGCCGCGGGACCGTTCAGGGCTGGAAGCCCGAGCGGCGCACCACCGGCTCCCATTGCTGGCGGAAGGCCTTGAGCATCTGCACGGTCTCGGCCTGCGTGCTGACGACGGGCGTGATGTAGGCGGCGTTGGCGGCCTTCTGCAGCGCCGGGTCCTCCATGACCTCGCGGATCCTGGTGGCCAGCAGCTGCACCTTGGCCGGCGGCATCGAGGCCGGGGCAAAGAAGGTGTTCCAGCCGTCGGCATCGATCTTCATGCCGGCCTCGCGGAAAGTGGGGATGGTCGGCGCGAAGCTCACGCGCTTCTTGCCCGACACGGCCAGGATGCGGATCTTGCCGGCCACGTGCTGGCCGTAGAGCGAGTCGAGCGTGTCGATGGCGATCGGCAGGCTGCCGCCGCTCAAGTCGGCCGACAGCGGCGCCGAGCCGCCGTAGCCCTTGATCTGCGGCTGCACGCTCAGCGCGTCGCCCACCATCAGGCCGAAGAAGTGCGGCAGGCTGCCGGTGGCCGGCACGCCGAAGACGGCCTCTTCCGGATGCGCCCAGAGCCGGCCGACCAAGAACATCGCGCGGTCGAGCTGCAGCTTGTTGCCCACGGCCAGCGCGAAGTCGTAGCTGCTGACCTGCGACACGGGCACGAAGTCTTTCTCGGCGTCGTAGCCCGCATCCTTGAAGACGAGCGGCGCCACCACCATCACCGCGGGGTTGCCGAGCATCAGCACGTTCTGCGACGCGGGCGCGCGCCTGAGCTCCTTGGCCGCGAGCCGGCCGCCTTCGCCGGGGCGGTTCTCCACCGTGACGGCCACGCCGAGCTTCGGGCCCAGCCGCTCGGCGACCAGGCGCGCGATGCGGTCGGTGCTGCCGCCGGCGGTGTAGCCGACCACGAGCGTGAGCGCGCCATCGAGCGCGGGCGCCTGGGCGTGGGCCAGGGGAGCGGCACCGGCGGCGAGCGCCAGGCACCATGCCGTGAGCTTGCGCCGGGAAAGGAATGCGGTCATCGGATCTTCTTCCTGCTTGCAGTGGTGGCGACCGGGCACGCGCAGGACTTCACGGCGACAATCGCCGGTCCACACTCGTTTCTTCCCGTGTCATTTGTTACATGGTTATACGCACGCAACAAACAGTTGATCTAATCCATCATTTCCGCGCGAGGCGCGCGAACGACACCGCCTTGACGGCCCCGACCTGATGCACGACACGCAAGGCATGCCAGCCCTCCCCGACGCCAGCGCCCTGCGCGCGCCCCGCTCCCTGGACGAGCTGCTGCTGTACCGGCTGTCGCGCGCCGTGCGCAACGCGAGCGGCATGGCCACGCGCCTGGTCGAGGGCGGCTTCGGCATCACGCGGCGCGAGTGGGGAATGATCGGCATGCTCGCGCAGCACGGCGAGATGAGCTCCTCGGCGCTGGCCGCGCACCTGCAGCTGGACCGCGTGCGCACCTCGCGCGGCCTGCGCAGCCTGGTCGAGAAGAAGCTGGTCTCGCGCCGACAGGACGAGGAAGACCGGCGCGGCGTGCATGTGCGGCTGAGCCCCTCGGGCCGGCAGCTCTTCGAGCGGGTGTTTCCGCGCATCGCGGCCCTCAACACCGATCTGCTCGCCGGCATCGAGCCCGCGCAGATCGACATCTTCCTGCAGTGCCTGCAGCATCTCGAACAGCGCGCGAGCGCGCTGAGCGCACAGGGCGTGGTGGCGGAGAAGGCCGACCGGCGCGCGGGCGGCACGCGGCACCGGTGGCCGGAGGCGGGCTGAATGCTGCGGAGGCGGCCGCAGAACAGGCCGCGCGCTGGCACGCATCGTGCAAAACGATGGCAATGTCTTCTATCTCCCTCGATCTTTTTCACCAGCGGCTTCGCCGGATGGCCGGCCACGCCCAGCCGCTGCGGGTGTTGCTCACGCTCGGCAGCCTGATGGCCATCGGCAGCCTCAGCGGGCATGCGGAAGCCATGATGCCGCTGTTCCTGGGCGCCATTGCCAGCGCACTGGCCGAAACCGACGACAGCGGCCAGGGCCGGCTGCGCGCGCAGGCCGTCACGCTGGCATGCTTCGCGGCGGCGGCGTTTGCGGTGGTTTCGTGGATCGACCACCCTCTGCTCTTCGTCCCGGGGCTGGCGCTGGCCGCGTTCTCGCTGACGATGCTGGGCGCGATCGAGCCTCGCTACAAGGCCGTCGGCTTTGCGACGCTCGCGCTGGCGATCTACGCCATGCTGGGCATCGACGGCAGCGCGGCCGCCCCTGGCGGCACCGGCCGGCTCGGCGAGGCGCTGTGGCTGCTGGCGGGCGCGGCCTGGTATGGCGTGTTCTCGGTGGCATGGTGCACGCTCTTTCCGGCGCAGCCGGTGCAGGCGCAGCTGGCGGGGCTGTTCCGCGTGCTGGGCGACTACGTGTGCTTCAAGGCCTCGCTCTTCGAGCCGCTGCGCGGCATCGACATGGAGCGCAAGCGGCTGTCGCTCGCGCAGCTCAACACGCAAGTGGTGGGTGAACTCAACGCCGCCAAGGAAGGCATCTTCCGGCGCATCGGCAGCACGCGCGCGCCCACGGGCCGCATCGTGCGCTACCGCGGCCTCTACCTGATCGCGCAGGACGTGCACGAACGCGCGACCTCCTCGCACGAGGACTACAACGCGCTGGCCGATGCCTTCTTCCACAGCGACCTGCTCTATCGCTGCCAGCGCGTGCTGACCCTGCAGGGCGAGGCCTGCCGGCGGCTCGCCCTGTCCATCGAGCGGCGCGAGCCTTTTGCCGCCGATCCGACCACCGGCCACGCGCTCGCTGAACTGCAAAGCGCCATCGATCACGAGCGCGCGCAGCTGCGCGAACCGCGCCGGGTGGCGCTGCTCGCGTCCGTCGAGGCCTTGGCGTGGAACCTGGCGCAGCTCGAGCGGCAGCTCGCCGGCGCCACCGAACCGTCGGCCCGGGCCGGACGCGCCGACATGGGGTTGTTCGACCGCTCGCCACGCTCCGGACGCGAGATGGCGGAACGCGTGCGGCGCCAGTTGACGCCGCGCTCGGCGCTGTTCCGCCATGCGCTGCGGCTGGCGGTGGCGCTGGTGGCCGGCTACGGCGTCATGCTGCTGATCCACCCGGTGCGCGGCTACTGGATCCTGCTGACCACGCTGTTCGTCTGCCAGCAGGCCTGGGGCGACACGGTGTCGCGCGTCGGCCAGCGCATCGCCGGGACGGCGCTCGGCGTGGTGGCCGGCTGGGCGCTGCTGGTGCTCTTCCCGCAGCCCTGGGCGCAGTCGCTCCTCGCGGTGGCCGCGGGCGTGTTCTTCTTCGCCACGCGCGCGACCCGCTACCTGCTGGCGACGGCCGCCGTCACGGTGCTGGTGCTGATGTGCTTCAACCAGGTGGGCGACAGCGACGCGCTGATGGTGCCGCGCCTGATCGACACCGCCATCGGCAGCCTGATCGCCGCGCTCGCGATGCTGCTGGTGCTGCCGCACTGGCAGGCGCGGCGCTTCAGCGACCTGGCGGCCGCGGCGCTGCGCAACCATGCGCACTACCTGCGGCAGATCGCGGGCCAGTACCGCTCGGGCGCGCGCGACGACCTGGCCTACCGGCTCGCCCGGCGCAACGCACACAACGCCGATGCGACGTTGTCCACCGCCGTGTTCGAGATGTTCCGCGAACCCGGCTTCGTGCGGCCGCGCGCGGGCACGGCGCTGCGCTTCCTGATCCAGTCGCACACGCTGCTGAGCTACCTCTCGGCGCTCGGCGCGCACCGCGTGGCGCTGCCTGCGCCGCAGCAGCTGGAAGCGCTGCGCGCGGAAGCCGAAGGCGCCGCGGCGGCGCTCGATGCGCTGGCGTCGTACATGGAAGGCGGCTCGCCGGATGCCGGCGAAGCGAGCGCCGAGCCGGTGGATCCTGCGCCGCCGGAAACAGTGCCCCAGGAAAGCGATGCCAGCGATCACGCGGCGAAGCTTTTCCGCACCGAGCTGGCGCTGGTCCGGCAGCAGATCGAGGCGCTGCGCGAGCAGGCCGGCCGATGGCTGCAGCCGCAGCCGGACGGCGCGCCCCGCAACTGAGCGACCGAAGCGCTCAGCGCAGGTCGAACAGCGCGGCCGCGTTGCCCCAGGCAATGCGCCGCGCCACATCGGGGGGCAGGTCGCCGAGCCAGGTGCGGTAGCCGCGCATGATCTCGTCGTAGGCGCTCCAGCGCTGGTTCACCCAGGTGTCGGAGCCGATCATGAAGCGCCCCGGGTACTTGAGGATCAGCGCACGCCACTCGGGGCACAGCCTGCCGCCCTCGCAGGTCAGCCCGGGCCGGTACGAGAGTTCACCCATCAGCAGCGGATAGCGTTCCAGCAGTGCCTGCACCCGCTCGATGGGCGCGCCGCCGATGCCGGTGTGGGCCCAGATCAGGCGAAGGTCCCGGCCCTTCGACGGCGCGTTGGCCATCAGGAGGTCGATCGCCACGTCGTCGACATGCGCGAGCACCGCGAGCTTCTGGCGCTCCGCCAGCGCGATCAGCTTCTTCGCCACTGGGCCATTCGCATTGGCGCTGTCGTACAGGTGGAACTCGCCGAGCCCGCGGTAGGGTCCGCTCGCGGTGCCGCGCGCCAGCTCGGCCTGCACCATGTCGTGGATGGTCTCGTCGCGGAACCAGTTGCTGTAGTCGTCGCGGTTGCGGTACAGCCGCACGAAAGGCACCACGGTCACGCCCGCGTCGCGGGTTTCGCGCGCGGCGGCCAGCGTTTGCGTGCCTGCGTTGGGCCGCGAATTGGCAATGATGGCCGTCACGTTGTTGCGCTGCATGCGCGCGAGCGCCTCGGGGGGCGGATAGGGGCCGGTGTTGCCGTCCCAGGCTTCCTGGTTGTAGTGCAGGTGCGTGTCGAACAGCGGGCCGGCGTAGGGCGACGGGTTCTCCGCAGCCTGGGCGTGGGGCGCCACGGCGAAGCAGGTGGCCAGGACAAGGGCCGCGACGGACGTAGCGGTTTTCATGTGTTTCGTAAGGGTGGAACTCCGCCCATTTTGAACCTGCCGAACGGAGCGGCGAGACGATGCCGAAAAGCCCGAACCCGGTTCGCTTCCGAGATTGGCTGATTTCAAGGTCGATCCAGAAAGGCTCCAGGCCCACTTTCTGGACCGTCTAGCAATCGAGCGAAACGGCTGATCCCATCGCTGACTCTGCAAGTACCTTGACGCCTTCGAGGACGACTGGGAGAACGCACGTACGTTCTAAAGTTCGTGTTTCGAGAGACGGGCAACCGCTGATTGATTCGACCAACCTGACAGTCGGTGTCCCGAAAAATCGAGGCCTGAAGCAGCCGTTCGTGGTCAGTCTCACCGTGGACTCAGCGCTGGTGATGCAGTTTTGAGCGCGACATCCGATTGGTCGAAGGGAAGCGGAGTAGAAAAGAGCCGGTTGGGCGCTACTTCTTCAAAGCATGTTCACTCGAATTCATCCTAAGAAAACTTTACGGGATAGCCAAAAATCCATTGATTTCCACATTGCTGACACCCGTATTTCGGACCGCACGCTGGATCACTTTTAATATGCGAGGATCGTGTATTACGTCCTTCTGATCTGTTTCTTGCCATCCATATGTGGGCCATGAGTTCAATGCGGTAAGCACATTGCTTTCGGATTCAAGTCCTTGAAGTAAGGATTGAATGAAAGGAGCGCCCTTCAAATAGATATCCTTCATTATTAGCGTTCCGTCAACATACGTCGCGCTAGTCAAGGAAGCTGGTAGATCAATCACATTATCCGGCGAGGCATCTACCTGCTGAATCAGGCGATCCCAGAAGGCCATAGGATAGGACTGGAAGTAGACGTTTGTTTGCATGGCTTGAGCAGAGCTGGGGAGTGGCGTGGTACTCACAGTGTTGGCGAAGCCGCTACGAATCGCATACTCAGACCATCTCGCTGTTCCCTCCATAAACCATGATGCTTTGAACATTGAATATGAGTTTTGATAGAGATGAAATAACTCATGTCCAACGACAGCCCACGTCCCCGGAAATACAGCCAAACTCCGCGATATCGAAATCAAGAGCGCACAGTTATTGGTTTTTATGGGAACATTAGGATAAACCGCTGGTTCGTCATAGGCGATGCCGTTGCTTGCTCCGATATCTCTCACCGAAATATCGATGTACTTGGCTGCACGGTAACGTGAACTCTCAAGTGGATCACGAAATCCTAAGCTGTTGAGTGCCCGACGCATGAAATCAGCTTGACGTGCTACGTTCTCGACATAATCAGGAATTCCATTTGAGTTCAAATCCGTTGTATCTATGACCGCATGGGTGCCTGCCACGGCATATAAAATCCTAAACGGAGGGAGTTCGAATTTGAGAAGAGGCTCCGCATAAAATCCGCTTGAGGAAGTTTCTACGGCGCATGGCACAACTGCTTCTTGGGCAGTGGCTGACGTTGTGCCGAGCTGGGCAGAAACTAAAACGGCCAAATATATGACGAGATGTTTTGCGTGCAACATACGCAAGCCTCACTTATTCTTGCATTCAGTAACCCAAACATCATGACAGTAACTCATTGAAATGTGCAATCAATTTGAAACAAAAAGCATTTAATGAGTTTGTTTTCAATAATTAATTGAATAAAGCTTTGTGCTTACAAAATACGGGCCGGCTTCAAGTATTCGCGACTCGCGCGCCGACTGGGCTTTTATCTGAACGATCAAGCAGAATTCATTGCTGCGCCCCGCGATGCTCCCGCAGAGTGGCATTGGTGCAGGGCCCCTCGAGCTCCGGCCGCCTTCGTTCGCTCTAGTCGCCTCGCGCGCAAGCCGCAGCCTGGCGAAACCCTGACTCCTCGCGCATGTCGTGATATTCCGGCGGCCTGCCCTCGGCTTGTCGCACTTCAGCCTGGTGCCCGGCTCGCTGCAGCGCATTGGCGAACTCAGCCTGCAGCACGAAGGGCGTGACGGTGTCACGCGGGTCGCCAAGCACATAAACCGTCCGACGCGGGTCGTGCACCACGCCGGCCACATGCGCAAGGGGGTCGTACATCGCACGCGCGAGAACCTGTCCCCGCTCGACCGAGGGTGCTGGACCGCCCTGGATGCGGTTGATGCGCCAGCGCTCCAGGTAGTCGAAGGCCGCAGAGGTGATGACGGCGCACCGCAGGTCGGTCCGGCCCATCGTGAGCATGGCGGCCGCCGCTGTCGCCCCCCCGCTATGGCCCCACAGCACCAGGCGCCCGATACCATGGCGGCGGCGCAGCAGATCCAGCCCCGCGTACAGAGGTTCAAACTCCTCGGTCATCCGGCGGCGCAGCCGGTGGTCACCCGAAGACCCATACGTGCCAGGACGGGCCAACATCACCACGGGCACAGCGGCTTGGCGCGACAGCCGCTGCATGGCCGCTATCTGCGCCTGCGCCGTGTTAGCCGGAATCTGGTCGGGTGGCACGCGCAGCAGCTTGTCGCGATCGCCCGTGAGGTACACGATGGCTGTGCCCGCGCCCTGCAGGCCCGCCGATGCAAAGTAGCGAAGACACACATTGCCGCTGGCAAGCGGCAACCACAGATAACTCTCCTCGTCCGGGCACGCGTCGCGGCTCGCTCTCTGGCTCCAGGGCAATGGCGCATCGGGTGCCAGCAAAGCCCATGCGGGGCCGGGGGCCAACCAGGTTGAAAGAGCGGCGCATGCCAGGCGCAGCAGGACGGGAAGAAGAGATGAGGGTTGACCCATAGCAAAACTCACCGTGGCGTCGTCTGGCACAGCGCCTGAAGTCTCGGAAAGACTTCGCCAAAGTCCGAGTCGCGGCGCGAACCCTTGATCAATAGCGCATCGCCGTCTTGCAGATGCGCATGCAGCCATCGCGCCATCGCGTCAGCGGTTTCGAAATGCGGTCCCAGGCGTTCAGGCGGTAGCTCGTCGCGCATGTGCAACATTTCTTCGCCATGGGTCAGTACCAGCTCGACGCCGTTCTGCAGAAGAGGCTTGGCCAGGCTGCGATGGAGCTCCGCAGCCATGTCGCCCAAATGCACGATGCGTCCCAGCGCGGCCCACTTGCGGCTGTTGCGCTTGAGCGCCAGCACGCCGAACGCGTGGACCATGGAAGCGACCTCTGCGTTCCAGCTGTCATCAAGTACGTCGGCACGCCGACCGTCCCAGGCCAGGCTGTGCCATTGCAGCCGGCCCTGCGAGGAGGCCATGGCACCCAGGCGCGCCATGCCGGCTTCCACGTCACGGCCCATCGCATGCAGCACCGATGCCACGGCCAGGGCGTTGGACACCATGCCCTCGCCAGGTATGGGCACATAGAAGCGGAAGATCCCGGCGCCAATCCGAATGGTGGCCCAGGAACCATCGGGGCTGGCCTCTACATCTGTCAACCGCACCTCGCAGTCGACGCCGCGTCCGTAGACGATGCTGCGACTCGCGTGTCGCCGCGCCTGAGCCCGGACTTTCTCCAGGTGCGGCAGGTGATCACCGAATACCGCGACTGCCGCACCCTCGAGACCGTCGAACACGCGTGTTTTCCACTTCACCACGTCCTCGGTCGAGCGCACAAGCCGTTGGGTCTGCGAATGGGCGATGGCCGTGATCAGCGCGATCGTTGGGCGCACTTGGCGCGTGACGGGGCCGCGGTTCATCCAAAGTGCGCTCTGCGCCACCTCGACGACGGCGGCCTCATGGTCTGGCGCAAGGCTGGCCAAGGTGGTGGGCGCGCCCACGCGCGAGTTGTAGTTGTCGATGCTGCCCAGCACACGTTCGGGGCCCCCGAGGGCCTGCACCAACATGCCCAGCGTGCTGGACTTACCCACTGTGCCTGTGACGGCAACGACCTCGCCGCTGTAGCGCGCGCGGGCCGCGAACCCCAGCTCCATCACCGCGCGGATCGGGTCATCGACCAGCAGCAGCGGCAGGTCCGGCGACAGCCCTGGCACGGGCCGCGACACGATGGCGCCGGCAATGCGTTCTTGCAGGCCGGGCAGCAACAGGTGTCTGTCCTGCGAACGGGCGGGCGGGTTGGTGTGCTGCTCATGGCGCATGCGCTGCGCCGTGGTGTTGGCCACGAAAAGCACCGGCTGCTGCCGGAGCGCCACATGGTTGGCACCCGAGACCACCGATCGCACAAACCAGCCTCGCGGCGGTTCGACAAGCCATCGTCCGCCCGTGATGCCAGCGAGTTGGGCCGCGTCCCAAGTCTGCCCGGGCACGCTGCGCAGCAGCGCCTCGTCGAACGCCGTGCGGTATACCTGCGGTGCAGAAATCTCTGCGGGCGGAAGATGCGCTGGCGGCGCGGCATCGGGCCGGCCGGGGATCGCCACATCGATGAAATGGTCCAGGTCGTGTACGTACATCCGCTCAAGCCCCTGCACGAGGGCCGCCTGCAGCTGCAGGCGGCCGTTGAACAGCTCGCTCAACGGTGGCGGGCGAAGCGGACACAGGTCCACATAGATCTGCCCCGGCTGCCAGCGACTTGTCGGCCAGAGCCAGTCACAGGGATCGTGGTCCATGCCCAGGCCCCAGTGCTCGCGCTTGTGCGGCCCCATCGGCACCGCGCGCAAGTCCAGCCGCAAGTCATGCTCCACCGGCGCATCGCAGCACCAGTAGCTGCGCAGCCAAAGGCTTTGCCGCTTGGTGAGCGGCGTTTTGGACTCCACACTCAGGCCCAGCAGGCGCAGCGGGCCAAGCTGCAGTGGCTGGGTCAGGCGCGCTTCGGTGGGTACCTCCTGCACTGATGCATCGTCCGGCATCGGCTGCGGTGCGCGGATGGCGCGCAGGTCGTAGCCCGCGGGAGGCGGCAATGAGCGCTTGGCGCGCGCCGGGCGCGCGGGCGGCGCCAGTTCAAGTGACGCGGTGCCGTCCTCGCGCAGCAGCAATGAGGTGCCCATGGCGTCGCACAACCTGGCGTAGCGTTCCGCCGCCGCGCTGCGGGCCTCGCCGGCCAACTCGGTGCTTTGGCCGAAGCCAACCTTCACCGGCACGAAGACGACGCGCTCAACACCGCCGGCGCCGATCTCGAGCTCGAACACGCCGCCGACGCCGCCGTCGTTGCGCTTGGCGTCGAAAAGCAGATCGCCAGCATCGAAGATGATCGGGCGGCCCTGATGCGTGCCGATGCCTTGCAATCTGTGCGCAGAGGCGCCCAGTACCGCGTCGGCACCGATTTCGATCAGTGTCTTTCCCAGCGCGACCTGCGCGGCCGCAGGTTCGTCTCGACGGTTGTCGCCCCAATGCACCGCCACCAGCACTACGTCTGCTTGTTCACGGGCCTCAGCGATGCGGGGCCCGAGCATGGCCCGCCAAGCTTCAGGATCGGCCAGAGGCAGGTGCGCGCAGCCCGGCGAAGTGGGTCCGGCCGCAAAGCGCGGCTGCGTGCTGTCGACAGAGAACACCGCCACCGTGAACGGCCCGGCCGACGCCAAGGCCGGACGCAGCGCCTCGTCCGCATTGCGACCACTGCCGCATTGAGCGATGCCCGTGCGCTCAAGCCACTGCAGCTGTTCCAGCACGGCCTGCGGGCCATAGTCCCCGGAATGATTGTTGGCAGTGCTGACCATGCGCACACCCGCTGCGGTAAGCACCTCCAGCATGGCCGGCCGGGCGCGAAAGTAATACGGACCCCCTTCGCCCTTGGCTACGGCGCGGTGACCGCCGGTCGCCACCACGCATTCCAGATTCACAATGCTGAGGTCGGCCTGTGATATCGCGCTCACTGAAGCCAGCGCTCGCGACATGCCCAGACGCGCTGCGATGTAGTGCTGACGGCGACCCAGATTCACGTCGCCACCCCATAGCACCACCGGCCCTTTGCGATGGGAAACGGGTGTGCGCGCGAAAAAATCCGGCACTGCGGCAACACTGCCGGTAGCCAAGGGCGCCGACGCCGGGTGTGCAGTTAAGAAATGGTTCATGCCGGCGAGCCCGGAAAACGAGCCGGAAGGTCACACCCTGAGAATTTATCAGTCCACACACCGATGTTCCATGAGGTTTCGTAAGCCTGATCTGGATCCGCAGCCACACGCTGCATTTCCGATCCTAGCGGGGATCAAGTGCAGCGCATCCGCGGCAGGCATGACGGCGCCGCACTCCGCCTTCATTTCGCGAATCGCCTTCGATACTCCACGAGGCTCACGCCAAGGCGCCGGCCGAATGCGCGCCTGAAGCCGTCCACGTTGGCATAGCCCACCTCGTCGGCCAGGCGCTTGGCCGGCAGCTGCGACTCCTCGGCCAGGCGGCGGGCGGCATCGATGCGGGCGTTCTCGACGAACTCGGCCGGCGTGGTGCCGGTCTCGCTTCGAAAGATCCGCGCGAAGCTGCGTTCGCTCATGCCCGCCAGCGCGGCCAGCGCCGGCACGGACAGGTCGTCCTTCAGATGCGAAAGCACATGGTCCTGCACCTGCCGAACGCTCGAGCGCTCGGAGGTCTGGGCCGCCAGGTGGGCGCTGAACTGGCTCTGGCCGCCCGGGCGCTTGAGGAACATCACCAGCTCGCGCGCCACGCGCAGCGCGAGTTCGCGGCCGTGGTCCTCCTCCACCATGGCGAGCGCCAGGTCCATGCCCGCGGTCACCCCGGCCGAGGTGAAGAGCTTGCCGTCCTTCACGTAGATCGCGTCCGGCTCGACGGTGGCCAGCGGATAGGCGGTGGCCAGCCGCGCGGTGGAGTTCCAGTGCGTGGCCACGCGCTTGCCGTCCAGCAGCCCCGCGGCCGCGAGCACGAAGGCGCCGCTGCACACCGAGCCGTAGCGGCGCACCGTGCGCGACTGGCGCCTGAGCCAGCCATGCAGCGCGGCATCGCCGGCCGCGGTGCCGATGCCGGGGCTGCCGGCCACCAGCAGGGTGTCGATCGGCCCGCGCTGCGTGGCAACCGTGGCGTCGACGGCCAGGCGCACGCCGCTGCTGCTCTTGAGCAATCCCCCCTCGGTGCCGATCACCTGCACCTGGTAGGCGCGCGGCCGGCCGAGCTGGCGCGCCGCTTCGGCGAACACATCGGCCGGCCCGGCCACGTCGAGCAGCTGGACACGGGGAAGGGCAAGGATGGCGACGCGCATGGCAGTGAAGGCTCTGTAATTGGCAGAAAACGCCGTGCCGCGGCATCCGCAGCGCGGGCAGTTTGGCAGAAACTATCCATACCAGCAAATTCAGCCAACGAGCCCATCATGCAGAATGAGTCATTGAATCCGCCCTTTCCGGTTTTCTCCCCCACCAGCGAAGCTTCGCTGCGCCACCTGCCCGTCAACCTGTTCGGCTCGGTCATGGGCCTTTCGGGGCTGGCGCTGGCCTGGCGGCTCGCACATGGCAGCCTGGGTGCACCCGCCTTCATCGGCGAGGCGATCGGCGCCTTTGCGCTCGGCGTCTTCGTGCTGCTGGCGCTGGGCTATGCCGCGAAGCTGGCCAGGCATCCACAAACCGTGCACGCGGAATTCCACCACCCGGTGACCGGCAACTTCTTCGGCACCATCGTCATCTCGATGCTGCTGCTGTCGGCCGTCATCGCGCCCTACAGCGCGCCTGCCGCGCATGCGCTGTGGACGCTGGGCGCCATTGCGACCTTCGCGCTCAGCCTGGTGGTCGTCTCGCGCCTGCTCAAGGGCCGGCTGGACGCCGCGCATGCAGTGCCGGCCTGGCTGATTCCGGGCGTCGCCACGCTGGACATCGCAGTCACCGCGGGCCATGACTCGTCCATGGCCTGGGCCGCGGAGCTCAACTTGCTGGCGATGGCCGTGGGCGCGGTGCTCGCGCTGGTGCTGCTGGTGCTCATCGTCGGCCGGCTGGTGCACCAGGCCCCGCTCGCGCCGGCAATGACGCCCTCGCTGATGATCCTTGTGGGGCCGTTCGCGGTCGGCTTCCTCGCCTACACGAACGTCACGGGCAGCATCGACCGCTTTGCCGCGCTGCTTTTCTACTTCGCGCTCTTCCTGTTCGCGGTGCTGGCGCCGAAGGTGTTCCGGCCGAGCATCAGTTTTTCCGCGGGATGGTGGGCGATCGGCTTTCCGATGGCCGCGCTGGCCAACGCGGCGCTGAAGTACGCACAGCTGCGGGGGACCGCGCCACTGTGGGCCATTGCGCTCCTGCTGCTGGGGCTGCTGAGCGTGGCGCTGGCGGTGCTCACCGTGCGCACCCTGCGCATCGCATTCAACGGCAAGCTGTTCATGTGAGCCAGGGCTTTCCCGGCGCGCTGCCGCCACGAAAGCAGCGGCTTCCCGCTAATCCAGCGGCTCGAATCCCGGCGCCTGTTCCATTTCGGAAGGCTTGTAGATCTTGTGCTGCGCCGCGGTGCCGATGGCATCGGCAACCACCAGCAGCCGCCAGAGCGGCTCGCGCGCCGAGCTTGCACGCTCTTCGCTCGTGAGCCGGAAACTGGGCACGCCCGTGGACGTGCCCTTCACCACCACCCTGAGAAGCGTGGCGCCCTTCGCGTTCGACACCTCGAGGTCGTAGCCGAGCTTCCGGCTGGTGACGTCCTCGGCCTTGTAACCGTAGCCCTTGAAGTGGCGCATCACGTAGTCCATGGCGGCGGCCTGGACCTCTTCCCGCGAGGCCGACCGCTCGGCAGCCGCTGCGCCCGCGTCGCCGGCCGCAGCGACCGGCACGCTGCCCCGCGCCTTGGCCGCCTGTATGTCGGCTTCGCCGGGCACCCAGCCGCGCGCACCGCGCACCAGGACCGCGAGTTGCTGGTCGGAATCCCAGGAGGCGACATGCCATTCGGCGTCGTCGCGCACCCGCGTGGAGACCTTCGCGCTCTTGTTGCTCTCGAGCTCGGCAATGGCAACCCGGTTGGTCTGCAGCACGGCGCGAAAGCCCTGGCCTGCATCGACGGTGCGCTTGAGCAGCGCACGGCGGTCCTTGGCGCGCTGGATCTGCTGGGGGCTGCGCACGCCGCCGCCGACGCGGTGCTGCGTGTCCAGCGACTCGAGGCAGAACCAGCGCCCATCGGCGCCGATGTTCACGAATTCGGCCCAGATGGTGGCAATGACGTTGTCGCCCGTCGCGAGCCAGGCGTGATCGAACGGCTTTTCCCGCGCATCGAAGACACCCATCTTCGCGACGATCTCGACCGGCGTGAGCCGCGGTCCTGACAACCGCATCTCATCGATGACGGCGAGCACTTGGGGGTCGACTTCCTTGTCCATTCAGCGGGGTCTCTGGCGAGTTCGGGGGGTGGGAAGTATGCCGCATCGGATGCGGGCCGGCACGCGCGGCGGTCAAGGCCACGCCGCTAGCTTCTTGCCGGCTTCTTTTTCACGCCCTTGCGTGCAGGCCGCTGCCGCAGGCCCGAACTCGTGCCCCGCAGCGGCCGGGCCGGGGCCACGTCGTGCTGGCTCGCCCGCAACCTGAAATCGCAGGTCTTGACGGCCAGCTCGACGATGCGCGCCAGTGCGGGGCTGGAACTGTCGCTCCGATAGACCGCGCTGTAGACCAGCGGCGGCGGCATCGGATCGCTCTTCACGACGCGCAGCACACCATTCTTGATGTCCGGGCGGACATAGTCGAGCGCAAGCTGGCTGATGCCGAAGCCGCTGATCGTCAACTCGCGCAGGACCGTCGTGCTGTTGGTGAGCAGGACCTTGCCGAAGCGGAAACCGTGCTCCGCGCGCCAGGCCTCGTAGAACTTGTTCTTCGAAGCGCCGGCGGGCTGCTCGATCACCGGATAGTCGGCAAACTCGTGCGGCGCCAGGGCCCGTTGCGGAATGCCGAGCCTCGGGCTCGCGATCCAGGCCTGGTCGACCTGCCCGACCTTGATCGATTCGAACGCCTGGCCCCAGTAGGTGCCCGGCATGATTGACAGGTCGAGCTTGTTGGCTTCGAGGCGCTCGAAGAGCGTCAGCCCCGCGTCCACCACCGGCTCGAGCGTCACCTGGGGGTGCAGCTTCTGGAGCAGCTGGATCAGGCGCGTGAGCCACGTCATCGCAATCAGTTCCGTCACGCCCACGCGGAATGTGCCGCGCAGCGTCTTGTCCACGCTGATGTCGTGCTGGATGCGCTGCCACAGGCGATGGGCTTCCTCGGCCAGCGGCAGCAACTCGCGGCCGGCCTGGGCCAGCTCCAGCCCGTGGGAAGTGCGGTGCAGCAGGGTCCCGCCCAGCGACTCCTCGAGTTCGGCCAGGCGCTTGGAGATGGCCGACTGCGTGGTGTGCAGCTTCACCGCCGCCGCGCTGAAGCTCTGGAGCTTGGTGCTGAAGAGAAAAGCCTCCAGCTGCTTGAAGGTGAAGTTCATTCCAATGGAATGTAAGCCCAATGCTCCGCAGGAAAAAAAGGAATACCTCGATGCTCCGATTTCTCGTTTGTCCCGCGACGCATGGCCTTTGATACTGCGCCCATGCTCCATATCGCTCCCCGGCTCCATCGCATCAAACCTTCCCCCAGCTCCATGGCCGGCCAACGCGCGCGCGAACTGCGCGCCATGGGCCGGGACATCCTGAGCCTGACCGCCGGCGAGCCCGACTTCGAGACGCCCGGGCACATCAAGGAGGCGGCAACCCGCGCCATGACGGCCGGCCAGACCCGCTACACCGACGTCGGCGGCACGCCGGCGCTGAAGGAGGCCATTGCCGCCAAGTTCCGCAACGAGAACGGCCTGGACTACGCGCCGGGCGAAATCATCGTCGGCACCGGCGCCAAGCAGGTGATCTTCAACGCCCTCATGTGCACCGTGGCGGCGGGCGACGAGGTCATCGTGCCCGCCCCCTATTGGGTGTCGTACCCGGACATCGCCCTGCTGGCCGGCGGCGTGCCGGTGTTCGTCGACTGCCCGGCCGCCCACGGGTTCAAGCTCCAGCCCGCGGATCTCGAGCGCGCCATCACCGGCAAGACACGCTGGCTGATGCTCAACTCGCCGAACAATCCGAGCGGCGCCACCTACACGCGCGCCGAGCTCCAGGCGCTGGCCGAAGTGCTGAGGCGCCACCCCCACGTCTGGATACTGACCGACGACATCTACGAACATCTCATCTATGGCGATGTCGAATTCGCCACCATGGCCCAGGCGGCACCCGACCTGAAGGACCGCACCCTCACGGTCAACGGCGTCTCCAAGGCCTATGCGATGACGGGCTGGCGCATTGGCTACGGCGCGGGTCCTGCGGAGCTGATCAAGGCGATGGTCAAGCTCCAGTCGCAAAGCACGTCCGGCCCCAACTCGATCGCCCAGGCCGCGGCCATCGCGGCGCTCGCAGGCCCGCAGGACATCGTGGCCGCGAACCGGCGCGAATATCAGCAGCGCCGCGACACGGTGGTTGCGGCGCTCAACGCCATCGACGGCATCCACTGCCAGGTGCCCGATGGCGCCTTCTACATCTTTGCTTCGTGCAGCGCGCTGTTCGGCCTCTGCACGCCCAAGGGGGTGAAGATCGGCAGCAGCGACGACTGGATCATGCATTTGCTCGATGCACAGGATCTGGCCGCGTTGCAAGGCAGTGCCTACGGCGTGCCGACGCACTTCCGGCTCTCTTTTGCCGCCAGCACCGAACAGCTGCTGGAGGGCTGCCGCCGCATTGCGCGGGCGCGCAACGAACTTGTCGTCTGAATGAACCAGGAACAGCCATGAACGTCCGATCGCTTTCTCCCAAACTCCTGCCGTGGCTCGTCGCCGGCACCGCCTGGCTGTGTGCCGCCCATGCGTTCGCGGCCGATCCCTTTCCGTCGAAGCCGGTGAAGATCCTGGTCGGCTTTTCACCCGGCGGCTCCAACGACGTCGTGGCGCGCCTGATCGCACCGAAGCTGGCCGAGGGACTCGGCGCGCAAGTGCTGGTCGACAACAGGCCCGGCGCCGGCGGCAACATCGCGGTCTCGGCCATGCTCACGGCGCCCGCGGATGGGCACACGCTGCTGATGTGCACCACCGGAACCCTGTCGATCCAGCCGCACGTTTTGAAAAGCATGCCCTTCGACCCCGAAAAGGACATCGTGCCGGTCACACAGGTCACCAACGCGCCCTACATGCTGATGGTCAACTCGACGCTGCCGGTGACCAGCGTCAAGGAACTCGTTGCCTACGCCAGGCAGAAGCCGGGCGAGCTCAACTTCGCCTCTTCCGGAACCGCGACGGGCGGCCACCTGGCGGGCGAGATGCTGAAGACACGCGCAGGCATCGACATCGTCCACGTGGCCTACAAGGGAACCGGCCAGGCCATGACGGATCTGCTGGCGGGCCAGGTCTCCATGATCTTCGACCAGCCCGTGAGTTCGATGCAGTACGCGCGCTCGGGCAAGCTGCGCGCGCTGGCGGTGGCCAGTCCGCGCCGGCTGGCGGCGTTCCCCGACATTCCGACCGTGACGGAGGCCGGCATTCCCGACTTCGAACCCGTGACCTGGGCGGGCATCTGCGCGGCCAGGAATACGCCGCCGGCCGTCGTCGAGCGGATCCAGCGCGAAGTCGCCAAGGTGCTCGCGATGCCCGACATCGCCAAGCGGCTCGCCGCCGATGGCCTGGAGCCCGTGGGCAGCACGCCCGAGCAGTTCCGCGCGTTCCTGGCCGCCGACAAGCGCAAGTGGGGCCGCGTGGTGAAAGACGCCGACGTCAAGGCCGAGTGAGAACAACGACATGAAGAGCCAATCCCCCGATATCGTGCGCGACTTCCCGCGCATTTCGCCTGAGCTGGTCGCACAGGCCTCCGCGTTCCAGCCCGCCATCCTGGCCGACGTCGCGGGCCGCCGCGGCGCCCTGCACGGCCGCATCGCGGCCCTGCGCCACCGCATGAAGCTGGCCGGCAGCGCGCTCACGGTGGAAGTGCGGCCGGGCGACAACCTGATGATCCACGCCGCCATCGCCCTGGCCAGGCCGGGCGACGTGCTGGTGATCGACGGCAAGGCCGACCAGACCGCCGCCCTGATGGGCACCATCATGATGAACGCCTGCCGGCAGGTCGGCATCGCAGGCGTGGTGGTCGACGGCGCGGTGCGCGACAGCCTCGAGATCGACGAGATGGACTTTCCCGTCTTCTCGGTCGGAACCAATCCCAACGGCCCGACCAAGCTGGCCTCAGGGCGGATCGGGCACCCGGTCTCGGTCGGCGGTGTGACCGTTCGTTCCGGTGACCTCGTGGTCGGCGATGCCGACGGCGTGGTTGTCATCGAGCGCGAAAGAGTGGAAGCGCTCCTTCAGGCCGCAGGCAAGAAGGTCGAGGACGAAGCCGCGCGGATCGAGGCGATCAAGAAAGGCAACACGGCCGCCAAGTGGCTGGACTCCGCGCTGCGCAGCGCGGGCGTGCTCAAGGAAAACGAGACGCTCTAGCGGTTCAGCGCACGACGTAGCCCACGAAGCGCCAGACCTTGTCCTCGTCCTGCCGCAGCGAAACGAGTTCGCGCTGCGTCTTGCCTTCGGCGAAGGTGGTCACGAAATCGATGTTGATGTAGGCGCCGGCCGGCAGCTTGTCGCCGGCGCCGACGAACTGGCGCGACAGGCCGAGCCAGGTGCGCGAGGCCACGGCACCGAGCGCCGCGCGGCTTCGCTGCAGGCTTGTGACGAAGGCTTCGCGCGTGACCACCCTCTTGGCGGCCGGCGAAGCGCCGTCCCACAGCACTGCGGCCTGGTTGCGGTCCACGGCCTGCGCGATCTGCACGCCAGCCGCCTGCAGGGCGTTGAGGTCCAGCTGTTCCTGGGCGGGCTGGGCCGAAGCCAGCGTGAGCCAGCCCGAGAATGCCGCGGCCGCCGCGATGCGAGAGATGTGTTTCATGATGTTCCTGTGTCCTGTTCCTGTTGTTGTTCAGTCCTTTCGCCGCACCGCTCCGGGCGAAACCCCATAGCGGGCGCGAAAGCGCCTGGAAAAATGAGCGGGAGAACTGAAGCCGCAGCGCGCCGAAATCTCGATGACGGTCGCGGTGCCGTGCGGGCCGCCGCGCAGCATGGCGTGGGCGCGCTGGAGCCTGCGCGCCATCAGCTCGGCACCAAAGCTCGTGCCATCCTGCGCGAGCCGCGCGTGCAAGGTGCGCACCGAGATCCCCATCTGGTGCGCGACGCTGGCGGGGCACAGCGCCGGATCGGCGTACTGCTGGTCGATGATCTGCTGCACCCTGCGCCGAAAGAAGCACCTGTGCTTCGTGGCAGCCAGCGACTCGTCGCCGGTGCCCTGCAGCACGGCCTGCAATGTGCCCACGAGGACGTCCGCCACATGGCTGGCTTCGTCAGGCTCCAGGTCATGGGGCCATGCGCTGAGCGTGCGCATCTGGCCGGCCAGCAGCTGAAGCGACGCCCGATGGGGAAGGTGCTGCGCAATCAGGCCCTCCACCGCCGGCGCACGGCTGCCCAGCGCCGTGTAGGGCACGGCCAGGGCGAGCATGCTCACCGGATCGGGATGGTCGAGCCTGTAGTTCCGGCGCCCGTCGATCAGGAACGGCTCGCCCGGCCTCGCGATGATCTCGCGGCCCTGCTGCGATGCCTGAACGTGGCCCGACAAGTACAGGTCCACGAACACGAAGGGCATCTCGCTGCGCGACAGGTCGAGGTCGGTGCACTCGACGTCGTGGCTGGTTGCCACCTGCACCTCGTTGAGTATCAGGTTGTCCATGCTGCGGGTCGTCAGCGTGGCATCGAAGCTCTCGATCCTGGGAATGTGCGGCGTGATCGGCGTCAGCGCATCCTGGCTCGCCGCGCGCCAGAACTCGGCGCGCTGGGGCACCGCAATATGGGACGTGGACCAGCGGTTGTACATCGGCGTTCAGCCCGTCGCGCGTGCCAGGTGCTCAGGCCAGGAAGCGCTGCGCCAGCAGAGCCCAGTAGGCTGCACCGATCGGCAGGTTGCGGTCGTTGAAGTCGTAGCCGGGGTTGTGCACCATGCAGGCGCCATGGCCATCGTTGATGCCGTCGGCCGAGCCGTCCCCATTGCCGATCAGCAGGTAGCTGCCCGGCACCTGCTCCAGCATGAAGGCGAAATCCTCGCTGCCGGTGAGCGCGCGGGCCTGCAGCTCGACACGGTCCGCGCCCACCAGTTCCAATGCCACCTGCCGCGCAAACTCCGTCTCCGCGGGTGTATTGACCAGCACCGGATAGCTGCGCTGGTAGTCGACCCGCGCCGTCACGCCCAAGCTCTGCGCCTGCCCATGCGCAAGCTCGGTGATGCGGCGCTCCAGGGTGTCTCGCACACCGCCGTCCAGCGCCCGCACGCTGAGCTTGAGCGTGGCGCTCTGCGCAATCACGTTGTTGGCCGCGCCGGCATGGAATGCGCCGACCGTGATCACTGCCATGTGCAGCGGATCGATGTTGCGCGCGACGATGCTTTGCAGCCCCATGACGATGGCCGATCCGGCCACCACCGGGTCCGCCGCGCGGTGCGGCATGGCGCCGTGGCCGCCCGTGCCTTCGAGCGTGATCGTCACGTGGTCCGACGAGGCCATGGCCGCGCCGTCGCGCAGCAGCAGCTTGCCTTGCGGGTGGCCGGGCATGTTGTGCATGGCAAAGATCGCGTCGCACGGGTACTTGGCGAACAGCCCGTCTTCCATCATCCTTTTGGCGCCGCCCTGCCCTTCCTCGGCGGGCTGGAAGATCAGGTTGAGGGTGCCGTCGAACTGCCCTTGCGTGGCCAGGTGGTGCGCCGCCGCGAGCAGCATGGCGGTGTGGCCGTCGTGCCCGCAGGCGTGCATGACACCGGGGCGCGTGCTGGCGTGCGCGAGGCCCGTGGCCTCGGCAATGGGCAGCGCATCCATGTCGGCACGCAGGCCCAGGCGCTTGCTGCCCGTGCCACGCCTGAGCTGGCCGACCACGCCGGTGCCGCCAAGGCCGCGCTCCACGGCATAGCCCCAGCACGCGAGACGCTCGGCCACCAGGTCGCTGGTGCGAAATTCCTCGAATGCGAGTTCTGGGTGGCGATGGATGTCGCGGCGCACGGCCACGAATTCATCAGCATGGGCCTGCAGGGTCTCCAACATGGCGCTCATGGATCGGCTCTTCTTGCCTACTGGGGCTGCAGGTTGATGGCCTTGGCAATCGCGCGGAAGCGCGCGGTCTCGGCCGCATAAGCCTTGTCGGCCGCCCAGAGGCTCATCGGCTGCGCCAGCAGCATGTTCTGCGCCTCCAACTGGGTGCGCACCGCCGGCTCCGACAGCACCGCGCCCAACGCCTTGTTCAGCTGCAGCACCACCTCGTCGGGGGTGTCCTTGCGAACGAAGTAGCCGGTCCAGGTCGAGAAGTTGAAGCCTTTCAGCAGCTGGCCTTCATTGACCGTGGGAATGTTCCTGAGCGCCGGCAACTCGGTGCGCGTGGCGTTGATGCTGGCGATGATCTTGATACGCCCCTGCTCGGCCAGCGCGATCTGCTGCAGGGACACCGGCAGCATGACGAAGTCGAGCTGGCCGCCACCGAGGTCCTGCAGCAGCGGCGCCCCGCCCTTGTAGGGCACGTGGACCATCGTCGCGCCGAGGGTCTGCGCCATGTGCTCGCCCAGCACGTGGTAGAGCGAACCGACGCCCACGCTGCCATAGGTCAGCGGCCGGGTCCTGGAGACGCTGCGCGCGAGCGTGGCCAGCTCGTCGGCCGTGTTGGCGGGAAGATCCTTGCGGGCCAGGATCACCATCGGCGCCACGCCGATCATCTGCACCAGCCGGAACTCCTCGCTCTTGAACCTGACAGCGGCATTGGCCAACGGCGAAAGAATCAACTCGTTGGGCGAGCCCTGGAACAGGTAGTAGCCGTCCGCCGGTGCCCCCGCCACTTTCTGCGCCGCGATCGCGCCGCTCACACCGCCCAGGTTTTCGACCGGCACCGGCTGGCCCAGCTGCTTCGAAAGCGAGTTGTTCACGAGGCGCGCAATGGTGTCGGAGAGACCGCCTGCTGGGTAGGGAACCATCATCACGACCGGCTTCGACGGGAAGGGAGGGTCCGCCGCCACGGCGCCGCCCGCCAGCAGCAACAGGCCAGCCAGCAGGATCGCGGCTTTCTTCAGCAATTCAGAGGGGATCACGGCGCTTCTCGTGGGGACATTGGATGGGGACGATGGCTGGGCGCAAATGTAGGAATGGGCCTACTATTTGTCTAATGCATAATTTTTCTTGATATAAGAAGAAAGACTCATGCAAGGGAGCAGAGGCCATGAACCTCAGACAGTTGGAGCACTTGCTGGCCGTTGCCGAAACCGGCTCGTTCAGCCGCGCCGCGGAGCAACTGCATCTCACGCAGTCGGCCCTGAGCCGCAGCATCCGCATGCTCGAAGACGATCTGGATGCGCGCCTGATCGATCGCATGGGCAAGCGCAATGAACTCACGCCCTTGGGCGAGGCCGTGGCAGCGCGCGCCAGGCGCCTGGTGTTCGAGGCCGCTGAACTTCGACGCAACGCGGAACTGCTCAAGAAGGGCAATGCCGGCGAGATCCGCGTCGGCCTGGGTTCCGGCCCTGGCGCCATGCTCATGACGCCGTTCCTGATTCACATCGCGCAGAAGCATCCAGAGGTACGCGTGCATGTTGCGCGCGGCTCCATCGAAGTGCAGCTGCTTCAGCTGCGCCAGCGCACGCTCGATGCATTGGTGATCGACACGCGCGGCCTGGTGCCCGCGCCCGATCTGCGCATCGAGCGAGTGAGCGAAATGCGGGCCGGCTTTGTCTGCAGGCGCGGCCACCCGCTGCTGGCGGCCGCGAAGAAGAAAAACAAGAAAGGTGTGTCGTTCGACGACGTGCTTCGTTACCCCTTGGCGTCGACGCCGCTGGTCGAGGAAGTGACGCAGATCCTCATTCAGCATTTCGGCCCTCGGGCCAATCCGCAACAGGCCGTGAGCCTGCGCTGCGAAGAGATCGCGAGCCTGATCGAAACGGTCCGGGTGTCGGACGCGATTTTTCTTGGCATCGTGACGGCAGCGCGCAGCGGCCTCCAGACCGGCGAGCTGGTCGAGCTGGTGACGACGCCGCCGCTCCTGAGTGGCACGCGCTTTGCCATCGTGACCCTTGTCGGCCGCACCGAGGCGCCGTCGATGGCCTTGTTTCGCGAGTTCGTGGCTGAACGCTTGCACGACTGAGGCGCTTTCTTCTTACTGCCCGGGGCAGCTTGCCGGCTGCCAGTGGAACGACTGCGCCTTGTGCCTGCTGTCGAAGATCACCTTGTACTGGCAGGTGATGAAAGCGGGGCCCTGCCCGGTACGCAGATTGAAGACGTAGTCCCACTCGCGCACATCCACCAGGCCTTCGCTGAAATGCGGCTTGCCGAGCAGGTCTTGCAACTGGTCCTTGCTCATGCCCGGTGCCACCTGATGCAGATTGGACACATTGGGAAACGTGCCCTCCTTTTGCCAGGCGTCTTTCTGGATGTCCGGGAAGACCGGCTCGCTCACGCGGCCGTCATCCGTCAATCCCTTGCTCACCCAGGCGGTACCGCAACCCTGAAGCGCCATCAGCGCGCCCGCGACAGCAAAAGCCAGCACCTGTTTTCGCATTTTTTTCATGGTTCTCTTTTTGTTGTTGCTGCTTACCAGTGGAATCCTGCGCCCACCGCCACACCAACCTTGCCGCGCGTGTTGGCCGAACCGTTGAACTTGACCACCCAGCGGCCGTTGTCCGAGAGCTTGGAGACGCCGATGGCAATGGCCGTCTGCCCCTGGTAGCTCGCAACGCCGGCGGACATCATGCTTTTTCCCGGAATGGAAGCCTGCGGCATGCTGGCCATGGCCATCGCCCCTGCGGAGCCTGCATTCGCATCCTTCTCGACGTTGTCGACACGCTGGTTGACTGCGTTGAACGCCTTGTTGACATTCGCCATCGCGCCATTCAACTGGTTGACGTTGACGGCATCCGTGCCGGCACTGCCCGCAGCCACGTTGGTGATCTGGCGTTCATTGCCTTCGCTGCCCACCGACACTTCACCGGCGGAGTTCTGGGGCACGCTCAGCCCCGCGGCGGCGTAGCCCGTCTGGGCGCCGCGCACGGCCACGGAACCCGCACCCAGCGCCACGCTGTTGGACATGCTCGCGCTCGCGCCCTGCCCCAGCGCCGTGGACGACATGCCGCTGGACACGGCGCCGTTGCCCACCGCCACCGCATTGGCACCGCTGGCGATGGCTTCGTTGCCGCTGGCCATCGAATTCGCGCCCGACGCGCGGGCGCCCGACCCGGTGGCCAGCGACTCGCTGCCCGAGGCCTGGGGCGCCACGTAGTGGGCGGTGTTGCCCGTCGTCCACCTGTTCGACGCCGCCGCCGCAACCCCCTGGAGCTGGGCCACGTTCACGGCGTCGCTGTCCTGCGTGCCCGCGGCCACGCCCGTGATCTGGCGGAACTGGCCATTGGCGGCATCGCCCACGCTCACTGCCCCGCTGGTGCTGGTGGTCGCCTCGATCGCCCGTGCCTGCTCGGCGGTGGCCGAACCTGGCACATAGCCCTTGATGCCCGCCGCAGTGGAAGCCACGGAGCCCTCGCCCAGTGCGACGCCGCCCTCGACCCTGACACTGGTGTTGGAGCCCAGCGCCGTGCCGTTGGCGGCCGCCACTTCGGCGTTGATGCCCATGGCGACACCCTGCGTGGCGGCAGCCGTCGTCCTGGCGCCGGAACCCACCGCCACGGATGCCCTGCCATCGGCCGTGGCATCGGGCATGGACGCATCGCCCACGTTGTGGCGGAAGTAGCGGATGCCGCCGCCGTTGTTGATGGTGTTGACGGTGTTCTCGACGTTGGTTACCCGGCCGTCGAGCGCCGACACGTCGCCCCGGATCGATGTGATGTCGCCCTGCATCGCCGTCACGCTGCTTTCGACTTCGTTCACTCGGCCGCCCAGGCTCGCTACGTTCTGGTTGGTCGTGTTCAGCTGGCCCATGTTCACCGCGTCGCCGGGGTTGGTGCCCGTCCCAACGTTGGTGATAACGTTGCCGCCCATGTTCACCGTCGTGTTGGCGGTGAGGGTCAGGCCGCCGCTGATGGTGGTGCCGCCGCTGAGCACGGTCGGTCCCGTCACGTTCAGGGTGCCGCCGATGGTGGCGTTGTTGCTCACCGTCAGGTCGCCGGTGGTCACGCTGCTGAATGTCGGTGCATCCACCACGCCCACCTTGAGCCGGTTGGTCGCCGGGTCGTACTCGACCGTGGTGTTGCTGCCGTTCACCACATTCACCGTGTCGCCGGGTGCGATGTTGTCCGTCGCGCCGCCGTTGGCCTGAACGTTCCAGCCCTTGCCGGCCACCGTACCGACCTGGTTGAGCTGGTTCAGGTTGATGGCATCGGTGCCGTTGACCGCATTGCCTACATTGGTGATGGTGTTGCCGCCCATGTTCACCGTGGTGCCGCTGGCTACCGTCAGGCTGTTGCCGATGGTGGTGCCGCCGCTGAGGGTGGCCGGGCCCGAGACGTTGAGCGTGTTGAGGCTGGTTGCACCCGTGGCGGTGAGATTGTTGGTGGTGGTCGTACCCGCCACGTTCAGGTCACCGCCGATGCTGGCACCACCGGTGGTGCTCAGGCTGCCGAACACCGGCGCATCGGCCATCTGCAGGTTGATCGCGCCCGTCGCCGGGTCGGTCACGGTCTTGAGGTTGGCGCCCGAGTAGCTGCCAGCCGTGGTCGCACCACCGTTGATGGCCAGTACTTGGCCCAGGTCACGATGAACGTTGCCGGCGCTGTTGTCGTTGCCGCTGAAGTTCAGGCCGCTCGTGGTCACGCCAGAGAGCGCCGCGTTCACCTGGCCCACGTTGGCCGCGTCGGTGGCCGCGGTGCCCGTGCCCACGTTGGTGATGACATTGCCGCCCATGTTCACCGTGGTACCGCCAGCCACCGTCAGGCTGTTGCTGATGGTGGTGCCGCCGCTGAGCGTCGTGGGGCCGCCGAGAGTGCTCGCGCCCGCCACGTTGAGCGTATTCAGGTGGGTCGCGCCGGTAGCCGTCAGGTTGTTGGTGGTGGTCGTGCCCGCCACGCTGAGGTCGCCGCCGATGCTGGCGCCGCCCGTTGTGCTCAGGCTGTTGAACACCGGCGCATCAGCCATCTGCAGATTGATTGCACCCGTCGTGGGATCGGTCACGGTCTTGAGGTTGGCGCCGGAGTAGCTGCCTGCCGTGGTCGCTCCGCCATTGATCGCCAGTGTCTGGCCCAGGTCGCGATGAACATTTCCAGCCGTGGCGTCATTGCCGGTGAAGTTCAGGCCGCTCGTGGTCGCGCCAGAAACCGCAGTGTTCAACTGGCCCACGTTGGCCGCGTCGGTGGCCGCGGTGCCCGTACCCACGTTGGTGATGACGTTGCCGCCCATGTTCACCGTGGTGCCCGGGCTCACTGTCAAGCTGCTGCTGATGGTGGTGCCGCCGCTGAGGGTGGTCGTGCCAGTGGCGGTCAGGTTGTTGGTGGAGGTCGTGCCCGCCACGCTCAGGTCGCCGCCGATGCTGGCACCGCCCGTGGTGCTGAGGCTGCTGAACGTCGGAGCATCTACGACGCCCACCTTGAGCCGGTTGGTCAGCGGGTCGTATTCGACGGTGGTGTTGCTTCCATTGACCACGTTCATCGTGTCGCCAGGCGCGATGTTGTCCGGCGCGCCGCCATTGGCCTGTACGTTCCAGCCCCTTCCGGCAACTGTGCCGATCTGATTGAGCTGGTTCAGGTTCACGGCGTCGGTGCCATTGACCGCATCACCTACGTTGCTGACCACGTTGCCGCCCATGTTCACGGTGGTGCCAGCGGCCAGCGTCAAGCTGTTGCTGATGGTGGTGCCGCCGCTGAGGGTGGCGGGACCGCTGATGGTGGTCGGGCCGCTGAGCGTTGTCGCTCCGACGGCTATGAGGTTGTTGGTGGTGGTCGTTCCCGCCACGTTCAGATCACCGCCGATGCTGGCGCCGCCTGTGGTGCTCAGGCTCGCGAACACTGGCGCATCGGCCATCTGCAGGTTGATCGCGCCCGTCGCTGGGTCGGTCACGGTCTTGAGGTTGGCACCCGAGTAGCTGCCGGCCGTGGTCGCGCCGCCATTGATCGCCAGCGTCTGGCCCAGGTCGCGATGGACGTTGCCGGCCGTGGCGTCGTTGCCGGTGAAGTTCAGGCCGCTCGCGGTCAGGCCGGACACCGCGTTGTTCACCTGGCCCACATTAGCCGCGTCGGTCGGGGCT
>Ga0209051_1000445_pt1 | contig 55846 bp, 53 predicted proteins | sample AraplaCvi_mMS_r2_2_FD_184286 | JGI IMG/M metagenome (GOLD analysis project Ga0209051, IMG submission 184286) | Arabidopsis root microbial communities from North Carolina, USA - plate scrape MF_Cvi_mMS_r2 (SPAdes) (version 2) | ecosystem: Host-associated > Plants > Roots > Endosphere | place...
TCGGCTCGGCCTCGATCCTGCCCATCTCCTGGAGCTACTGCCTGATGATGGGCGGCGAAGGCCTGACCCAGGCAACCAAGGTGGCGATCCTCAACGCCAACTACATCGCCACCCGGCTGAAGGGCGCCTATGACGTGCTCTACAAGTCGAAGACCGGCCGCGTGGCACATGAATGCATCATCGACACCCGCCCGCTGGTCGACAGTGCGGGCGTGACCGTCGACGACGTCGCCAAGCGCCTGATCGACTGCGGCTTCCATGCTCCCACCATGAGCTGGCCGGTCGCCGGCACGCTGATGATCGAGCCGACGGAAAGCGAGACTAAGGCCGAACTCGACCGCTTCTGCGAGGCTATGCTGGCGATCCGCGAGGAAGCCCGCGCCATCGAGGATGGCCGCATGGACAAGGTGAACAACCCGCTGAAGAACGCCCCGCACACGGTAGAAGACCTCGTCGGCGAATGGGATCGTCCCTATAGCCGGGAACAGGCCTGCTTCCCGCCCGGCGCCTTCCGCGTCGACAAATACTGGTCCCCGGTCAACCGCGTCGACAACGTCTACGGCGACCGCAACCTGATCTGCACCTGCCCGCCGGTCGAAAGCTACGCGGAAGCAGCAGAATAACGGCAAATCGGCAAGCTCCTCCCGCGGGTAGGGAGGGGCAGCCTGCGCGTCGACTTTCGGTGCATGGCAAGGGCCGAACTCGGCAATGCCCGTTTCAAGGCAGTGAGTTCAAATTTAACCTTTCTTAGCAAGTCTCTGTTAGCAATTGAAAATGGACGGTTTTCTCCAGCGGGGATGTTGCCGTCTACCTTTTGTTTTGCGTGCAGGTTCTCATGCGTCCATCGGCTTTGCCAGCAATCCTCCTTGCCGCCCTGGTCCTGTCCGGATGCGCCGCCAGTTCCGGGGCCGAAGATGTGCTCACGCCTGTCCCGTCGGCGGAAACAACCAATGCAATCACCAAGCCGAGCGGCCCGATACCGGCCGCCGCCGTCGGCGACACGGCACAAACAAGCGCGCCGCAGGAAGCGTTGAGCTGGACCGGGCCGGTTCCCGAACCTGAGGCGCTCGTGCCCGCCGACAGGCCGGTCGGCATGCCGATGCCGACGGAAAGACCGGTGGCGATGCTAATGCCCGCCAACCCGGATGCCGATCTCGATACCGGCAGGAAATCGCCGTCACGCGGACAGATCTACGGCCACCGATTCCGCGACGCCAAGCCGATCAATTTTGGTTCCACCTCACCGAGAAAGCTTGCCGTGCACGGCGTCGACGTATCGCGCTGGCAGGGTGAAATCGACTGGGATACGTTGCGCCGGCAAGGCGCGAACTTCGTCTACATCAAGGCAACGGACGGCGGCGATCACCTCGATCCGATGTTCAAGAAGAACTGGCGCCGGGCGAAGGAAGCCGGCCTGAAACACGGCGCCTACCACTTCTTCTACTGGTGCCGCACGGCCGGCGAACAGGCCGACTGGTTCATCCGTAATGTACCGAGGGAAGCAAACGCGCTTCCGCCCGTCATCGATGTCGAGTGGAATGGCGAATCGAGCTGCAAGCGGCGCATCTCCCCCGCCCGCGTCCGGGAAAAGATGCAGGTGTTCATGGACAAGCTGGAGCGCTACTACGGCCAGCGCCCGATCATCTACACCGCGCCGGATTTCTACCGCGACAATTTGAAAGGCCAGATGCTCGACTATCCCTTTTGGCTGCGCTCCGTGGCTGCCCACCCCTCGAAGGTCTATCCGGGCCGCAAATGGCTGTTCTGGCAATATTCCGGCTCCGGCCTTTCCGAAGGCGTCGAAGGCAAGATCGATCTCAACGTCTTCAACGGCAACGAAAGCGATTGGCACGACTGGGTGGCGTCGCGATAGCGAACTGGTTCCGTGCCAATCCGGAACAGGCGGAACGGCAGGACGCACATCCTGTAGGTCTTTGCTAAGGCAACGCCTTCAGCACTCCCTAAATCCTTGCGGATAGAAGACGATCATCCAGTTCTGGGGAAACGGCTGATGAGCATATCGGGCATCACGAGCACCGCCCTTTCGGGCATGCGGGCGCAGACGACGCGGATCGGCGCGATCGCCAGCAACGTCGCAAACAGCAGCACATCAGGTTACGCCAGACTGAACACCAGCATCACTTCAGTAGTATCAGGCAGCGTTCAGGCGACCGTCAGCCCGACCGCGTCGGATGTCGACCCAGCCACCGAACTGACCGACTTGCTCGAAGCCGAACAGAGTTACAAGGCGAACGCCGTGGTCTTCGAGACCGGTGCCGACATGTGGGAAATGCTGATGAGCATCAAGCGCGACTGAGCGCTGCCGTATGATGCTGCGTCGCAGATAATTTAACTCTGGCCGGAAAATTTAAAGACAGCCCGCCGGGTCAGGAATGCGCCGGCTCGCTCTGCCGCTGTTCGGCAAGAGCTGCCAGATCGGCGGGTTTCAGCTCGACGGATTCGCCGCAGCCGCAAGCCGATGTCTGGTTCGGATTGGTGAAGGTGAAGCCGGAGCGCAGCGTCGTCTGCTCGAAGCCCATTTCGGTGCCGAGCAGATAGAGCACCGCCGATGGTTCGACCCAGACCCTGGCGCCGTCGCGCTCGATCAGATCGTCCTTGGCATTCGGCTCGGTCACCAGGTCGATGGTATATTCCATCCCGGCGCAGCCGCCCTTCTTGATGCCGACGCGAACGCCCTTGGCCTCCGGGCCGGAATTCTCGACGATCGCCTTGACGCGGGCCGCGGCCCCATCCGTCATGCTCATCACTGCAAAGCCCATCGGCCCATTCTCCTTCCACAACCGGGGTCAAGATCCGGTGCTTCATGATTCAAATGTAGTCGTCCGAGGTAAACGGATCAATACCGCGGGATGTCAGTACCAGCCGACGGCGACCTGCGCCTCTTCGGACATGCGATCCGGCGTCCACGGCGGATCGAAGGTCATCTCGACCTCGACGCCGGACACGCCTTCGACGGCGCCGACGGCATTTTCGACCCAGCCGGGCATCTCGCCGGCAACCGGGCAGCCAGGTGCGGTCAAGGTCATCATGATCTTCACCATCCTATCGTCCTCGATATCGATCTTGTAGATCAGACCGAGTTCGAAGATGTCGGCCGGGATTTCCGGATCGTAGACGGTTTTCAGCGCGCTGATGACGTCGTCGCTGAGCCGCGCCAGCTCATCGGTCGGAATGCTGGAATGCACGATGCCTTCGCGCACGTCGATCTTCTGTTCGCTTTCGTCCAGGCTCATCACGGACACTCCTCAAGCAAAGAACTTGCGCGCATATTCAAGCGCATCGGCCAGGGCATCGACCTCGGCGCGGGTATTGTACATGCCGAAGGATGCACGGCATGTGGAGGTGACGCCGAAGCGTTTCAAGAGTGGCATGGCGCAATGCGTGCCGGCCCGCACCGCAATGCCCTGCCGGTCGATCACCATCGAGACGTCATGGGCATGGATGCCGGCAAGCTCGAAGGAAAAGATGCTGCCCTTGTCGGGCGCCGTTCCGAAGACGCGCAGCGAATTGACCGACTTCAGCCGCTCGACGGCGTAAGCCGCAAGATCGGCCTCATGGCGGGCGATCGCCTCGCGGCCGACCTTCTCCATATAGTCGAGCGCATAACCGAGCCCGATCGCCTGGACGATCGGCGGCGTGCCGGCCTCGAAGCGATGCGGCGGATCATTGTAGGTGACCGCGTCCTCGGCGACTTCGAAAATCATCTCGCCGCCGCCCTGGAACGGGCGCATCTGCGAAAGCCGCTCCTTCTTGCCGTAGAGCACGCCGATTCCAGATGGGCCGTAGAGCTTGTGGCCGGTCATCACATACCAGTCGCAATCGATGTCCTGCACATCCACAGGCAGGTGCACCGCACCCTGGCTGCCGTCGATCAAGACCGGAATGCCGCGCTCATGCGCAATGCGGCAGACCTCTTTGACGGGAACGATCGTGCCGAGCGCATTCGACATATGGGTGATGGCGACGAGCTTGGTGCGCTCCGTCAGGCTCTTCTCAAAGTCCTCGATATGAAAGGCGCCCTCATCGTCCACCGGCACCCAGACCAGTTTGGCACCCTGCCGCTCGCGGATGAAGTGCCAGGGCACAATGTTGGAGTGGTGCTCCATGATCGTCAGGACGATCTCGTCGCCTTCGCCGATCTCAGGCATGCCCCAGCCATAGGCGACGGTGTTGATCGCCTCTGTCGAATTCTTGGTGAAGACGATGTCGTTGACCGAAGGCGCATTGAGAAAACGGCGTGCCTTCTCGCGCGCCGCCTCATAAGCATCGGTCGCGGCATTGGAGAGATAGTGCAATCCGCGATGCACATTGGCATATTCATGCGAATACGCATGCGAGATGGCGTCGATCACCACCTGCGGCTTCTGCGCCGAGGCGCCGTTGTCGAGATAGACCAGCGGCTTGCCGTGCACCTTCTCCGCCAGGATCGGAAAATCCCGGCGGATGGCTTCGACATCGTATGGCGTGGCCGGCACGATCTTGTCCATTGCTATATCCGATCAGGCGTGCTTTTCGAGCCAGGCCGAAATCACGCCTTCCAGCGCCTCGACCAGGGCCTCGTCTTCCAGTTCCTCGACGATCTCGGCGACGAAAGCGTTGACGAGCATAGCCCGCGCCTTGTTCTCCGGAATGCCGCGCGCCATCATGTAATAGAGATGATTGGCGTCGATATCGGTCACCGTCGCCCCATGGCCGCACTGCACATCGTCGGCGAAGATTTCGAGCTCGGGTTTGACCGAGAATTCGGCATCGTCGGACATCAGCAGCGTATTGCAGGCCATCTTGGCATCGGTCTTTTGCGCATCGGGTGCCACCCGGATCATGCCCTGGAAAACACCCTTGGCGCGGTCGAAGACGACGTTGCGAATCACTTCGGTCGAGCCGGTGTGCGGCACGTCGTGGCCGAGCACCATCGTCACGTCGGTATGGCTGTCAGCGCCGAGCAGGTTGATGCCGCGCAATGTCAGATCAGCGCCCTCGCCTGTCACCTTAATATGCAGCTCCTGGCGCACCAGCTTGCCGCCGGCATTGATGACGAACAGGCGAAGCTTGGCGTCGGCGCCGAGATCGATGCGGATCTGGCCGAGATGCGTATCCTCGGCTCCGTGCTGTTGCAGGATGATCCAGGTCAGCTCCACACCTTCGCCGACAGTGATGTCGCTGACGTGGGACACGAGTGCCGGATCGCCGGTCACCGCAAGATGACGCTCGATCACCGTCGCTTTGACGCCAGAGGCGAAGGCAACAGGAAGACGCGTATGTGTCTGCCCGCCGGCATGGACGAACTGGATTTCGAGTGGAGCGTCAAGCTCGGTATCGGCAGGCACGTCTATGACATAACCGTCGCGCACGAAGCTGCCGTTGATGCGGCCGACCGCGTCGTCGCTGCCGAGCGCATCGAGGCCGTCCGCGGCGGAGCCGTCGAGCAGATGTTCGCTATAGGCCGAAACGCCAAGACCGTCGGCGGCAACCTTCTGGTTGGCATGACCCTGGATCACCGCCAGCACCGTAGAGCCGTCGACAAGCGGCTCAAGCGCGTCGGAGCCGGCGTCACCGACCTGCGGCGGCAAGGTGCGCAGCAGGTTTTTCAGATCGGTGTAGTGCCAGGCTTCGATGCGGCGCGTCGGCAGGCCGGCCTTCTTCAGATCATCGAGAAGCCGGTCGCGCAGCGCCGTCACCGCGCCATTGCCCGGCAGATCGCCGATCTGATGGTTGAAGGCCTCGATCAGCGCAGTTTCCGCCGCAGTCAGGCGGCTCGTCGTCTGCATATTCATGGACGTCGTCCTTTCCACCCGAAACTCAAGCCGCCGTGCCGATGATGTCGGCATAGCCGTTGGCTTCCAGCTCATGCGCCAGCGTCTTGTCGCCCGACTTGATCACCTGGCCCTTGTAGAGCACGTGAACGGTATCCGGCACGATATAGTCGAGCAGGCGCTGGTAGTGGGTGATGACCACGACCGCGCGGTCCGGCGAACGCAGCGCGTTGACGCCGTCGGCGACGATCTTCAGCGCATCGATGTCGAGGCCGGAATCGGTTTCGTCAAGCACGCAGAGCTTCGGTTCAAGCAGCGCCATCTGCAGGATTTCGGCCCGCTTCTTCTCGCCGCCGGAGAAGCCGACGTTCAGCGGCCGCTTCAGCATCTCGGTATTGATCTGCAGCTTGCCGGCGGCATCCTTGACCCGGCGCATGAAGTCCGGCGTCGTCAGCTCGTCCTCGCCGCGCGCCTTGCGCTGCTCGTTCATCGCCACCTTCAGGAACTGCATGGTGGCGACGCCCGGAATTTCGACTGGGTACTGGAAGGCAAGGAAGATGCCCTTGGCGGCGCGCTCGGCCGGATCGAGCTCGAGAATACTTTCGCCATTGTAGAGAATGTCGCCCTCGGTGACTTCGTAGTCGCTGCGGCCAGACAGCACATAGGACAGCGTCGACTTGCCGGAGCCGTTTGGCCCCATGATCGCGGCAACTTCGCCTGCCTTGACCGTTAGGTTCAAGCCACGGATGATCTCGGTGCCGTCTTCGGCGATACGGGCATGGAGATTTCTGATTTCAAGCATGACAACTTCCTAGTTCGTTATGTGATGCGCGATCTCAGCGAGCCGCTGACACGCGCGCCGCAGACTATCGCTATTGTGGGAAGCGCGACGGCAGTCCCATATTCTCTCAACGAAGTCGCAGAGTACCTCGTTATATCCGATGCCCTGTTTGGCTCGCACACCCCGGCCAGGTACCAAGTCCGAACGAATCTCTCGTTTGCTTTTCCGGGCTATGTTGACCAGCGCAGCCTTAGGATCCGCCAACGTCTCGGGATCTCTGGGGAGCAAATTTTGTGTCACTCCGAGAAAATCCGAAAAATGAGCCCTGTCTGCCATCAGCCAACTTTCAGTCTCCCGCACGGCAATGCGAAATAAAAACGTATCAGGCTGGACAATGGCTTGAAACCAATCCTTCTTCATCTGCGGTGCGCAATTTACGTTATCGAGATCCGTTAACAGGAAAACGACGTTTCGTTCTGATATTTCCGCGAAGTCACGCATTTTCGACCTCAGGTAACCCGAACCGTTTCGGCGCAGTGGCTGTACCACTATATTGCCAATTTCGGCCTCGATCATTTTCTTGCCTACCGCCTCGCTGAGCGCATCCTCTGTAGCCAAGTACAGAAAAGTCATCCGAAGATATCCATCTGCAAGTTCGAACCGGATACCTTTTGCGCGCGAGGCAACACCACCTCCGCGGGCGAAAATCCCGACTCCATTGCCTCAAGTTCGGCATCTGTTGCGCGGCTGATTGCGGTACCTTCATTCGAGGGCTGCAGGATCAATAGACTGCGCCCATCAATTCCAGCATTGCCCAAAAGCGATTTGCTATGCGTTGTTACGATAATCTGTCGCTTCTTTTTCGTAGACTTCTGTACCTTTTCGATCAAACGAGGCAGCTGAGCAACGATCTCCTCATTCAACGAAAGCTCCGGTTCCTCAAGCAAAAGAAGAGACGTACCGTCCAGCAAAAGCCAAAAGAGCGAAATAAGTCGCAACGTTCCGTCGGAGAATTGATCTTCGCGTTGGATAGCGCCACGAGGACGATGATGGATGTAGCGCACTTCGAGATGAGGTGTTCCCGAAATCTCGTCCCGAACGAAGTCGAGTTGTTCCACCTGCGGGATGACCTCTTTCAGCACCTTCTCTATTCGTGCCAGCCGCCGCTTTCGCGTGACTTCACCCGTGCGAGCAATTCGTTCCATGAAACCTTGCCCGAACGGATCGTCTTCGAGCTTGCGACCGCCAATCAGATCGCCGAATTTCAGCAGTTGTGGTACAACGTGCAAATAAGTCGTAGATCCGAAAAACTCCGCCAACTCCCTAAACTGGGCATTGGCTTGAATTTGCTCCAACGCCGTTTGAGTCAAGCGCTCACTGTCGGCTTGGTCCTGCTTATCAGGCCGTTTAATCAGTATCTGCTCATTACCGTTGCCATCGTACTTCGTGACGATTTCCTCGACGACCAACAGGCGATGAGCACCTTTTGCTTCAATGTTGAAAGTAAGCCTGTACTTCCAGGTGGGAAAAGGATCATCAGCGGAGTTCGATATCTCGATTTCGAGGCCGACTTCAGGATTGGTGCGCGCATGCAGGCATCGAAGTTTCTTCAATGTTCCTCGATCACTGACAGCTTTCTGCAGGCCTCCGCCTGTGGATTTTGCGACGTCGCGAAGAAAACGGAAAACATCAAGGAAATTCGATTTACCGGACGCATTGATTCCAAGCACATAAGTAACATCGCGCAGAACCGCATTAGCGCTCTTGAAATTTCGCCAATTCTGCAAATGCAACCTTGTGATGATCATGCAATGCCCCTGTAATTGCGATTTCTACCCAACCGAGCCTTCCAGCGAAATGCTGATCAGCTTCTGCGCCTCGACGGCGAATTCCATCGGCAATTCCTGCAGGACTTCCTTGACGAAGCCGTTGACGATCAGGGCGATCGCCGCTTCGGTCGGGATGCCGCGCTGCAGGCAGTAGAACAGCTGATCCTCGGAGATCTTCGAGGTTGTCGCCTCATGCTCGAACTGCGCCGTCGAGTTCTTCGCCTCGATGTAGGGCACGGTATGGGCGCCGCACTTGTCGCCGATCAACAGCGAGTCGCACTGGGTGAAGTTGCGCGCATTCGAAGCCTTGCGGTGGGCCGAGACCTGGCCGCGATAAGTATTGTTGGAAACGCCGGCGGCGATGCCCTTGGAGACGATGCGGCTCGACGTGTTCTTGCCGAGATGGATCATCTTGGTGCCGCTGTCGATCTGCTGATGGCCGTTAGAGACGGCGATCGAATAGAACTCGCCGCGGCTGTCGTCGCCGCGCAGGATGCAGGACGGATATTTCCAGGTGATCGCCGAGCCGGTTTCGACCTGCGTCCAGGAGATCTTCGACCGGTCGCCGCGGCAGTCGCCGCGCTTGGTGACGAAGTTGTAGATGCCGCCCTTGCCTTCCTTATCGCCCGGATACCAGTTCTGGACGGTGGAATATTTGATCTCGGCATCGTCGAGCGCAACGAGTTCGACGACAGCCGCATGCAGCTGGTTTTCGTCGCGCTGCGGCGCCGTGCAGCCTTCGAGATAGGAGACGTAGCCGCCTTCTTCCGCAATGATCAGGGTGCGCTCGAACTGGCCGGTGCCCTTCTCATTGATGCGGAAATAGGTGGACAGCTCCATCGGGCAGCGAACGCCCTTCGGCACGAAGACGAAGGAGCCGTCGGTAAAGACCGCCGAATTGAGCGTCGCATAGTAGTTGTCGCTCGTTGGAACGACGGAGCCGAGGTACTTCTGTACCAGCTCCGGATACTCGCGGATGGCTTCCGAGATCGACATGAAGATCACGCCGGCCTTCTTCAGCTCTGCCTTGAAGGTGGTGACGACCGAGACGCTGTCGAAAACGGCATCGACGGCGATCTTCGGCTTCTCGACGCCGGCAAGGATCTCCTGCTCACGCAGCGGGATGCCAAGCTTCTCATAGACCTTCAACAGCTCCGGATCGACCTCGTCGAGCGATTTCGGGCCCGGCGTGCTCTTCGGCGCGGCGTAATAATAGATGTCGTTGAAATCGATCTTCGGATAGTCGACGCGCGCCCAGGTCGGCTCTTCCAGCGTCAGCCAGCGACGATAGGCCTCGAGACGCCATTCCAGCATCCACTCCGGCTCCTGCTTCTTCGCCGAAATGAAGCGGATGATATCTTCGGACAGGCCTTTCGGCGCTTTGTCCATCTCAATGACGGTCTCGAAACCGTATTTGTACTGGTCCACATCGATCAGGCGCACCTGGTCGATTGTTTCCTGCACCGCAGCCATCTCATTCTCCAATCTCGCCGGATACAAGGTCCGGCAGCTTGTAGTGTTTGGGCATTTCTCTTGCCCTTTATGTAAGAGGCCAAAAGGGACTTTTCAGCCCGATTGGCAAGCAGAAATTTGCGTTTCCGCAAGTTTTGACACGGGGCAAGCCGCCTCGCCCGCCGACCTGCGCCGGTTGGCGATCTTGGCGAAAGCCGCAATCGCCCTGTCGATATCTTCTTCCGTCGTCGAAAAGCCGAGCGAGATGCGCAGCGCTCCGAGCTTGGCGTCGCGGCCCATCGCCGTCAGCACATGGCTTTCGCCAAGCCGACCCGATGAGCAGGCCGAGCCTGCGGAAAGTGCAACGCCTTCGAGATCGAAGGCGATCTGTCCGGTCTCGGCCTTCAGCCCCGGCAGGGTGAAGAAGATCGTATTGGCGACACGCTCGCCACCCTCGCCGTGGATCATCACGTCGGCTGCGGCCTGACGCATGCCGGCTTCTAGCCGCTCGCGCAACGCGCCGATCGCCGCGTTGCGCGCCTCGAGTTCGTCGACCGCCGCTTCTGCTGCCGCGCCGAAGCCGATCAGCGCCAGCGAATTCTGTGTCCCTGAGCGGTGACCCCGCTCCTGTCCGCCGCCCTGGATCAGCGGCCTGGGCATCAGCGCCTCGCCGCGCGCAATGAGCGCGCCGGCACCCTTCGGCCCGCCGATCTTATGCGAGGAAACGATTATGAAATCGGCACCGATCTTTTCGATATCGAGCGCGATGCGGGCCGCCGCCTGCACGGCGTCGACCACGAAGAGCCCGCCGTGGGCGTGGACGATCTTTGCCGCTGCCTCGACAGGCTGCACGATTCCCGTCTCGTTGTTGACGAGCATGATAGCGACCATCGGCAGACCCGCAGCCTTGTCATGCGCTTCGAGCAGGTGGCCGAGCGCATCGAGAGCGACGATGCCGGCTTCCGTCACCGGGATCTCCGTCATACTCTCTCTGGCGAAGCGCCCGCCTTCGCGCACAGCCGGATGCTCGATCGCCGAAAAATAGAGATGGCCAAGCCGAAGCGGCGTGCGGCCCATGCGGAAATCCGACGTCAGCACCAGATTGGCGGCCTCGGTCGCGCCGCTGGTAAAGACCACATTGCCGGCATCGGTGCCGGCAAGTGCTGCCACCTTGCGCCGTGCGCCTTCGATGGCGGCGCGAGCGGCCCGGCCCTCGCCGTGAACGGAATTTGGATTGCCGAAAATGTCGATGGCGCGCATGATCGCCGCGCGTGCTGCGGGGTGCAGCGGCGCTGTGGCGTTCCAGTCGAGATAAAGGCGTGGCGGCGCCATGATCTTCAGTCCTGCGCTTGACGAGCTTGCTTCAGCATCCGCGGTTCATTTTTCTTGAAATTTCCGCCGGGCTTGCCTTATGACACATTCCACGATGCGTGGATCGCCATGCAAGTTTCGAATTGTTCTAAACTGCGTTTTAGAAAAGCTGACAACACTAGTCAAGTCATGTTGTCGTCCGACGCAGCGCGAACGCGAAATAAAACCCGGAGTACCAATGCCCGAAGTTATTTTCAACGGCCCAGCCGGCCGTCTTGAAGGCCGCTACCAGCCCTCCAAGGAAAAAAGCGCGCCCATCGCCCTGATTCTGCATCCGCATCCGCAGTTCGGCGGCACGATGAATAATCAGATCGTCTACCAGCTCTTCTACATGTTCCAGAAGCGCGGGTTCACGACGTTGCGCTTCAATTTCCGGGGCATCGGCCGCAGCCAGGGCGAATTCGACCACGGCGCCGGCGAACTCTCGGATGCTGCCTCGGCGCTCGACTGGGTCCAGAGCCTGCACCCTGATTCGAAGACCTGTTGGGTCGCCGGTTATTCCTTCGGTTCCTGGATCGGCATGCAGCTCTTGATGCGCCGGCCGGAGATCGAAGGCTTTATGTCGATCGCCCCGCAGCCGAACACTTACGACTTTTCCTTCCTGGCGCCCTGCCCCTCCTCCGGCCTGATCATCAACGGCGAGGCCGACAAGGTAGCGCCGGAAAAGGACGTCAATGGCCTTGTGGAGAAGCTGAAGACCCAGAAGGGCATTCTGATTACCCACCGCACCGTTTCCAACGCCAACCACTTCTTCAACGGCCAGGTGGAAACGCTGATGGGCGAATGCGAGGACTACCTCGACCGCCGCCTGAACGGCGAGTTGGTGCCAGAGCCGGCCGCCAAGCGGATCCGCTGACCTCATAGCGCCGAAACCATCCCGCTCGGCACGATCCAGGTCGCTTGGGTCGATTGTGCCGGAACAGATCACCTACCGTGTTGCAATCTATATTGCAGTGCGGTAGGTTCCTCGCGATCCTAACTAAAGCGAGGTCCGCAATGACCAAGTCGTTCGGGGAAGTCCTGGATAAGTATAGGGGTATCGGTCCGGGGTTCGACTTTCTTCGAATTGGGCTCGCCTTTTCTATCGTATTGACCCATTCCTTTTTGCTGACAAGGAATGATGCCTTCATCAGGGGCTCGGTACTCTGGTTTACCGAATATGCTCTTGTTCCGATGTTTTTCGCGTTGAGCGGATTTCTGATCGCCGGCAGTGCCCAACGCCTGAGCCTGCGGAACTTCCTGATCAATCGCGGCTTGCGAATCGTCCCCGCACTGGCCGTCGATATCGTCGTTTGTTCGCTGATCATCGGGCCGATCATCACGGTCGTCTATCATGCCGACTATTTTACCGATCCGCGATTTTTCAAATACTTCCTGAATATCGTCGGCTGGATCCATTACGAGCTGCCGGGTGTCTTCCAGGACAATCCCAGCCAGCGTGTCAACGGCGCGCTCTGGACGGTTCCCTGGGAAATCTTCTGCTACATCATCATGTCGTTCCTGATGATCACCGCCATCGTGAAGACCCGCTATAAGCTGCTCGCCGTGACGGCCGCCTATATCGTCCTCGGCCTGATCGTGCAGAAAATGCCCTATCTGTTCCCGGGCTCGATCAAGCCGATCGCGCGCTTTCTGTTCATGAGCCGGGGCTCGCAGCTGATAACGGCATTCATGATGGGCATCGTCGCCTTTCAGTTCAAAGCCGTCATTCCGTATTCCCGCTGGCTATTTGCTGCCGCCTGCCTGGTTTGCGTCGTCGCCATTGTTACCCTCGACAGCCAGGCAGTGGAGTCGGTGATCAACCGGCCGATCGTCATCACCTCGCTGGTTTACATCACAGTCTTCATCGGCCTGTCGGAAGTTCCGATTCCCGCCTTCTTCAGGAAAGGCGACTATTCCTACGGGGTCTATCTCTACCACGATCCGTTCTTGCAGATCTGGATCAGCTCTTTCCCCACGGTCTTTCTCTATCCGAAATATGGTGCACTGGCGCTCTATCTCGTCGGCCTGCCCTCGGCCCTCGCCGTCGCGGTCCTGTCCTGGCATTTCATCGAGAAGCCGATCCTTGGCCTTCGCAAGAAATTCTCGTTCATCGCCCAGGTCAGAGGCGTCGAGGATGGCAATCAGGCTGGGCGCGGATCCAATGTCCGGCCAGTCGCCGTAAAGAGTTAGGGCTTTGCCGGCCGCATGGTCGGGACTGAGGAAACCGGGCCGCGTCTTCAGCATCACCCTCTCGCTCATGGCCTTGCGAGCATCCCGCCGCTGACGGGGGCGGTAACGCCCGTCGTGCCAGGAAATGTCAGCGGCAGCCCGTCCAGCGAGCGGACGGCGAGATAGCCCCAGGCCTCGGCCTCCATAGCGTCGCCATCGAAGCCGGCCTGCTCGGCGGTCAACACATGCGATCCCAGTGCTTCGGCCATGGCCGAAAACTCCGCCATCACTGTGGCGTTTAGCCGCCCGCCGCCGCAGACGATATAGGTCGACGGGCTCTCTGGGAGAAAACCGGCGGATTTGACGATCGAGGCGGCAGCGACATGCGCGAGCGTCCGGGCGCCGTCTTCGAGGCTCGCCTCGCCGTCCCGGAGCGGCGCAAAATCGCCGCGATCGAGCGAGCGGCGGACATTGCCGCGGAAGAATGGGTTATCAAGATAACGCGCCGCCAGGGCGGCCACGACCTTGCCGCGTCCGGCGATCTCGCCGCCGGGATCGTAAGTTTTGCCGGTCTGCATCTCCACCCACTGGTCGATCAGCGTATTGCCCGGGCCGCTGTCGAAGGCCGATATCCGCCCGTCCGTGCCGATGAAGGTCAGGTTGGAAATACCGCCGATATTGACGAAACAGACAGCCTGCCCGGCCTGCTGGAATTTTCCGGCCAGTGCCGCGTGATAGGCCGGCACCAGCGGCGCGCCCTGGCCACCATGAACCATATCGTTGGCACGCATGTCATAGACCACCGGTATGCCGGTTTGGCGCGCCAATTCTTGGCCGTCGCCGATCTGGACCGTCAGCCCCTCGTCGGGCCGGTGAAGCACGGTCTGGCCATGGAAGCCGAGGACATCGACGGCATCGGCAGCAAGCCCGAAACGCTCCAGGAATGCCGCAACGGCAATTGCATGCCGTTGGGTCAACTCAAGCTCGATGTCGCGAAGTTCAGCGGAGCGGCCGTTCCTGTCGGTCAGCGGTCGCGCCAGTTCGAGCGCCCGTTTCAGCTGCCCGCGGAAATCGGCCTCATAGGGCACGCCCAGGAACGGCCCGCGGTCGATGAAGCCGCGGCCGTCGGTCCTGATCAGCGCCACGTCGATTCCATCCATCGACGTGCCGCTCATCAGGCCGATCGCGGTTCTGATGACATCCATGAGGCTTGCCTCCCATGCGATTCCCGGATGCACTTTTATAAAAACAGTGCTAAACGCGCCGCGACAGATCAACAACAACGAACTTGCGTGAAGCCATATGGGTCAAGCGCAGACACCAAGAGACGAAAGCCATGTCCGAGTTCAAGTCCGATTTCCTCCGCACGCTGAAAGAGCGCGGCTTCATTCATCAGGTTTCCGATGAACGTGGCCTCGACGATATGTTCGCCAAGGAAACCGTGACGGCCTATATCGGCTACGACCCGACGGCATCCAGCCTCCATGTCGGCCATCTCACCCAGATCATGATGCTGCACTGGCTGCAGGCAACCGGCCACCGCCCGATTTCTCTGATGGGCGGCGGCACCGGCATGGTCGGCGACCCCTCCTTCAAGGAGGAAGCCCGCCAGCTGATGACGATCGAAACGATCGAGCAGAATATCGCCTCGATCAAGAACTGCTTCTCGAACTATCTCGACTACGACAAACCCGGCAATGCCGCGCTGATGATCAACAATGCCGAATGGCTGCGCTCGTTGAACTACCTCGAGTTCCTGCGCGATGTCGGCCGTCATTTCTCCGTCAACCGCATGCTGTCCTTCGACAGCGTGAAGACGCGCCTTGACCGCGAACAGTCGCTGTCCTTCCTGGAATTCAACTACATGATCCTCCAGGCCTACGACTTCGTCGAGCTTGCCAAGCGCTACGACTGCCGTCTGCAGATGGGCGGTTCTGATCAGTGGGGCAATATCGTCAACGGCATCGATCTCGGTCACCGCATGGGGACACAGCAGCTCTACGCACTGACATCGCCGCTGCTGACGACGTCATCAGGCGCCAAGATGGGCAAGTCGGCATCCGGCGCGGTCTGGCTGAATGCCGACCTGCTCCCCGTCTATGACTTCTGGCAATATTGGCGCAACACCGAGGATGCCGACGTGCCGCGCTTCCTCAAGCTCTTCACCACGCTGCCGATGGATGAAATCGCAAGGCTTTCGGCGATCGGCGGTTCGGAGCTGAACGAGGTCAAGAAGATTCTGGCGACCGAAGTTACCGCCATCCTGCACGGCCGTCCGGCCGCCGAGCAGGCTGCGGAAACGGCGCGCAAGACCTTCGAAGAAGGCGGGCTGTCGGAAAACCTGCCGTCCGTCGATATCCCTGCGACCGAACTCGACGGCGGCATCGGCCTGCTGTCCCTGATGGTCCGCGCTGGCCTTGCCGGCTCGAACGGCGAAGCGCGCCGACACGTCCAGGGCGGCGCGGTGCGCATCAACGACGAGGCGATCAGCGACGAACGCCGTCTGATCGGCAGCAACGAAATCACCGCCGACGGCGTCATCAAGCTCTCGCTCGGTAAAAAGAAGCACATTTTGATCCGCCGCGCCGCCTAAGCGGATCCAGTTTCGAATGGATATCTAAAGCGTGCCGCGATCTTTCAGATTCGCTTGTCACGCTTTATGTCTTTGTTTTTTCGCATGTCATTATCGCAAAACCGCTGCACACTTTTGCGAGACATGCTTTAAGGCGGCGTCCGCGCCGGCTTTTCTTTGTCCAACTCCTGAATAGGCGGGTAACCCTCACTCAGCGCCTGGCCGAGAAATCGCGTCCATTCGTTCAGCCTCCTGGAAGACATAGGGAGGCGGATTGGCGTCTGGCGCGCGCGTCACGCGTGACCACCAGCTGATCGAGAAGGTCGGCGGCGTCACCGTCGCGTCGAGAGGAACCGTCAGCACATGGGCGGAACGAATGAGCTCGGTTGGCCTCAGCCTGTCGCTCTTTTCTGCAGAATGCGAAACCTCTCCAGCTGCGGCGGCGATCACCGCGACCGATACGAAAGAGACTGTCCGAGCGCACTGCATGGCATCCTCCGACATCGCGCCGACCATTATTTGCTAGCCGGAAGCTGCATTACATCAGAATTGCCTAAAATAGGCAAAGCATCATTGCCCGACTGGACAGTATAGGTCGGAATCAGCGGATAAGCCGTGCGACAAAGACCGCTTTATCGGAACCTTTTCCGCCCGCCGGGATTTGCGACCAGATTGGATTGGAGCTCCGGCATGATCAACGACCTCTGGTATAAGAACGCCGTCATCTACTGCCTCTCGGTCGAGACCTTCATGGATGCGAACGGTGACGGCGTCGGTGATTTTCAGGGGCTGATGCGGCGCCTCGACTATCTCTCCGGCCTTGGCGTGACGGCGATCTGGCTGATGCCATTCCAGACGTCGCCCGGCCGCGACGACGGCTATGATGTTTCCGACTATTACAATGTCGACCCGCGCTATGGTTCGCTCGGCGATTTCGTCGAATTCACCCATGGCGCCAAGCAGCGCGGTATCCGCGTGCTGATCGATCTGGTGATCAATCACACCTCCAAGGACCATCCCTGGTTTCAAGACGCCAGGAGCGACCCGCACTCACGCTATCGCGACTGGTACGTCTGGTCAGACAAAAAACCTGCGAATGCCGATCAGGGAATGGTCTTCCCCGGCGTCCAGAAGACCACCTGGACCCATGACGAAAAAGCCAGGGCCTATTATTTTCACCGCTTCTACGACCACCAGCCCGATCTCAACACCTCCAATCCCGAGGTGCAGACGGAGATCCTCAAGATCATGGGCTTCTGGATCCAGCTCGGCGTCTCCGGCTTCCGGATGGATGCCGCCCCCTTCATAATCGAGACGAAAGGCGCAGACGTTTCCAAGCCCGTCGAGCAGTTCGACATGCTGAGGAAGTTTCGCGAATTCCTGCAATGGCGACTGGGCGATTCCATCATTCTCGCCGAGGCCAACATCCTGCCGAAAGACAATTTCGAATATTTCGGCGATGACGGCGACCGCATGCAGATGATGTTCAATTTCCAGGTCAATCAGGCGCTGTTTTATGCTCTCGCCAGCGCCGATACGCGGCCGCTGAAGAAGGCGATGGAGACGACGAAACCGCGCCCGGCCACCGCCCAATGGGGTCTGTTTCTGCGCAATCACGACGAACTGGATCTCGGTCGGCTGTCGGAAAAGCAGCGCGGCGCGGTCTTTGCCGCCTTCGGACCCGAAAAGGACATGCAGCTTTATGACAGGGGCATTCGTCGTCGCCTGGCGCCGATGCTCGGCGGCGACCGCCGCAGGATCGAGATGGCATACAGCCTGCTGTTTTCGCTGCCCGGAACGCCTGTCATCCGCTACGGCGACGAGATCGGCATGGGCGACGATCTGGCCTTGCCGGAGCGCAATTGTGCCCGCACGCCGATGCAGTGGTCGACGGAACCGGAAGGCGGTTTCACCAAGAGTGGAAAGCCTGTCTCGCCGGTTATCAAGGACGGCCCCTACGGGTTCCAGCATGTCAACGTCGCCGAACAGCGGCGCGATCCCAATTCGCTGCTGAACTGGACCGAACGGATGATCCGGATGCGCAAGGAAGCCCCGGAGATCGGATGGGGCGATTTCTCCGTGGTCGACACGGGTGACGACGGCGTGCTGGCGCTTCGCTACGACTGGCGCGGCAATTCCGTGTTGATCCTGCACAATCTGCATGCGCAACCGGCAGAAGTAACCTTCGATCCCGATGTCGGTGAAGACGGACGACAGCTGATCGACATTGCCGATGGCGCGAGCAGTGAAGCAGACGATAAAGGCTTTCACACCGTCAGGCTCGATGCCTACGGCTACCGCTGGTATCGCGTCGGCGGCCTCGACTATCTCCTCAGGCGCAAGGAGATTTAGGTCTCGGCCCTGCCTATTGGAATTCGAAGATCTGCCGGAATACACCCGGCGCAATGATCGACAGCGGATTGATCTGCAGGTTCGGCTGGTCGAATTTGCCGGTGAGTTTGAAGGTGATGCCGATCAGGCCGCGATCGCTGCCGTTGCCGAGGATGACGCCGATCAGCGGCAATTCGGCAAACAGCCGGTTGAGGCCGTAGGCCGGCATGAAGGTGCCGGTCATGTCCATGTTGCCCTTGCGATCGCGCACAATGCCTTGGAAGGTTGCGCCGATCTGGTCGCCGCGCAGCACGCCGTTCTCGATGCCGACCATGCCATTGCGCGAAACGACGCGGGCAAAGCCGCGCTGGAAGCGTTGCGAAGAGGTATCGATGTCACGCTTGACGGCTTCGTTGAGGCTGCGCTGCTCATTTCCAACCGGCGTCGAGACGATCGAGCGCAGCCGTTGTTCGTTGACGATCGAGAAACGGCGCACGTCGAGCGAGCCGTCCCAGCCGCCCTCTGCCGAAAGCCGGATCGCCAGATTGAGCAGGCCGCCCTGCATGTGCTGGTAGAGATCGGCGAAACGCGACACCGCGCCGGCATCGCCGCTGGTGATGTTGATGACGCCGCCATCCTTCATCTGGCTGACCACGGCTTCGCCGCTGTCGGTCACGGCCGAAAAGTTCAGCGCCTGCAGCTTGTCACCGCGCAGTGACACCTGCGCCTGGAAATTGCCGATCTTCTCGTCGTTGAACCCGATGACATTTTTCAGCCTGGCGCGCACCGATACGCCGGTGTCGCCGCCATCCCCGTCATCATCGCCATCGCCCGAGCCCGATTTCAATCGTGCGATGACAGGCCGCGCATCGGCGCTGTCGCCGGAGACCGAGACGTCGAAATTGCCCTTGCTGCGTTTCACCGACAGGGCAAAATCGTCAAGCGAGGAGAGTTTGACGCTGTCGAAATCGGCCGAGATCAGCCCGCCTTTGCCAATGTTCATCGAACCGTTGGCGCCGAAACCGTCGCCTTTCAGCCGGAAATTCTTGATCTGGGTATTGTCGGCCGGGCCGGATGTTTCGAATTCGGCCGTCGCGGCAATACCGCTGCCCTTCGACCAGCCGATCCATGGCAGGTCGAGTTGCGACTTGGTCAGGTCGAGCTGCACATCCTGCCGGTCGTCGTCGATCCGCGTCAGCACCATCTTGACGCTGCCGCCGATGATGCCGGAAAGGCCGGGTATCAGCTTGTTGCGCTGCTCCTCGGAAAGCGTCGCGGTGATCACCCGCGTCCGCTTCGCGCCATCGGAGGCCTCGACCGGTTCGGCAAGATCGATATCGGCCGGGACGCCGTCGATCTGGGCCTTGGCATCCAGCGTGATCTGTTTCGGATTGCCGTTCAGCGTCCCGTCGAGATTGCTGATCGTGCGGCCGGAAAACGGCTTGGCAAGATCGATATCGGTGAGCTTCATCGCCGCCGTCCATTCGGCCGGCGGCGGATTCTGCGAGGAGAGCAAGCCGAAATGCGCCTTCACATTCGCCTCGATCCGCCCCTTGAGATCGTCGGGCGCAAAGCCGGCGCGCTGCAGCACCCGGATCGGCCTGTAGGTCAGAAGCTCGCCGACGGCATCCGCTGTCCCGGAGATCGCAAGATCGATATCGGCCATCAGCGGCTTGTCGTACGTGGCGGGTAGGGTGAACGTCCCCTGCCCGAGACCGACGGACCGGCCGGAGGGGAAAAACGACGTGCCGCTCTTGATCGCGATCGTCGCAACCGGACCGGTCAGGTCGAAATGGGCCGCCATATCGCGAACCGGCGGAATGTCGCCGGCGATGTTCATCCGCGCATCCGCGATGTCGAAGCCGATGCGGATCTGGTTGGCGTCGAGCTTCAGTCCCTTGCCGCCGGCTGCCTCGTCCAGCCTGCCGAAGGGAATGAAGACCGAGATGGAGGCGTTGGCTACGCTGCCGCCGAAGAGGTTGCCGTGCACCCAGGTGCGCACCTTGGGCGCCATCCAGAACGGCCAGAGCTGCTTGATCGCCGTCGTCTGCAGCTGTGCCGACTGGCCGGCAAAGCTGATCTCCGGCGATTTGCTCCCGAGCTTGACGTGCAGTGCCCCGTATAGCGCGCCGAGCGGACTGGAGACGGTCATGTTGGGAAATAGAAATTCCCGCCCGGCGACCAGGTAGCGCCCGGTCGCCTGGATATCGAAGGAGAGCGGCTGCTCGCCGGAGCCGCCGGGTGCTGCCGAGCCGCCGCTGACCAGAAGATCGATGCCGAAGCCCTTGCCGGCCTGCGGGTCGAGCTTGTCGAGATCGATCAGCGCGCCGTTGATCGGAACCGTGGTCGCGCCGAAGCGGGCGTTCGACCGGGCGATTTCGAGCGTCTGCTTGGCGAAATCATAAACGAGGTTGATCTGCCCGCCCGACAGTTCCTGCGGATCGCCGTCGGCATAGATCTGGCCGGGATCGATGTCGACGGTCGCCGCAAGTGCCGGCTGCACGCCATCGCGTTCCCTGGTGGCCGATACCGTCAAATCGGCAAAGGCACTGAGCCCCTGTCGGATCACGCCCTGATCGTTGCGTTTCAGCGCAAAGGGCGTGAGGTCGGCATGCTTGAGCGTCGCCACCACCTTCGACACGTGGCCGGCTTCCTTTTCGGCCAGCACCTCGAGCTCGGCCACCTCGCCGTTCAGCGCCACTTCGCCGGTCAACTGCAGTGAGGATGGGCCGGCATGGGCAAAGACAAGATCGTCGACGACCAGCGACAGCGGGCCGTTGGCGGTGTCGGCAAGCTTGATGTCGATGCCGGAGATGCGCACGGAGCTGGTCGAGCCGCGCGTGACGACACTATCGAACATGTCGAACTGCGAGAAGATCTTCTCCATCGCTGCCGGCATGGCGTCGATGCGAAAATCGTCGAGCGTCAGAGGATTGCCGGAGGGCAACAGAGCGGTATCGAGCGCGATATCGTCGGCTTCGATGTCGGTGACGGCGATGCGGCCGCGGAAAAGCTGCAGCGGATCGAGCCCCAGCCGCACCGAGCCCGTCGTCGACAGGTGCTGGCCGCTCTGCTCGTCGATCATGTTGACGTTGCGCGCTTCCAGCGCCAGCCGGAAATCCGAGGTGAAACGGATGACGGTGGAGCCGACCTCGGCGCGGTAGCGCGGTCCGGCCACGCCGTTCAACGCCGCCTGCGCCTGCTGCGACAGCGGCTTGTCGAACATGCCGCTCTCGACGGTGAAGACAATTCCGGCGAGGATAAGCAGAATCACCCCCAGAAATCCGGCCGTCAGCTTCGCCGTGCGCCGCATAGGAGAACGCGGCGGCGGGCAAGAGACGATGATCGGATCCTCGGCCTGGGCGGACGGCAAGCGGTCCAGCGCAACGATATCCTTCTTGCGAAACGTGACCTTTTCGCCGCGGATGGCTGACATGCGCCTTCGGGCTCTCCCTTTAAGTGAAGAATTGAACCCGGCATGCTGGACGGGTTTCCGTCCACTATATAATTCGGGGAGAGAAAGTGTCATCCACAAACCCGGCAAAAGAAAGGTTTTCCCAATGGCGGTTCCCGGCATCGGCGCCACGGCTCCTGATTTCAACCTTCCCCGCGACGGCGGCGGCCGCATCTCGCTGGCCGAATTCCAGGGTCGGCCGCTCGTCCTGTTCTTCTATCCCAAGGACGATACAACAGGCTGCACCGCCGAGTCATTGGCCTTCACCGCGTTGGCAAGCGAGTTCGAAGCCGCGGGTGCAGCCGTAATCGGCATGTCGCCCGATTCGGCCGCCTGCCATGACAAGTTCGTCAGGAAGCACCGTCTTTCGGTAGCGCTCGCCTCGGACGAGGAGAAGACGACGCTGCAGGCCTACGGTGTCTGGAAGGAAAAGAGCATGTACGGCCGTAACTTCATGGGCGTCGAGCGCACCACCTTCCTGATCCGCCAGGACGGCACGATCGCCACGATCTGGCAGAAGGTGAAGGTGCAGGGCCACGCCGAAACCGTGCTTGAGGCCGTGCGGAATCTGGCTGCGTGACCGGCGACCTCGCGATGACCTCGCTGCGCGGCGGCGCCATCGATGCCATCTGCTCCGCTGATCTCGACCGCAAGACGGCGCTTGCGCAGGAAAGCGCCACCCGCTGGTTCGCCCGCCGGGTGTCGCTGCGCTCGCCGCTCGATGCGGCCATGCCGGAGAGGCCCGGTCGTCCCGACCGGCCGTTGCTGACGCCGCCGACCCAGGTGGAAAAGCGCTCACTGCATACGCTGAAAGGCCGGATCGCTCTGCTCCATGCCATCGCCCATATCGAGCTCAATGCTGTCGATCTGGCGCTAGATATCGTTGCGCGATTCGCCACCGAACAGGTGCCGAATTCCTTTTTCGACGGCTGGATGCAGGTTGCCTTCGAGGAGGCCAAGCATTTTCGCTTGGTGCGCGCCCGTCTCAACGATCTCGGCGCCGATTACGGCGATCTCCCCGCCCATGACGGGCTCTGGCAGGCGGCCCATTCGACGCGCAACGACCTGACGGCAAGGCTCGCCGTCGTGCCGCTGATTCTCGAAGCCCGCGGCCTCGACGTCACGCCGTCGCTGCAGGCGAAAATGCGCCAGACCGGCGACCTCGAAAGTGCCGCGGTTCTCGACGTCATCTACAACGACGAGAAAGGTCATGTCGCGGTCGGCGCCAAATGGTTCCGCTTCCTCTGCGCCCGGGAGAAGCGCGATCCGGCAAAGGCCTTTCGGGATCTGGTGCGCGCCAATTTCCGCGGGCCGCTGAAACCGCCCTTCAACGATCTCGCGCGCGCCGAGGCCGGGCTGACGCCGTCCTTCTACCGCTCGCTGGCATCGATCAGCCATGCCTGAAATCGCTGGTATTTTCTACACGGACAGCGACAAAGAAAGCATTCGTTAACCATAAACGTGTCTAATTTTCCGAAAGAGGCGTAGTGCATCAGTCGGGAGAGCCTGCGTGAACAGCGGACATCAGCACCGGGTATTCGGCAAGCGGGCGCAGGAGCACATCCTGATCCTCGCAAGCGGCGACAAGGTCCGCCACATGACGGTCCGGCCGTGGATGGCCGCTCTCGCCTTCTGCTTCATCGGCGTCTTCTCGATCGGCTATCTGCTGGCCACCTCCTATCTCGTGCTGCGCGACGACCTGATCGGCGCCACCATGGCGCGGCAAGCCCGGATGCAGCATGACTATGAGGACCGCATCGCCGCTCTTCGCGCCCAGGTCGACCGCATCACCTCCCGCCAGCTTCTCGACCAGCAGGTGGTCGAGGACAAGGTCGACAAGTTGATGGAACAGCAGATGGCGCTGACGTCGCGCCACGGCAAGCTCGATAATCTGCTCGACCGGGCCGAAAGCTCCGGCCTGACGGAAAAGTCCGGCGCCCTGCCCGAGCCGTCTTCGCCGATTCAGTCCTTTGCCCCTGAGATCAAGGACAAGCGCGCTTCGCTGACCGGCGGCGGCATCGAGGCGATTGAGAAACAGCTGGCGAGCGGCGCGCCCGCCGATGCGACGCCCGACAATTTGACGCTTGCCTATGTGCCCTCCGCCGAAACGGTCGGCGACCGCGCCGACCGCATCTTCTCCAATGTAACGCTGTCGCTGAAGGGTGTCGAACAGGACCAGCGCAACCGTGTCGAACAGCTGACGAGCGACGCCGGCAACGCCGCCGATGCCATCGGCAACGTGCTGACCCGCTTCAAAATTCCGGTGCCTGAGGAGTCTGCGGGGCGGCAGGGCGACGATGCCGTCGGCGGCCCCTATGTCGAGCCTGAAAGCAACGATGATTTCAACAATTCACTGGCAGCACTCGACGGCGCGCTGACCCGGCTGGAGGCCGTGCGCAGCACCGCCGAATCCCTTCCCTTCCGCAATCCCGCCATCGGCAAGGACGTGACCAGCCCCTTCGGCAATCGCCGCGACCCTTTCCTCGGCCGCCTCGCGCTGCATTCCGGCATCGATTTCCGCTTTTCGCCGGGTGAGAAGATCCGCCCGTCGGCGCCGGGCAAGGTCATCGCGGCCGGCTGGACCGGCGGTTACGGCAACATGGTCGAGGTCGACCACGGCAACGGCATCTCGACACGCTACGGCCATATGTCCCAGGTGCTGGTCAAGGTCGGCGACACGGTCGGCCGCAGTGACGTCATCGGCCTCGCCGGCAGCACCGGCCGCTCGACGGGAACGCATCTGCACTATGAAGTGCGCCAGGACGAGCACGCGGTCGATCCAGTATATTTCATGAATGCGGGCCTTAAACTCGCCACCTATATCAAGTAACAGCCGTCAGGTAACCATGGCTTCACTCTGTATGGGGTGCGGCCTCTCTATTTCTTGACTTGCCGGCCATTCGGGGCTATGTCGCGCTGCATTGCGGCATGCAATCCCGCCGACTCGTTCAGAGCTCGGCCGAACCGGAACGGAAACAGTTTTCCCTTTGACGACATTCGCTGACCTTGGCTTGAGCCAAAAAGTGCTATCCGCTGTTACCGACGCGGGCTACACGATACCCACGCCTATTCAGGCGGGAGCCATTCCGTTTGCGCTCGAGCGTCGCGATATTTGCGGCATCGCGCAGACGGGCACCGGCAAGACGGCATCCTTCGTTCTGCCGATGCTGTCGCTTCTGGAAAAGGGCCGGGCCCGCGCCCGCATGCCCCGCACGCTGATTCTCGAGCCGACGCGCGAACTCGCCGCCCAGGTTGCCGAGAATTTCGAAAAATACGGCAAGAACCACCGTCTCAACGTCGCCCTTCTGATCGGCGGCGTTTCCTTCGAGGACCAGGACCGCAAGCTCGAGCGCGGCGCCGATGTGCTGATCTGCACGCCCGGCCGCCTGCTCGACCATTTCGAGCGCGGCAAGCTGTTGATGAGCGGCGTCGAGATCCTCGTTATCGACGAGGCCGACCGCATGCTTGACATGGGCTTCATCCCCGATATCGAGCGCATCGCCAAGATGATCCCGTTCACCCGCCAGACGCTGTTCTTCTCGGCAACCATGCCGCCGGAGATCCAGAAGCTCGCCGACCGGTTCCTGCAGAATCCGGAACGCATCGAAGTCGCAAAGCCCGCCTCGGCCGCAAAGACCGTGACGCAGCGCTTCGTCGCCTCGCACAGCAAGGACTACGAGAAGCGCGCGGTTCTGCGCGAACTCGTCCGCGCCCAGACGGAACTCAAGAACGCCATCATCTTCTGCAACCGCAAGAAGGATGTTGCCGACCTCTTCCGGTCGCTGGAACGCCACGGCTTCTCCGTCGGCGCGCTACATGGCGACATGGACCAGCGCTCCCGCACGATGACGCTGCAGAGCTTCCGTGACGGCAATCTGCAGCTGCTGGTTGCCTCAGACGTCGCTGCCCGCGGCCTCGACATTCCCGATGTCAGCCACGTCTTCAATTTCGACGTGCCGATCCATTCCGAGGATTACGTCCACCGCATCGGCCGCACCGGCCGTGCCGGCCGCTCAGGCGCCTCCTTCACGCTCGTCACCAAGCGCGACAGCAAATTCGTCGACGCGATCGAAAAGCTGATCGGCGAGAAAGTGGAATGGCTGAGCGGCGATGTGAATTCCCTGCCGCCGGCAGAAGAAAGCGCCGACAGCGAGCGCCCGCGGCGCAACAGCCGCGAACGTGGCGCAAAGGGTGAACGCGGCGACAGGGATCGTGGTCGCGGACGCGGCAATCGCAGCGCCGCAGGTCATAAATCTGATAACGACATACAGGATAATGACGTCCAAGTGATCCAGGCAGCACCAGTAAAGGCCGACATCGTGAAGAACGAGCGCAAAGCAGAGCAGAAGCCGCAAAACAATGCGCGCAACAGCCGGCCTTATCCGGCAAACGACGACAGCCGCGACCGCCGCCGCCATCGCGACCATGATGACGGCCCGACCCCGGTCGGCTTCGGCGACGATATCCCCGCCTTCATGCTGATCGCCGGCAGCGCCAAGGTCTGAACGGCCAATGGGTAAGCCCGGTCTCGATTTTCCGGGCTTCGGCGTTGGCTTGGTCATTCTGCGCGACGCCAAAATTCTTCTTTATAAACGCGTGCGCCCACCGGAAGCCGGCTACTGGAATATCGTCGGCGGCAAGGTCGATCATATGGAGCCGGCCGAGCAAGCCGCGCGCCGCGAGGCCGAGGAAGAAACCGGCCTCAAGATCGGCCGCATCGAGCGGATCGCCGTGACCGAACAGATCATCGATACCGACCGCCAGCACTGGATTTCACTTCTCTATCTCGCCCGCGACGTCGACGGCGAGCCGCAACTGACCGAACCGGACAAGCTTTCCGATTTCGGCTGGTTTCCGCTCACGGATTTGCCGGAACCGCTCTCGGCATTCACCAAGGCGGCGATAGCAGCCCTGCCCTCAGCCGAATCCAGTCAGCGATCGGCCCTCAGCGACGCCTCATAGGCAAGCCGCACCCATTTCGCCATCAAATCGGGATCGTCGTAGGCCTCGTCGGGAATCGACCAGTAGGGCATCTTTACCGGCTTGCCCTTCTTGCCCTCGTAGCTCCATTGCGTGGCGCCGGCGGCGGCAAATTCCGGGGCGCTCGTCTCATCGGCCTTCAGCAGCATCTCGTCGCGCACTTCGAGCGCGATGATGCGCCCGAGATGATAAATGCCCTTGCCGCCGAACATGCGCTTGACCGTGACCGGGCCGAGACCTTGAAACATTTCCTCGATGCCGGCATTGTCCATTCGCTATTCCCTCGAAATCCCGGCCGTGGCGGCCATCACAGCGCGTGATAATCCCGGTTCATATAGATGAGCGCCGGATGCTTTTCGCTGAAGCGCACAGCCGCGACCTCGCCGAAGATGACATTGTGCGTCGGCATTTCCTTGATGTCGGTCACCCGGCAATCGAAGGCAGCCAGCGCATCGGCCAGCACAGGCGCGCCGGTGACCAGCGTCTCGAAACGGGCGCTGGCAAAACGTTCGCTATCGGCAAGCGCCGTCCGTCCGGAAAAGGCGTCGGCAACGCCCTGATGATGAGCGCCGAGCGTGTTCAGAACGAAGATGCCGCTTCGGAAAAAGATTTCGTTCTTCGAATTGTTGTTGTTGAGGCAGATCAGCACCGAGGCTGGATTGTCCGAGACCGAGCAGGCGGCGGTGATGGTGACGCCGCGGCGCAACTCGCCCATCGCCGTCGTCACGAGCTGCACATGGCCGGCATAACGGCTCATGGCGTCTCGATAAAGGCCGGGGTCGATATGCTGCCTGTTCAACACCTGCTTCTCCCGTACGCGCTTTGATCCATGGTTCGACTTGCTATCGCGCCAATATGGCGAGCATCGGTTACCTTTTCTACAATAGGACCAGTGAAAAGCACTGCTTCACGCTTGTTTTTCTTTGACGATCGCAGCCTTGCGGATAAAAGGGCATGGACGATGGCTAGGGGATCTCCGCCTTTCATGATCAACCTGCGTGGCATAGCAGCCTGTCTGGTGCTGCTGGGAGCGGCGGCGCAAGGCCATGCGGCCGGCGTGACGATCGGCGTCGTCGCCCCTCAGAACGGCGCGCTCGCCTTGCTTGGCGCCCAGATTGCCACTGGGGCCGGTTTCGGGATCCAGCAATCCGGAAACACCCTCGTCGCCATCAATGAGACCTGCGAGGACAATAGCGGCGCTACGGTTGCCGATGCGCTGGTCGCTGCCAAGGTGCAGGTCGCGGTCGGCTTTCTCTGCAGCGAGACGCTGGAAGGCGCGCTGCCGAAGCTGAAAGACGCGGGCATTCCCGCCATGACCATCTCGGCGCGCTCCCGCATCCTGATGGAGGATGCGCTGAAGAACGGCTGGCCGCTCTTTCGTCTGGCGCCCGCCGACGGCGCCGAAGCGGCAAAGATCAATGAAGTGATCCTGAAGGACTGGGCCGCCGATCCGATCGCCCTGATCGAAGACGGCACCATCCATGGCCGCGAACTGACCGAAGCGGTGCGCAACGCACTGGAACAGAACGGCCTGAAGCCGATCTTTACAGATACTTACCGGCCGGGACAGGAGCAGCAGATTGCCCTCGTCCGCCGTCTGAAGCGCGCCGGCGCCACCCGGGTTTTCATCGGCGGCGACCGCAACGATGTCGCCGTCATCGCGCGCGACGCCAAGGCAGAAAATATTCCGCTCTCCATCCTCGGCGGCGATGCCATGCGCGCCGCCGACCAACCGCTGCCGCTTGACCCCGGCGTGCGCGCCGTCGCCCTGCCGGAATATGCCGTTCTGCCGGAAGGCGCGGCGACAGCCGAGGCTCTCAGCGCCAAGGGCATCGAGCCGGAAGGCTATGTCCTGCCGTCGCTCGCGGCAGCGCTGATCGCCGGCCAGGCGGCGGAAGCTGCGGCCGCCGCGGGCAAGCCGCTGCAGGAGACGCTCCTCGGCACGACATTCCAGACGCCGGTCGGCGCCATCGCTTTCACTGCCGCGCACGAACTTGCCCAAAACCCCTACCGCCTGCTCGAATGGCGGGGCAATGGCTTTTTTCCACCTCGCGCGCCGACGCAATAAGCGGCGGCCGCCAGTCTTGAAATCGGGCACCGCGCTCAAATGGCGGCCCACAGGGAGTAAAACTTGATGACGCTGCCCATTCGCATTGCCCCCTCGATCCTCGCGGCGGATTTCGCCAGGCTCGGCGAGGAGGTGCGCAACGTCACGGCCGCGGGCGCCGACTGGATCCATCTCGACGTGATGGACGGGCATTTCGTGCCGAACATCTCCTTCGGTCCGGATGTCATCAAGTCGCTACGCTCCTATACCTCGGCGACCTTCGACTGCCACCTGATGATCTCGCCGGTCGACGACTATCTCGAGGCCTTTGCCAAGGCCGGCTGCGACCGCATCACCGTCCATGCCGAAGCCGGGCCGCATCTGCATCGCTCGCTGCAGACCATCCGCAATCTCGGCAAGAAGGTCGGCGTGACGCTCAATCCGGCAACCCCGCTCAGCGCCATCGAGAACGTGCTCGACGATGTCGACCTCATCCTCATCATGTCGGTCAATCCCGGCTTCGGCGGCCAGAAGTTCATTCCGGCGATGGGAGCCAAGATCGCGGCGGCGAAGTCGCTGATCGGTGACAGGCCGATCGAACTCGAGGTCGACGGCGGCGTCACGGTGGAAACGGCGCCGGCAATCGCCCGCGCCGGCGGCAACGTCCTCGTCGCCGGCTCGGCGATTTTCAAGGGCGCGACGGTCGAGGATTATCGCCGGACCATCGCCGATCTGCGTCAGGCAGCCGAAGGGGCACGATCATGATGAAGCGTCTACTCATCGACGGCATGCTTGCCGCCGCATTGCCCGGCCTGTCACTGGCCGGCGACATCGCCAATATCCAGCCGATCGGCTTTTCCGCCGATGGCAAGGTGTTCGGATTTCAGGAATTCGGCATCAAGGAGGAAGGCGGCGCTCCTTACTCCAACACCTATTTCATCGATACTGAAAACGGCCAGTATCTCGAGGGCACCCCCTTCCGCACCGAGATGACCGAGAAGGACGCCAATCTTTCCAAGGCGCGGCGGCAGAACCTGACGGCAGCGCGCAGCCAGATGGACAAATACGATCTGCTCACCAATCCGGGCCTCATCGCCGCCTTCAATCCGCCAACTGAGCTCGGTTCTCCCGCAAAGACCATCCGCTACACCACGCTCGCGACCGATGGCCCGCCGAAATCGCCCTATACGCTGTCGCTCGGTGAGATGCCGGTGCCGACGCCGAAGGATTGCGCAGCAGTCGACAAGCGGGTCCTTGGTTTCAGCCTGCAGATGATCGAAAAACAAGGCGCTCCGAACCGCCAGGCGGCACGGCAGGCGACGGCGATTCCGGCCGAGCGCGCCTGTTCTGTGGAATACCGGATCGGCGGCGCGGTGGTCTATCAGCCGGAAGCCGGAGACCAGGTTCACATCGCCTTGATCCTGGCCTTCGACGCCGACAGGAACGGACGCTGGATCGCCGTTCCGGTTCATCCCTGAACCCGGATCGCCCAGGGATGGATGGCCCGAGCCCGGATCGCCCCAGCACGGATCGCTCTAAGACAGATCGCCCGAAAATGGATCGTCTGAGAGCCGCGCGGCCGCCCTACCCCGATCTGATTGCCGGCGCATTGTTCTGGGGCGCGCAGATGCTCGCTTCCGCCATGCTCGGCCTTTACCTGCGCAACGGCCTGCAGACGAGCCGGCTTGCCGAAGTCGCCGCGCTGTATTTCGCCGGCGGACTGTTCGCGTGGCCCCTTGCCCTGCCGGTTGCCCGCTTCTTTGCCTATGACAGGCCGCCGGAAGCGCGTTTTGCCGCCTTTTTCGTGACGCTGACGGCAGCGACGATCGCCATGACCGCCTTCCTCTTCGCCATGGAATACCGGCTCTTCTATTCGCGCTGGCACGCGCCTTTCGGCAGCGTCGTCTGGGCTTTTCAGTTCGTCTTCACCAGCATCAGCGCCGTCTACCAGTTCCTGGTCATCGGCCTGCGGCTCTTCCTGCCGCTCGGTCTCGTCTGCCTTGTCGTCAGCAGCTATCATCTTGCCAAACGCATGCGTTGAGATTGCCGGCCGTCTTTGCTACAGGGGCGTTGAAGCAATTCAGGCAAGACTGCGCAGCAGTTTTGCGCAAAGAAAAATCGAAGTAAACCTCTTGAAGTGAAGGCAGCCGCCATGATCCCGCGTTATTCCCGGCCCGAAATGGTCGCTATCTGGTCTCCCGAAACCAAGTTCCGCATCTGGTTCGAGATCGAGGCGCATGCCTGCGACGCGCTGGCCGAGCTCGGCGTCATCCCTAAATCGGCGGCAAAGACGATCTGGAAAAAGGGCGGTGCGGCCACCTTCGACGTCGCCCGCATCGACGAGATCGAGGCCGTCACCAAGCATGACGTCATCGCCTTCCTGACCCACCTTGCCGAAATCGTCGGCCCGGATGCTCGCTTCGTCCACCAGGGCATGACCTCGTCAGACGTGCTCGACACCTGCTTCAACGTCCAGCTGGTGCGCGCCACCGACATCCTGATCGCCGATATCGACCGCCTGCTCGCAGCGCTCAAAACCCGCGCCTTCGAACATAAGGACACCGTCACCATCGGCCGTTCGCACGGCATCCACGCCGAGCCCACCACCTTCGGCGTCAAGCTGGCGCTCGCCTATGCCGAATTCGAGCGTTGCCGCCAGCGTCTCGTCGCCGCCCGCGAGGAAGTCGCGACCTGCGCCATCTCGGGCGCCGTCGGCACCTTCGCCAATATCGACCCGCGCGTCGAGGAACATGTCGCCGAGGCGCTCGGCCTGAAAGCCGAGCCGGTCTCGACCCAGGTCATCCCGCGCGACCGCCACGCCATGTACTTCGCCACCCTCGGCGTCGTCGCCTCGTCGATCGAGCGCCTGGCGACCGAGATCCGCCACCTGCAGCGCACCGAGGTTCTGGAAGCCGAGGAATATTTCTCCCCCGGCCAGAAGGGCTCCTCGGCCATGCCCCACAAGCGCAACCCGGTGCTGACTGAAAACCTCACCGGCCTCGCCCGCATGGTCCGCTCCTACGCCCTGCCGGCCATGGAAAACGTCGCACTCTGGCACGAGCGCGATATCTCCCACTCCTCGGTCGAACGCATGATCGGCCCCGACGCCACCGTGACTCTCGACTTCGCCCTCTCGCGTCTCGCCGGCGTCATCGAAAAGCTGCTGGTCTACCCTGAGAACATGGAGAAGAACCTCAACAAATTCCGCGGCCTCGTCCACTCCCAGCGCGTGCTGTTGGCGCTGACCCAAGCCGGCACCTCCCGCGAAGACGCCTACCGCCTCGTGCAGCGCAATGCCATGAAGGTTTGGGAACAGGGCAAGGATTTTCTGGAGGAGCTGCTGGCGGATGCGGAGGTCCGTGCTGCGCTTTCTGAAGAAGATATTCGCGAGAAGTTCGACCTTGGCTACCACACGAAGCATGTGGACACGATTTTCCGGCGGGTGTTTGGCGAAGCGTGAGTTCTCCAAATCGACAATATTGCGGCGCCTTTACGGCGCCGTTTTTATGTTTGATTACATTCTGTTATCGCAGTTGTCGCGCCTGCGCTCGCCAATATTTCTCTATCTCCTTTCAAGCGGCCGTTGTTTTTGCTTCGGCGCTTTGCCAGCCATAGCGCGCTTCCTCGTCTCCGTCTTTTTCGGCGCAACAGCTTCCGCGGCCTCCGTCGTCCTGCAAGCCTCCGTCTCGCCCCTGCCCTTGGCAGCCTTGGCGACCAGCTGGTCGAGGTGTTTCAGTTCCTCCTCGTCGAGATTTTCGATGCCGATGAAGCGGTTCTCGGCATGGCTCGTCAGGATCATTTCATTGAGCTTGGCCTGGATTGCCCGCGTGTCGCGCGTTTGGGCGTTCTGCAACACGAAGACCATCAGGAAGGTGATAATCGTCGTGCCGGTGTTGATGACCAGCTGCCAGGTTTCCGAATAATCGAAGAAGGGGCCGAGTGCCGCCCAGATGATGACGGCGGTCAGCGCCAGGATGAAGATGACGGGTTTGCCCGCCCATTCCGATATCTTGGTTGCGAAGCGGGCGAACAGATGCTTCATCGAAATCCTCCCACAAGCATGTGCTGAATAACGCGGCGAGAGGTCCCGAGGTTCCGGGAATCGGCGAAGCTTTAACCTCCGGGGATCGCGAGAGTTCGCGATCCCCGGAAACCTTCGATTACGCGGGCTCCCGCGCAATCAGTTTGCGATAAAGATGCCAGGTCGCATGGCCGAGGATGGGAATGACAAGCGCAAGCCCGGCAAAGACCGGGATCGTGCCGATGACGAGCAGTGCAGCGACGATCAGGCCCCACAGCAGCACCGGCACCGGATTGGCGATCGTCGCGCGGATCGAGGCGACGACGGCGGCTACCGCGCCGACATCGCGGTCGAGCAGCAGCGGAAAGGTGATGACGGTCGTCGCCAGCACGACGAGCGCGAAGACGAAGCCGATCAGGTTGCCCCAGATGATCAGCTGCATGCCCTCGGGCGTGCCGAAGACCTGGCGGAAGAAATCCGCCATGCTGCGCGGAAACACTTCGCCGAGCAGATTGCTGTAGAGCGTCTGCGCCGTCACCAGCCAGACGACAAAAATGCCGCAAAGCATCAGCCCGACTGCGACGATCGAGGGCAGCGCCGGCGAATGGCGTACCTCGAGCGCATGCGTCCAGGAGCTATCGAGGCCGGCTTCGCGCCGGCGGCTGATCTCGTAGAGGCCGATCGCCGCGATCGGGCCGATCAGCACGAAACCTGCCATTAGCGGAAAGACCATCGGCAAAAGGTTGGCACCCGACGTCCATAACGTCAGGAAGACGCCGGCAATCGGGTACATCAGGCACAGGAACACGTAGTGGGACGGTTTCTCCATGAAATCGTCGTAACCGCGCTTCAGCGCGTCGAAGACGTCGGCGATACCGATGCGATTGACAACGGGCCGTGCGAAGCTTTCGCTAGAACCCGTCATGACATGAAATGCCGCCATGGCTTTCTCCTCCTCAGCCGAGACCTTGTCGGCTGCGGACACGCAATCGGCGGGAACGCCGACACGAAATCCGCAACCGGCACTGGAGCAATATAGCAAACCAAATCGCCCGTGTCGCTCTCTCCCTTCACATCCCCTCTTGACATCTCGGGCGCGCCTTCTCACATCGGCGGCACTATGAAAGCCTCAGACGCAGATATCCTCATTATCCCCGGCTACACCAATTCCGGCCCGAGCCACTGGCAGAGCCGCTGGGAGGCAAAGCTCAGTACGGCGCGGCGCGTCGAACAGGCCGAATGGACAAAGCCAGTCCGCGAGGACTGGATCGCCCGGATTGCCGAGGAAGTGAACGCCTCGACCCGCCCGGTTATCCTCGTCGCCCATTCGCTCGGCGTGACCTCGGCAATCCACGCCATCCCGCATTTTCGCAAGCCGGTGGCCGGCGCCTTCTTCGTCGCCCCGCCCGATGTCGCCAATCCCGATATCCGCCCGAAGCACCTGATGACCTTCGGCCCCTACCCGCGCGATCCGCTGCCCTTCCCATCGATCACGGTGGCGAGCCGCAACGATCCGTTCGGCAGCTACGAACATGCCGACGATATCGCCAGCAGCTGGGGCTCCTTCCTCGTCGATGCCGGCGAGGCAGGACATATCAATGCCGATTCCGGCCACGGCCCCTGGCCCGAGGGCACAATGGTCTTCGCTCAGTTCCTCAGCCGGCTCTCCGCCTGATAGAGGAAACCGGCCCTTCTCGATAATTCAGAAAGTGCTTTCTAAGTCTTTCTTAATGGAATGACAGCAAACTGCACCGAGATGAAATAAGCGAGAATGCCCGTGAAGAAAGCCCATCCAGAGGCCGATGATTCCACGGCGGCTGAGGCAGGCGTCGGCAGCGTGGCGGATGACGATTCCGACCTGGCGGAACGGGAGAGCCGGTGGAACCATGCGCTCGTCGGCTCCGGCCTCGGCGTCTGGGATCACAACTATCGTCTCGACCGGAAATATTATTCGCAGACGTGGAAGACCATGCGCGGCATGGCGCCCGACGAGGAGGCCGCCGGCGACTACGATGCCTGGCTGGCCCTCGTCCATCCCGATGATCGCGATTTTGTCGTCCATGCCATCGACCGGCAAAATGCCGGCGATCCGGATTTCCAGATCTTCGAATATCGCGAGCGCCACAGGGACGGCCACTGGATGTGGATCGACTGCCGCGGCGCCTGCGTGGAATGGGACGAGAGCGGCGTGCCGACGCGCATCGTCGGCACGGATACGGATATTACCGCCCGCAAGGAGGCCGAAGATACGCTGTCGCGCCTGTCGCGCCGGCTCGACCTGGCGCTGGAGATTTCCCGCATCGGCGTCTTCGAGGCGGATATCGAGAATGACACCGTCGAATGGGACGAGCGTCTCATCGCCATTTACGGGCTGAAGGGCGCCTCGCGGCCAATCGCCAGCGACATCTGGGCAAAAAGCCTGCATCCCGACGATCGCGAGCGCGTGCTCGGCTTGTCCGATCGCAGCGTCGAAAGCGGCAGTGATTTTCAGCAGGAATACCGCATCATCCGCGGCGACGGCGCCGAGCGCGTCATCCGTGCCCGCTCGGCCTTCTTCGTCGACGGCAACGGCCACCGCAAGCTGATCGGCGCCAATTGGGACGTCACCGAGGAGGTCGCGCTCCGCAACGAGCTGCAGCGCGCCAAGGATCAGGCCGAGGCGCATAACCGCGAACTCGAAGCCGCCAAGGAGAGCATCGAGCGCCTGGCGCTGCACGATTATCTCACCAGCCTGCCGAACCGCCGCTATCTCGACAAGATGCTGGACGAGCGCTCGGCTGAATGCCGGGCCAAGGGCTTGGGCCTTGCGATCCTGCATATCGATCTCGACCGCTTCAAGCAGATCAACGATACGCTCGGCCACCGGGCCGGCGACGCCATGCTGCAGCATGCAGCAAGCGTGCTCAGAAACTCCGTCCGCGCCGCCGATTTCGTGGCCCGCATCGGCGGCGACGAATTCGTCATCCTCTGCACCGTCGATCCCGCCTCGAAGAAGATCGCCAGCCTTGCCGAACGGATCATTCGTGAATTGCGCAAACCGGTCAGATATGAGGGGCACGACTGCCGTTTCGGGGCCAGCATCGGCATTGCCGTCGACAGCGGCCCGACACTCGACGCCAAACAGATGCTGCTCGATGCCGATATCGCGCTCTATCGCGCCAAGGGCCTGGGCCGCAACCGTTTCGAATTTTTCTCCGCATCCGACCGCCGCGACGTCATCTCGGCCAAGCACCTTGCCGACGAGATCCTGATCGGCCTCGAGCGCAACGAATTCGTGCCCTTCTATCAGCTGCAGTTCGATGCCCGCACCCTTGATGTCGTCGGCGTCGAAACACTTGCCCGCTGGCAGCACCCGGTGCACGGGCTGCTGGCACCAGACCGTTTCCTCGATATCGCCGAGGATCTCGACGTCGTCTCGACCATCGACGCTCTGATCCTGGAGCGCGCCATCGCCGATCGCCGCGCCTGGATCAAGGACGGGCTGTCCGTTCCGAAGATATCAGTCAACGTTTCCGCCCGGCGGCTTGCCGATCCCGACCTCGGCAAGAAGCTCCGCGCCCTGAAGATTGCGCCCGGCACCTTCGCCTTCGAATTGCTGGAATCGATCTCGCTCGACGATTGCGATGAGGCGGTCGCCGCCAACCTGAAAAAGCTGCGCAAACTCGGCATCGACATTCAGATCGACGATTTCGGCACCGGCCATGCATCGATCGTCAGCCTGCTGCGCCTGAGCCCGAAGACGCTGAAGATCGACCGCGAGCTGATCCGGCTGCTGCCGCAATCGGCTGAGCAGCGCAAACTCGTCGGCTCGATCATCGATATCGGCCGCTCGCTGAACATCCTTGTCATTGCCGAGGGGGTCGAGACGTCAGATCATATCCGCATTCTCGAAGAACTCGACTGCGACACGCTGCAGGGCTACGCGCTCGCCCGGCCGATGCCGGCGATGCAGATCCCCTCCTTCATCCGCGCCGGCAGCTGGCGCCACGGGCAGGTCGCCGCGCGCGCCTTGCAGACGCAGCTTCGCCGCGAGCTTCGAAGCAGATCCGCCAAATAAAGACCTGCACAAGCAGCCCGCCATTTCGTCGTCATTTCACCGTATCGGAAAAGGCGCTAGACTCGTCTTGCGAATTCATTCGATTCTCTTGGCGGTATTCCGTAAAATCTGGAAACCGGGGAAGGAAGGATAGGCGGATTGTGAAACTCACTCTTTTCCTTTAAGGGGACGCCACGAGATCGATCCACTCGCGCTATCCCAAGAGCGCCAACAACAGAGAATGACCACGATGAACCGTCGCCGCCGTATCTACGAGGGCAAGGCAAAGATTCTGTATGAGGGCCCGGAACCGGGCACTTTGATCCAGTTCTTCAAGGACGATGCCACTGCCTTCAACAAGAAGAAACACGAAGTCATCGATGGCAAGGGCGTCCTCAACAACCGCATTTCCGAATATATCTTCAGCCATCTGAACAAGATCGGCATCCCCACGCATTTCATCCGCCGGCTCAACATGCGCGAGCAGCTGATCAAGGAAGTGGAGATGATCCCGCTGGAGATCGTCGTGCGCAATGTCGCCGCCGGGTCGCTCGCCAAGCGTCTCGGGATCGACGAAGGCGTGGTACTGCCGCGCTCGATCATCGAATTCTACTACAAATCCGACGCGCTCGACGATCCGATGGTCTCCGAAGAGCACATCACTGCCTTCGGCTGGGCCAATCCCGCCGAGCTCGACGACATCATGGCGCTTGCCATCCGCGTCAACGACTTCATGACCGGCCTCTTCCTCGGCGTCGGCATCCAGCTCGTCGACTTCAAGATCGAATGCGGCCGCCTATTCGAAGGCGATCTGATGCGCATCATCCTCGCCGACGAAATCTCACCGGACAGCTGCCGGCTCTGGGATATCGAGACCCACGAGAAGATGGACAAGGATCGTTTCCGCCGCGATCTCGGCGGGCTGCTCGAAGCCTATTCCGAAGTTGCGCGCCGTCTCGGCATCATCAATGAAAACGAGCCTGTGCGTGGCACCGGCCCGGTTCTGGTCAAGTAAGGCAGGAAAGACAAAGTGATCAAGGCTCGTGTCACCGTCACGCTGAAAAACGGCGTTCTCGATCCGCAGGGCAAGGCTATCGAAGGCGCGCTCGGCGCCCTCGGCTTCTCGGGCGTCGGCCACATCAGACAGGGCAAGGTCTTCGACCTGGAACTGGAAAGCACCGACAAGGCCAAGGCCGAAGCCGACCTAAAAGCCATGTGCGAGAAGCTCCTCGCCAACACGGTCATCGAGAACTACGCGATCGCGATCGACTGACGATCACCGACCCGTCGTCCGGCGGACCTTGAGGATTTGGCGTCATGACGCAGGCAAAGCTGGAGACAGACGTCTCGAAATATATGAGCTATGTTTTGCGTCATGCGCCTGAGGCCGCAGGTTTGACGCTCGATGCCGAGGGCTGGGTATCGTTGGATGAACTCGAAAAGGCGGTGACGTCGAAATACGACGTTTCCCGCGCCGATATTATCGCCGTCGTCGAAAACAATCCGAAGAAGCGCTTCACCCTTGCCGACAATAGAATTCGCGCCAATCAGGGTCATAGCGTCGACGTCGATCTCGCATTGACCCCGGTGGAACCGCCAGCGGTTCTCTATCACGGCACGTCTTCCGCCGACTGGCATTCGATCGAGCGCGAAGGCTTGAAAAAGATGCAGCGTCATCACGTTCATCTGTCGGCGGACATCGAAACCGCAAAAATCGTCGCAACGCGCCGCAAGGGTGAATATCTCATCCTGCGTGTCGATGCGGCTCGCATGTTTTCAGAGGGTCATTCTTTCTTTGTCTCCGACAATGGAGTATGGCTCGCCGAAAGCGTTCCAAATCAATATCTTTCGCCAGACGCGGGGACCCCATGAAATCAGCCGTCGTTCAACTTCCGGGCCTCAACCGCGACCGAGATATGATCGCCGCCCTGACGAAAATTTCCGGCAAGCCGCCGGTGACGATCTGGCAGACGGAAACCGAGATCCCCGATGTCGACCTGATAGTCATCCCCGGCGGTTTCTCCTATGGCGATTACCTGCGCTGCGGCGCGATCGCCGCCCGTATGCCGGTCATGCAGGCGATCATCGACAAAGCCGAAAAAGGCGTGAAGGTACTCGGCGTCTGCAACGGCTTCCAGATCCTCGTCGAGGCCGGCCTGCTGCCCGGCGCGCTGATGCGCAATGCCTCGCTGAAATTCGTCTGCCGCGAAATCAAGCTCGAAGTCGTCAATGCCGAGACGGATTTCACCCGCGCCTACGCGCAGGGCCAGATCATCCGCAGCCCGGTCGCCCATCACGACGGCAATTATTTCGCCGATGAAGCGACGCTGGCGGCAATCGAAGGCAATGGCCAGGTGGTGTTCCGCTATGCCGAGGGCACCAACCCGAACGGCTCGGTCAACGACATCGCCGCCGTCATGAACGAAAAGGGCAACGTGCTCGGCATGATGCCGCATCCCGAAAACCTGATCGAAGCCGCCCATGGCGGCTCGGATGGCCGCGGCCTGTTCGCCTCGGCGCTCGATGTCATTGCCGCCTGAAATCCTCTCATCCGGATCTGGAGCAAGATCGATGCGCCCTCGCCTTTCCGTCGCAAATGCCGCCCTGCTTGCCGCTCTCGCAGCCATGGTCGCGGCCTGCCAGTCGACGCCGGCGCCAACGGGTCCGAACCGCGCCGCGCTGCCGACGATGGAGCGCGTGGCGCTCGGCGCCAATGCCTGCTGGTTCAAGTCGGGCGATCCGGCTTTTGCCGCCTATAAGCTTGCGCCGGAGCTCAATTCCTTCTCCGGCCGCCCGCGCATCCTTCTCGTCCACAAGGGCAGCCCGGAAAGCCGACCGCTGCTCGTCGTGCAGGCCGAGGGAAGCCCGTCGCATGTCCAGGCCTTCGGTCCGATGATGTCGGAGCCGGTCGCCGGCCGCATCGCCGCCGACGTCAATCGCTGGTCCGGCGGCAGCAAGGCCTGCAGCTGATCGCGGCAATCGCTTTCCGCACCGTCAGTCCCAGAAGAACGACTTGCCGACTTCGCGCGCAGCATCGGACTGCGACACCCCGATATCCTTGAGCTCGCTCGCCGTCAGGTTTCTGAGTGCCCGACGGCCTTCCCGCTTCTGATGCCAGAGAAGCACCGCCGCCCAGACCCGACCCAAGCGCGTCGTCGCCTCGGCAGGTGCGTCGGGAACGACGATTTGTCTCCTATCCTCGTAAGAGACAATAGGTACAATCGGCATTTTGATCTCAGGCAAGGCAGACATTCCAGGAATCCTCTCGGTTATCCGTTGGAATTGACTCTTAATCTTGACAGAGACAATGTGACAATATAGGCAATTGTCACCATGACAAATTGGCTTCCTGATCTTTCCCGCGGCTCCGGGCCGGTCTATCTCCGGCTCGCCGACAGCATTGAATCCGCTATTTCGAGCGGGGCCCTGCCCGCCGGCAGCAAATTGCCGCCGCAGCGCAATCTCGCTTACGATATCGGGGTGACAATCGGCACGATCGGCCGCGCCTATGCGCTGGTGCATGAGCGTGGCCTGGTCGCCGGCGAAGTCGGGCGCGGCACCTATGTGCTGAACCGCTCGGAGACCCCGCCCGGCGAACAAGCCGACCCGTTGACGGTTTCGCTCGGCAGCACCCGCCTCCGCGATGCGCCGGCAGACAAGATCCGTTTCGACACCACCGCCGCTCCCGATCTTGGCCAGGGCAAGATCATAGCGGGCATCCTTTCCGAGATCGGCGAGGAGCATCTTGCCGAAATCTCCTCCTATTCCCGGAGTTTTCCGGGCAACTGGTTCGAGGCGGGCCGCCGCTGGCTTGCCCGCAGCGGCTGGACGCCGGAAGCCGAAAACATCGTGCCGACACTCGGCGCCCACGCGGCCGCGGTCGCCGTCATCGCCGCCGTCTCGGCGCCGGGCGACAAGATCGTCTTCGAGGACCTCACCTACACGCAGGTCAGCCGCAGCGCCCGCCTGCTCGGCCGCCGCACGCTGACGGTCGATTCGGATGAAGACGGCGTGATCCCGGAGGATTTCGAGCGGCTCTGCCAGCAGCAGCATCCGAAGCTCGCCTTCCTCATGCCGACCATCCACAATCCCACCGTGACGATCATGCCCTATGAACGGCGCGCGGCAATTGCTGCAATCGCCAGGAAGCACGGCGTCTGGCTGATCGAGGACGATCTCTACGGTGGCATGGCCGACGATGACACACCGCTCATCGCCTCGCTTGCGCCCGATCGCACCTTCCTCGTCAGCGGCCTGTCGAAATCCGTCGCCGCCGGCGTGCGCGGCGGCTGGGTCGCCTGCCCGCCGCATTTTGCCCAGCGCATCAGGGTGACGCACAGGATGATCACCGGTGGCCTGCCCTTCATCCTGGCGGAAACCTGCGCACGTCTCGTCGAAAGCGGCACGGCGCACGAAATCCGCAAGCAGAGCGTCGAAGAACTCTCCCGGCGCGTCGGGCTCGCCCGCGAGCAACTGCAGGGCTTCGATTTCCAATCGCACCCGCACGCGCCCTTCCTCTGGCTGAAACTGCCGGAGCCGTGGATGTCCGGCACGTTCAAGAATGCCGCTTACCGCGATGGCGTGCTGGTCGATGACGAGGATGAGTTCAAGGCGGCGCGCGGCGAGAAAATCTATCACCGCGTTCGCATCGGCTTCTCGTCGCCCAAGTCGCAACAGGAACTGGTCTCCGGCCTGATGATCCTGCGCCGGCTGCTGGAAAACGGCGGCTCCGCCTATGATGGTGAAATATGATGTGTTGCAAATACACGTCATAAATTAGAAAAACCGCCGGGGCCTATTCGCGGTGCTTTACCGACCGAACCTCCATGCTACCTCTTTGTTATTCCCGCCTGACGCGAATCAAAGGACAGCAAATGAGGGTCGACTTCGGAAGAATCGCGTTGCGTTTTTTGAGTAAGGCATCAGTGGCAGCGGTAGCCGGCACCTTGGCGGCAGGCTCGGCGAATGCCGGCGAGCAGATATTCGACGAACTGCGTTTCGGGCTCTCGACCTCGGTGCAATCTGGCCATTCCAGGGAAGACGGCGTCTTTCCCGAGATCACCGCTCTTTTCGATCCTTTCGGCTACGAGTCTTCAGTCGGCTGGCAGCAGCAGTTGTTGCACCCCCGTGTTCATCTCGGCACCTCGATCGGCACATCGGGCGAGGCCAGCCAATTCTTCACAGGCTTCACTTGGACGGTCAATTTCAACGAGAAGCTCTTTGCCGAAGCCGGCTTCGGCGGCGTCATCCACACCGGCGATCTCGAGGGCGATGATGACGGCCCGGAACTAGGCTGCCGCGTCCTCTTTCACGAATATGCAGGCGCCGGCTACCGTTTCACCCCGCATTGGAACGTGATGGCTCAGATTGCCCACTCCTCGCATGCCAATCTCTGCGATGGCCCGAACGACGGCATGACACGCGCCGGACTGCAGGTCGGCTACAAGTTCTGACCGATTGCCGCTTTGTGAAAACAGTCTGCCCGCCCTGTGAACTGACCGCCGAAGTTGGGTGTCCAACTTTGGGAGTCAGTTCACTGTGTTGACAGCGGGCTTTTTTCTGTCGCGCGCCGCCGCTACATACGCTAAAGACAGCGCAAAACGCGCCAGGGACTTTCCGCTCATGACCATTCCAAACACCATCCCGATCACGCCGGAACTCATTGCGGGCCATGGCCTGAAGCCGGACGAGTATCAGCGCATTCTGGATCTGATCGGCCGCGAACCGACCTTCACCGAGCTCGGCATCTTCTCGGCCATGTGGAACGAGCACTGCTCCTATAAATCCTCGAAGAAATGGCTGCGCACGCTGCCGACCAAAGGGCCGCGCGTCATCCAGGGCCCGGGCGAAAATGCCGGCGTCGTCGATATCGATGACGGCGATTGCGTCGTCTTCAAGATGGAGAGCCACAACCACCCCTCCTATATCGAGCCATACCAGGGGGCTGCAACCGGCGTCGGCGGCATCCTGCGCGATGTCTTCACCATGGGCGCGCGCCCGGTCGCCGCGATGAACGCCTTGCGCTTCGGCGACCCGGATCATCCGAAGACCCGCCACCTCGTTTCCGGTGTCGTCTCCGGCGTCGGCGGCTACGGCAATTCCTTTGGAGTGCCGACGGTCGGCGGCGAGGTCGAGTTCGATGCCCGCTATAACGGCAATATCCTTGTCAACGCCTTTGCAGCCGGCATCGCCAAATCCAACGCCATCTTCCTGTCCGAAGCCAAGGGCGTCGGCCTTCCGGTCGTCTATCTCGGCGCCAAGACCGGCCGCGACGGCGTCGGGGGCGCGACGATGGCCTCGGCCGAATTCGACGAATCGATCGAAGAAAAGCGCCCGACCGTGCAGGTCGGCGACCCCTTCACCGAAAAGTGCCTGCTCGAAGCCTGCCTCGAGCTGATGCAGACCGGCGCCGTCATCGCCATCCAGGATATGGGTGCGGCCGGGCTCACCTGCTCGGCCGTCGAAATGGGCGCCAAGGGCGATCTCGGCATCTTGCTGGAACTCGACAAGGTGCCGGTGCGTGAAGAGCGCATGACCGCCTATGAGATGATGCTGTCGGAAAGCCAGGAGCGTATGCTCATGGTGCTGCAGCCGGAGAAGGAACAGGAAGCCAAGGCGATCTTCGTGAAATGGGGCCTCGATTTCGCTGTCGTCGGAAAGACGACCGATGATCTGCGCTTCCGCGTCATGCATCAGGGCGAGGAAGTCGCCAACCTGCCGATCAAGGATCTCGGCGACCAGGCGCCGGAATATGATCGTCCCTGGCGCGAATCCGGCAAGCAGGCTCCGTTGCCCGCAAATCTCATCGCAGCCCCTCAGGATTACGGCCAGGCGCTGCTGCAACTCGTCGGCTCCGCCAACCAGTCGAGCCGCCGCTGGGTCTATGAGCAATATGACACGCTGATCCAGGGCAATTCGCTGCAGCTTCCGGGCGGCGATGCCGGCGTTGTGCGGGTCGACGGCCATCCGAGCAAGGCGCTCGCCTTCTCCTCCGACGTGACGCCGCGTTATGTCGAAGCCGATCCTTTCGAGGGCGGCAAGCAGGCGGTCGCCGAATGCTGGCGCAACATCACCGCAACCGGCGCCGAGCCGCTTGCCGCCACCGACAATCTGAATTTCGGCAATCCCGAAAAGCCCGAGATCATGGGCCAGTTCGTCCAGGCGGTGAAGGGTATCGGCGAGGCCTGCCGGGCGCTCGATTTCCCGATCGTCTCAGGCAACGTCTCGCTCTACAACGAGACCAACGGCGTCGCCATCCTGCCGACCCCGACGATTGCAGGCGTCGGCTTGCTGCCGGATTGGCGCAAGATGGCCCGTATCGGCGCCGCCAACGACGGCGACAAGGTGATCATGATCGGCGTCGACGGCAGCCATCTCGGCCAGTCGGTCTATCTGCGCGATGTGCTCGACAGTCGCGAAGGTCCCGCCCCCGAAGTGGATCTGTTTGCCGAACGCCGCAACGGCGATTTCGTCCGTTCCGTCATCCGCAACGGCCAGGCGACCGCCTGCCACGATATTTCCTCGGGCGGCCTTGCGGTCGCGCTCGCCGAAATGGTCATGGCATCGGACAAGGGTCTGGCGATCGATCTCGGCGAAGGCAAGGGTGCGCCGCATGCGCTGCTCTTCGGTGAGGATCAGGCGCGCTACGTGCTGACGATCCCGGCCGATGTCGCCGATTTCGTCTGCGCCAATGCCGAAGGTGCGGGCGTTCCGTTCCGCCGCCTCGGAACGGTCGGAGGGACGGCTCTTACCGTCGGCGATCTCATCTCGCTGCCGATTCAGCAATTGCGCGAAGCCCATGAATCGTGGTTCCCTGATTTCATGGAAGGCCGCGGCGAACTGGCCGCGGAATGATGCGCAAGGAGTAACGATCATGGCCATGAAACCCGGCGATATCGAAGACATGATCAAGGCTGGGATTCCCGGTGCAAAGGTGACGATCCGCGATCTGGCGGGCGACGGCGATCACTACGCCGCCGAAGTCGTCGCCGAAGCCTTCCGCGGCAAGAGCCGCGTGCAGCAGCACCAGATGGTCTACGAGGCGCTGAAGGGCAATATGGGCGGCGTCCTGCACGCGCTGGCGCTGCAGACCTCGGCGCCGGATTGACCGGCTGCCGTTGGTCGGTTGAAAGTTTGCGATGAACCGGCCCGGCAGGAAGACTTACTTTCTGCCGGGCTTTTTCGCCGACGCGCGGTGATTCCAACTCACCAAAGCGTGTGGACTTAATGGCGCGCCCTGTCTCAACTTCCCTCATTCCTGTGCTCGTCACAGGAATCCAGCAACCGCGCGTCGGCGCTGTGAATGACTCACCTGTTTCGAAGGAAAGAGTTTTCCGCGCCCAAGGACTTGGGCGCACTCGATTCCTGTGACGAGCACAGGAATGAGGAGTGCAGGGCAGCGGGCCTACCCTAAATCGAGCACTTCACGTGAGAACTGCTCTTACCTTCTGAAAAGGTTCGACGTGTCTCCCAGCATCTCGCTACCCTGATACCACAGCCCTCAGCCTGGCATCCTCTCAGCGTCTGGGCTGGCAAACACCAAGGCGGGCATCGGACCCGACGTCATCAGCGTAAAATCGAAGGGCGCCTTGAGATCGGGGCCCAGCACATATTGGCGGTGGACGCGCAGCTGGTCCTTGCGGATCCTGCGGTAGCGCTCGCGCGTCAGCATCTGCTTGACGCGAATCTGGATCATCTTTGCCGAAGGTGCATCCGCATGGCCGGCAACGGCGACGACCGGCACCTTGTAGAAATTGATCGAATCCGTCAGGCACTGCACGTCGAGCCAGGAAATCTCCGGACAGCGGGCGATCAAGCCGACGCGGGCGCGAAGCAGCGTCGCCGTCGACAGCAGCGCACATTGCAGGATGGCGCTGCCGAGGGTGGCGAACACCACGCGCTTGCCCTTGAAGATCTCCGGCTCCCTTTCCAGCAATATACCGATGACATGGGCGGCAACGCTCGATCCCATGCTGTGCGAGGAGATCACATATTCCTCCGCCTCCTCAGCCAGCGCCTTGCGCACGGCAGCGGCCCGATCTTCCAGCCAGCGGTTGAAATCGGCCCGGTCCATGCGGCCGAGCGCAACCGCCATTTTCCAATCGGCAAAAAGATGCAGCGTGTGAAAGCGTTCGGAAAACGGCAGGAAGGCGAAGATGAAGAAGCAGAGCGCGAGCGGCCCGCTCCAGAGCATGTGCCAGGGCGAAAAGCCGAGACTATAGGGCATGATGGCGATCTGCGCCGTTAACGCGATCGCCAGCGCCGTCAGCAGGAACGGAAAGAGGAAGAACAGTCCGAAGCGCCAGGCGTGGCGGAAATATCCGCGCATGCCGCCGTCCAGCACGATCTGGGCGCAACTGCGGAACCCCACGATGATCTGGCTCAGCGTATTACCGCTGCGCAGCCGGCCTACCAGCACGTCGTGATCGACCATGTGGATCCGGCTCTTCGTCTGCCACCCAGGGGAATCGGTCCCTGCCTCAGGCGCCGCGCCGCCGGCTGCCTCAGGTGCCGCGTCGCCACCGCCCGTCGTGACCTCGAAACAGAGCGGATCGTTTCCCGCCGACGCACCCACGTCGATCGAATAGCCCCAGACGGCAGCGCTCTGTTTGGCAGAACGCTCGTAGCGCGCCCTGTGGGCGGCGCCATCGAGCGGCTCGAAGCCGGGGAAATGCACGACGACCCGCGTCTCGATGAGTTTCATTCCACCTTCCAGCCGGCCAAATGGCCGGCATGTTGCTGCGATCCGATTGCTCCGCCGCAAATATCGGCAAAAAAGCAGTCCTGGTCTCGAAGCCGTCTTGCTAACCGAACTCTTCCGGAATTCAATAGCAGGCATGTCATTTCCACCACGAACGGAGGGGTTTTGTGGCCGATCTAGTCAAAGAATTGATATCAGGCGTCGTCGACAGCGTGCTGAAGGAAATCCTGAAGAAAACCACCGGTCGCGCCACGACGAAGCGCAAGAAGCGTAAGACGCGCAGTTCGTCGACGACGGCTGCAGCGCGCAAACCAGCCTCGACCGCCCGCAAGACGGCTGCGGCGACACGCAAGCCCGCCCGCAAACAGGTCAGCAAGCGCCGGACCGCCGCCGGCCGCAGCCGCCAGCGCCGCAGCTAGCTGGCAGTTGGTGCCTTTGCCGGCGCCGACCTTGCAGATTTTCATATCCCGCGCCGGCTCGATGCCGCGGCAACAAAAGCCGGCGCGCCTGTGCCGATGTCAAACGGATTGTCACGATGGAGCGCGGCGCATCTGCCTCCACAAGGTCTTTGGGGGCCCGGACCGATGAAACGCATTCTAGAAATCGTCCTCGCGGCGCTGGTTGCGATCTGTCTTATTGCCGTTGTCGGCATTTACGCCTTGTCGGAGATGCGCCTTTCCAGGACCTATGAGGTGGCGGCCGCGGATTTTACCGTCAAGACGACGCTGTCCGCTGAGGAAGCCGAACGCCGCGCCCGCACGCTGATGTGCGGCGGCTGTCATCACGATGCCGGCAACATCCTGCTCGACAAGCCGGGCGTCGGTCGCATCGTCGCGCCGAATCTGACCCGCCTGGCGCCCATGTACAACGACGCAGAACTCGTGCGTCTCATTCGCCACGGCGTCAAGAAGGACGGCACCGGCGCCGCCATCATGCCGGCTGGCAATTTCGCCAATATCACCGACGACGACATGGCAGCACTGATCGCCTGGCTGCGCAGCCTGAAACAGCTTCCCGACGCCGTGGCGGGAGGGACGCAATGGGGACCGCTCGGCCGAGTGGGGCTGGCGCTCGACAAGATTCCCTTCGAGGCCGATCTGGTGCCCGCCGACCTAACCCCCGCCGCCACGCGCCCGGCCGATATCGGTGAATATGCCTTCAGAACCGACTGCAGTCATTGTCACAATCTCGATACGGCAAAGCAGTCCGAAGCTTTTCTCGCTCCGGCACTGAAGCCCTTGGCGCAATCCTATTCGGCTGCGGATTTCAAGACGCTGCTGCGGACCGGCAAGGGTGTCGGAGGACGCGATCTCGGCGTGATGACGCAGGTCTCGCAATGGGATTTCCGCTATTTCACGGATATCGAAATCGAACAGATTCAGGCCTATCTCACCCGGCAACCGTAACGCGACGGCAACAAAGCCGGAGTGGTCTGACCAAATTGTCTTTTTTTGATTGGGGCGGCTGGAATTCCTGCCGTCGCATGCTATCTAAAGGCAACGATTGAAACGGCGGGCCTTTAACCCGCCTGTTGAAAGGATCAGGTCCCATGAGCGGCATTCACGAATTCATCGACAACGAAATCAAGAGCAACGACGTCGTCCTCTTCATGAAGGGCACGCCGCAGTTTCCGCAGTGCGGTTTCTCCGGACAGGTCGTGCAGATTCTCGATTATATCGGTGTCGACTACAAAGGCGTCAACGTGCTCGCCGATTCGGAGATCCGCCAAGGGATCAAGGAATATTCCAACTGGCCGACGATCCCGCAGCTTTACATCAAGGGTGAGTTTGTCGGCGGCTGCGATATCGTCCGGGAAATGTTCCAGGCCGGTGAGCTGCAGCAGCATCTCCAGGAAAACGGCATCACCGTGCGCGGCGCCGCCTGACCGGTCACCGGGCGTCCGCCCGGTTTCCAAATCTGTAATCTTGAGACCGAGGCGCTGCGGCTAGCAGCGCCTTAGCCTGTTTATGGGAAATTCATTGTGACAGATTCATCACAAGCCGTGTCCGCGGGCCGCTTGCCCATGGGCAAGCGAGAATTTATCGCGCTCGCTGCCTTCCTGATGGCCGTCAACTCTCTGGCGATCGACATCATGCTGCCGGCTCTGCAGCAGATCGGTGCGAGCCTCGGCGTCGAGAGCGAAAATCATCGCCAGTTCGTTGTCTCAACCTATCTGCTCGGCTTCGGCTGCGCCCAGTTGTTCTACGGCCCGCTGTCTGACCGCTTCGGTCGCCGCACGCCGCTGTTGATCGGTCTCGTCATCTACATTCTCTCCGCCATCAGTATCGTCTTCGTCCCCTCCTTCGCAGGCTTGCTTGCCCTGCGCTTCGTCCAGGGCGTCGGTTCGGCGGCAACCCGCGTCATCACCGTCTCCATTGTCCGCGACATCTATGGCGGCCGGCAGATGGCCGAAGTCATGTCGCTGATCATGATGGTCTTCATGATCGTGCCGGTGATTGCACCAGGCACCGGCCAGATCGTCATGTTCTTCGGCAACTGGCACCTGATCTTCCTCTTCATCGCCGCCATGGCGACTGGTATCGCCGTCTGGGCCTATCTTCGCCTGCCGGAAACCCTGCATCCCACCAATGTCCGCCCCTTCACCGCCCGCTCGATCTTCGGCGCTTTCAAGCTGGTGCTGACCAATCGCATCGCGCTTTGCTACACCATCGCCAGCACCTTCATCTTCGGCGCGCTGTTCGGCTTCATCAATTCGGCCCAGCAGGTCTATGTCGGCATCTACGATCTCGGCGTCTATTTCCCCTTCGCCTTTGCCGGCGTGGCGATCTTCATGTCGCTGTCGTCCTTTTTCAACTCACGCTTCGTCGGCAAGCTGGGCATGCGCCGCCTGTCGCACGGCTCGCTCATCGGTTTCATCACCATCAACACCATCTGGCTGATCGTCCAGATGGCGAGTTCCGAGCCGATGCCTTTCGCTCTGTTCATCTCCTTCTTCGGCCTTGCCATGTTCCAGTTCGGCTGGATCGGCTCGAACTTCAACTCGCTCGCCATGGAGCCGCTCGGCCACGTCGCCGGCACCGCCTCTTCTGTCCTCGGCTTCATGAGCACGGTCGGCGGCGCCCTCATCGGCGCCGGCATCGGCCAGGCTTTCGATGGCACTGCGCTGCCGATGGTCGCCGGTTATTTCATCGTATCGATCATCGGGCTGATCTTCGTGCTGATCGCCGAAAAGGGCCGCCTCTTCCAACAGCAGAATCCTGCCGTCTGAACGGCCGACCTCCTCCGCATCCAGGATTTCACCACATGACGCCGCCGCATAAGCCGCACCAGGAAAACCAGGGCTCCCGTCGCATCGGCATGGGTTTCGGCGAGTTCGTCGTCACCATCGCCATCATGACCGCCAGCATCGCCATGGCCATCGACAGCATGCTGCCGGCATTGCCCAATATCGGCCATTCCCTCGGCGTCACCAATACCAATGACGCGCAGCTGATCATCGGCGTGTTTTTTCTCGGCTTCGGCGTTTCGCAGATATTCTTCGGCAGCCTGTCGGATACGTTCGGCCGCCGCAACATCCTGCTCGGCGGCCTGGTTTGCTACGTGATCGGCATGTTTGCCGCCGCAGCAACCGGCAGCTTCGAAATGCTGCTCATCATGCGTTTCGTTCAGGGTGTGGGTGGTGCGGCGGTGCGCATCACCACGATGGCCATCGTCCGCGATTGTTTCGGCGGCCGCGAGATGGCCCGTGTCATGTCCTATGTCATGATCGTCTTCATGATCGTGCCGATCGTCGCCCCTTCCGTCGGCCAGCTCATCATCCTTTATGCCAACTGGCACTGGATCTTCATCCTGCTCGGCGTCACCGCCACCATCCTGTTCGTCTGGGCCCTTCTGCGGCTGAAGGAATCGCTGCCGCCGGAAGAGCGCCTGCCGCTGTCGGTCGGTTCCGTCGTCGACGGCTTCAAGACCGTGCTTACCAACCGCATCACCTGCGGCTACATGATCGGCCTCACGATGTTCACCGGCGTCATCAGCGCCTATGTGATTTCGGTGCAGCAGGTTTTCGGCGAGGTCTATGGCCTCGGCGACTGGCTGCCGATCGCCTTTGCGGCGACCGCCGGCGGCATCGCCGTTGCCAATTTCGCCAACGGCTTCTTCGTCCGCAAATTCGGCATGCGCCGCATCTCGCACGCCGCTTTGCTGATCTTCACGGCGCTGTCGGCTGTCGGCTTCTTCATTTCGCTGGCCGCCAAACCGGACTTCGCCGTCGCCTACAGCATCTTCACCATCGTGCTGATGATGTTTGCCGTCATCGCCACCAATTTCACCGCCATCAGCCTTGAACCTATGGGCAATCTCGCCGGCACCGCCACCGCCGTCACCGGCTTCGTCTCAACAACATTCGGAGCCATTCTCGGCGGCCTGGTCGGCCAGATGTTCAACGGCACGGTCCAGCCCCTCTTCGGCGGCTTTGCGCTGTTCGGGGTGGTGACGATCGCCGCCACCCTCTGGGCTGAAAACGGCAAGCTCTTCACCCACCCGGGCGATAGCCCACAATTGGATCCGGGTGCCGCCCACTTCTGACGGTGACAACTATCTTAGGCAGTGCGCGAAAGGCATGACGATGAACGACCCGGTTCTGATCAGGCCTTACGCGCCAAGCGACGCGGACGCGACGATTGAGATCTTTCTGCGCGCCATCCGGGAGGTCTCGTCGAAAGACTATTCGCCTGCTCAAATCGAAGCTTGGGCAAAGGTCGAAGATCGCGGTCTTTGGGCGGAGCGAAGGATAAGCAGGCCAGCCTAGGTCGCGGAAATCGATGGAGTGCCGGTGGGCTTTTCCGATCTGACCGGCGACGGATGTCTGGACATGATGTTCGTCCACCTGAGTTCCAGGGACTCCGAATAGCAAGCCTCCTCTTAAGCAGGGTGGAGGAGCAAGCTCTGAAGCTCGGCTTCAAGCGAATTTATACGGAAGCCAGCAGAACCGCCCGCCCGTTTTTCGAACGCAAGGATTTCCGTGTGATAGCCAGGCAAACCGTCGAGAAACGTGGGCAAAGCCTGGAGAATTTCCTTATGGAAAAGCTCTACGCGGAATAGGGTGAGCCACCGATACGCGTCATCGAACGAAGCCGGCAGTCCCCGTCGCAGGCTGCCTCAGCAAAATCAGCGTCCTGCGGCCGGTTGCACGCCTTCAGACCGTGACGACCTCACGGCGCAGCAGCTCCCATGAGGCCTTGTCGGGCGCAACCAGCAGCCCGCCATCGAGATGGTGCGGCAGGTACGGAGAACCGTCGAAACGCGCGACATAGGCGCCGGCCTCCTGCGAGATCAGCGTGCCGGCCAGATGATCCCAGGGCATCAACTTGTTGTATATGAGGTAATGCACATGGCCGCCCGCAAGGGTGCGGTATTCATGGGCCGCACAGCGGTAGTTGGTGAGAAAACGCACCTTGGCGAGATTGCCGAGGATCTCGGCACGCTTCTCCTGCGGCAGGTAGCCTGTCGAGGCCATGCCGACCATCTGGTCGAGCGCGACAGGCTCGGCCGCGCGCAGCCGCCGTGCTTCGCCATCCGGCCGCCGCAGCCAGGCGCCGGCGCCCTTTTCCGCCATCACCCAATCATCGCCCATCGGATCGTAGATGATGCCGGCAATCGTCTCGCCACCTGAAATGACTGAGGCCATGACGCCGAAGGCCGGGATGCCGGCGGCGAAATTGAACGTGCCGTCGACCGGGTCGACGACGATGGCGAGATCTGCATCTGCGAGCCTGCCGAGCAATGCGGGCTCGGCTGCGACCGATTCTTCGCCGAGGAACAGCGCCTGCGGCCAGAGCCGCTCCGCTTCCGCCTTGATCATCCGCTCGGCCTGCTCATCGGCCTCGGTGACGAGATCGGTCGCCTCGCTCTTGGCGCGCACCTCGTCCTGGCCGAGCCGGCGGAAGCGCGGCAGGATTTCCGTCTTCGCCGCGCGGCGCAACAGGTCGGCAAGAACGGTCACGTCGACAGTCGCAGTCATGTCAAATCCTTTCGGTCCGGCCTCTTAGTGAGGAGCTAAATCAGATGCCGATGATCTCGCGGCGGATCAGCTGCCAGCTTTCCCTGTCGGGTGCGGAGATGATGCCGCCCGTCGTCTCACCGGGGCGATAAGGCGTGCCGTCGAATTTCGCCGTATGGCCACCCGCCTCCTGATGTGCGAGCACGCCAGCCAGGTGATCCCAGGGCATCAGCTTCGCATGGCCGATGAAATGCAGCTTGCCGGAGGCGACCATCCAATATTCATAGGCCGAGCAGTTGAAAGCGAAGGTCATTTTGATCTTCGCCATGTTGGCTGCGATGCGCGAGCGATCCGGGTCATCCATATGACCCCAAGAGATGCCGCCGACCATCTGGCTCAAGGAGGCGGGCTCCGCCACCCTCAGTCTGTTCGATTGCCCGTCCTGCCGCGTCAGGAAGGCGCCCGCTCCCTTGATCGCCGTCACTGTATCGCCAAGGACGGGATCATGAATGATGCCGGCGACCGTCTCGCCGCTGATGGTGACCGCCAGCATCGTCCCGAAGACCGGAAGTCCGGCGGCGAAATTGAAGGTGCCGTCCACAGGATCGATGACGAAGGCGAGCTCGGCATCGGCAAGGGCCGGCACGACGGACCGGTCGGCGTCATAGGCTTCCTCGCCGACGACGAGGGCTGCGGGAAAGCGCTCTTTCAGCGCCGCGGTAATCCTGTGTTCGGCGAGCAAATCCGCCTGCGTCACCACGTCGATTGCCGAGGTCTTTTCCGAAACGTCGGCAGTGCCGAGATTGCGGAAACGCGGCAAGATTTCCACGCGCGCCGCCTCCTTCACGCAATCGCCGAGAAAGAGAATATCCTGATCTGCAATGGTCATGCGAATTCCTGCGCTTCATCCAATAGCCAGCTGCTTAGCCGGACTTTCATGAAGGATCGGTGACACCAAGGGTGGAAAAGTCGAAGAGTTTCGGATCGAGCAGATGCGACGGGTTCACATGCGAAAGCGCCCGCAGCATCGTGTCCTTGCGCCCCGGCATGCGCCGCTCGATATCGGCAAGCATATCCTTCATTGCATTGCGCTGCAGCCCATCCTGCGAGCCGCAGAGATCGCAGGGAATGATCGGAAACTGCATGGCAACGGCGAACTTAGCGAGGTCGTCCTCGGCAGCATAGGCAAGCGGGCGAAGCACCATAAGGTCGCCCTCATCGTTCAAAAGCTTCGCCGGCATGGAGGCTAGCCGTCCGCCGTGGAAGAAGTTCATGAAGAAGGTTTCGAGAATGTCCTCGCGGTGGTGGCCAAGCACCAGCGCATCGCAGCCCTCTTCCCGGGCGACGCGATAGAGATTGCCGCGCCGCAGCCGCGAACAGAGCGAGCAATAGGTCGCACCTTCCGGCACCTTCTCCTTCACGATCGAATAGGTATCCCGATACTCGATGCGGTGCTGCACGCCGATGCTTGTAAGATAATCCGGCAGCACATGTTTGGGAAAGTTCGGCTGGCCCTGATCGAGATTGCAGGCAATGAGTTCGACCGGCAGCAGCCCGCGCCATTGCAGGTCGAGCAGCAGCGCCAGCAGCCCGTAGGAATCCTTGCCGCCGGAAAGGCCGACCAGCCAGCGCTTCTGTCCCTTCAGCATATCGAAATCGTCGAAGGCCTGGCGCACCTGCCTGAGCAGCCGCTTGCGCAGCTTGTTGAAGGAGACCGAGTGCGGCGCATCGGCAAACAGCGCATGGCCGACGCTGCCGTTGGCTTCGCCGTTTTCCAGATCATTCGCAATATTGGCTGCGATATTCATTGCGTCGTCCCATCGAGGTCTGTCTGCCTTAGCAGAAACGAGTTCGCCAACACAGCGTCAATCGCCGAAAACCGACCAGCCGGTACGCGCCGCCAGCATTTCCAGCGCTACGGCGCCGAGCTGCGAGTTGCCGACCTTGTTCAAGCCCGGCGACCAGACAGCGATCGAGGCAATGCCCGGCGCAACCGCGAAGATGCCGCCGCCCACACCGCTCTTGCCGGGCAGGCCGACATGATAGGCGAAATCGCCTGAGCCGTCGTAATGGCCGCAGGTCAGCATCAGCGCATTGATGCGCCGCGCCCGCTTCGGAGACACGACGGAATGGCCGGTCATCGGATTGCTGCCGCGCGCTGCGAGGAACAGCCCGGCGCGGGCCAGCTGTTCGCAGCTCATCGACAGCGCGCATTGATGAAAATAGACGCCGAGCACGTGGTCGACCGGGTGATCGAGATTGCGGTAGGCGCGCATGAAGTTGGCAAGCGCGACATTCCGATATCCCGTCTGCGTTTCCGAACGCGCCACCTTGTCGTCGATGGTGATCGATTCGTCATCGGCGAGATAACGCACGAAGCGCAACAATTCGCCGATCGCTTCACGCGGCGCGTGGCCGGCCATGACGACATCGCTGACGGCGATCGCGCCGGCATTGATGAAGGGATTGCGCGGGATGCCGCTCTCATGCTCGAGCTGGACGATGGAATTGAACGCCGATCCTGACGGTTCTCGCCCGACGCGCTTCCAAAGACCCTCGCCGACCTTGCCGAGCGCCAAGGTCAGCATGAAGACCTTGGAGATGCTCTGGATCGAGAAGGCAATGTCCGCATCGCCGACACGGTAGACCTTGCCGTCGACGGTGACGATCGCCATGCCGAACTGCCGTGGATCGACCTTGGCAAGCTCGGGAATATAGTCGGCGACCTTACCCTCGCCGATGCGCGGCAGGATATCGGTATGGATACTATCGAGGATTGCCTGCAGATCCGCCATCGCTTCTCTCCGGATAACAAAAAAGCCGCCCGAAAGAGCGGCTTTTCCATAAGCGAAAACGCCTGGTTCTTATTAACGCGAATAGAATTCGACGACCAGATGCGGTTCCATGACGACCGGGAACGGAACGTCGCTGAGCGTCGGGACGCGGCCGAAAGTAGCGACCATCTTGTTGTGATCGACTTCGATATAATCAGGAACGTCGCGCTCAGCGAGGCTGACGGCTTCCAGAACGGTCACCAGCTGCTTCGACTTCTCGCGAACTTCGATAACGTCGCCAGCCTTGCAGCGGTAAGAACCGATGTTGACGCGCACGCCGTTGACGGTGACGTGGCCATGGTTGACGAACTGACGGGCAGCAAAGACCGTCGGAACGAACTTGGCGCGATAGACGATCGCGTCGAGGCGCGATTCCAGCAGGCCGATCAGGTTTTCAGACGTGTCGCCCTTGCGGCGGTCGGCTTCAGCGAAGATCGCGCGGAACTGCTTTTCGCGCAGGTCGCCGTAGTAGCCCTTGAGCTTCTGCTTGGCGCGCAGCTGCACACCGAAGTCCGAAAGCTTGCCCTTGCGGCGCTGGCCGTGCTGGCCCGGGC